>CAJDWR010000109.1_pt1 | contig 15912 bp, 10 predicted proteins | sample 7391651 | NCBI WGS metagenome assembly CAJDWR01 (sample SAMEA7055720, study PRJEB34461) | soil metagenome | biome: terrestrial ecosystem; feature: Peninsula; material: soil | place: Antarctica | collected 2016
GTCTTGAACGACAGGCCGATGAATCCGATCTTGCGTTTGCCTGTCTCAAGGATCTTCTGCAGCGCCAGGTCCAGGTGCACCCGGTTCGAGGGCAGGATGCCGGAGAGCATCGGCACTTCGACATCGTGGATCTTGGCCAGGTAGGTTGTAGCACGCAGGTCTTTGGGCAAGCAGGAGCCTCCAAACGCGAACCCGGGCTTGAGGTAGGCCTTGGAGATATTGAGCTGCGTGTCCTGGCACATCAGGTCCATGACTTCGAACGGATCAACCCCCAGCGCATTGCACAGCCGCGCGGTTTCATTTGCAAATGTGATCTTGAGTGCGTGAAAGTTATTGCAGCTGTATTTCATCATCTCGGCCGAACGCACCGACGTCTGGATGAACTTGCATGGCAGATGACCAAACAGCGCCCGCAATTGTTCGACCGGATAGTCATGGTTGGCACCGACGATGGTGAAAGGCGGCTTGTCGTAGTCGCGGATCGAGGAGCCCTCGCGCAGGAACTCTGGCTGAAAACACAGGTGAAAGTCGACGCCGTCCTTCTTGCCCGAGTGCTCTTCGACGATCGGTCGCAGCACATCTTCCACCGTGCCCGGCACCAGCGTGGAGCGAAACACCACCACATGCGGCGCCGATTTGGCCTTGATCGCCTTGCCGATTTCGACGGCCAGCCGCAGGATCGCGCCCTGGTCCTGACTGCCATTGGCCGCCGAGGGGGTTCCGACGCAGATCAACGAGAGTTCGCTCTCGCGCACCGCCTTGCCGGCGTCGGTGGTGACAGACACCTTGCCACTGGCGGCCACCTTGTCCATCAAGGCCACCATGCCCTCTTCCACCACCGGCGTCTTGCCGGCCATGATCAGGTCAAGCTTGGTCTGGTCGATATCCACACCGATCACGTCATGACCGTCGCGCGAAAGGCAGGCAAGCGACACCGCGCCGACATAACCCAATCCGAAAATGCTGATCTTCATGCAAGCTGTCCCGTAGTCCGTGAAAAATTCTCGATCGCGCGCCCGATGATGCCATCCAGACGTCGCATGGAGCCGGCCCATGCATGGTTACTGAGCATGCGCGTGCGCCCCGCCACCGCAAGTCGATGACGCTCCTTAGGATTGTCGGCAATCCGAAGGATGGCTTGAGCATATTCGTGTGCAGACTGCGCAACAAGGAAATGCTCCTCGGATTGGGCGTCCACGCCGCCGGCGGCGATTGCGCTGGTTACTACCGGCACACCCATGGCCATGGCCTCCAATATCTTGTTCTGCGTGCCCCGGGCAATCTGCAGCGGAGCGACCATCAACGCGGAACTGCGAATGAAGGGGCGCACATCGGGCACAGACCCGGTCACCGTGACGCCCGGCAACTCACCGAGCTTGCGCATCTCCGGAGACGGATCGGCGCCGACGATCAGCAGTTTCATTGCCGGGCGTACCTTACGCAGCAGCGGCCAGACCTCGGCGCAGAATCGGGACATGCACTCCTGGTTCGGGTAATAGTCCATGCGCCCGATGAAGCTGATGGTGTCTGCATCGTAGGATTCGTCCAGCGGGCAGAAGAAGTCGGCGTCCACCCCGTTGGGGAACCAGTCTGTATCGGCGCCGGTGCCATAGCCATTGAGCGTTTCCCATTCAGCCCGTGTGGTGGCAGTGCACAGGTCAAATTGCCGTGCCAGGCGCTTTTCGGCGGCCAGCATCTTCATGCCCTCGAACCGGTAGCCCATCGACAAGGGAAACGGTTTGTAGTTGGCGTATTCCAGCCACTTCTGCGAATCCATGTCGCCGAAGTCCAGGATCTTCGGGATGCCGCGCACATTTGAGACATATTGCGCGACCGAGGAGCAATGCACGAAGATCAGGTCCCAGGTTTTGGATGCCAGCAGCTCGTCGATACGCCGCGCAAGTACAGGCGAGTAGAAATACCCCATCGACGATGGCGTGGTGATCGGCAGTCGGACCACCATTCGCGCCATCTGGGCCCATTCCTGCACTTGTCCGATTTCGAATGCCGCGCAATAGGGTGCGATGCCCTGCGCTTCTTGCGCTTCCTGCTCCGAACGCGCCAATGAACACACTGTCACCTGATGCCCGCTGGCCGTCAAATGGCGAATCATGTTGAACGGCCGGATCTTGCCGCCGCGCTTGGGCGGATACGGAAAGCGGTGGCAGACGTAAAGAATATTCATGCCAGATAGCTCCGCAATTCGCCCGCGACATCCTGGGGATCACGTTTGTCCAGATAGATGCGACTCCAGATTTCCAGGTTCATCATCGCCAACAGCGCATCGGTACCGTCGATCCGGTTCGCCGCATGGTCGGCCATCAGGCGATCGACCACCGGTTGCTGGTACAAGCCCCGAGCGCCGACGACGTCCGGCGCCAGCAGGCGGCTCAGCAAGGGCGCCAGTTCCTTCTTGAGCCAGGCACCCATGGGCGTGCCGAAACCGCGTTTTTTGCGATCGAGGATGTCCTTGGGTAACAAATCGCTCAATGACTCCTTGAGCACATGCTTGAGGCGGCCACCACGCACCTTGATCGCGCTGGGCATGGCTGCAGCCAGCTCGACCAGGTCATGGTCGAGCAAGGGCACGCGGCATTCCAGCGACACCGCCATGCTCATCTTGTCGGTCAACATGAGCAGGTCATCGGGCAACTGGGTCTCGGCATCGACCGCAAACATGCGGTTGAGCACATCCTGGTTGTCGGCGCCGGCAAAGGCCAGCGCCAGTGGGTCCTGCCCGGCCGCGTCCGGGCGCAACAACAATGCTGCAACGGTTTGCCGATCCATCACCTGCAGGTAGCTGCGGTAACGATCGTCGGCGGGCAAATCGGCCGAGGTCAGAAAACCCTTGGCCAATCGCAGCGTGTTGAGCAAACCCGAATGCCGATCGGCTGGCAGACGGCCGGCAATTGCTGCGGCCGAGCTTCGCAACCAGCCGGGAAGCCGCTGGTATTTGGCGGCATAGTGCTCACCCAGATAACGCCGATAGCCGCCAAACAGCTCATCGCCTCCGACGCCGGACAGGATCACCTTGACGTCCTGACGGGCAAATTGCGAAACCAGGTAGGTCGTGATGAAGGCCGTGTCGGCAATCGGCTCATCCATATGCCAGAGCAGCTTGGGCAGCAGGTCGACGACATCGGGCTTGACGACAATCTCGCGATGCTGGGTTCCGAACAGGGCGGCCACCTGTTTGGCATAGGGCAACTCGTTGTACAACGCCTCCGCCTCGCCACCGGTGAATCCAATGGCATAGGTGCGGATCGGATGCGCAGAGTGCTTGGCCATGAAACCGACCACCGCGCTGGAATCGACACCGCCTGAGAGGAAGGCGCCGATCGGCACGTCGCTGACCATCTGCATCTTTACCGAGGCTTCCAGCTGCGCGCGCACCCGATCGATCCATTCGCGCTCCGAGTAGTGCGTGTCGATCTTGCCGGGCAAACGCCAATAGCGCCATTCGCGCACGGCGCCATCCTCAATTGCCAACATGGTCGCTGGCGGCAGCTTGCGAATACCCTTGAAAATGCAGCCAGGCGCGGCGACATAACCCAGGTGCAGGTAACTGGCGATCACCGATGGATTGAGCTCGGCCTGCACGCCCGGCAAGGTGAGCAAGGCCTTGGCCTCAGTCGCAAATGCCAAGCGTCGCCCATCCTGCAACACGTACAACGGCTTGACGCCCAGGCGATCGCGTCCGATCAACAGACGCCGGCGACGTGTATCCCACAACGCAAAATCGAACATGCCGTTCAGGCGATGGACAAATTCGTCACCCTCCTGCACGTACAGGTGAATCAACACCTCGCTGTCCGAGGCGGTCTTGAACTGGTGGCCCTTGGCCTGCAGTTCCTCGCGCAGTTCGCGGTAGTTGTAGATCTCGCCATTGCACACCAGCCAGATCGTCTCGTCGACATTTGACAGGGGCTGATGACCGCCAGCCAGGTCGATGATCGACAGGCGCCGCATGGCAATGCCGCAAGCGCCGTCGATATGCATGCCTTCATCGTCCGGGCCACGGTGGGTGGTGACGTTGCCCATGGCGCTGAGCATGGCAGGTGTGACTGCCTGGCCATCGAGTTGGTAGATACCGTGAATGCCGCACATAGTTTGAACTCAGGCGCTCACGGTGCGCTCGACGTCGGCGCGACCGAGTGCGCGCGCATATACAGCCTGGTAACGTGCCACGCTGTGGGCCCAGGTGCGCTCGACCTCGACAAAACGGCGGGCTTGCGCCGCAATGGTCGGCCAGGATGCACGTTGCGCCAGCACCGACTCGATCGCCTCCTCGAGCGCAGCCACATCGCCAGCGCGAAACAGAAAACCGGTTTCGCCATGCCGGATCAATTCGCGATGGCCACCAACGTCCGACGCCACGAACATTCGACCCTGTGCCATCGCCTCCAGCGGTTTGAGTGGTGTCACCAGTTCGGTCAGGCGGATCGGCAGGCGCGGATAAGCCAGCACGTCAATCAACTCGTAATACCGTTGCACCTGGTCATGGGGCACGCGGCCGGTAAATATGACCTGGTCCGTCAAGCCGGCTTGCGACACCTGCTGTCGGAGCCGTTCTTCCTGTGGCCCGCCACCTACCAGCAAGACGCGCAGGTCCGGGCGGCGCACCAACATGCGCCGTGCGGCCTCGATCAGGAGATCAAGACCTTCGTAGCCATAAAAGGAACCGGCGAAGCCCAACACGGTTGCGCCATCAAGCCCCAACGACCTTCGCAAGTCCGGATCACTTTGCACGCCAAACTGGAAGGTCGTGGCGTCCACTGCGTTTGGAATGACGGTGATACGTTCGGGCGCAATCCCCCGCGCCTCAATGTCGCCGCGCAAGCCTTCGCAGATGGTGGTGACCTGATCCGCGCGGCGCAATGCGAACGTCTCGAGCGCACGCGAGAAACGGTAACGGGCACTGCCCTCGGTGGTGGTCCCATGGTCCACTGCCGCGTCTTCCCACGAGGCACGCATTTCATACACCACTGGAAGTCGCTTCCGGCGTCCCACCCACAGGCTTGGCAAGGCATTGAGCACCGGAGAGTGGGCATGGATCAGATCAGGCTGCGTCGCGGCAACGATGTCTTGCAGCCGACGGGCTGTCAACCGCATCTGGGCGACCAGTCCATCCCGCTCCACGCTGGGCGTTCGATAAAACAACAGGCCGTCCGCGGTCTCCTGCGTGGCATCGGAGGCACCTTGCTTGGGCGTTGTCAGCTGGACGGTGTCCCAGCCCAGCTTGTGCTGCTCACGCAGGATGGAAACGGTGCGAAACGTGTAGCCACTGTGCAGCGGCAAGGAATGGTCCAGCACATGGAGGATTCGCAGACCCATCAGGCGGGCACCACCATCTCGGGGGCCGCGCTGGTGGCGCCCGCACTGGCGCCCTCGCCGTCCACCACCTGGCGCAAAAACGCCTCGAACATCAGTATGGTCCAGATTGGAGCGCTGTAGTCACGCGCGCCGGACTGATGGGCCTGGACCAGATGCTCCAGATAGGCGTTGTTGAACCACCCCGTGCTGCGCAGGCGTTCGCCCTGCAAGGCGTCTTGGACGCGTTGGCGCAACGGCCCCCGGAACCACCGTGCCAATGGCACCGAGAAACCCATCTTTGGGCGATACAGCACATCGTTCGGCAGGTGCGGCTCCATCGCCTTCTTGAACAGGTATTTGCCCTCCTGACCCTGGATCTTGTGACTGGTCGGCAAGGTCGCCAGCCATTCCACCAATTCGTGATCCATCAAGGGCTCGCGCACCTCGAGCGAATGCGCCATGCTGGCCCGGTCGACCTTGGTATTGATGTCGCCAACCAGATAGGTCTTGTAGTCCAGATACTGGATCAACGCGAGCGCATCGTCGGTGCCCGCCTTGGCTGCATGGCGTGCAAAAACTTCACCAGCTTCGTAGTCACCCAACTCGGACCTGAGCTTCGCGCTGAACAGCTGGGCACGCATCGGGTCGCGCAAGATGGACACCGAATGAAAATAGGCCTCCACCGAGGTTCGTGCGATACCCTCGAAGGTCGTCTTGGCTCTGAACACCCGCGGCGCCCAATCCGCCTTGGGATACAGGCGCCCCAGCGTGCCGAAAACAGTGCGCCGCACACCCAAGGGCAGCGTAGAGCGCATGCGCTCCTCCATCAGGTGCATTCGGTAACGGCGATACCCGCCGAAGGACTCGTCGCCGCCATCACCGGAAAGGGCCACCGTCACGTGTTTGCGCGCCAACTCGCAAACCCGGTAGGTCGGTATCGCCGAACTGTCGGCATACGGCTCGTCATACAGACGCGCCAGGGTGTCGATCAGGTCAAAATCGTCGCTCTTGACGATCTCCAGACGATGGTCGGTCTTGTACCGGTCGGCCACCATCTGCGCGAAGGCCGACTCATTGAACGCCGGGTCGTCGAACCCGATGGAGCAGGTGTTCACCGGACCGGACGACACGTCGGCCATCAAGGCCACCACCGCACTGCTGTCCACGCCCCCTGACAGAAAAGCACCCAGTGGTACTTCGGCGATCATGCGCAGCCGGACCGATTCCCGCAACCGCTCCACCAGTTCGGCCTGCGCATCGGCCGGCGACACCGGGTTGTTCAATGTGAACCGCACGTCCCAATATTCGACCGGCTCGCGCAGCGGTTGGCCGCGACGGATAGACAGGCTATGCCCTGGCGACAACTTGCGGGCCTGCTTGAAGATGGTGCGCGGCTCGGCCACATACCCCAGCGCAAAATATTCCTCGATCGCCAGCGGATCGATATCGCGTCGCAGGCCGCCATGCGCCAACACCGATTTGAGTTCGGAGCCAAACAGCAACAAGCCATCGTCCAGCAATGCGTAGTACATGGGTTTGACACCCATTCGGTCGCGTGCCATGAAGAAGGTTTGCCGATTGCGGTCCCACAACGCAAAGGCGAACATGCCACGTAACCGTTTGACGCAATCCTCGCCCCAGGACTCCCACGCGTGCACGATCACCTCGGTGTCGCTCTTGGTGTGAAACACATGGCCCAGGGCCTGCAACTCGGGAATCAGCTGCTGGTAGTTGTAGATCTCGCCGTTGAACACAATGACGACCGAGCCGTCTTCATTGAAGAGCGGTTGCTGGCCCGTCGCAATGTCGATGATCGACAGGCGGCGATGGCCCAGGCCCACGCCGGGTTCGATGTGAAGGTTTCCTTCGTCCGGGCCGCGATGCGTCTGTGAGTCGTTCATGCGCTGCAGAACGGCACGATCAATGTCTCGCCCGCCACGGGTATCAAATATTCCGGTGATTCCGCACATGATTTTTGGGGTTTCTCGTCAGTGCCTGCGCAAGCGCTGCAATTGCGTCTCGTACACGGTTTGGTAATTTTTCACCATGGTCTGCATGCTGAACACGGATTCAACGCGCTGCCGACCCGCCTGGCCCAGGCTGCGCGCCAGTTGCGCGTCACTGGCCAACTGCACCAGACACCTGGCCATCGCCAACGGGTCCGCCGCCGCAATGATTTCGCCGGTTTCCCCCTTGACCACCAGATCGGCGTTGCCGCCGACATCGGTGGCGACGACCGGCAACGCACTGGCCATCGCCTCCAGAATGGTATTCGAAATACCCTCCGCCAACGACGGCAACGCAAACGCATGCAGCCCCTGCATCACATGGGCCACATCGTGACGCTCGCCCGGCAACCAAGCCAGGGCGGCTACACCCGCGCCATCGAGCACTGCTTGCGCCTGTGCACGCAGTGGTCCCTCGCCAATCATCACCAGGCGCATTCGATCGCGCAACCCGGGCGACAGCTCCAGAGATTGCACAAATGCACGCGCCAACATCACCTGATCCTTCACTGCCTGCATACGGCCCACAGTGCCGACGATCCAGTGCACGGAGGGATCAAACGGACAACCATCAATGCGGGTCGGTCCATTTGGAGCCGGACAAAACGCTGCCGTATCGACACCGTTGTAGACCTGCGTTATATCGTCGGCCGCAACACCGACGCGCTGCGTCAGATACTGCGCCAGATCCCGCGACAGAGCCAGGTAATGATGCACGAATGGACGATAAAAGCGCCGCACACGCTGGTATGTACGGTTGCTGCCGTCCAGGTCACCGACGTCCCGGCCATGTTCACCGTGGATGCGCACCGGCGCCCGGGCTGCCCACGCGGGCAACTGGCATTCGAGCGCCGCCAGATTGCGGGTATGCACGATATCGGGCCGCATACGTCGGAACAGGCGGTACCACTTGGCATATTGCCATTGCCCGTGTCCGGCTGGCTTGTGCAAGGAAACGAATTCCACATCACCACGGCGGATGCGCTTGCGGAAATCCGTCACCTCCGTCAAAGCGACGACTGCATGTCGAAATCGGTCTTCAGGCATGTGGTTGATGAGGTTCACGACGCCGTTTTCAAGCCCGCCGGTATCGAACCGGAACATCACATGCGCGATCAACGGGCGCGGGTCAGTTGCCGCCATGGCCCGTTTCGTCAACGGCGATGGACTGAAACTGCCCTGCACAAAATGCAGGACTGATCGCCGCGACACGGCAAACATTCACACTCACAGTCGCCACAGTTGGTACCCGGCATCCCGCATGGCCTTGGAATCAAATGTGGCCTTGACGTCGATGAAAGCACCTCCTTTGACCAACTTCCTGCCGATGTCCTCCATGGACAGGCTGGTAAATTCCTTGTGCGCCACGGCCGCAACAATGCCGTCGGCCCGCGGCAGATCGTCCCATGCGCACAATTGCACACCGTATTCTTGCAATGCCTCCGGCGCCTCTGCCTGCGGATCAGTCACATAGACCTCGACGCCGTAACTCTTGAGTTCGTTGATGATGTCGATCACCTTCGAATTGCGCAGGTCGCCGCAGTTTTCCTTGAACGTCAGGCCCAGCACATTGACCTTGGCGCCCTTGATATAACTGCCACCGGAAATCATGTGCTTGATGGTTTGCTCGGCGATGAACTTGCCCATACCGTCATTGATGCGACGCCCGGCCAGGATGACCTGCGGGTTGTAACCCAGCATCTCGGCCTTGTGCGTCAGGTAATAGGGATCGACGCCGATGCAATGCCCGCCCACCAGGCCTGGCTTGAACTTGAGGAAGTTCCACTTGGTGCCGGCCGCCTCCAGCACCTCGGTGGTGTCGATACCCATCTTGTCGAAAATGATCGACAACTCGTTCATCAGTGCGATGTTGAGGTCACGCTGGGTGTTCTCGATCACCTTCGCAGCTTCAGCTGCCTTGATGCTGGACGCCCGGTGCACACCCGGGATGACGATGCGCTCGTACAGCTTGGCCACCCGGTCCAGCGTCTCGGGCGTGTCCCCCGACACGATCTTGAGGATCTTGGTGAGCGTGTGCTCCTTGTCGCCAGGATTGATACGTTCGGGAGAATACCCGACGAAGAAGTCCTTCTTCCAGACCATGCCGGATTCGCGCTCAAGCACGGGTATGCACACCTCCTCGGTCGCACCGGGATACACCGTCGATTCGTAAACCACGGTAACGCCCTTTTTCATGTGGCGTCCAACGCTGGTGCTCGAACCGATCAACGGTCTGAAATCAGGGATGTGCGCACCGTCCACGGGCGTCGGCACAGCGACCACGATGATGTCAGCCTCGGCCAGCAGCGCCGGGTCGTCGGTGTAAACAGCCTTGGTGGCCAGGCACATGTCTTCATCCGCCAGTTCCCGCGACGGATCGACGCCCCGCTGGCATGACTCCACTTTGGATGTGGCGATATCGAAACCGATGGTGCGCATATGTTTGCCGAACTCCACCACCAAGGGTAGTCCGACATACCCCAGCCCAACCACTGCAACCACACTCATGACTCATCCTCCATCAATTGCTTTTTCATCAGGTCTGACCCGACGCTCAGCGGGCTTGCGCCGCCTTGCGCAGCGCTTGGTCGATCGCATCGAACTGGGTTGAGGCGAACGACTGCAGGGCTGCCGCTGCTTCATCATCATTCCGACCAGTGGCGCACTATAAATCTTGGCCAGATAGTCGTTGCTGGTCCAGTGACCATTGATCCAGTAAATTTTCCACACCAACAGTGTCTCGGATGCCGAGATATCGAAACCCGAAATGCGTCGAAGGCGGGCGACTCGAACCGCCGTCGATTGATCACCGATGCGCACGTCGTGCGTACCCTCGGACAACCGGACCCAGACGCGATCACGGGAGGTGATCAATTGATTGCTGGAACTGACGAGTTTGCGGTCGTAGTCCTGGTCACGGTAATAGCCCAGATAGACACCAATGCTGCGCCCTGAAAGGGTATAAACCTGATTCATCTCCGCCGACGGGGCCTCGAAATGAGGCTTGTAAGCTATCGCGCCGGTATCGGAAACTTGCCAGGGCAACATGGCATCCTCTCCCAACGCCAGTTGCGGCTGCGTCGCGGCGAATGGCGTGTGCAGCGCGATGCGCGCAATACTCGGCCATGCCATCACGGCGGCACAGCCGATCGCCAGAAGCCAGAAGCGCCGGCCGTTCACGGCAGAAGCCCCGGCGGCCGCGACAGGATGCCGTGTTTCGACCGCGGTCTCGAGCTCAGGCTCCGACCACCGTGCACCGATCATGAACATCAGCAAGATCACCACGCCGAAAAACACCCAACCGTAAACCAGATGGTCGACACCGACCGCAATCGTGTTACCGGACAAGTGGCCCAGCATGACGATCATGTAAGCACGCAGCCAGTTTGCAACGATCGGCACCAGGATAGCGATCAGGATGAACAACAGACGGCGTCGTAAGGACTGGTAATTGAGGTAGGCGTACAGCGTTCCCACCATGAGCGATGCAATCAGATACCGAACACCGCTGCAAGCCTCCACGACAGACCAGCTGCCGGTGGGGATGACGAAACTATTTCCTTCTCGGAACACCGGAATACCGGACAAACGCAACGCAAAAATCGTGAAATCGGCGGTCCAATCCATCAGCTGCGGCATGACGAATTCGCCAATCGGAACCGCGAAAAACATGAACGCCAGTGGAAAGGCAATTGACGCCGCCACGGACAAGCCAAGCACCGCCGGCACCGCTGCCACCAGCATCGCCACAAAAGCCAGCTGCGTCACGGAGTTCACCGCGACCATGTCGCCCAACATCCACATCAAGGCCAGACCGGCAAAGACCAGCAAGAACAGCCCGTTCGGTCTTGGCGTCATCAGCGCCAACGCCCTTCGACGGCGCCATATCAGCCACAGTGTGATGGGCAACACCACAAATCCGTGGGTAAAGGTCTCTGACCGGTACCAGATCGTGACCATGGCGATTGCCGTGTCCCGATACACCACAACAATGCACACGAGCAGCAATAGCAGTGCCAGCAGGGCGTTGCGCCATGCCAAGGGAGTCTTTTGTGCAGATACTTGGCTGTTCATGTAGGCATCGCCTTGCGGCGGACAGTTTGGAAGCGCAAGGGCAAGCGAGTTGGCATCACGATGGACTGGACCGTTGGATTGCGTCAACCCAGATTGCGCACAATGAACGGACCCAGCCAGTTGGCAAGACCGATCGGCATGCGCCGCCATGTCGCAATCAACAACTTGTACTTGGCATTCGACGGGTTGTTCTGCGGGATAGCGTCGCGTCGATACAAGCAATACTGGTAATGCAGCGGCCGGGGCTCGAAGCCCCAGTTCTTCTTGAAGGCAAAAGATCCGGTTCCCTGCTTGCTGCGGCCATAGTCGAAGACCTTGATGCCGCGCGCGCAGGCGCGGCGCATCAGCTCCCAATATTTGAAGTCGTTGGCGGCCAGTTCTCGCGCCGATGTATCGTCGCCGGCGTAATACGGCAGCACCTCGTCGCGAAAGTAGAAGCTCATCACGCTACTCAGCGCGCGACCGTCGGCGGCACGCACGGTCATCACTTCACAATCGGCGCCGAAGGTACGCTGCAGCGCGCGGAAATAGGATTTGGGCATCGCCGGTGTTCCGTGGCGGTGCACGTTGTCCGCATACAAGGCGAAGAAATCATCCACCGAGGTGTCGACCGCGCTCGTGAGGCCGTTCTTGATGCCCTTGCGAACCATGGCGCGTTGCTTGCGGGGAATGGCCAGCATGTTGGCCTCTTCCGTGGGAAGGATGTCCTTGCGGAACGTGACATACAAATCCTGCGTGGGCCAGTCTGCGTGCCGGCGCTCGATGTTACGCAGTTCCAGATGGCCTACGCGCAGACGCTTGGCGATCGCCTGTGCCTGCGCCTCCAGCGCCTGCGCTGCAGCGTCGGACTCGGCTGCAACGCCGCCGTAGACTGCAAAGGGAAGACCCACCAGCGCGTTACCAAACAGGCGACTGTTCACGTGCGCCAACGGCAAGACGCCCCGGATGACCTCACCCTCCTGCGCATACAGAAAATAGGTGTCGTGCCGGAACACTTCGGAGATCACGCGTTGCCAACCGGCACGATGAAAAAAAGTGGCCTGCGGGCAGGCGAGCACAAATGCATCCCAGCGCTGCGCGGTGGCAACGTCATCTGGCCGCAATTGCTGAACGACTATTTCCACGGGCTCACACCACCGCGGTGGTCACAGATGCCGGTCGCCCGAGCCCGGGCAGAAAGATCTCATCCATCCGTCCCCAGGAGAAGTCGCCCAGCAAACGCCCAAGGCGCTTCTCCATCCGATGGATATTGACGTAGTGCCTGAAACGTGTTTTGCTGCTGATGCCCGGTATGCGCGGCTGGTCGACATCAATTTCCCACGGATGGAAATAGAAAACACCGGACTGCGCATCCTGCCGGTTGACGCGGCTCAGCATCCAGCGCGACAAGGGATACGGGAAAAGGCGGAAATAGCCACCACCACTGGAAGGCATGTTGCGATTGAACATGCGCAAGGTGGTGATCGGCACCTCGAGCAGACCGGGCCGCACTTCATGGGCAAACCGTGGCGCGTCCGGCATGCCGTAGTGGTCATGGCGAATCGGATAGATGCTCGAGCTGTAACGGTAGCCGGCGCGGGCCAGGCAGTCGAATGCCCACAGGTTGCCTTCGCCAATGGAGAAACTCGGTGCACGGTAACCACGCACTTCGGTACCGCACAGGTCTTCCAGCAGAGCCTTGGCTCGTGTGATGTCCTGCATGAACGCCGTTTCGGTCAGGTCGCTCGCCCGTTCATGGCCATAACCATGGCTGGCTAGCTCGTGACCATCGTCGACGATGCGCCGGATCAGCTGCGGATAACGCTCGGCAATCCAGCCCAGCGTGAAGAACGTTGCCCGCACGCCTTTGGCTGCCAACATGTCCAGGATCTGGCCCACATTACGCTCGACCCGGCATTCACAGCTGTCCCAGCTCGCGCGATCGATATGGGGCGCAAACGCAGAGACCTGAAAGTAGTCCTCCACATCGATCGTCAGGGCGTTGGTGATGGTCATGCGATCTGACTTGTCAGCGGCGCACCGCAGCGAGCATTTTTTGCAAGGTCGCCAGGATTTCCTGGTTTGTCCGCTCCAGGCTCAGCATGTTGCGTTCGAGGCGGTGCAGGCGATCACCTTGCCGGTCCGCACTCACATTGGCGAGTTGACCGGAGAGATCATCTGCCAGCGGCGCAATGCCACTTTGCAACTTGGCCAAGTCAATGTCGACCAGCGCATCGGCAGCGCCAAACTGCGAAGGGGATTCAAGATGCCCCCGCATGGAGACCAATCGACCGCCGCCCGCTCCTCCCTCTTCGCGCAATTCGTTGACCACCTCATCGACATCCTGCAAGCTCAGGCTCTGCTTGTCACCGAGAAAGCCCAACAGCAACAATCGGTCACATACCGAGTTGATACGTCGCGGGATTCCCCCAGTGGCCTTGAATATCGCCTCAAACACACCTTCACCGAATTCCGGTTTGCCGGTTCCACCAGCGCACTTGAGCCGGTGCTCGATGTAGCCGCGCGTTTCTTCGACGTCGAGGGGACCGATATGACAGGTTGCCGTCACCCGCTGGCGCAGCTGTTGCATGTTCGGATGCTGCAGGATCTCGCGAAATTCAGGTTGTCCAACCAGAAAGGTCTGCAACAGCGCCTGATTGCCAAACTGAAAGTTCGACAACATACGCAATTCCTCGACCGCGCGTGGCGTGAGGTTTTGCGCCTCGTCGACAATCAACAGGCTGCGCTTGCCTTCACTGACCTGCGTCACCAGAAACGCCTCAAGCGCCATCAACAGATCGGCCTTCGACACGTCCTTGACACGCACACCGAACGCGGCGCCGACCATGCGTAAGGTATCTTCTGCATCAAGTTGCGTACTGACCAGATTCGCTGCCGTGACCGAATTCGGGTCCATGCTGTCGAGCAGGCCGCGCACGATGGTTGTCTTGCCAGCGCCGATTTCACCGGTGATGACGATGAAGCCTTCGTTACGCAACAAGCCATATTCCAGATAGGCCTTGGCGCGCCGATGCTGCTTGCTACCGAAATAAAAGCTGGGGTCGGGATTGAGTTGGAAAGGCTTGCTGGTCAGCCCGTAAAACGCTTCGTACATGAATCAGAACTGCACACTCAGATTACCGGTCAACGCTGTTTCAGTGTACGGATTGGTTGCACTATCGAAAAACACCCTGCGCGCGCCGATGCTGGCGCTCATCCTGCGACCCAAACGACTCGACAGGCTCACATCAACCGCGCGCAGCGATGTACCGCGCAACCCCGCTGAACCCGAGGTGCTTTGACGCGATGCCAGGATATTCACCGACGCGTCCCGCGTCAGCCGATGGGCGTACAAGACGCTGAATCCGCTCTGGTGCACGACGGTATTGTTTGTCAGGTCGTCAAACGCCGTGGTGAAGGTTCCCAGACTACTGTTCGTCCCTCGATTCATCACGAAGGTGATCGTGTCGCGCACGCCCAGCAAGGCAAACGACGCCTCCTGGCGCCGCTGTAACGACACGTTGGCCGCCAGGAAATTGCTGATCACCTGCGCATCCGCACTCAACCCGTTATCTTGCATGAACCGATTGACGAGCTCTCCTCTTTTGATCGGATCTGCCTCCAGGGCAGTGAACTGGCTGAACAATAGATCGCTCAAGCTGCCCAATGTGGTCATGCCTGATTGCGCGGGGGAATTGGCCACGTCACGGATGTCGCTGAAACGCCAGGCGGTACGGGCGGTACGGTGGGAAATGCTGACGTTGTGCGACTGACCGAACGAACGATTCTCGATTTGCGCCGCGATCGTGGTGCGATCGGAAACGCGCCAATTCAGGCCGAGGCCAGCCGATCCGTAACTTTTCTTGTCAGCCGATGTGTAATTGTTGGATTCGCGAGATACCAGCAAGAACCCGTTCAATTGCGGATTGAACGCATAACTCAACGTGCCATTGAGTCGATCCGACTCGACTGTGCGGCCCAGACTGTATTTGATATCCTGGCTGCTCCAGCCAGCGCTCCATCCCAGCGGGCCGCCACGCACTGCACCACCCAAAAGGGCCGACGCATTGGTGGTCCGGATGTTGGACACATTCGCAGCATCCGAGCGGGACGACGTCCAGCCGTACCGTAGTTCATAGTCGGCGAATCCGCCGAGATTTCCCTTCAGGTAAGGCGACAGATGAAAGATGGAAGTCTCGGTGGAATTGGCGTTGATCGACGATCCATCGGTCGAGGGGGTGCCGAAGGCCGAGATCGACTGCTGCGAAATCGAACCACTGAAATCGACAAACGCAAACCCGTCGACCGCTTCCAGAACGAAGGCCGAATTCAGTGCGTTCTGAGTTCGACTTGATGACGTGTCACGCGCATAGATCAACTCGTTCAGCGAATAGTCGAAGTAACCCTTCAATCTTCCTGCATTGCTGCGAAGATTGATGCCGGGACTGATTTTTGTCACAAAGTCTGACCGCTTGCCTGTACTGCGCAGGTCGACGTTATTCGTATATCGCTCCGAGACGGCTATACGGGGAACAACCGA
>CAJDWR010000033.1_pt1 | contig 15720 bp, 8 predicted proteins | sample 7391651 | NCBI WGS metagenome assembly CAJDWR01 (sample SAMEA7055720, study PRJEB34461) | soil metagenome | biome: terrestrial ecosystem; feature: Peninsula; material: soil | place: Antarctica | collected 2016
GCGCTGAAGCTGGCGCGCAAGTTCGGCCACGACCGTGGCATCGCACGACCCCAGATCGTGGTCTACGAAAACGCGTTCCACGGGCGCAGCATCGCCACCTTGAGCGCCACCGGCAACCCCAAGGTGCAGGCCGGTTTCGGTCCGCTGGTGGAGGGTTTCATCCGGGTGCCACTGAACGACATGGATGCCTTGCGCAAGGCCACGGATGGCAACCCGGATGTGGTCGCCGTGTTTTTCGAAGCGATCCAGGGTGAAGGCGGCATCCGTCCGATGCGCGCCGAATACCTGCGCCAGGTCCGGGCCTTGTGCGACGAACGCAACTGGCTGCTGATGATCGACGAGGTCCAGTGCGGCATGGGCCGCACCGGCAAATGGTTTGCGCATCAGTGGGCCGGCATCACGCCCGATGTGATGCCGCTGGCCAAGGGCCTGGGTTCGGGTGTGCCGATCGGCGCAGTGGTCGCCGGCCCGAAGGCGGCCTCGCTGTTCGGACCCGGCAATCACGGCACGACTTTCGGCGGCAACCCGCTGGCGATGCGCGCCGGTGTCGAGACGCTGCGCATCATGGAGGAAGACCAGCTGGTGGCCAACGCCGCACGGATCGGCGACCATCTGCGCGCGGCTCTGGAGCGCGCGTTGGCCGATGAAATTCGATCGGCGCGGGTCAAGGACATCCGCGGCCAGGGCCTGATGATCGGCATCGAACTCGACCGGCCCTGCGGCGCGCTGGTCGGCCAATGCGCCGACAACGGTCTGCTCATCAGCGTCACCGCCGACACGGTGGTGCGGCTGCTGCCGCCACTGATCATGGACGCCGCACTGGCCGACGAAGTCGTCCGCATCCTGTGCCCGTTGATCAAGGCCATGCTGGCAGACGCGCCATGATTCGGCATTACCTGCAATTCTCGGATCTGGATGCCGCCGAATACGCCTACCTGTTCGAACGTGCGGCGCTGATCAAACGGCGCTTCAAGGCCTACGAAAAGCACCAGACCTTGTGCGACCGCACGCTGGCAATGATTTTCGAGAAAGCCTCGACCCGTACCCGGGTCAGCTTCGAGGCCGGCATGTACCAGATGGGCGGCAGTGTGGTGCACCTGACCACCGGCGACAGCCAGCTCGGGCGTGCCGAACCGATTGACGACAGTGCCAAGGTGATCAGCCGCATGGTCGACCTGGTGATGATCCGCACATTCGAGCAGACCAAGATCGAGGCCTTTGCGAAACATTCTCGCGTGCCGGTGATCAACGGCCTGACCAACGAGTTTCATCCCTGCCAGATCCTGGCTGACATCTTCACTTTCATCGAACACCGCGGATCGATTGCCGGCAAGACGGTGGCCTGGGTCGGGGACGGCAACAACATGGCCAACACCTGGTTGCAGGCGAGCGAAATCCTGGGCTTCAAGGTCCATGTGAGCACACCACGTGGTTACGAGATCGACCAATCGGTCGCCGGCATCCGGTCGAGCAGCAGCTACCAGGTTTTCAACGATCCGATGCAGGCATGTGCGGGTGCTGATCTGGTGACCACCGACGTGTGGACCAGCATGGGTTTCGAGGCCGAGAATGCAGAACGTCGCAGGGCGTTTGCCGATTGGCGCGTCGACGCCGCCATGATGCAGGCGGCGCAGCCGGATGCGCTGTTCATGCACTGCCTGCCCGCCCATCGCGGCGAAGAGGTCGATGCGGACGTCATCGACGGTCCGCAGTCGGTGGTCTGGGACGAGGCGGAAAACCGCATGCACGCGCAGAAGGCACTGATGGAATACCTGCTGCTGGGCCGGCAGGCCTGAACAGAACGACGGGTCCAGGCTGAACCAGGACCCACCAGCGACTTCTGACGAACCGGGAGACTCCGATGGCCACGACACCAATCACGCTGAACGACTGCGAGCGCCATGACAAACAGGATCCGCTGCGCGACTTGCGATCGACCTTCCATCTGCCCGAAGGCGTTATCTATCTCGACGGCAACTCCCTGGGCGCCCTGCCCCGCAGCGCCGCGGCGGTGGTCGCCCACGCAGTGCAACACGAATGGGGCGAAGGCCTGATCCGCTCCTGGAACGATGCCGGCTGGATCGACCTGCCACAACGCATCGGCGACAAGATCGCAACCCTGATTGGCGCGTCAAAGGGCACAGTGGTTGCCACCGACACGACCTCGATCAACCTGTACAAGGTGCTCAGCGCTGCCCTGGGCATGACCGGACAGGACACACCGCAGCGCAAACGGGTGGTCAGCGAACGCAGCAACTTCCCGACCGATCTGTACATCGCCCAATCGGTGTGTCGCCAGCACGGTTGCGAACTGCAGCTGGTTGATGCGCACGAACTGGACGCAGCACTGACCGAAGAGGTCGCGGTGCTGATGCTCACCCATGTCAACTACCGCACCGGCGCGATGTTCGACATGCAGGACGTGACACGCCGCGCCCATGCGGCGGGCGCGCTGGTAGTCTGGGACCTGGCGCACAGCGCGGGTGCGGTGCCGGTGACACTGGAGGCGGCGCAGGCCGATTACGCCGTGGGTTGCGGCTACAAGTACCTCAACGGCGGGCCGGGAGCACCGGCCTTCGTCTGGGTTCATCCCCGGCACACCGACCGCTTCTGGCAACCTCTGAGCGGTTGGTTTGGCCATGCCGCGCCGTTTGCCTTCGCGCCCGGTTACGAACCGGCCAAGGGTATCGCGCGCTACCTGTGCGGAACGCAGCCGATGCTGAGCATGCGGGCACTGGAATGTGGCATCGACAGCGTCCTCGCCGCGGGGACCGGCGGCAATCCGACCGACGCGCTGCGCCGCAAGTCGCTGGCGCTGACCGACCTGTTCATCGCCCTGATCGAGCAGCGCTGCGAAGGCCATGGCCTGGAGCTCGTCACACCGCGGGACCATGCCCGGCGTGGATCACAAGTCAGCCTGGCGCGCAGCGTTGGCGCCTTTGCCATCATGCAGGCGCTGATCACACGCGGCGTGATCGGCGACTTTCGCGCCGGCAACCCACAGGCGCCGGCGGGCAATGTCGATCAAATGGACATCCTGCGATTCGGCTTCACACCCTTGTACACCGGTTTTGCCGATGTCTGGCATGCGGTGGAACATCTGCATGCGGTGATGTCCACCGGCGAATGGACCCAAGCCCGGTTCAACCAGAAACAGGCGGTCACCTGAACAGGCCCTGAAACGCGCCGCAACGACGGAGTCGACCGAATAGCCACTTCAAGGCGTCACGGTACGGCGCATCGCCATCACCTCGCGCACCCTGCAGGGCCGCCGATGTTGTCAAGTGGCCAATCCCTGTTGGATCGCGCAATCGCGCCTGGCCGGTGGCTGCGCAGTGCCTGATGCAGCTCTCTTCAGCCAGTGCCGACGGGCAGCAGCAGCGGCGCTTGCAGCATCACCTCGAACGCCTCGATCGGGACCGGCCTGGCAAACAGATAACCCTGGAAGGTCTCGCACCCGATGGCCAGCAGGAACCGGTATTGCCCGTCGGTCTCGACACCCTCGGCGATCACCGCCAGACCCAAGCTCGCACCCAGCGCGATGATGGTGCGGGCGATCGCGGCATCGTTGAGATCCACCAGCAAGTCCCGCACGAAGGACTGATCGATCTTCAGATGTGCCAGTGGCAGCAGCTTGAGGTAACTGAGCGATGAATAACCGGTGCCGAAGTCGTCGAGCGAGAACGTGATTCCTTGTACACGCAGCGCCGTCATCTTGGCGATCACGTCCGCGATATTGTCCGCCAGCAGGCTTTCAGTCAGCTCCAGCTTGAGCGCAGCCGGATCGGCGCCGCTGCGCTCCACTGCGGCTAGAACCTGGGCGACGAAATCGGGCTCCATGAACTGATACGCGCTGACGTTGACCGCCATCGTCAGGTGCCGCGTATCGGCGCGTGCGCCCCACGAAGCCAGCTGCGCGCACGCGCAGTCGAGCACCCAGGCGCCCAGTGGCACGATCAGCCGGGTCGACTCGGCAACCGGGATGAACTGCCCCGGCGGCACCAGTCCGCGCTGCGGATGCTGCCAGCGCACCAGCGCCTCGGCGCCACTGATCCTGCCTTGCTTGTCCACCACCGGCTGGTAGTGCAGCACAAACTGATCCTGCTCCAGCGCCAGGCGCAGATCGGACTCCATGGCCGCGCGCGCATCGACAGCGGCCTGCATGCCATCGTCGAACATGCGCATGGTATTGCGACCGGCGGCCTTGGCCTGGTACATGGCCAGGTCCGCCTGCTTGAGCAGATCCTCGACACCCTGGCCGTCACGGCCAAACAAGGTGATGCCGATGCTCGGCGTGCTGCGGTACTCGCGGCCGGCCAGTATGAAGGGGGGGGAAAATGCATCGAGGATTTTGTGCCCGACTGCTTCGGCATCCGCCGCCGCGTCGAGCGCCTGCCCACTGAGCCCCTGCAACATCACGACAAACTCGTCACCGCCGAGTCGCGCCACCGTGTCGGCCTCTCGCACGCAGGACAACAAGCGCTGCGCCACCTGCTGCAGCAGCAAGTCTCCGGTCTCGTGGCCCAGGGTGTCGTTGAGCGTCTTGAAGTTGTCCAGGTCGATGAACAACAAGGCGGCATGCTGCTGGCTGCGAAGATGCGCGACCAGCGCCTGCTTGAGTTGCTCGATCAGCAAGCGGCGGTTCGGCAAGCTGGTCAATGCGTCATAGAAAGCCAGCACATTGATCTGCTCCTGCGCGTCCTTTTGCGCGGTGATGTTGCGTCCGATGCCACGATAGCCCCGGAACTCCCCTTGCGCGTCGAAGATCGGCATGCCACTGACCGACGCCCAGGTATACCTGCCATCTTCCTTCTCGAAGCGCATCTGCAGATCGCGAAATTCACGGTGCGCCAGCAGGTCGGCGCGGTGTTGCTCCCATTGGGACGGCGTCAAGCTGGTATCACCCAGCTCCCAGCGCGTCTTGCCGAGATAGAAGTCACCCAGGAAATGGTGGCTGGCCACGTACGACCAATCCGACTGCTCGTCCTTGACACGGACAAACCGGAACTGCTCGTCCTGTTCCCAGTACCAGTCGGATGACAGGCTGGTCAATGCGCGAAAGCGCGCTTCGTTTTCGCGCAACCGCGCCTCGGCCTGCTTGCGCGCCGTGATGTCGATGAAGCTGAGCTGTACCGCCAACTTGCCATTCAGACGAATCGGCGAGGCGTGCACCTGCACATCCCCGGCTGACCCGTCCATCCGCAGGTAACGCCATTCCTGGATCGGCAATTCAATCATGTCCTGACCAACCTGTTGCGTGCGAGCCATCAGCTGATCCCGATGCTGCGGATGCACGAAGTCCTGGATCGGACGCCCGATCAGCGACGCGGCATCGGGCGCACCCAGCACACGCACCGCGGCAGGATTGACAAACACGATTCGGTAGTCTTGTTGCACCAGCACGGCAACCGGCGACGCATCGACCAGGACGCGGTACCGCTCCTCGCTCTCCACCAGGATCTGTTGCAGCCGGTATTGCTCGCTGACATCGCTGAACACCAGCACGACGCCCAGCATATTGCCCTCAACATCGCGTATCGGAGCCGCGCTGTCCGAAATCTGGCATTCCGTACCGTCGCGGCACAACAGCGCGGTGTGGTTCGCCAGTCCGACCACTTCGCCAGTTTCGAGCACGCGTTTCACCGGGTCAACCGGTACCTCGCGGGTCACTGCATGCACGATGCGGAACACCTCGGCCAAGGGTCGGTCCAGGGCTTCGTCCAGCCGCCAACCGGTCATACGCTCGGCGACCGCATTCATCCGGGTGATGCGGCCCAACACATCGGTGGCCACGACCGCGTCGCCGATCGACTGCAAGGTAACGGAGAGCTTCTCCTGGCTTGCACGCAGCGACAACTCCGCAAGCTTGCGTTCGGTGACGTCCTGCACGATCGTCATCGTGCCGACGATGGCGCCTAGCGCATTACGCACCGGCGCATACCGCACCGTGATCCATGCCGGAACGGCGCGACCCAGCAACGCAATGTCCGCGCGCACGACCTGCTCGCCGCGCAGTGTCCGTGAAAACGCGTCCATGATCTCGTCGTAATGGGGCGCTGCATCCTTTGGGAAGGTCTCGGAGATCGGGTGACCCAGCATGACTTCCCGGCTGATGCCGCGAATTGCCTCCATGGCCGGATTCCATTCCAGGCAACGCCCATCCACATCCATCACGCTCAGACCCATCGGCAGGTTGTCGATGACCTGGCGGATGAAATTGAAAGCCTCGAGCTGATCACGCTGCGCCGCATACTGGGCGGACACGTCGCTAAATACCAGCACCACACCCACGATGTTGCCTTGCTTGTCCCGGATCGGCGCGGCGCTCTCGGCAATGTGGCAGCGCGATCCATCACGTGAGACCAATTCGGTATCGTTCGCCAGTCCCACCACATTGCCGGTCGCAAGTACCTGCTGTACCGGGTCGACCGCATCGGCGCCGTGGGCGCTGCTGATCTGGAACACCTGGTTCAACGCCTGGCCGCTGGCCTGTGCATGCGTCCAGCCGGTCAGACGTTCGGCCGCCGGATTCATGCGCACGACTCGCCCCTGTGCGTCCGTGGCTATCACCGCGTCGCCAATCGACTGCAGCGTGATGGACAGGTTTTCCTCGTTGACGCGCAAGGCCATTTCCGCCTGCTGTCGCGCCTGCAGCATCTGGTTGAAAGCGTCGCCCAGTCCTGCCACATCAGCAGATGCATCCGGTGCGGCCATCCGCGCCTGGATGTCACCTGCTGCGACGCGCGAGCTGGTTGCCGCCATCGCCTTAAGCGAGCGCACAATGCCGCGCGACAGACGCCAGGCCAGCGCCAGCGCCAGCACCAACAGGGCGAGGCTGCTCAACAGGCTGCTGCGCAATGCCGCATCGGCTGCGCCGAATATTTCGGACCGCGGCAAGCCGGCAAGCACCAGCCAGCCCGTCTCCGGTATTTGCCGGTAGGCAAAAATCCTCCTGATACCGGAGGCGTCATCGAACTCAGCGATACCGGCCGGGTTGGCACCCATCGCGGAAAGCAGTGTGTCACGCTGCTGCTCCACCGGCTGGGCGATCTGCTCGCGCAAACCGTCCGAACGCAGGATGGTCCGCAATTGCCGGTCCAGGACCGTCACCAGCATGCCGGAAGGAACAATCTTCATGACATGCGGATTCACCGCAACGAGATCCAGCGGCAACGCGACCAGACCCAACACACCACCGGCGTCATCACGAATCGGCATCGTGAGAACCGAGACCCAGCGCTGCGAAAAGGAAACCTTCAGGACATCACTGGCGTAAAAACCCGGTTGCACCAATGCCGACTGGAACCAGGGGGACTGCGCCAGTTGCCCGGCACTGGGCGGATCGGGATAGTCGGAGCAAACCAGATTGCCTTGCCTGTCACGAATTCCGATCGCCACAAACTCCGGGTTCATGCGTACGAAATCGCCGATCAGCGGGTCGCATGTGCCAGCTTGCATCACCCGCACCAGTGGCTGGCCGGCAATCAGCGTCAGCGTCTTCGAATAGTCGTCCAGACTTGACTGCACTCGGGAAGCGACGTTGTCGGCAAGCAGGCGAACCTGATCGAGCGCCATCTGCCGGTCACGCTCACGGTCCTTCACGATATGCCAGGTTGAGGCCAGAAACACCGGCAACAACACAACCAGAACAAGTACTGAGAGCTGCAGACTGATGGATTTGCGTCTCAGTCCCCAAAACGACCGAACGGTCGTGTCGGCGCGGCTATCCATCGCGCCGCCAATCCCTCCGGCGCACGAAGCACGCTGCTATCTGCACGACCTGCCCGAACGGCGACTGGAATCAGACATTGGATGCAATCTCCCGGTTTTTCAGACGACTCGCGCCCGCGTGGCCGTCCATGATGGGCCCGATCCCTCGTCCGATCAGACCGAACTGACCACGCGAGAGATTCGTTGGCCAGCCGACTTGCATCGTCTCGTCTGAACGGGGGCAATCTTATCATCGCACCCGGGAACCATGCCGCACTAACGGCGAACCCTTTTCGCCACTATTGGTCGACGTTGCCGCGGCGCCAGGTCAAGCCCCGTGATCGGTCGCGGAAACGTGGCAGGCCCGCCACCGGCACACCCGTCTGGGCTCGGGATCGGCCCGGAAACAGCGGAAACGAGAGGTGATCCATCGGCGCGCCGGCGGTCGAAGGCTCAGTCAATCGGCCACCCACAAAGCCGGCAAGTCGTCCAGCGAACGGAAGATCGCTGACAGGGCCCCGTCTTGCACCAGTCGGGTGGCGTGGCCGATGTCGGGCGCCAGGTAACGGTCCTCGTGCATCGCCGGCACCTGCTGCCGCAACAAGGCGTGCGCCCGTTCCAGCGCAGGTGCGCTGCGCAGCGGTCGCAGAAACTCGATCCCTTGCGCACTGGCCAGCCATTCGATGCCCAGGATATGCGCGGTATTGTCGATCATCGTCTGCAGGCGGCGCGCGGCAAACGTGGCCATCGAGACATGGTCTTCCTGATTCGCGCTGGTGGGCAGGCTGTCCACGCTCGCAGGATGCGCCAGCGACTTGTTCTCGGATGCCAGTGAGGCAGCCGTCACATGGGCAATCATGAACCCGCTATTGAGACCGGCATCTGCGGTCAGGAACGGCGGCAGGCGCGACACGCCGGAATCGATCAGCATCGCGATGCGCCGTTCGGCGATTGCACCAACTTCGGCAATTGCCAGCGCCATGCCGTCGGCCGCCAGTGCCACCGGTTCGGCGTGGAAGTTGCCGCCCGAGACCATGGCATCATCCTCAGCAAATACCAGCGGGTTGTCGGTGACCGCGTTGGCTTCACGCACCAGCACCTTGGTGGCATGGCGCAGCTGGTCAAGACAGGCACCGACCACCTGGGGCTGGCAGCGCAGGCTGTACGGGTCCTGCACCCGGTCGTCGCCATCGCGGTGCGAATGCCGAATCTCGCTGCCGGCCAGCAGAGCGCGGTAATACCGGGCCACGTCGATCTGGCCAGGCTGTCCGCGCAAGGCGTGGATGCGCGGATCGAACGGCCCGTCGCTGCCGCGCGCCGCATCGACGGTCAAGGCGCCAATCACCAATGCCGACTCCAGCACTGGCTCAAAACGAAACAAGGCGTGCAGCGCCAACGCAGTCGACGTCTGAGTGCCGTTGATCAGCGCCAGACCTTCCTTGGGTCCCAGCGTCAATGGCATGATGCCTGCGGCCTGCAACGCCGCAAGTGCCGGCACGGCACGTCCGTCCTGCCACATCGTGCCTTCACCCAGCAACGCCAGCGTCATATGGGCCAGCGGCGCCAGATCGCCCGACGCACCGACTGACCCGCGCGAGGGCACGTACGGAACCAGTCCGGCATTGGCGACTGCCAGAATCGTGTCGACCACCACCTCACGTACGCCCGAATGGCCACGCGCCAGGCTGGCAGCCTTGAGCGCCAGCATCAGACGCACCACTCGCGCAGACAGCGGTTCGCCCACACCCACACTGTGCGAGCGGATCAGGTTGAGCTGCAACCTGGTCAGTTGCGCCTTGCTGATGCGCTGGTTGGCCAGTTTGCCGAAGCCGGTATTGACGCCATACACCGGGGCATCACCATCGGCGGCGGCCTGCACCACCCGCGCGCTGGCGCGGATACCGTCACGCGCCGCGTCGGCCAGCAGCATCGGCTCATCGGTGTTGTGGATGGTCTGCAACTGCTCGAGCGACAAAAGGCCGGGATGGATCAGCATGTCAGTGGCCCAGCATCGGCAGGTTGAGCTTTTGCTCACGCGCGCACGCCACTGCGACGTCGTAGCCGGCGTCTGCATGGCGCATCACGCCGGTGGCCGGATCGTTCCACAGCACGCGTTCGATACGTCTGGCGGCGGCATCGGTGCCATCACAGACGATGACGACACCGGCGTGTTGCGAATACCCCATGCCGACGCCGCCTCCATGGTGCAGCGAGACCCAGGTCGCGCCGCCGGCGGTGTTGAGCAGCGCGTTGAGCAGCGGCCAGTCGGACACCGCGTCCGAACCGTCCTGCATGGATTCGGTCTCGCGGTTCGGCGATGCCACCGACCCGCTGTCCAGGTGGTCACGCCCGATCACGATCGGCGCCTTGAGTTCGCCCGAGCGAACCATCGCGTTGAACGCCAGGCCGGCGCGATGCCGGTCGCCCAGGCCGATCCAGCAGATGCGGGCCGGCAGGCCCTGGAACGCAATGCGTTCGGACGCCATATCGAGCCAGCGGTGCAGGTGGGCGTCTTTCGGGAACAACTCCTTCATCTTGGCGTCGGTCTTGCGGATGTCATCAGGGTCACCGGACAATGCCACCCAGCGGAACGGGCCGATACCGCGGCAAAACAGCGGCCGCACGTAGGCTGGCACGAATCCCGGGAAGTCGAAAGCGTTTTTCACACCGTGGTCGAACGCCACCTGGCGGATGTTGTTGCCATAGTCCACGGTCGGAATACCCATGGCCTGAAAATCGAGCATAGCCTGCACATGGGTCGCACAACTGGCCGCCGCAGCGCCAGTCAGCTCGGCATGCCGGGCTTCATCGTGCCGGGCCGCCTGCCAGCGCTGGACCGTCCAGCCGGCTGGCAGATAACCATTGACCAGATCGTGAGCCGAAGTCTGGTCGGTCACCAGGTCCGGTCGCAAACCGCCGGCCTTGGCGCGACGCACCAGTTCGGGCAGCAACTCGGCTGCATTGCCCAGCAGGCCGATGGACACCGCCTTCTTCTCTTTTGTGTAACGCGCCAGGCGCTCCAGTGCATCGTCGAGGTCGCGCGCCTGTTCGTCCAGGTAACGGGTCTTGATCCGGAAGTCGATGCGCGATTGCTGGCATTCGATATTGAGCGAACAGGCGCCGGCAAAACTGGCCGCCAGCGGCTGCGCGCCACCCATGCCGCCCAGACCGGCGGTCAGGATCCAGCGCCCGGACAGATCGCCGCCGTAATGCTGGCGGCCGGCCTCGACAAAGGTCTCGTAGGTGCCTTGCACGATGCCCTGGCTGCCGATGTAGATCCAGGAGCCGGCCGTCATCTGGCCGTACATCATCAGGCCCTTGCGGTCCAGTTCATGGAAGTGCTCCCATGTGGCCCACTTGGGCACCAGGTTGGAGTTGGCGATCAGCACGCGGGGCGCGTCGACATGCGTCTTGAACACACCCACGGGTTTGCCCGACTGCACCAGTAGCGTCTCATCCTCCTGCAATCCGCGCAGACTCGTCAACATGGCTTCGAAACAGTCCCAGTTCCGCGCAGCCTTGCCGATGCCACCATAAACGACCAGCGCATCGGGATTTTCGGCGACCTCCGGATCCAGGTTGTTCTGCAGCATGCGGTAGGCGGCCTCGATGAGCCAGTTCTTGCAATGCAGCGTGGTGCCACGCGGGGCGCGTACCGGACGGGCCTTGGCAGCATGGTGCACGGTAGCGATATCGGGCATGGAGGACTCCTTGCAAAGCGGTGACGACGCAGTCAACGCAATCGCGGCAGTTTACTTGCCTAGACAAGTCTATGCAAGTAAACTGCCGCGATTCGACGCAAGAATGCAATATCCATGACAGCGACCCACCCTGCTCAGTCCTCGCGCGCGACCAGCCACACGCCGGTGCGGGCGCCGTACGCGCGGGTCAAGGCTTATCTCAAGCAAGGGCTGTCCGATGGGCGCTGGCTGCCGGAGACGCTGATGCCGTCGGATTCCGAGCTGGTGGCGCAGTTTGGCGTCAGCCGCATGACGGTGACGCGGGCATTGCGCGAACTGCAGTCCGAGGGCCTGGTGCACCGCGTCCAGGGGTTGGGCACCTATGCGGCTCACCTGGCGCCGGTCTCCTCGACCCTGACGATACGCGACCTGCATGACGAGATCACCGCACGGGGCCACCGACATCACGCCGAAGTGCATCTGGCGCGCGAAGAACACTGCAGCGCCGCATTGGCGCCGCGCCTGGGTTTGCTGGCCGGCAAGCCAGTGTTCCACACGCTGATCGTGCACCATGAAAACGGCGTGCCGCTGCAGTCCGAGGACCGGTTCGTCAACCCGGCCTGTGCGCCGGACTACCTCAAGACCGACTTCACGCTGACCACACCCACCCACTACCTGCTGGCGGTCGCGCCGCTGTGGGAGGCCCAATATGCCATCGAAGCCGGCCGGCCCACGGCGCAGGAAGCACGGCTGCTGGGCATCGGCCCATCGGATCCGTGCCTGATCATCGTGCGGCGCACGGTCAATCATGACATTCCCATTACGCTGGTGCGGCTGGTGCATCCGGGAAGCCGCTACCGCCTCGAAGGGCAGTTCAAGCCATGACGCCGGTGCGGATATCAGCCCAGTGTGCACCGTTGCAGGAGTTTGGCGCAGCGCCAACGACTTATGTCCGGTGCAAGCCGATACTCTGTTGTGGCAGGCAGTCGCATGCCGCCAGCGATGGTGACTGGACTTTCACGCCGCAGCGAACTGGCAGCGGCAGTGCCTGGTGGCCCGGATTTACACCGTAGGAGTGCAGCCATGGAGACGACCTGTTTGTGGCACAACGCCCGCCTCACCACCCTGGCCACCGACACCGACTGGGGCCTGGTCGACAACGGCGCGCTGCTGGTGCAAGGTGAGCAGCTGGCCTGGGTCGGGCCGCTGGACGAACTACCGGACGAACTGCGTGACTCGGTGGGCGCCGAACACGATCTGGGTGGTGCCCTGGTGACGCCAGGGCTGGTCGATTGCCACACCCACCTGGTTTACGGCGGCGATCGCGCGCGCGAATTCGAACTGCGCCTGCAAGGCGCCAACTACGAAGAAATCGCCCGTAGCGGCGGCGGCATCCGCTCCACCGTGGCGGCCACCCGCTCGAGCAGCGACGATGAACTGCTGGCGGGTGCGCGCCAGCGCGCGTTGGCCCTGATGGCCGAAGGCGTCACGACGCTGGAGATCAAGTCCGGTTACGGACTCAGCCTGCTCGACGAAAGCCGCTGCCTGAGCATCGCGCGGCGACTCGGGCAGACGTTGCCGGTGGCGGTGCGCACCACGTATCTGGCGGCGCATGCCATCCCGCCAGAGTTCGACGGACGCGCCGACGACTACATCACCGCGGCATGCGCATGGATGCCGACACTGCAAGAGGCCGGGCTGATCGACGCGGTCGACGCATTCTGCGACACCATCGGTTTCACGCCCAAGCAGACGCGGCGGGTTTTTGTCGCCGCGCGCGCGCTCGGACTGCCAGTCAAGCTGCATGCGGAACAGCTGAGCGACCAGGACGGCGCGGCGCTCGCAGCCGAATTCGGCGCCTTGTCTTGCGACCATCTGGAATACCTGAGTGAGGCCGGCGCCGACGCGATGCGGGCCAGCAAATCAGTGGCGGTCCTGCTGCCGGGCGCCTACTACTTCCTGCGCGAGACACAGCTGCCGCCGATTGCGCAACTGCGTGCACTGCAGGTGCCAATTGCACTGGCCAGCGACCACAATCCCGGCTCCAGTCCCGGTTTGTCGCTGCTGCTGATGGCCAACATGGGCTGCACCTTGTTTCGCATGACGCCGTTGGAGGCGGTGCTGGGCATCACCGCCAACGGCGCGCTGGCGCTGGGACTGACTGACCGTGGGCGACTGGTGCCCGGCAATCGCGCCGATTTCGTTGTCTGGGACCTGGAACATCCGAACGAACTGGCTTACTGGTTTGGCCGCAACCCCTGCCGGCGCGCGGTGGTCGGCGGCATCGAACGGGCACCATGAACAACGCTGTCTTCACTCTCACACCCGGCTCAAGCCCGCTGCTGATCAGCGTGCCGCATGTCGGAACCCAGATTCCGCCGGACCTGGCACCGCGTTACCTGCCGCGCGCCTTGCAGGTCGAGGACACCGACTGGCATCTGGAGCAGCTGTATGCGTTTGTCACCACGCTGGGTGCAGGCCTGATCGTGCCGCGGTATTCGCGCTACGTGATCGACCTCAACCGCGGCCCCGACAACGCACCGATGTACGCCGGTACTAACAACACCGAACTGTGTCCGACCCGTTTTTTCACCGGTGAGACGAACTACCACGCAGGCCGGGAGCCGGACGCGGCGGAGATCGAGCGACGCCGTGCCGTCTACTGGCAGCCTTACCATGATGCGGTGACGGCCGAACTGGACCGCATCCAGACACGCCACGGGCACGCCATCCTGTTCGATGGGCACAGCATCAAGTCGGAGCTGCCCTGGTTATTCGAGGGCAAGCTGCCCGACCTCAATCTGGGCACCGCCAACGGCGCCAGTTGCGCGCCCGGCCTGCGCGCGGCCCTGTCGCAGGTGCTGCAGGCGCAAGACCGCTTCACGCATGTCACCGACGGCCGATTCAAGGGCGGCTACATCACCCGGCACTTCGGACGCCCGGCCGAAGGACGCCATGCGATCCAGCTCGAGATGTGCTGGAGCACCTATATGGTCGAGTCGCCTCCCTACACGGTCGACGCGGCACGGGCAGCACAACTGGCGCCGGTTTTGCGCGCGCTGGTCCAGACCATGCTGGGCTGGAAACCCGGTGCCTGAGCGCAGCTTGTGGGCCGAGCAGGCCTGGATCGATGGGCGCTGGCAACAGGCAGTCCTGCTGAAGATCGACGCGCAGGGCTGCTGGAGCCGCATCACGGTGGGTGTCGAGGCACCGCCGGCACAGGCACGTCCACTGCCCGGTCCGGTATTGCCCGGCCTGGTCGATGCGCACAGCCATGCATTCCAGCGGGCGTTTGTCGGATTGTCGGAGCGCCGCACGTCGGAATCGGACGATTTCTGGTCCTGGCGCGAACGGATGTACCGCGTTGCCTTGCGCATCACGCCAGAGCAGATGCGCGCGGTGGCCACGCAGCTGTATCTGGAGCTGCTGCGCGGCGGATACACCCAGGTCTGCGAATTCCACTACCTGCACCATGACCTGTCCGGCCAACCGTATGCCGATCCCGCCACCATGTGCTGGGCACTGGCCGACGCCGCCGAGCACAGCGGCATCGGGCTGACGCTGCTGCCGGTGCTGTACCAGCGCGCCGGCTTCGCGCGGCCCGACCTGCAGCACGATCAGCGTCGATTTGCCAGTACGCCGGCGCTGGTGATGGACCTGTTACAAGCGGTGCAATCACGTGGCCAGGCTAAGCTGCAGGCGGGCGTGGCGATCCATTCGCTGCGCGCGGCCAGCCTGGCGTCGATCCAGGCGTTATTGAAGAAAGTCGGTGACGAGACCCTGCCGATCCACATCCATATCGCGGAACAGACCGGCGAGGTCGACGACTGCCTCAAGACGACCGGCCAGCGCCCGATCGAGTACCTGTGCGACACCGTGGCGCTCGACGCGCGATGGCATCTGGTACACGCCACGCATGCGACGCAACGCGAGATCGACTCCGTCGCACGCAGTGGCGCCGGCATCGTCATCTGCCCGGCCACCGAAGCCAACCTGGGTGACGGCTTGAGCGACCTGGCCGGCTGGCTGAAGGCGGGTGTGCCGATGGCGATCGGGTCGGACAGCCAAGTCGTGCGCAACTGGTCCGAGGAACTGCGCTGGCTCGAATACGGCCAACGCCTGGTGCACCGCAAGCGCAACGTGGCCGCTTCGCCCGGCCAGCAGGACGCCACGGCAGCGCGCCTGTTCGATGCTGCATTGGCAGCCGGCGGCACGGCCGCCGGTCCGTCACCGTGGGGGCTGGTTGTCGGCGCCCGCGCCGACGCGCTGGTCATCGACAGCCGGTCACCGGCGCAACTGGGCATCGCGCCCAGCCATCGGCTTGACGCGC
>CAJDWR010000204.1_pt1 | contig 15651 bp, 11 predicted proteins | sample 7391651 | NCBI WGS metagenome assembly CAJDWR01 (sample SAMEA7055720, study PRJEB34461) | soil metagenome | biome: terrestrial ecosystem; feature: Peninsula; material: soil | place: Antarctica | collected 2016
AGGATGATCAAAATAAGACCAATTTAAATATTGGCTCCATCCCCAGTAATAGGCCTCTTGCGGCGTTAACGGCGCGATGGCTGCCAATGCAAGGCGAACTACAGCTAAAGCGAGTAGAAATATCAGTATGTGACGCTTCGTAATCGTTTGTACTTGCATGGAATTTCTGATGATCAAACGGAGCGGGGGGGCGATGTCCCGTTCATAGTTGATTGAGGTTGGTGGTTGAAGCGGGCAGGTCTACCCAGGAGTTTACGGGCGCGCGGTTCAGACGCATGAGATCGCTGTCGGGCTTCCAGGGGGACATCTGCTCGTTGACCTGCTGCACCGCGGCGGCAAGGTCCCGGCGCAGGGCTTCCAAGTCCAGGGTGGCATCGATGTCCACACTGACAGACCAGCGCGTGCCCATGGTCGGGCCGTGCAGCGTGGTGCGCGTGCAGGGTGTTGTGGGTTCAGAAGACGTCTTCTGCATACCGTTCCTTCGCTTTGAGCTGCGGCACGCTCAGGTGCAGCGGCGCGAGCACGGCGTCCAGCGTCTTGGCAACACCCTTTGCCATGTCGCGGCTGCCGCAGACGCGCACGAGGGCACCCTGCGCGACCAGGCCGCGCAGGCGTTCGGCGTCGCGGTTCAAGGCATCCTGCACATAACCGCCGCCCTCGGGCACGCGTGAGAACACTGTCTGCACGCTTGCCAGGCGCTCGTCGCCAAGCCAGTGCCCGATCTCGGGGCCAAAGTAGAAGTCCCGCGCCGGGTCGCGCCCACCAAAGTACAGGTGCATGGGGATGTGCCTGTCGTTGCGGCGGATGAAGCCGGCCAGTGGTGCCACGCCCGTTCCCGCCCCGATCAGCAGCACGGGCCGGCGCGTGCGTGGCAGCGCAAAGCCGGGGTTGGAACGAATGAAGGCTGCGATGCGGTCCCCCGTCTGCAGGCCCAGCAAATGCGTGGAGCACAGGCCGCCGGGCATCTGGCGCACGCAGATTTCCAGAAACCCGTCCTCGGAGCCCGAGGCCAGCGAGTAAAAGCGCGGCACGGCCGAGCCTGGCGGAACGATGCCCACCAGGTCGCCCGCCGCAAAACGCGCCAGACCGTGCCCGCGCAGGCGCTCCCACTGACCCAGCGTGGGCCACGCAAAGCGCAGGATTGCCGTGGGTTGCCCGTCCCACCCGGGGTAGTCCTGGCGCGACACGAGCGTGAGCGCGGTGGTGGGCGGCACGCGTGGCACATAGTCCAGCATCAGGGGCTCGCCCAGTGCCTGCGCCAGGGCTTCGCCCCAGCGCGCGAACTGTTGGCTCGATTGCTGGTGGATGGACTCCAGCGGTAACAGTGCGGGCCAGCCCTGGGCGCGCAGGGTCTGCTCCAACGCCTCTGCAAAAGCGCAGAACGCCGGGAACTGCCGGTCGCCAAAACCCAGCACCGTCACCGGCACGGAGCCGGCCTTGAGACTTGCGATGCGCTCCAGGGCATGGCTGGCGTGGGCCGGGGCCTGGCCTTCGCCATAGGTTGCTGCCAGCACGAACACCTGCCGCGTGGCGGCCGTGGTCTGAAAAAGCTCCAGTGCGCTGGTGTGCACCCGGTGGCCGTTTTGGCTGAGTCCGTCTTGCAGTGCCTGCGCAAAACCCCAGGTGCTGCCGCCTTCGCTGGCCACAAAAATGAGCACATCGGCCTGTGCCAGCGCACTGTTGCCCGTGATGTGCGGCGCCAGGCGGCGTGCCTGCCACCAGATGATCACGCCCGACAACCAGAACAACAGCACGCTGCCACCCACAAGTCCGAGCACCACGGCCCAGAGCCACGCCCCTTCGCCGGTGTGCAGCACCAAAGCCCAGTCGTAGACGCGTTGTGCAAGGGTCATGTCCTGCCAGGCCAGCGTCAGCCCCGAGTAACGGTCGATCCAGCCTTCGCCCTGGCTGGTGGCGACCTTCCAGCTGTCTTCAGGATCGGCAGCGTCGGGAAAATTGAGCTTGCGCAAGTCCTGCACGGAAAGGCTTTGCAGCATGGGAAGCTGCGCGCCGGGCAGGGCAGTCTGGCCGGTGGCAACCGAGACCACCTCGGGTTCGGTCCTGTCGTCCAGCGTTACCAGCCCCAGGGTCGAGGCACTCATGGTCAGAGCTGTGAGCGAGGTCAGAAACAGCAGCGCCAGCACTACCCGGCCCGCGATCACGTGGATGCGCTGCGCCAGCGAGCCACGCACCCGCGCTGCCAGCCGTCGCCAACCGCCCATGCGGCGCAGCAGCAGCACGAGGGCCGAGACGCTTATCAAGCCCATGGCCAGTGCAATGCCGGCGGCACCCCAGCGCCCGGCGTCGCCCAACAGCAACGAGCGGTGCAGGTTCTTCACCCAGCGCGGCAGTGCCGAAGGCTGCCAGGCACCCAGCAGTCGACCATCGGCCGGATCGACATAGTGCGCCTGCGCCTGGTCGCCGGCAAAACCGAACACCACGATCGCACCCGAGGGCAGGTGGCGTATTTCCTCGGCGCCCGGGACGGTGCGTTCCACGCGCTCCACCAGTGTGGCCACCGACAGATCGCTTGGCGCAGCGGGTGCCTGCCACGCCTGCTGCACCGGATCGAATGCCAGGATGGCGCCGGTGATGCCCAGCACCAAGGGTGCCGGCTGTCAGGCCAAGCCAGCGGTGGATTGCCTTCCAGCCCATGTACCCGCCTTTACTGCAGTTGGAAGGTCAGCGACTGGATGTACTGCTTGCCCGCCTGCGGTTTGCCGGCATTGGTGGTGGTCAGCGGCACGCGAATCTCCGACGGGCTGTCGCGCATGTCTTCGACGGCAGCGTCGATGTGGATTTCATAGCCCGCGTCGATCAAGGCATCTGCCAGGTCGGCCGTGACCTTGAGCGTACGCCCTGCGCCCACGCTGGCGCCGGTCACGCCGGTAAGGCGCTTGGTGTCAGCGCTTGAGAGGCGGTTCCATTCGGACAGGTTCTTGTAGTATTTGGCTTTGCCGCCGGCCACCCACAACGTTCCGGCATAGGCGCCCTTGGCGTCGGTCAGGTACGCCGCCAGGTAGGCACCGTCACCGCCGTAGTTCTTCAGCTGCGCGGTCAGTGTGACTTGGCGGCTGTGCGCCAGGGCGGGAACGGCCAGCACGCAGGCGGCGGCCAAAGTGGTCAAAAGTGGTTTGGACATGGTGATGCTCCAGTTTGGGGATTACTCTATCTGGCCGCGCGGCGCGGTGCCAGGGGTGAACAGGGGCGACGGTGCAGCGGCGCCGTCCGGTTGCGGTGGCCGGGCCTGCGGTGCGACGTTCTTGTCATCGCGATCGCGCTTGCGAGACCGCTCTTTGTCGCGTTGCTTGATCTTCAGGACCTGTAGGGTTTCCGGGTCGATCTTGGCCTTGAAAGTGCGGCCCTGGGCGTCGGTGCCGCGAATCTCGTAGCAGCCATCATCGATCTTTAGCCGCTGGATTTGCCAGCCCTGACGGGCCGCCATCTGCCGCACGGCTTCACGTGACTGCCAGCGCTCCATCGGCGCATCGCAATCGTCATCGGCCAAGGCCGGCAGGACGGTCAGGCCCAGTGCCAGGGTCAGCAAAGCACGACGCATCGAGGGGTGGTGTTTCATGGGGGGCTCCTTTTCAATTGGTTAACGCATGACAAACGATTCGCGGTGCACGCGCCAGGGACTGGGGCCGCGTGCGTGCGCGTGCAGTGCATCGCCCAGGCCCTGGGGGCCACAGAACCAGATATCCAGCGGTCCAGGCATGTCTTGCAGATCCTGCGGCGTGAGGCGCTGACCCTGGGCTTCGCTGTGCACGGTGAGCGGCACGGGCGGCTGGGCCTGCGCGCACAGGGTCTGCAGGCGCGCCAGCAATGGGTCGCGCCGGGCATCGCGTGTGCAGTAGTGCATTTGCGCGGGGGGCGATCCGGCATCAGCGGTGGTCACGCCGGGCTGGCGCGCCTCCAGCAGCGCGAAAAATGGTGTCACACCCACACCCGCAGCCACCCAAACCTGCTGGCGGTGGCTGGCGCCCTGGCCGTCAAAGCGGCCATAGGGGCCTTCAATGTCCACGCGTTGTCCGGCGTGCAGACGCTGGTGCAGGGACCGGGTGTAATCGCCCAGCGGTTTGATCACCAGGCGTAGCAGGGGTTCGCCTTCGGGGCTGTTGCCCAGGGCATGTGGTGCACTGGCGATGGTGAAGGGGTGGGCGCCTTCGGCAGCGTCAAAGCGTACGAAGACGAACTGCCCCGCGCGGTGCCCCTGCCAGCTCGGTGGCATCGCGCAAATCACTTCAATGGGTGCACCGGTGTGTGGTTCGCCGAGAGCCTGCACTGCCTGAATGCGTGCTGCATGGGTGCGTGAACGCCCGATCCAGCCGGCCAGGGACCAGAATGCGGCCAGGCTGCCCAGCGCCAGCAGCGTGCCCATGAGCAGCCCGAGCGGCAGCGTCCAGAACGAGAGCGGCATCAGCGCCACGGCATGGAACACCAGCGCGAGGAACAGTACCGGCATGGCGCGGTGCAGCAGGCGCCAACGCTTGTACGGCAGCAAGCGGGAAAGCAGCGTGATTGCCACCATGGCCAGCAACAGATAGAAGGCCCACTCGCCCAGATCCTTTGCAAAACCGCGGCTGTCGGTCAGCCAGGGCAACACGGTGTCGTGCCCGGGTTTGCCGACGCGGCCCCACAGCGTCTTGATCCAGCCGCTCGATTCCTTCGCGCCCCAGTGGGTAATGGCAGTGAGCGCTGCGGCGATGCCCGCCCATTTGTGCAGTCGATAGACCTGATCCATGCCGCCCAGCAGGCGGTCGAACAGTGGCAGGCGCAGGGCAAGCAGCATCACCAGCGCCATCAGGCTGATGCTCCACAACCCGCTCAAGTAGATCGCGTGCTGGCGCAGCTGCCACCATCCCAGCGCGGCACCCTGTGCATTGACCAGGGGCGACAGGCCCAGATCGGGCGGAGCGACGGCCATCCATGCGAGGGTGACACCCAGCAACCAGATTCCCAGTGCAACTTTGATACGCATGACGCTCTTCCTTTCTCGTTCAAGGGCATTGTGGAAAACCCAGCTTGAACGCATGCTGAAAGGCGCATTCATCTCCCGTTCATCTCCCGACGGGTAATAGCCGGCCGGCAGTCGCCGGCATCGTGCGCTATCTGATTGCTGAAGAGCGAGCGACTGCCCGATGGGTTGCACCGGCGGTACACCGGGAGAGCGGGGTCCGGCACGTTCTCAAGGACGCAGCCTGACGCACATCCCGTGAGGGCGCGTCCGGTGTCGCGGAGCTGACAATCAGCCAGTGGTCAGGTTTTTGTTACGAACGACCCGGGTGAAAAAGGGGGTCGATGGTGACCGGTGGGGTTTACCAGCGGCGCGTATTCACGCAGGTGCGCCAATGATGACGCTCGACGCCTTGAAAATCGCACTCGCCTGCTTGCCGACCTTCAGGCCGAGGTTGGCGGCGCTTTCGTTCGTGATGATCGAAACAATTGCACCGCCACCGGGAATATCGATGACGACCTCTGAGTTCACAGCGCCTGTCTGAAGACGCGATACCGTGCCAGAGAGTCGATTGCGGGTTGAAAGCCTTGCGCCTGCGTCATCGTCCGTCATGATGATGACCGACGATGCCTTGATGAGTGCAAATACCTCGGCACCCGTGTTCAGGCCCAGATTCTTGGTGCTCTCACAGGTAATGATGGCGACAAGCCTTTGCCCGCCTGCTATTTCCACGTCGATTTCATCATTGACGGCACCGTCTTTGATGCTGGTTACTTTGCCGACAAATTGATTGCGTGCGCTGGTTTTCATCGTCGTTCTCCCGATAAATGATTGTCGATGCTTGAGACCGCGCCATCGAACGTCATCGATCCTGCGGTGGCTGGTTGCTAAGTTTTCTTGATGGTAGTGATTACCGAGTAGCCATTCTGGACCCATGGTGGCCACTGTGTGAACCATGTGGGCCCAGACTTGCAGTAGCGGCATGCGGCGGTTGCAGGCTGCCGGATACACTTTGTGCTGCTGTCTGATCTGCCTTTTCGAGCGCTCGACACACGCCGGACGGACTCCCCAGCGCGTCCTCTGATCCCCATGCATCCAAACGCCCAATCTCTCTGGCAAGGCCCGCGCTGGGCCCTGGCTATTCTGCTGGCGGTGCTGGGCATGGTGGGGCCGTTTTCGATCGACACCTACCTGCCGGCGTTTGCCGGCATCAGCGATGCGCTGCGCGCGACCCCGGTGGAGATGCAGCAGACCTTGTCGGCGTATCTGTTCGGGTTTTCGTTCATGAGTCTGTTTCATGGCGCGATATCCGACAGCTTCGGTCGCAGGCCGGTCGTCTTGAGCGGCGTGGCTGTCTTCGCGCTGGCATCGGTGGGCTGCGCGCTGTCGCAGACCATCAACCAGCTGATCCTTTTTCGCATCCTGCAGGGTTTGTCCACCGGCGCCGGCATCGTGATCTCGCGCACCGTGATCCGCGATCTGTTTCCGCCGTCACAGGCGCAGCGGGTCATGAGCCAGGTCACCATCTTTTTCGGCATTGCGCCAGCGATTGCGCCGATGATTGGTGGCTGGTTGTTCGTCTGGTTCGGGTGGCGCAGCATCTTCTGGCTGCTGGCGCTGATCGGAACGGCTCTGTGGATCACCAATTACCGCTACCTGCCCGAGACCTTGCCCAAGGCGCAGCGCCAGTCGTTCCGGGTTGGCAACCTGTTGCGCGGTTACTGGCAACTCGGGCTCGATCCGCGTTTTCTGTTGCTGGCACTGGCAGCGGGCCTGCCGTTCAATGGCAACTTTCTCTATGTCCTGGCCGCGCCCGCTTTTCTCGGCGGTCACCTGGGATTGCTGCCAACACAGTTTTTCTGGTTCTTCGCCCTCAATATCGGAGGCATCATGGCCGGCGCCTGGTTGAGCGGCCGCATGGCCGGTTCGGTGGCGCCACGCCAGCAGATCCGGTACGGGTTCATCATCATGGTCGTGGCGGCAACGGTCAACCTGCTGGCCAATGCTTTTTTTACCGCGCAGGCTTCCTGGGCCATGTTCCCTCCCATGGTGTATGCACTCGGCTGGGCCTTGATGGTGCCAGCCGTCACCCTGCTGGTACTGGATCTGCACCCGGCGCGCCGTGGCATGGCGTCGTCATTGCAGATGTTTGTCGGCTCCGGCGCCAACGCGATCACGGCCGGCGTGATCGCACCGTTTGTCATGCATTCCACGCTGGCCATGGCTCTGGCGTCGACCATGCTCATGGCCATCGGCCTGGCGGGCTGGATCGTGGTGCGCCGCCGCTGGCCTGCGATCGGGCGGATGGAAGACGCTGCGGCGAGCCCACGCCCCCGGGTATCGGTCGGCCGCTGACGCTCCGTTTTTGCAGCTTGTTCTTTCGCGCGACCCGGGGCCTGCGCAGGACAAACTGTGCCGGGGCGCGTACCATCGTGGACTGTTGCGCAGCCTCGCGGCGCATGTTTTTCCGCTTATTTTTGACGCGCTGCCTGCCACCAGCGCTTGACCATGGACACTATCGTGCCTACCACCGCCACGGCGGTTCCCGCTGCCGCATCCGCTGCCCCTGTCTCTGAAGCAATCCCCCCTGCCAACCCAGACACAACCCGTTTTCGGGTTCTCGGTGCGATCAGCTTTTCGCATTTCCTCAACGACCTGATCCAGTCGCTGATCCTGGCGATTTACCCGTTGCTCAAGGGCGAGTTCAACCTGAATTTCGCCCAGATCGGCCTGATCACGCTGACCTACCAGATCACCGCGTCCCTGTTGCAGCCGCTGGTGGGTCTGTACACCGACAAGCACCCCAAACCCTACTCGCTGGCAATTGGCATGGGCTTCACCCTGGTCGGCTTGCTGGTGTTGTCGGTGGCGCCCAATTTCGCCACCGTGCTGGCGGCGGCGGCGCTGGTTGGTACAGGCTCGTCGATCTTTCACCCGGAATCGTCGCGGATCGCGCGGATGGCCTCGGGTGGCCGTCATGGCCTGGCGCAATCGATCTTCCAGGTCGGCGGCAATACCGGCAGCGCCGTGGGCCCGCTGCTGGCAGCCTTGATCATCATTCCGCAAGGCCAGCCGGCGGTCGCCTGGTTCGGGCTGGCTGCATTGCTGGCGATCTTCGTGTTGTGGAAGATCGGTGGCTGGTATCGCCGGCAGCCCCAGTTCGGCGTGGGCAAGAAGCAGGCGGTCAGCAGTTATTACATCTTCTATCTGATGCACAAGTTCGATCTGTCGGTGCAATCGGCGCAGGTGCATCTGTTCGTCTTTCTGTTCGCAATGGCGGCCGGTACCTTGCTGGGCGGGCCGATCGGTGACCGGTTCGGTCGCAAGCTGGTGATCTGGGTGTCGATTCTGGGTGTGGCGCCATTTGCGTTGATGCTGCCGCATGCCAACCTGCTGTGGACCGGCATCCTGACCTTCGTGATCGGCCTGGTCCTGTCTTCGGCGTTTTCTGCCATCCTGGTTTTTGCACAGGAGCTGGTGCCCGGCAAGGTGGGTGCGGTCTCCGGCATGTTCTTCGGTTTTGCGTTCGGCATGGGGGGCATCGGTGCCGCGGTGCTGGGTGGTCTGGCCGATTCGCATGGCATCGAATATGTGTACCAGATCTGTGCCTACCTGCCGCTGCTGGGCCTGACGACCGTCTTTTTGCCCAACATCGAGCATCCGCGACGCGCCATCGCTCGCCGTTGACCGGCCTCGGCAGCGCGGCCGCGCGCTGTCCGGTTGCCCATACCGGCCGGGCTGCAGGTAGACTGCCGGAAAACGCAAACGCGCACCATGGCACTACACGACACCACTGAAGCAGCCACGCGTGAATGGGAAATCCTGCAGCCGCTGTATGAGCGCTACGAGTGGTCAGCCTTGATCATCAAGCTCACTGCCGTGGTGCTGTTTGGTGCTGGCATCGCGATCGACATGCAAACATCCTGGCTGCTGCTGCTGTGCCTGGTGATGTGGCTGCAAGAGGGGATTTTCAAGACCTACCAGATGCGGCTGGGTGAGCGCCTGCTGCGACTCGAGCAGTGGCTCGCTGGCGACGTGGCGGCGGCGACCATGCAGGCTTTTCAGTTGCACCGCGACTGGGCCGCGCAACGCGCCGGCTTTGTTGGTTTATTGTTCGAATACCTGCGCAGTGCCAGTCGGCCCACCGTCGCCTTTCCGTATGCCTTGTTGATGCTGGTGGCGGTGGTGCAAGGGGTGGTGTGACGCGACGGCCTGCGCACGCGCGGCCGTCGACAATTGCTGCGGCTGCTGATGCAGCACAGGCGTGCGACAGGCTCTGTCCCAACGAACTGGGCAACGATTTCGGGAGGTTTCAACTGCTATGGGCTTAGTCATGCGCAAGACACTCGTGCGGATCTGCGTCATCGTGGCCAGCCTGGTAGCGGCGCAGGCCCAGGCCTTGCAGATTGTGCGAATGACGCCACAAGGTGAAGTTGCCCAAGTGCGGCAGGTGGTGGTCACGTTCGACGACGCCGTGACCGCATTTGGAGATGCCAGCGCGCGTGCGCCGGTCACGGTGAACTGTGGGGAGGCACCGGCCGCCAAGGGCACCGGCCGCTGGACGACCGAGCGGGTTTGGTCGTACAGCTTTGCGCAGGACCTGCCGCCGGGCGTGCGTTGCACCGTACAAGCCGCCGCTGACCTGCAATCGACCAACGGATCGGCTTTGAGCGGGCCAGCCCGGTTTCGTTTCAGCACCGGCGGGCCGTTCGTGCAGTCCGTCATGCCGTATCCGGGCAGCCGCATCGACGAAGATCAGGCCTTCATCCTGCGCCTGAACGGGCCGGCGGCGCCCGAGAGTGTCCGTGACCATGTCTGGTGTGGCATGCAAGGCATCGGCGAGCGGATTGCGGTGCGCCTGATCGAGGGCGCCGATCGCGAAGCCTTGCTGCAATCGCGCCATCTGGAGCAGCAGGCCAAGGACGACCCGCTGCGGATCGTGACGCTGGCCTGCAATCGCCGCCTGACGCCGTCTGCCGATGTGCAACTGGTGTTTGGCAAAGGTGTCGCCACGCCCGATACCGCCGGGGCAGGCAGCGGCATCGCCAATATTCTTGAAAAACGATTTGACTACACCGTGCGCGAGCCATTCCTGGCCGATTTCCAGTGCGAACGCGAAAACGCCCAGGCCGACTGCTTGCCGATCCGGCCGATGCGCCTGCAGTTCAATGCGCCAGTGGCCCGGTCGCTGGCTGAAGGTATCCGCCTGCGTGCGGGCGAGAAGGTCTTTCAGCCGGTATTTGAAACGGAAACCCCGACCGGCGTCGATGCGACGGTGGACAGCATTGCATTTCCGTCCGTGTTGCCGGCGAGCACCCGCTTTCAGCTGGAGTTGCCCAACGGGTTGAAGGACGATGCCGGGCGCAGCTTGCGCAACGCGGCGAGTTTCCCGCGCGCTGTGGCCACCGGTCCGTTGCCGCCGCTGGTGAAGTTTGCCGCGGCACCGTTTGGCATCTTGGAGCGGTTGGCCGAGCCCGATGGCCAGGCGGTGTTGCCGGTGACGTTGCGCAAGGTCGAGGCCACACTGCTGGCGCGCGAGCTGAACCCGGCGCGTGCCGGCCCCCCGTCGGCGGGTACGGTCCGCGATCTGCAGCCCGCCACCGATGCCCAGATCATCACCTGGTACCGCAAACTGCAGCGTTACGAAGCCTTCCGCGTCCCGCGCGATCTCGCCGCCAAGGACGTGCAGGGGCCGTTACCTGCCGTGCTCGGCGAGCGCGACCAGGAGGACGGAGTGCAGTCGCGTATGGTGTCGCTGCTGCAAGGGCGCAGCGGTGTGCGCACGCTCGATCTGCCGCGCCCGACTGCGGCAGACCCGCGGCCGTTCGAGGTGATCGGCATTCCCTTGTCGCCGGGCTTTCATGTGGTCGAGATCGCATCAAAGGTGCTGGGCGCGTCCTTGCTCGATGCCGGCCATGGCAACCCACGCACCATGTTCTCAACGCACAGGTGCGGGTATCCGATTGCCGCGGCCGTGAAGTGGCCGCGGCGGTGACCGACAGGCAGGGTATTGCACGGATCGCTGGTCTCGACCCACAGGCACCGACCTGCGATGACGACAGCGGCTACAGCCAGGCCTACTTTGTCAGCGCACGAACCGCCACGCGCCCGCCGGGAACCTCAGGCAAAGGCGGCGCCACGATGGACCTGGCGTTCACCTGGAGCGACTGGCACCGCGGTATCGAGCCCTGGCGTTTTCACTTGCCGACCAGCCAGGAGACACAGCCCGACACCCGTGCTCACACGGTTTTCGATCGCACCCTGTTGCGTGCGGGCGAGAGCGTCTCGATGAAACACATCCTGCGTGTCGAGACCGACAAGGGGCTGGCCATACCCGAGATACCCGAGCGCCGTCCCGATACCGTCCTTATCACCCATGTGGGCAGCGGCCAGCAAACCAGTCAAGCGTTGGCCTGGCGCACAACAGCCACCGGTGGACTCAGCGCCGAAAGCGTGTTTGTCATTCCGGTGGCCGCGAAACTGGGGCTGTACACCGTGGCCCTGCGTGCTGGCATGGAGGGCCAGGAGTGGTCGTCCGGCGAGTTTCGCGTCGAGGCGTTTCGATTGCCGGTGCTCAAGGGCAGCGTGGAGCCAGCGGACAAAGGTCCACTGGTCGATCCGCGCAGCCTGCCAGTGAATGTGCAGATCGCCTATGTCGCAGGGGGCGCCGCCGCCGGGCTGCCGGTACAGGTATCGGCACTGCTGCGCCACAAGAACCTGCAGTTCGACGGCTTCGACGGTTTCCGCTTTGCGCCTCCCCGCAACCTGCAGGACACATCGGCATCGGGCGCCGAGGGGAGTGACGAGGAGCCCGATGCGGCGCAGGAAAACCGGGTCGTCGCCGACAAATTGCCCTTGAAGCTCGATCGCAACGGTGTGGGCCAGGTCAAGCTCGACGCTCTGCCTGCCACCACGCAAGCGCAGGAACTGTTGCTGGAGGCCAGTTATGCCGACCCCAGTGGCGAGGTGCAGACGCTGCGCAGCAACCAGACGCTGTGGCCCTCAATGGTGGTTGCGGGTATCAAGACCGAGGACTGGGTGTCCGCTGGCAACAGCCTGCGGGTGCAGGCCCTGGCGCTGGACGCCTCGGGCAAACCCCAGGCAGACGTACCCTTGCAGGTTCATGCCTTTGCGCGCCAGGTGACCAGCACCCGCAAACGGATCGTGGGCGGGTTTTACGCTTACGACAACCACACCGAGGTGAAGGACCTGGGACCGATCTGCAGCGGACGCAGCGACGACCGCGGCCGCCTTGCGTGTGAGACAAAACTCGATGTGCCGGGCGAGGTGGAACTGGTTGCCACTGCGACCGACCCACAAGGACGCAAGAGTGCAGCGGCGTCCAGCGTGTACGTCACGCGCCATGGCGAGGTGTGGTTTGGCGGCGAGAACCATGACCGCATGGACGTGTTGCCCGAGAAGACCAGTTATGCGCCCGGAGACACTGCCCGCTTCCAGGTGCGTATGCCGTTTCGCCATGCCACTGCGTTGGTCGCGGTCGAGCGCGAGGGCATCATCCAGACGCAGGTGGTGCAGCTGCGCGGTGACGATCCGACGATCACATTGAAGATCAAGCCCGAATGGGCGCCCAATGTGTATGTCAGTGTGCTCAGCGTGCGTGGCCGCTTGCGCGAGGTGCCGTGGTACAGCTTCTTCACCTGGGGTTACAAGGTACCCCGGGACTGGTGGACGGCGTTCCGGTATGGCGGTGCGGTCGTGGCGCCCACCGCACTGGTCGACCTGAGCAAACCGACGTTCCGGCTCGGCGTGGCGGAAATCCAGGTCGGCAAGCAGGCACACCAGCTCGACGTCCAGGTGGTGGCTGACAAGGAAACGTACCCGGTGCGCGGCAAAGCCCAGGTCACCGTCACCGTGCGCCAGCCCGACGGCAAGCCTGCGGCCGACGCGGAGGTCGCCATTGCCGCGGTCGACGAGGCCTTGCTCGAACTCATGCCCAACACCAGCTGGGATCTGCTCGATGCGATGCTGCAGCGCCGCGCCTGGGGCGTGGAGACATCCACAGCACAAATGGAGATCATCGGGCGGCGGCACTATGGCCGCAAGGCGGTGCCCGCCGGGGGTGGTGGCGGACACAGCGCCAGCCGGGAGCTGTTTGACACCTTGTTGTTGTGGAACCCGCGTGTGCAGCTCGACGCTCAGGGCCAGGCGCAGATCACCGTGCCGCTCAATGATGCTTTGACGCGGTTTCGCATCGTGGCGGTGGCCGATGCCGGTGTCGGACTGTTCGGCACCGGCTTTGCGCAGATACGCGCCACACAAGACCTGCAGATCATCAGCGGCCTGCCACCACTGGTGCGCGAGGGCGATCAATACCAGGCTCGATTCACGCTGCGCAACACCACCGGCAAGAGCATGCAGGTTGCGTTGACGCCGCAAACCGATCTGTTCTCGCTGGCGCCGCAAACGGTGGAGATTCCCGCTGGGGAAGCACGCGAGTTGCACTGGAGCGTGAATGCGCCGGTGCAGACCGGACAGACGCGCCTGGACGCGATCCACTGGGACATCAAGGCGCGCGACGACGTGTCTGGCGCGCAGGATGGCCTGAAGGCCACGCAGCGCCTGATGCCGGCGGTGCCGCTGGCGGTGCAACAAGCCACGTTGGTGCAGTTGGACGGTGACTACGCGCTGGATGTGCGGTCACCGGTTGATGCGTTGCCAGGCCGGGGTGGTCTGGCGCTGGCGCTGCAACCGCGCCTGGCCGAAGGCCTGCCGGCGATCCGTGACTGGTTTGCCCGTTACCCGTTTACCTGCCTGGAGCAACTGGCCAGCAAGGCGATTGGCCTGCACGATATCGCACAGTGGCAAGCGTTGCGTGCGCAGTTGCCGAGCTACCTGGACGCTGACGGTCTGGCCAGTTATTTTCCGCCACGTGACGGTGAAGCCGCCAGCGGCAGCGACACCTTGACCGCCTACCTGCTGGCCACCAGCGACGAGGCTGCCAAGCTGCGACCGGAATTTGCCCTGGACGAGACCAGCCGCAACGCGATGGCGGCCGGTTTGATCGCGTTTGTCGAAGGGCGCATCACGCGCAATGTCTGGAGCCCGCGCAAGGATCTGGATGTGCGCAAGCTGGCCGCCATCGAGGCCTTGTCGCGCCATGGCAAGGCGCAAGCACGGATGCTGGCCAGCATCACCATCGCCCCCAACCAGTGGCCGACGCATGCGCTGATCGACTGGTTGCTGGTGTTGCAGCGGGTGCAGGACGTGCCTGAGCGCGAGCGCCGTCTGGCCGAGGCAGAGCAGATCCTGCGGGCGCGCCTGGACATGCAGGGAAGCCGCATGACCTTCTCCACCGAGCAGGGCGACGACTGGTGGTGGCTGATGCAGGGCGCTGACGTGAATGCGGCCCGGCTGCTGCTGGCGGTGATGGAGGATCCCGATTGGAAAGACGACATGGGTCGCCTGGCCAGCGGTTTCATCGCGCGCCAGCAACGCGGCACCTGGCGCACTACCACCGCCAATGCCTGGGGGACACTGGCGCTGGAGCAGTTCTCCGCACATTTCGAAAAAGCGGATGTGACCGGCATCACCCGCGCCACGCTGGGGGACCAGCAGGGGGCGGTGGATTGGAGCAAGGTCAGCCGCAACGTGCCAGCCACGGTGGCGGGCACTACGCAGACATCCAGCGGTTTTGGCGCGGCTCCCGGCGCGGGTTCGCTGCGCAACAACGATCTGTTCCTGACCTGGCCTGTGGATGGCCAATCGCAAACGCTGCGGGTGGCGCAGCAGGGCAGTGGTAAACCCTGGTTGTCGGTGCAGGCGCTGGCGGCCGTGCCGCGCACGCAGCCGTTCGATGGTGGCTACCAGGTCCACAAGAGCGTGACGGTGGTGCAGCAGGCCGACCCGAGTTTGCCGCCGGGGCATTACACCCGCGGTGACATCCTGCGCGTGACCTTGCAGGTCAACGCCGCGGCCGACATGACCTGGGCGGTGGTGAGCGACCCGATCCCCGCAGGCGCCAGCATCCTCGGTGGCGGCGGGCCGGTTCATGTTGCCGCCCACCCGGGTGGAAGCGCTGTATGTACCGGAGATGTTCGGTGAGTTGCCCAATACACCGGTGGTGGTGGAGGCGCCACGGTGATCACTTTCGACCCATTCAAAAATGGCGACATCCACTCCGTTCGCCCTGAGCTTGTCGAAGGGCTTCGATGCGTCGCCTCGCGCAGGACAGGTCCAGCTCAGGACGAACCGGGCTTGGCATGAAGTTGGGACAGCTCAATGGTGTTCGCCTGGCGCACACCCTGCGGATCTGGCTGCTGGCCGGTCTGCTGACCGGGTCCGTGGTCAGCGTGCAGGCGCAGGTCGCGACGTTTGACGAGGTGCGCGGCGCCTACCATCCGTCGGAGACGCTGGTGCTTGATCGCCATGGCGCACTGTTGCAACGCCTGCGCACCGACCTGACGGTGCGCCGCGGCCAGTGGGTGGCCCTGGCCGATGTGTCGCCGGCGTTGCGCAACGCGCTGGTGCTCAGCGAAGACCAACGTTTCTACGAACACAGCGGAGTGGACTGGCAGGCCGTCGGCGCCGCTGCCTGGGCCAATCTGTGGAATACCCGCACCCGGGGCGCATCGACCATCACGATGCAGCTGGCCGGGCTGCTCGATGCCGATCTGCGTGCCGGGAGCCACGGACGCAGCCTGGGCCAAAAGATCGACCAGGCCCTGGCTGCGCGG
>CAJDWR010000036.1_pt1 | contig 15553 bp, 15 predicted proteins | sample 7391651 | NCBI WGS metagenome assembly CAJDWR01 (sample SAMEA7055720, study PRJEB34461) | soil metagenome | biome: terrestrial ecosystem; feature: Peninsula; material: soil | place: Antarctica | collected 2016
ATCGCAGGTCCGGCGCGATTTTGACAACACGACACACCGCCCGCTCGGGCCGGTGGTGTGTATCAGCCCATGGAACTTTCCGCTGGCGATCTTCACCGGACAACTCTCTGCAGCTTTGGCCGCGGGCAATCCGGTGCTGGCCAAACCGGCCGAACAGACACCGCTGGTGGCCGCGGCCGCCGTGCGCGCCTTGTGGGCTGCCGGTGTACCACGCGCGGTGCTGCAGTTGTTGCCCGGCCCAGGCGAGACGGTGGGCGCCAGCCTGGTGGCCGATGCGCGGGTGCAGGGGGTGGTCTTCACCGGTTCGACCGAGGTCGCACGGCTGCTGCAACGCACACTGGCCGCACGCCTGGGCCAGGACGGCGAACCGGTGCCGCTGATCGCGGAGACCGGCGGCCAGAATGCGATGGTGGTCGATTCGTCGGCGCTGACCGAACAGGCGGTGGCCGACATCGTCGCCTCGGCCTTCGACAGCGCCGGTCAACGTTGCTCGGCGCTACGGGTGTTGTGCGTGCAACACGATGGCGCCGACCGCCTGATCACGATGCTCAAGGGTGCGGTCAGCGAATTGCGGGTCGGCGATCCGCGTTTGCTGGCAGTGGACATCGGCCCGGTGATAGACCGCGATGCACAAGGCATCATCGAGCGCCACATCGACGCGATGCGGGCCAAGGGCCATGTTGTCACCCGGCCCGCGGCGATCGATGGCGAGGCCCACAACCAGGGCAGCTTCGTGCCGCCCGCCCTGATCGAGATCGACCGGATCTCCGAACTGCAGCGCGAAGTTTTCGGGCCGGTGCTGCATGTGATGCGCTACGAACGTCAGTCACTTCCCGAGATGCTAGACCAGATCAACGCCACCGGTTATGGCCTGACGATGGGCGTGCACACCCGGATAGACGAGACGCTCGCGCAGGTGGTGGGCATCATCCAGGCGGGCAATCTGTACGCCAACCGCAACATCGTTGGCGCGGTGGTGGGCGTACAGCCCTTTGGTGGCGAAGGCCTGTCGGGCACCGGCCCCAAGGCGGGTGGGCCCTTGTACCTGCTGCGCCTGTTGCGCCAGCGCCCGGCCGATGCGGCGCGGCGTGCGATGCTGGCCGACAGCGTCCAGGACCTGCCGGCGCAACGCGGCTGGACACCCGCAGCCTCCGACGATACCGCCCACACGGCCAGCACCACCTTGCGTGACTGGGCAGACACCCGCGGCGACACTGATCTGGTCCAGTTCTGTGACCAACTGAAGAATGTGGCTCCAACGGCCCGCTGGCACACCCTGCCTGGCCCGACCGGAGAGATCAATCTTTATGCAGTGCTGCCACGCGAGGCGGTGTTGTGTCTGGCGCCCAGCGGCCCCGCTGGCGACGCAGAACGGCTGCGGCAATTGGCCGCTGTGCTGTCGGTGGGTGGTCGTGCCGTCTGGCCGGCCGATGCACGGCCGCTGCAGGAACTGCTGCCGCAAACCGTGCGCGACCGTGTCGTGCTGGCACAGGACTGGCAGGCCGCGGGCGTGCCAGTCGATGCGATCCTGCACCAGGGTCCGGCAGGCGAAAGGCTGGCGCTGCTGCGCACGCTGGCCGATCGGCCCGGGGCGATCGTTAGCGTCATCCCGTCGCACTCCGGGGTCAATGGGGTCGCGTTGGAACGTCTTCTGGTCGAACGGTCGCTGAGTATCAACAGCGCGGCAGCAGGCGGTAACGCCAGCCTGATGACGATCGGCTGAACGACAACTACGCTGCCAGCGCAGGTACGCCAGTCAGCATCCGGTCCAGCTACCGTGCAGGGTCACTAGCTCCGGGTGCCATGGGCAAGAAAAAACGCGTTTCATCGAACCTGGTCTTGCTGCCTTTGGTTCCGGCGGGGCAATCGCCCGGTGGACGTGCCTCACTGATGCGAACCATTCTCGACAGCGCAATAGCTCAAGTCCTTGAACTACGTCAAGGACAAACCGGGGGCGCTCAACGACCATATATATGCCAGAAGGTGTGAGCATCTTGCTCCCCGGGACTTGCGCTATCAACCGATAGGCAGGTCGTACTCGCACAGGGTCTGCATCCGGGCCCGCCAGAAGGTTGATCGCATGAAATTACCGCGCCCAGCACGGCTTGCCGCACTGATGTTTGCCTCGCTGTCGATGGTGACACTCGCGCAGGACAAACCCCTCACCCAGCCCGAGTTGAACTACCAGGCCGCGCCCTCCGCCATGGGTAGCGAGCCGATGGTGCAGAGCATCAATCCCAAGGCTCCGCCCATGACAAAGGCCGAATTCGACCAAGGGCAAACCATCTATTTTCAGCGCTGCGCCGGCTGCCACGGCGTGTTGCGAAAGGGCGCCACCGGAAAGCCGCTGACGCCCGATATCACGGTGGCCAAGGGCACCGACTATCTCAAGATCTTCATCGCCTACGGCTCGCCGGCCGGCATGCCGAATTGGCAGACATCGGGCGAGATGACCGAGAAGGAAGTGGATCTGATGGCGCGTTACATCCAGCATGAACCACCGCAGCCACCCGAGTTCGGCATGGAGCAGATCAAGGCGACCTGGAAAGTCATCGTCCCGCCGGCGGAGCGCCCGACGAAGAAGATGAACAACTTCGACATCAGCAACATCTTCTCCACCACCTTGCGCGACACCGGCGAAGTGGCGCTGATCGATGGCGCGAGCAAGGAGATCATCGGCATCGTCAAGACCGGTTACGCGGTACACATCTCGCGCGTGTCGGCCTCTGGACGTTACCTGTTCGTGATCGGCCGCGATGGCCGCGTGAACATGATCGACCTTTGGATGGAAACGCCCGGAAACGTCGCCGAGGTGCGCATCGGCCTGGAAGCGCGCTCGGTCGACACCAGCAAATACAAGGGCAAGGAAGGCGATTTCACCGACAAGCTGGCGATTGCCGGAGCCTACTGGCCACCACAATATGTGATCATGCGCGGCGATACGCTCGAACCACTCAAGGTCATCAGCACCCGTGGCATGACGGTCGGCACACAGGAATACCATCCCGAACCGCGTGTGGCATCCATCGTTGCCTCGCACTTCAAGCCCGAGTTTCTGGTCAACGTCAAGGAGACCGGCAAGACGATGATGGTCGACTATTCCGACCTGAATGCGCTCAAGACCATCGAGATCGGCTCCGCGCAATTCCTGCATGATGGCGGCTGGGACTCCACCAAGCGCTATTTCATGGTGGCTGCCAATAACAGCAACAAAATTGCGGTGATCGACTCCAAGGAGGACAAGCTCACGGCCGTTGTCGAGGTAGGAAAAACTCCGCACCCCGGACGTGGCGCGAATTTCATCCACCCCACCTTCGGTCCAGTCTGGGCCACCAGTCACCTGGGTGACGAGAACATCTCGCTGATCGCAACGGACCCTATCAAACACAAGAAATACGCCTTCAAGGAGGTCGCGCAACTTCGGGGCCAGGGCGGCGGTTCGTTGTTCATCAAGAGCCATCCGAAATCGACCAACCTGTATATCGACACGCCGCTGAACCCGGACGCGAAGATCTCCCAATCGGTCATCGTTTTTGACATAAAGGACTTGTCCAAAGGGTTCGAGGTATTGCCGATCGCCGAATGGGCCGGCATCAGCGACGGTGGCGCGATGCGTGTCGTACACCCGGAGTACAACAAGGACGGCGATGAGGTCTGGTTCTCGGTCTGGTCAGCCAAGGACAAGCAAAGTGCGATCGTCGTCGTCGACGACAAGACACGTAAACTCAAGGCGGTGATCAAGGATCCGAGATTGATCACGCCGACCGGGAAATTCAACGTTTACAACACGCAACACGACGTCTATTAAAGGAAAACGACAGTATGAAAGCATCCATTTTTGCCACCCTCGCCTGTGCCACGGCACTGGTCTTGGCGGCACCCGCCGCAATGGCGGCGGGCCCCGAGGACGCCATGACCAAGGCCGGTTGCATGGCTTGCCACAACAAGGACAAGAAGATCGTGGGGCCGAGCTTCAAGCAGATCGCCGAGAAGCACAAGGCCAAGAACGATGTGCCGGCACTGATGGAGAAGGTGCGCAAAGGCGGCTCGGGTGTCTACGGACCGGTGCCGATGTCTCCCAACCCGCCCGACAAGATCAGCGACGCTGACCTCAAGGCTTCGATCGAGTTCATCCTCAAGCAGTGACGCCCGTGCGCACCATGCTGATCGGCGCGCTGCTGACTGCTGCGCCAGCATGGGCGCAACAGGCAACGGCGGTGGCGCCATCCGCCACCGACCCGGCACGCCAGCAGACATTGATCCGCATCGTGTGCCAGGACTGCGGTTCCTGTCACGGCATGCAATTGACAGGCGGACTGGGGCCAGTCCGGTGAACATGCCCCCCCTCACGACCCTGCCCCGTATCGATCCGATCGATGCCATGCTGATCCACCGGCTGCATGGTGACTTTCCATTGGCGGACCGGCCCTTTCGCGAGGTCGGCGAACAACTCGGATTGTCCGAGGACGAGGTGATCACACGACTGCAGCGCATGCTCAGCGACGGCATGCTGACACGGTTCGGCCCACTGTTCCAGATCGAACCTGCGGGAGGGCAGTTCGTGCTGGCCGCAATGCAGGTGCCCGAGGAGCGCTTCGATGCAGTGGCAGCACAAGTCAATGCCCATGACGAGGTCGCGCACAATTACCAGCGCGAACACGCATTCAACATGTGGTTCGTGCTCGCTTGCACATCGCCAGAAGCGGTGCGTGCAGCCTGCGAACGCATCGAACGTGAAACCGGATTGCGCGTCTACGCATTTCCCAAGGAAAAGGAGTTCTTTGTCGAACTCCGGCTACCAGACTAGAACCATGCTGAGCGACTTTGATCGACGACTGATTGCAGTCACGCAGGCAGGCCTGCCCTTGGTGCCACGTCCATACGATGCCATCGCGCAGCGCCTGGATGTCGACGCTACCCAAGTGCGCGGACGCCTGCAGGGCATGTTGCACGAAGGACTGATCCGGCGCATCGGTGCAGTACCGAATCACAATCGCCTGGGATACACCGCCAACGGGATGTCGGTCTGGGACGTCGACGACGCCCGCGTCGACGAACTCGGCGAGAAGGTCGGCGCGCTCGAATTCGTCTCGCACTGTTATAGACGCCCGCGTGCCCTGCCAGATTGGCCCTACAACCTGTTTGCCATGGTGCACGGACACGGCAAGGCCGAAGTGGAACGCGAGGCCTTTCAGATCCATTGCCTGCTGGCCGACGCCTGCCGGCGCCGCGACATCCTGTACAGCAGCCGCATCCTGAAGAAGGCCGGCCTGCGGATGCCCGGCACATCCCCAGGTTGAGAGGGGTCATGTGCATCCCGACACCATGTGGTGGAACCATGACCTCGGCGACGTGCGCAAAGGCCTGTTCTCGCAGATCTGGCCGGACACCTCCGCCCCTCTGATGGGCAGGGCTCAAGTGCCAGCCGCGTCCGGTCACAGGTCGTTGAGGTGCTTGCGCCTACCTCCGATCACATCGTGCTGAAATGCACACTGGCCACTGAGATACGCGGCGCGGTGGCCAGCGTGTTGCTGCTGCTGGCGCCGCTATTGCAAGCCCAACCGGTAACCGACAGCGCTGCGTTGTACCGTGAACACTGCGCTGCCTGCCACGGCGCACAACGCCTGGGCGGCGTGGGTCCGGCACTGCTGCCCGAGAGCCTGTCGCGGCTGCGCAAGGGCGAATTGCTGCAAGTGCTCAACCAGGGTTGCACCGCCACCCAGATGCCGGCCTTCGGCGACACACTCGACAAGCAACAGATCGAAGCACTGATGCAATGGATCACCATGCCGGTTGTTCCCGCGCCGCAATGGCAGGAAGCAGACATCGTGGCCTCGCGCGAGGAAACCGCGGGCGCCCGGAACCTGCCCGCACGACCGCTCTGGTCAGCCGACCCGATGAACCTGTTCGTGGTCATCGAAGGCGGCGACCACCATGTCTCGCTGCTCGACGGCGACAGCTTCAAGCTGATCCACCGCTTCCCTTCGCGATTTGCATTACGCGGTGGACCCAAATTCACGCCCGACGGGCGTTTCGTATTCTTCGGTTCACGTGACGGCTGGATTACCAAATACGACCTGTGGAATCTCACCGTCGTGGCCGAGGTACGGGCCGGAGTCAACATGCGAAATGTCGCCGTCAGCGGCGACGGCCGATGGGTCATGGCGGCCAACTACCTGCCCCACACGGTGGTGTTGTTAGACGCCGAACTCCGGCTGAAAAGGATCTACCCGGCCGGCGACGCCGAGGGCAAAACCAGCTCGCGCGTGTCGGCGGTGTACGACGCGGCGCCGCGCAGCAGCTTCGTCGTCGCACTCAAGGACATACCCGAACTATGGGAGATCTCCTACGACCCCCAGGCACCGGACATCCACGACGGGTTGGTACATGACTACCGCATGCGTGAAGCAATCGCCCGACCAGGCTTTCTGGGCGTGAAACGAACCCGCTTGACCGAACCGCTGGACGACTTTTTCTTCGACCAGAGTCATGCCCATGCACTAGGAGCAACACGGCCGAAAACGGACGGCACTCCCAGCGCTCAGGTGGTCAACCTCGACATTCGCCGCAGCATCGCCACGCTGCCGATCCACGGCATGCCCCACCTGGGTTCGGGCATCACCTTTCCCTGGAACGGCAGCACGGTGTTTGCCAGTCCCAACCTGGCGGACGGTGCGATCACCGTCATCGACATGAAAGACTGGCGCCTGGTCAAGACCATCACCACACCAGGCCCCGGATTTTTCATGCGCAGCCACGAGAACACCCGATTCGCCTGGACCGATTCGATGATGAGCCCAACGGCCAAGGACACGCTGACCATCATCGACAAACGTACTCAGGAGGTGGTGGCCCAGGTGCGCGAGCCCGGCAAGACACTGGCCCATGTCGAGTTCACGCGCGACGGCCGTTTCGCCGTGGCCAGCCTATGGGAAATGGACGGAGCGCTGATCGTCTACGACGCCAGCACCTTCAAGGAAGTGCGGCGCCTGCCGATGCGCAAACCGGTCGGCAAATACAACGTCTGGAACAACATCTCGCACAGCGAAGGCACGTCACATTGAGTGGCGGTCACGCCAGGCAATATCCCTCGGACAACACGGCCATTGCTGGTTTTCCGGCCGGTCCTCTTTTAAGATACATATTGTCTGCATGTTCAACTGCGCAGGTAGCCACGCGGGTGGTCCATGCCAGGTCTCATGCAGACGGACCCTCAACTCGAACCATCAACCACCCTGAACTCCAACCACCATGGCCCAACCCCACCTGCACCTCTCACCCGACGCTATCTACCCCTTCGACGCCCGTGGTGTCGCCAAACGTTTTCGCCACGCCGCGATCTTCGGCGCGCTGGACTCGCTGCGGCCCGGCGAGACCATGCGTTTCGTCAACGACCACGACCCCCTGCCATTGCTCGACCAGCTGAAGGCACGCTATGGCGAGAACGTCGACATCACCTACCGCCAGCGCGATCCTGGCGCCATCGTGATCGATTTCATCGTCGCTTCGCAGGGCTGAACCGGGAGTGACATCCCGTGTGATTCCCATCCTCGCTCAACCGCCGGATGGGGCGGACGGTCTGTTTTCCGCATACGAGAAACAGACCCGCATCTACCCGCGCGCGGTGCACGGCTGGTTTGCGAACTGGCGCTGGATCATGGTCGCGCTGACCCAGACGGTCTTTTATGGCCTGCCCTGGCTGCAATGGAACGGACGCCAGGCCGTATTGTTCGACCTGTCGGAGCGGCGCTTCTTCGTATTTGGACTGGTGCTGCATCCGCAGGACTTCATCTACCTGGCCGGTCTGCTGGTCATCAGCGCACTGGCGCTGTTTTTCTTTACCGCCGTAGCCGGTCGCCTGTGGTGCGGTTATTCCTGCCCGCAAACCGTCTACACCGAAATCTTTCTGTGGATCGAACGGCGCATTGAAGGCGATCGCAACGCCCGCATGCGCCTGGATGCCGCGCCCTGGGGAGCCGAAAAGCTGTTGCGCAAGGGCGGCAAGCAACTGGCCTGGCTGACCGTCGGCCTGTTCACCGGTTTTACCTTCGTCGGATATTTCACGCCGATCCACACACTCGCAGCCCAGGCCGCGCTGCTGTCTTTCTCCCCCTGGGAATGGTTCTGGGTGTTGTTCTACGGCCTGGCCACGTATGGCAACGCAGGTTACCTGCGCGAGCAGGTGTGCAAATACATGTGCCCTTACGCGCGTTTCCAGAGTGCACTGATCGACATGGATTCGCTCGTCATCGCCTACGACACCGGACGCGGCGAGGCGCGCGGATCACGCTCGCGCAAGGCCGACCCGAAGGCCCTGGGCCTGGGTGACTGCATCGACTGCACCTTGTGCGTGCAGGTGTGCCCAACCGGCATCGACATCCGCAACGGACTGCAAAACGAATGTATCGCCTGCGCCGCGTGTATCGACGTCTGCGACGACGTGATGGACAAAATGGGTTACCCGCAAGGCCTGATCCGCTATTCGTCGGGCAACGCGATCGAACACGCCTGGTCGGCCCGGCAGATACTTGCCCGGGTCTGGCGACCCCGTGTGCTGATCTATGGAGGTTTGTTGCTGGCAGCCAGCCTGACGTTCGTCATCAGCCTGTCGATGCGCTCCGGTTTCGGTGTCGACATCATCCGCGACCGTGGTGCGTTGGCGCGCCAGACCGGCAACGGCCAGATCGAGAACGTCTATCGGTTGCAGATCCGCAATGCCACCGAACAGACGCAACGTTTCGGCATACAGGTCTCCGGCTTGCCGGGCCTGCAATTGGCGACAGCAGCACAACTCGATGTGCCGGCGATCGGTATCGCCTCATTGCCGGTGCGGCTCACCTTGGCACCCGAGCAGGCCGAAGCAGTTCGCGGGCGCGCCAGCCCGATCCAGTTCACCATCACCCGGCTGGACGGTGGCGATACGCGCAGCAGCAACGAGGCATCCACCTTCTTCGTGCCGCGTTGAGGGCGTCGCCCGGGCTATAGCGCCAAAGCCTGGAAAATCTCCTCGACCCGCGCCGTCACCGCTGCGTCCATCGTGATGGTACGACCCCATTCGCGGGTCGTCTCGCCGGGCCACTTGTTGGTGGCGTCCAGGCCCATCTTGCTGCCCAGGCCACTGACCGGAGAGGCGAAGTCGAGGTAGTCGATCGGCGTGTGTTCGACCAGCATCGTGTCGCGCGCCGGATCGACGCGGGTCGTCAAGGCCCAGATCACCTCACGCCAGTCGCGGATGTCGACATCCTCGTCGACAACGATGATGAACTTGGTATACATGAACTGGCGCAGATGGCTCCACACGCCCATCATGATGCGCCGCGCGTGACCCGGATACGCCTTGCGAATCTGTACCACTGCCATGCGGTAGCTGCACCCTTCCGCTGGCAGGTGAAAGTCGGTGACTTCGGGGAACTGCCGCTGCAACAAGGGGATGAACAATTCGTTGAGCACCGCTCCCAGTACAGCCGGTTCGTCGGGAGGTTTGCCGGTATAGGTCGAGTGGTAGATCGCCTGGTTGCGCATCGTGATGCGCTCAACCGTGAACACCGGAAACTCGGCCTGCTCGTTGTAGTAGCCGGTATGGTCACCGAACGGGCCTTCAAGCGCATGCCGATACCCACTGGCATGGGACGCATCGGGCCGGATGTGGCCCTCAAGCACAATCTCGGCGTTCGCCGGCACCTGCAGCGTACTCCCCAGCGCCTGCACGACCTCGGTGCGCGCGCCGCGCAACAATCCGGCGAACTGGTATTCCGACAAACTGTCGGGCACCGGCGTGACCGCGCCCAGGATGGTCGCCGGATCGGCGCCGATGGCCACCGCCAGCGGGAAAGGTTGACCCGGATGCGCGGCGCAGTGTTCACGGAAATCCAGCGCGCCACCACGGTGCGCGAGCCAACGCATGATCAGTTCATTGCGCGACAACAATTGCTGACGGTAGATGCCCAGGTTCTGCCGACGCTTGTGCGGCCCGCGGGTGATGACCAGGCCCCAGGCGATCAATGGCGCCACATCCAGCGGCCAGCAGTGTTGCACCGGCAAACGCGTCAGATCGACATCCGGCCCTTCCCACACCTGTTGCTGACAGGCAGCGCTCTGCACCTGGCGTGGCGCCATGCGCCACAGCGTCTTGAGCAGACTGCCCATGCCGACCATTTCCTTGAAGCCATTGGGCGCCGAAGGTTCCTTGAGTGCGGCCAGCAGTTCGCCCAGTGCACGCAGTTCCCCCTGCTCGCGCACGCCCATCGCCCGCATCACCCGGTCGGGTGTGCCGAACAGGTTGCCCAGCACCGGCATCGCATGGCCACTTGGCCGCTCGAACAGCAGTGCCGGCCCGCCCACACGCAACACCCGGTCGCACAAGGCTGTCATCTCCAGATGGGGCGACACTGGTTCGGCGACGCGTCGCAGCTCCCCGACTTCCTCGAGCTGGGCCAGAAACTCGCGCAGGTCGCGGTAAGGCATCAGGCCGCAAGGACACGGGGACCGACACGATCGGCGCGACCGACGCGATCGATGCGATCGACGCGTGGCAGGCTTTGCCAGCGTGGCAATCGATGCAGCAAAGCGGGCAGACCCGGCACCCTGTCCACGCTGGCATCGATGACTTCGTCGGCCGTGCGGGCGCGCAGGCAAAGGTTCGGCATCGGCGGGCCGAGGATCCCGGCGCAGGGGACGTCCAGCACGAAGCGCCGCAACGGCGACACCCGGCCTGCGGCAGCACCTGAATCGTTCATGCCAATTCGGCGATCGGGCTCTGCAATTGCGCTGCTTGCAGTTCGGCCGCCACTTGCACGAAGACCGCTTCGGCCTGGGCAGCGTCGAAGTCCTCGTGCGGACGCTTCTTCACGCCGTATTGCTGCAGCTGATGGTGCTGTGCCGGCACGACCCGGTGCCGCGCCAGCGTGTTGCGCACGCAGGCCAGCGCGCAACCGTCAAGCGCAATGATCGGCCGTCCCGAACGTGCCAATCGCACCAGCGAAGGCACGTCACCGCCGACACCGGCAATACAGGACATCTCGGCCAGACCCTGGCGATCGAGCTGCAGCGCGACATGGTTGGCCAGTTGCGCGGCGCTGGAACAACCCGAACAGGAATACACCAGCGCACGCTGCGGCGCGTGAGCGTCCATCACAAGTCCCCTGGGCGATGCTTGTCCCCGTTGCGGGTTGCCGATGACACAAACCGCGCCAATACCTTGTCTGGCGCCCACTGGCGCAGATCGAAGACCGGTGACTCCAGTGCATCGAGTGCATTTTTCACGACCAGGCCGAGTTCGGTGTCGCCCTGCATCGACAGCCGCCTGGCGAAAAACAGCGTGTCCGGATCTTCCTGGCGCTGGGCCAGGCGCATGAAATCGTAAGCACTGGCGCTGATCGTCAGATCACTGGCCTGGCCTGCGGATCGGGCCAGAAAACGGCCGTTGGTGCAGCTGAAATCGAACTTCAGGCGCGCATCGCGCACCTCGATACGCAGCGTCCGGCTCGCCAGAATCGCCAGCACGTCGGCCGGCAACTGGGGAACCAATAGCCGGTTGAGCAGCCCCACCAACAGCATGGAACCCGGGTAGGCTGGCAGCCGAGCGAGCATCGCGCCGACCGGTCCGGGCAACAGCTGGGATGAAGACGGTGTCATGGTGATGGCCAGCAGTTCAGGCAACAAACAGCAGCACGGTCAGGAAATGACAGATGCTGCCGGCCAATACGAACAGATGCCAGATCCCGTGGCCGTGGCGCAGTTTGTGATCGGTGACATAAAAGGCCACTCCGCCGGTGTAACAGGCGCCACCGGCGGCCAGGCCGGCGAATCCGGCGGGCCCCAAGGCATGCCACAAGGGCGAAACCGCCAACAACGCAAGCCAACCCATCAGCAGATAGATCACCAGCGAAGTGATACGCGCGCCACGCGCCAGCCAGATCTCCTGTGCAATACCCACCAGCGCCAGCGACCAGACCACACCGAACAGCGACCAGCCCCAGGTGCCACGCAGGCTCACCAGCAGGAAGGGGGTGTAGCTGCCGGCAATGAGCAGGTAGATCGAACAATGGTCGAACTTGCGCAGCACATCCTTGGCGCGGCCACGCAGGCTGTGGTAGAGCGTCGAAAACACATACAGCAGCACCAGCGAACTGCCGTAGACACTGAACGACACGATGCGCCACGGGTCGCCGCGCAACGAGGCCAGCACCACCAGCCAGGTTGCACCGACCAAAGCGAGCGACGCTCCCACCAGATGGCTGATGCCGTTGAAACGTTCACCGCGCACCATGGTGTTATGCCTGCGCGATCGCTGCGCCTGTATCGACCTGATCCATGCCGGGACGTCCATGCCAATAGCCGTTACAGGTCTGTTCGGGCATCAGTGGCAACAAGCGTGCCTGCGCCGCTTCGCTGTCGAGCGCGCCACGGCGCACCGCGTCGAACACCGCGATCACCTCGGGCATGTGCTGCGCCTGCGGACTCAGGCGCACGACATCCACGCCCAGAGCCTGCATCTCGTCCATCGCCTGCACCAGGTTGTAAACCCGGGCCGATTGCGTCTGGATGCCGTTGAGCACCAGGAACGACTCCTGCTCGCGGGTCTTGAGCATCAACCCATCGGGATCGTCGATGCAACTGAACTGACAGTCGTCCTTGGGCAAATTGCGGTGCCGGGCTGTGAAGCAACGCGCCGAAAATGCCAGCGGCATGCGGCCATAAGCAAAAACCTCGGTCTGCAGGTTCGCGGGTCGTCCCTGTTGCATCACGGCCAGATCGTCGCGTCGCATCTCCAGCGGCATCACCCAACGGGTGGCGCCCAGCGAGGCCATCCACTGCAACGACGGCAGGTTGTACAGGTTCAGGTGTGGCCCCGCCACAAACGGAAGATTGCCAGCGAGCTGACCCACCGCACCCATGTCGTTGGCTTCGACGAGGTAGTCGCCGTTGGTCGTGACACGATGCATGGTGCCGACGTCGGAACCCGATTCGAGCAGCACCTGGGTCGACAACACCACCTCCTTGCCGGCGTCGCGCAATTGCGCTGCAATATCGAGCCAGTCGGTGAGACGCAATTCGTGACGCCGCGAACAGACGGTCTCGCCCAGATAGACCAGATCGACCGCGGTATCGGCGATCGCGGCGTAATAACGCAACATCGTGTCGCGTGGCCAGTAGTACAGCGGTGGACCAAGGGCAATCTTCATGATGCGTGTCGGCTATTTCCAGGGCCGATGATAGGCTCCCAGCGTGTGCTGCTGGCCCTCGGCCACCTTGTCGAGGTCCGACATCCAGCTCGGCCGCGGTGCATAACGGTGCGGGTTGGCGAGGCAGTGGTCGATTGCCTGGCGCCACACCCGTGTCACCTGGGCCACATAAGCCGGGCTACGCTGACGGCCTTCGATCTTGATGGCGCGCACGCCCATCGCCCGCAATTGCGGGAGCAGCTCGAGTGTGTTCAGGCTGGTCGGCTCCTCGATCGCGTAGTAGTTCGTGTCTTCGCCAACGTCGAAGCGGCCCTTGCACAAGGTCGGATAACCGGCGTTTTCGCCCGGCTGGTAGCGGTCGATCAACACGCCGCCCAGGCGTGATTCGAGGCCCTGTGGCGTTTCCTCCCAGCGCACTGCCTTGGGTGGTGAACACACGCCATGGGTGTTGGGCGACTCACCAGTCACGTAGGAGGACAAGGCACAACGCCCCTCCACCATCACGCACAGGCTGCCGAAGCCAAACACCTCGATCTCAGCCGTTGTCTTCTCGATGACCTGTGCGACCTGCGGTAGCGACAACACACGGGGCAACACCGCGCGGACAATGCCGAACTGCTCACGGTAGAAGTTGATCGCATCGGAATTGGTCGCCGAACCTTGTACCGACAGGTGCAGGCGCAACTGCGGATGGGTCCGCGTCGCGTAACCCATCAGACCCGGATCGGCCAGGATGACCGCGTCGACACCCAGTTCCACGGCCTGGTCCATCGCCTTGCGCCAAGGGTCGGGATTGGCGGCCTGAGGATAGGTGTTGAGCGCCATGTACACCTTGCACGCGCGTGCATGGGCATACGCGATGCCACTGCGGATGGCTGCTTCGTCGAAGTTCAGGCCCGCGAAATTGCGTGCATTGGTCGCATCGCGCAGACCAAGGTAGACACAATTCGCACCGTTGTCCACCGCAGCCTTGAGGGCAGGCAGGCTGCCGGCGGGACAGACGAGGTCGAATGGGGGCAGATCAGCAGGCATGACTTTCATGGACACGGCACGCAGCTTAGCGGCAACGACATGACGGTCCCGTGATCTTCATCAACAGCCGGACAAATGACCGGCTAATAGGTCAGACCAGGTCGCAGCTGGTTCGGATCACGCAGACGGCGCCTCGTGGGTGTGACCCAGCAGCTCCGCGATCTCCTGATCCTTGAATTCCCAGATTGCCTCCAGCCACTGGTGAAAGGCACGTCGAAAGGCGCGGTCCTGCACATAGTCGCCGCTGCTGAACGCCGGCGGAATCGGCAGCTCGCGCACACGCACCACGATACGCGGCACACGCCCACACAAAAAGGCCCATAAATTCGGCGCGCCGCCCGGATACACGATGGTCACATCGAGCATGGCATGAAACTGTCCACCCATGGCACCAAGCGTGAGCGCCAGCGCACCCGCCTTGGGCTTGAGCAGATGGCGATACGGCGAGCCCCGTAGCTTGCCCGGGGTCAACCGCGTTCCTTCGGCAAAACTGATCACGCTCGTCGGCAGCAGCGCGAACTTCTCGCAGGCACGCAGTGTCGCCTCGCGGTCGGCCAGGCGTTGCCCCGGATTACGACGCAGATCTTCCTTGGATTGGCGCCGCAGGAAGGGAAAGTCGAGCGCCCACCAAGCCAGTCCGATCACCGGTATATACATGAGCTCGCGCTTGAGGAAAAACTTGAGCAGCGGAATGCGCCGGTTGAATACGCGTTGCAGTACCAGGATGTCAACCCAGGACTGGTGGTTGCAGTTGACCAGATACCATTCCTGGCGTTTGAGCTCCGCAACCCCGGCAAGGTCCCAGACCGTGCCCTGTGTCAGACGCATCCATCCGGAATTGCAGCCGACCCAGCAACTGGCGATGCGGTTGAGCATCGGGTCGATGTGCCGGCGCACACCTGGCAATGGCAGCAGCAGCTTGATCAAAGCCAGGACAAGCAACGGGACGCACCAGATAAGGGTGTTGCATACCAGCAGCGTCAAGGCAATGGCACCGCGCAGCGCAGCAGGCAGAAACTTCAACATCAGTGGACGGACTGGCCTTGGGACTGGGAATCGTACGACGGTTGACTACGGCTACGTGGTACGCGGTACACGCAACACATCGCGTGCACACCAGCAACACGCATGGACGAAAACCTGCCTATTGTGCAGCCATCAGCGGACAGTGCCCATGTGCGTCAAATCTGGCCATGCTGCCCGTAAATGGCCGGCCATCGACATGGCCACGACCGCCAGCACCGGCATAACCGACCGGTTGGTCAGGCAACATCGAGCTGATAGATCGAGAGCTTGCGCGCGTCGGGGATGTGGATGTCGCGTCGGTCGATCTCGAT
>CAJDWR010000149.1_pt1 | contig 15195 bp, 15 predicted proteins | sample 7391651 | NCBI WGS metagenome assembly CAJDWR01 (sample SAMEA7055720, study PRJEB34461) | soil metagenome | biome: terrestrial ecosystem; feature: Peninsula; material: soil | place: Antarctica | collected 2016
TCCAGGCTCTGGCTGTGCTGCGCCGCAGCACCGGTGCCCGAACCACTCGGAAACCGCATCACCAGCGGCACCGAGGCCTTGCCGCCGAGCATGAAACGCATCTTGGCCGCCTGGTTGACGATCTGCTCCATCGCCAACGCCGCGAAGTCGGAAAACTGGAACTCGAACACAGGGCGCCGGCCCATCAGGGCTGCGCCCACCGCCACTCCGGCGCCGCCGAGTTCGGAGATCGGCGTGTCCATCACGCGATGTTCGCCGAAACGGTGCACCAGATCGCCGGTGACCTGGAACGCCCCGCCATAGACACCGATGTCCTCGCCCATCAAAAACACCCGTTCGTCACGCTCCATCGCGATCGCCAGCGCCTCCTGGATCGCCTGCGCATAAGTGAGCTCGCGCACCTCAGCGGACATGGCCGGACTCCTCTGCGCTGGCGTAAACAAAATCGGTCAGGCTCGCCAGATCAGGCGCCGGGCTGGCATTGGCAAAGGCCACCGCCGCCTCGATCTCCTGCGCCACGTCCTGGTGCAGCGCATCGATGCGGGCCTGATCGATCAGGCCGCGGCCGAGCAGGTCCTGCTGCAGCAGGTCGATCGGATCACGGGCGATCCAGGAGTCGATCTCCTCCTTGGTTCGGTAACGGTTGCGGTCGCTCTTGGAATGGCCCCGGTGCCGGTAGGTCAGGCATTCGAGCAACGACGGGCCACCGCCATCACGGGCGCGTTCGATCGCCTCATGCGCGGCCTCGGCCACATCGGCAAAGATGTTGCCATCGACCGTGACACCGGGCATGTTGTAGGCTACGGCCCGGGTGGCCACCCGCTTGACGGCGGTCGAGCGTTCGGTCGACATGGACATGCCGTACTGGTTGTTTTCGCAGACGAACACCACCGGCAGTTTCCAGATCGCGGCCATGTTCAGGCTCTCATGGAAGGCACCTTCGTTGTTCGCGCCGTCGCCGAAAAAACAAACGACGACGTTGGGCTTGCGCATCTGCTTGAGCGCCAGCGCGGCGCCGACTGCAATCGGTAAGCCGCCGCCGACGATGCCGTTTGCACCCAGGTTGCCGCCAGCCACATCGGCTATATGCATGGAGCCGCCACGGCCGCGGCAATAACCAGTGTCCTTGCCGAAAAACTCGGCAAACATGTATTTCGGCTCCGCGCCTTTGGCAATGCAATGCCCGTGACCGCGATGGGTCGAGGTGATGCAATCTGCCTTCTGCAAGTTGATGCCCACACCGACCGCGCTCGCTTCCTGGCCGATCGACAAATGCATGGTGCCATGCACCAGACCCCGCATGTAGGCCTGCTCGGCGCCTTCTTCAAACCGCCGGATCAACACCATCTGGCGCAAGGCCTCGTGCAGCACTTCCGCACCCAGTCGCTGATAGACCTGCGTGCGTCGCGACGTGTCAACGGAGTCACTGGAGACAGCCGCGGGAGTCACTGAGTGCGCGCTTGCTTGGGAGCGGCCCTGCGCGGCGCTCATGATCCGTACACCAGTTGGTCTTGCCGGCGGCGCAGCTCGACGATGCGCGAAGTCGCATCCACCGCGGTGTTGGCATGGGTCAGCAACTCGCCCTTGCGTACCGGTGCAGTGACGCGGGCCTGCTCAAGCAGGCCGCACGGAACGGCGTTGGCCGCACGGGCTTCGATCGCGTCCATGGCCCAGGCCCGGTAGGTGTATTCGCCGATCGCGTCGAGCGTGTCCCCCGGCTTGAGGTCGCGTTTGGCCAAGGCACCCACCTCAGCCGAAGGGCGGGCCAGTGGCGCCATGTCGGCGCGCCGATACAACACCGCACGCGCACAGGTGAGCGGCACTTCCAGGCTGCACAGGTGGTAGGGACGGTAGAACGTGTAATACGGCCCTTTGCCCAGCTTGAGGTAGTCCATCCACCACGAACACGCCAGGCGCAACATCCTTGCCCACGGTGTAGTCGACCACGCCCTTGCGTGTGAGTATCCCGCCGTCAGCCACTGGACACAGGACCTGATGCAATTCCTTGAGCGACGCGGCCGGCCCGTGCATGCCGGCAATGTCGGGCACCAGACCGGTGGCGTTGGCAATCGCCGACATTTCCACCGCAGTCTTGGAGCCATCGACAAACTCGACAAACATACGCGGATTGAGGCCCTTGCTCAAGGCTTCCTGCGCATAGTCATCGGGCGTGGCATCGACGTTGAGCGGATTGTTCTTGCCCTTGCCAGCCGCAATGACCGGATAGCCCAGCGCCGATACGAAATTGATCAGCTCGATCGCAGCACTGGGTTCGTCGCCGGCGCCCAGCGAGTAGATGACACCCAGGCGATCGGCCTCGTGTTTGAGATAAGCACCGATGGTCACGTCGGCCTCGACGTTCATCATGACCAGATGTTTGCCATGCTCCATGGCCATGAGGCCGATCTGGGCGCCGACCGCCGGTTTGCCTGTGGCGTCGACCACCACGTCGATCAGCGCGCAGGCACACACCAGGTCGGCGTTGTCGGTAATCGCGATGCGCCGCTCGCCAATGGCTTGCTCCAGCGCGCTGGCCGTCTGCACAACCCGGTGCGCCTGCGGATCATGCCCCGCAGACGCCAGTGCAGCAACCGCTGCGGGAACGTTGATGTCGGCAATCGCCGCCACCACGATGCCGCGCATCTGCAGCACCTGGGTCACGATGTCGGTGCCCATCATGCCCGAACCGATCAGGCCGATGCGGATCGGTTTGCCGGTGGCCTCCAGCGCAGCCAGGTCAGCCGCCAGGCCGCTGGGTTGGAATGTGCTCATATTGCACCTCTGTCAATCAAAATGTACATTTGTGTCCAATTCTAGACTTATGTCCATGTTCACCACAAGTGCTTTTGTATGCCAACCGGCCGATTCAGGGTATTCCCCTGGAACGCTGCTGCTGCATCAACAACCCTGGCGTTCCACCAGTCACTCAAGCAAGATCTTGCTTGGCATCCTATTGACACAGTCACATGTATGAAACTTGATCGAAGGCATGATGACCCGTTTGTTTGATCGCGCCTGAGCGCGCTCAAAGCGAACGCCCGGCACTCGTCCACCATCGGGGGTCTCCAGCGTCAGGAGGCGCCGCAATGACCGACAACGCGATGCTGGTGCGTGCCGGCTGGCTGGTCACGGGCGCGTTCGATCCGGTGCTACGCGACAGCGCACTGCATGTGCTTGACGGCCTGATCACCGAGGTCGGTAGTTGGCGTGTTCTGCGCGAGCGGCACCCGAGCCTTCCGGTGCTGGGTGGGCCCGACGACGCGGTACTGCCCGGTCTGGTGAATGCCCACCACCACAGCAACGGTGTGAGTTCCCTGCAGCAAGGTGTCGAAGACGACCTGCTGGAACCGTGGCTGCTGGCCTTGCGGGCACTTCGTCCCTGTGATCGCCGGCTGGCCACCTTGCTCGCTGCTGCGCGCCAGATGCGTGGCGGCGTGACCGCGTGTGTCGATGTACTCAGCGCGAGCGGTACGAGCGAGCAGTACGCGCGTGAACTCGACGCGGCGCTGGCGGCTTACGATGAGTCCGGCATGCGCGTCGGCCTGGCGGCGGGTTTTCGCAGCACCGGCTTTCTGGTGCACGGCGCGCACGATGATCAGCGCTTCCTGGCCGCGCTGCCTGCCGCCGAGCGCGCGCTGGCGCAGCGGCTGCTGCCGGCTTGCGGCGACATGGATGAAGCCGACTGGCTGGCCTTGACCAGCGAGCGTGTTACGCGATGGCACGCGCACGCGCGTGTTGCGACCTGGTTCGGGCCGCCTGGGCCGCAATGGGTTTCGGACCAGCTGCTGCAGTCCATTGCTGAACGGGCCGTGACACTCGACACCCATGTGCAGACGCATGCGGTGGAATCGATGTACGAGGCCCTGCACGGTCCGCGCGCGTGGGGGCGCTCGACGGTCGAGCACCTGCACCAATTGGGCGTGCTCAGTCCGCGCTTTTCAATCGCACACGGCACCTGGCTGAGCGAATTGGAGATCAAGCGGCTTGCCGACAGTGGCGCGGCGCTCAGCCACAACCCGAGCTCGAACCTGCGGCTGCGCGCGGGCATCGCGCCGCTGCCGGCCTTGCTGGCGACCGGCGTGACGGTGGGTCTGGGCATGGACGGCAACACGCTCGACGACGATGAAGACATCTGGGCCGAAATGCGTCTGGCGTTGCGTCTGAACCGCTCGCCGCGCATTTCCGACACGGTGACGACGCCGGCGCAGGTGTTCGCCATGGCGACAAGCGGTGGCGCCCATCTGATGGGCCTGGCACAGCGCATCGGACAGTTGCGCCCCGGGTACTCGGCGGACCTGCTGGTGCTGGACACGCGGCGCGCATTCTGGCCGTGGATCGCGCCCCAGGCCGATCCCTTGTCCTTGCTCGTGCAACGCGCCAAGGCCGGCGACGTGTCTTGCGTGCTGGTGCAGGGTGAGGTGGTGATGCGCGATGGCCACCCGACCCGCTTTGACGAGCTGGCGATCGCGCACGAACTGGCCGAGCAGTTGCGCCGCACCCCATACCCGGAAGAAGATGCGCGAATGGCGCGCGTACTCGAACCACACCTGCGTGCATGGTACGCAGACTACCCGCCCATGGTCGGCGAGCCTTGGACGCAATACAACGCGCGCAACTGAGACAGTGCGATCACGGTAACCATTGCCAAGAGGGGTCACTTGTTGCAAATTGGTAGCGCGCAGGAAGCGTTCTCGCATGCAACCCAGAAAGCATCAGACACGATCGGCTAACGTGGCAGACTGGTCTGGATCAGTTGCAGACCACCTCGTCATCCGCCAGCAACAGCAGCGGGCCTATTGGAGGTTTTCGCCATGCGCCGACCACACAAATTCGAGATACGCACGCTGTCGCGGCAGGATATTCAGGCTGCCGCGGACATACTTGCGCGTGGCATGCAAGACAACCCATTTCACATCCGCGTGTTTGCAGGCACCGATGCGCAGCGCGAAGGTGCCTTGAGCCTTCTCTTTGCGCAACTGCTGCGCCAGCAGATGCCCGAGGGTGTGCTTCTGGGTGCCTACGACGCGAACGAACTGGTCGGAGTTGCCGCCATGGTGCCGCCGGGTTGCTGTCAGCCCAAACTGCGCGAGCAGGCGGCAATGCTGCCAGCATTGCTGCGCGGCCGGATGCTGCATCGGTCGGTGTGGATTCTGCGCTGGCTGCACGCGTGGTCGCGCCAGGATGCTGCCGCACCCCCGCACTGGCACCTCGGCCCCGCTGCCGTGCATCACTTGCGGCGCGGGCAGGGCATCGGCAGCGCTTTGCTGGGTAATCTGTGCGCCCGACTCGACGACCACGCGGCAAACGGCTATCTGGAAACCGACAAGCCGGAAAACGTTCGTCTGTATCGCCGCTTCGGTTTTGAGCTTCAGGCAAAGCAGGATGTGCTCGGGATACGCAACTGGTTCATGGTGCGCATGCCGTCGCTGTCATCCTGAGCCTTCACCGGCGGCGCGGCGCCTGACGGGCCGCGTCGCTTGCAAGGGCCAGCTATCGGGTTGCGGCCCCGATCAACAGAATGAATCCGACTACCGCAATCAACGCATGGACGTACATCACCGGTTTGGGCAGCGGCTTCTTTTTCTCTTGATAACCCAGGTTCATGAAAACACCACCCAGCGCGGCGATGATGAGAAGGGTCAACGCCCACGTTCCGTATGCGGGAAGGCCTACCGTGAATGCGGCGAACAGCAAAAGCGTCAGCCCGGCTCCCGCCAACAATCCGTGCAACATCGCGAGCCACGCTGGGGGATTGCGGTCTGCCGAGATCCGCGTCCCGGCCATGATGAGACCACCTGCCGCAGCGAAGGCGAACAGCACGATAGCGACCCAGAGAATATTCTGAATGTTCATGGTTTTTTCTCAGTAAGTGGCAAGGATAAAGACACGGTCACGTATCGTGACAAACAGATTGAAACACATCAGCGTATCACCGCGCACCGGCTTCCACATGAACCTGAGTCGGCAGTGTGTGGGATCAAAGGACTCGCTCCTGCGTTTGAACGACTGACTTCGGGTGTCCGACCCGGCACTGCTACCTGTGCGTCAGTTTGGGAGCCGGTTCGCAGTCCGCCAGCGTCACCAACGCACGCGCGCAATGTTCGTCGGTGATCAGCGTGGTGGGCGAAATCAGCCGCAATGCACCCAGCAGCGCCTCGACCTTCTGCGCACCACCAGATGCCAGGATACGTTGCGGCACTGCCCGCAGGGTCTCCACCGGAACCGCCATCACGCGGCCCTGGATCGGGTCCTTGATCAATTTGCCATCACGGTCGAAATAGTGGAACAGCAGGTCACCCACCGCGCCCATGTCCACGAAGCGGCGGCGCATCTCCTCGGGCATCACCCCATAACGGTAAGCCGTGCCTTCGGCCGTCACGTCTCCCACGCTCAGCAGCACCGCATCGAGCGTTTTCGCGTTTTCGAACACATCACCCAGGCCGCAATGGTCGATCAGGGTCTGGCGGGTGCGCGGCGAATCGACGACCGCCGGCGCGGTCATCAAATAACACTCGGCATGGAACAGGCTTGAAAAGCGCCAGGCAAACTCCGAGGGGTTGAAACGGCGCACCTTGGTGATGCCGCCGAGCAGCGACACCACACTGAGGTCGGGCACCGGCGCGTCGGACATGAATCGCAGCGATTCGTGCAGCGTACGTCCCCAACCCAGGCCGATACGCATGCCGGCACGCAGCATGCCGGAGGTGTATTGGCCAGTCGCCGCGGCCACCGCCACCGTGGCATCTGCCGATGGATCGGACAACGGGGCGACGACCGCTTCCTGCAAGGCGAAACGTGTCTGGAGCGCACGCTCGAGCGCAATACATTCCGGAATGCCCCGTTCGATGCTGAACTTGATCTCGTTGCGCTCGCGCACGTCGGCCAGCAGGCGGATCACCGTCACCCGGCCAATGCCCAGTTGCTGCGCAATATCGCTTTGTGTCATCTCCTCAACGTAATACATCCACGCCACGCGCAGCCGCATGCGCTTGTTGCGCTGATTGGGGTTGGGGCCGGGCTGCTCCGGCAACAGATCATCGGCAGCAGACGATGGAGCGCCGGCCCGGCTGATGTTTTTCGTGCGTCTGGGCATGGGCAGATGGATGGAATCCGTTGGCGTTCCGGTGCACAATCACTGCAGCGTACCGGTTGCCAGCGCCGTCATGCTAACGTAATTGTGCTGTCCTGCCATCCATGATTCAACCATCGCCCCCCCCATCGCCGCGCCAAAGCACGCTCACCGCCGTGGAGTTGACCCTCAAGGACGGTCTGCGTGCTTTGGGCCTCAATCTGCAGCTTGGCGCACATTGGCTGGTCGAGGATGTCGCCCCCCGCATCGCGCAGCAGATCGACCCCCCCGACAAGAGCGGCACCCGTGAAACCTTGCATAACCTGGTCGATTCGGCGGCGCGCGGGACGTTGTCGACGCTGAAGTCGGTCCAGCACCGCGCCGCGATCAAGGCCATGGCGGACGAACCGTATCGCACGCTGGACTTCACGCTGTTGCCACTGGCGGCCTATTTTTCGGCGCAGGACCGACGCAATCCGTCCGGTCTGTTTGCCGAGGTTTTCTACTGGCTGATTCGCCATGCACTGGCGATCAGGCCAACTGCGCAGACGCAACGGGCACTGGTCCAGCAACTGGCTGTCGACGAGGCCTTCTGGATCGTGCAGTCGGACCGGGGCCAGCACGCAGCGCTGACCGGCACCGACCCGGACTTCGAACAGCAAAACGCACAGGAACATGCCGCCTTGTGCGCACAACTGTTGCGCGCGCTGGTCACAACCCGGCCGGTACGGGATGCCACCTTGTTGCCGTGGGCCCCGGCCGATGAAACAGCTGCCGAGTCAAAGCCGTGGCAACAAGTCCTTCTGAGCGCGGTGCTTGCCGCAGGGTCGGTGAGGCCAACCGACATGAACCACACCAGGGCGGCTGCTTGCCTGCACCTGGGGCAACAGATCGCGACCGCACGCCAAACGTCTTTCGCGCAAGCCCTGGCGCAGGGCGCAAATGACGGCGGGGCAAAACTGGTGGCTGAGTTCGCCTTCGTGTTTCGCCATCTCTGACCATGCCTGTGCTCGACGAACTGTCCCAGGACTGGCCGCAGGAACCCGACTTGCGCAATGGCGTCGTCCGCTGGCGCTGGTTTGAGCCGGCATTTCGGAATGCATTGGAACGGGTCGCCGCCCGCCAGAATGTACGTGTGCAACTGAGTGACGACGCCTTGTGCCGGGCCTTTTTCGACTGGACACAGACGCTGGAAATGCAGCAAGGCCTTGAAGCCCGCGACCCAGTGGATTTCCGACACGCGATGGCGGGTCTGCTGCTGCAACAGCTGCTGACTGCGCAATTGCATGTCTCTGGCGCAGACCGGTTGGTGTCGCTGCAGGATGCCGGCACCGTCGAACAAACGGACAACGCCGCCATGCTGATCACCCGCGTCGTACTGGGCCTGTTGCAGGCGTTGCGGCTGCAGGCAGGTGCGCCGGTTGTCTCGATCGACGCGTCGCTGCCCCAGTACTGGAACAGTTACCTGGAGAACGTGGCCCAGGACCCGGCGATGGCGATCTGTTACCTGGATCAGATGACCGGACTGGAGCCGGTGTGGAGCACTCCGAGCCTGATCGGTGCGCGTCCGGCGATGCGCGCCGCAAGGGCCGCCGGCAGCGTGGCCTGATCAACGGACACGCTGGCGATCGCTCCGCCCGCCAGGTGGCGGGCCAGTGGTCAGTCAAGACTGTCAAACAAGCCGGGCGCGCCAAACTGCGCGTGTTCGATCTCAAGCAGGTGCAACTTCGTGCGCACGCCGCCATCGGCCGAAAAGCCACCGGCGCGGCCGTCAGCCGCAAGGATGCGATGACAGGGCACGATGGGCGCAAACGGGTTGTGACCCAAAGCCTGTCCGACCGCTCGCGCAGCACCGGGCGCTCCCAGCAATCGGGCCATCTCGCCATAGGTCATGGTCTCGCCGGGCACCATGCGCCGGGCCACTGCGTACACCCGCTGGTGAAATGGTGGCGTGGCGGACATGTCCAGTTCGATGTCGGACAGGTCGGCCGGAATCACTGGCGCGCCGCTCAACATCGCAACCAGCTTGTCGATCGCCTGCGTGACAGGCGCGGGTGGCGCCGACTCGGCGACGCCCGGGAATCGACTGTGCATGCGTTCGCGCGTGGCGGCCTCGTCCGTCTCGGGCAACTGCACGCCGGTGATGCCGAGTGGGCCCCACGCGATAGCGCAATGGCCGACCGCCGTGTCGAACAATACGAAACCGTCGGTAGACATGGTGCTTGCATCCTAACGCGAGCGGCGTCGGTATGCGCCGTGCCCACGCGCCTCAGGTCGTCAGACCCAGGCCAACCTGGGTGATGCGCCCTTGCTGCAACGTGCGCACCACAAAGGTGGCCGACCCCAGCGTGACACTGTCGCCGGCCACCGGCGGCCTGCGCAACTGGCGCACCATCCAGTCGCTCAATGGCAAGGAAGCTTCGGCAGGCTTGGGCGCGGGCAAGCCATAAAACGTGCAGACCGCTTCGATCGGCGTGCCTGGTTCCAGCACAAAATCTCGGAACATGGCGCGGTGCTTCCGTTCGTCGGCGGGATCGGGGATGGCCACACCCAGCCAGCGGGCACACAGACCAATGGTCGAGCCCTGCAGCAACAGCGACAACACGACGACCAGGAAGGCGATGTTGAACAACACCGAGGCCTGCGGCGTTCCCGCCATCAGCGGAAACAGCGCCAGCACAATCGGCACAGCACCGCGCAGGCCGACCCAGGAGATGAACCAGGTCTCGGCCCGCGTAAACCGGAAAGGCCACAGACACAACCATACTGCCACCGGTCGCGCCACCAGAATCAGCGTAGCCGTCACGGCCAGCCCCGGCCCGACGTAGTGCAACATCGTCGAAGGCGTCACCAACAGGCCCAACAAAAGAAACATGCCGGCTTGCGCCAACCAGGCATAGCCATCCATCACGGCCAGGATCGGCGCTACTTCATCAGTCGCCCGATTGGCCACGACCAGGCCAAACAGATAGACCGCCAGGAATCCCGAACCACCGGCCAGGCCTGTCACCGCGAAGATGCACAACCCGGCGGAGACCACCAGCAGGGCGAGCACCCCGAGACCGGCATCCCGCGCAGCGACCTTGTTGAGCAACAGCCCCATGCCGAAACCGCCGCCGATGCCAATCAGGGCACCCACGCCGAACTGCTGCAAAAAGTTCCAGGCGAGCAAGGTCCAGGACGAACCCGGAGCCGACTGGCCGCCGATGATCGCGATGAAGGCCAATGTCAGGTACACCGCCATCGGATCGTTGACGCCGGATTCGATCTCCAGTGTCGTGGAGACCCGCTCATTGAGCGTGACGCCCGAGCGGGTCAGCAACGCAAACACGGCCGCCGCATCGGTCGAGCCGATGATGGCGCCCAGCAGGAACGCGGTGGTCCAATCCAGGCCCACGAAAAAACGGGCGGCCACCGCAGTGATGGCTGCACTGAGCACCACGCCCACAGAGGCCAGCAGAAGGTTGCAAACGCCGTTTGCAGACCGCCATCGAGCAGGATCACGGCCAGCGCCAGGTTGCCAACCCAGAAGCTCAGCCGGTAGTCGTCGAATCGAAAACCGACGATGCCGTCCTCACCCGCCAGCACACCGGCCAACAGGAACACCAGCAGGAAAGAAAACCCGATCCGGGTGGAGAACAGGCCAACCAGCACGCTGGCAAACACCATCGCAGAGACGGCGAGCAGCGGCAGATTCACGAATTCCATACCAAAAGTATCCCAGAGACAACGCCAGCCCTGTTGCCGAGAAGAAACTCCATCGAAATATGCACCCTGCCCGGACCGTGGGACCATGAACAATCGATGCGTCGCTTGCTCGCTGCCACCGATGAAGATCCGCGCCTTCCACGACCCACTAGAATGGCTTTGTTTGCATCGCCAGCCATGGCGGTTCAACCTGCCTCCTGGCAGCCGCCACCTCTTGGTTGACCTCCCCGAACCGTTCCGTCGATAGTATGTCCAGGCGCACAGATGGCCACCCCATTGCGGGATCGAATACGATCAATTACCAGACAATCCAGTTCGTAGTGGACGAGGGCGTTGCCACCCTGACCCTGAACCGACCCACGCGCCGTAACGCGATTGATCTGGTCATGCGCCAGGAAATCTCCGACGCGCTCGTCCGCGTTCAGAGCAACCCTGACGTCCGAGCGCTGATACTGACCGGAGCTGGCAGCCATTTCTGCTCCGGCGGCGACATTGCCAGCATGAAGGGCGCGATTGCCGACGCCGCTGCCGGTCGTGATCGGGTGCGGGCCAGTATTGGCTGGATTGAGAATTTGGTGATGCTCGATCGCCCGGTGGTTGCAGCGATTGACGGCGATGCCGCCGGTGCCGGCTTCAATTTGGCGCTGGCGGCAGACATCATTCTGGCAACCCCGCAGGCGCGCTTCACGCAGTCGTTCGTACGCGTTGGCCTGGTGCCGGATTTTGCCGGTCACTACCTGTTACCCAGAATTGTTGGCCTTCAAAAGGCCAAGGAACTGATATTTTCGGGACGCGCCCTGGATGCGCAGGAAGCGATGGCTCTGGGGATTGTTCATTCGATTCATCCTGCGGGGGAATTGATGGCGGTCGCGCGCACGATGGCACGCAGTTTCAGCAACGCCTCACCCACGGCGCTCGGCTTGAGCAAGCAACTGCTCAATCGCAGCTACAACCTCGACTTGCGCACAGTGCTGGAGATGGAGGCGGCGGCGCAGGGCATCTGCTTCACGACCGATTGGCACCGGGAGGCGGCACGTCGCTTTCTGGCGAAGGAGCCGGCCCTGTACAACGGCTTGCAGCCGCCTGGAAAGGCAACAGGCTGAAGATGGTGCGGCCCGTCGACCCGAGCGGGATCACGTGAAGCGTCTGCTCTCCTCGCTGGAGCTTCCACTGGCTCGGCTCGAACAGTTGGGGTTGTTTGTCGCCGGCCTGGCCTTTGCAGCCATGATGCTGGTCACCGTGCTCGATGTGGTGATGCGCTACGTGTTCAATGCCCCGTTGAGCTGGAGCTTCGAGTTGATTTCCTCGTACCTGATGGTGGGGGCGTTCTTTCTCGCGGTTTCCGCCACCCAGGCGCAGCGCCAGCACGTCAACGTCGATGTCATTGCGCGCCACCTGCCGCAGCGCCTGCGCTGCGGGTTGGCGGTGCTGTCGGGTTGCGCCACGATCCTGCTGTTTGCCCTGATCTGGTGGGCTGGTGCGCAAGGCTTCTGGGAAGCCTGGCACAAGAACCTGGTGATGGATGGCGAGATTCCCTGGCCACGCTGGCCGACCTATCTGATGATTCCGATCGGACTCGGATTGATGTTGCCGCGCCTCACGCTGGGCGTGGCCGGCGACTTGCTTGCGGCGCTCAGCGGTGACATGACAACCGCCAGCCATTGGTCGGGTGATGCCCAGGACGCAGGCGACTAGGCCATGGTCGCCACCACCCTGATCGGCCTGTTGCTGCTGCTGCTTGCGAGCGGCCTGCCTGTGGCCTTCGCCATGGGCGTGGCAGGAATGGTCGGGCTGTATATGTTGGGTGGCCCGAGCATGATGATGGGCATTCTGTCCACCACACCGCTGAGCTCGGTCTCCACCTATGAGCTGCTGACCATCCCGATGTTCATCCTGATGGCAGAGATCGTCATTGTCAGCGGGATCGCCGACGAACTATTCGACTCGATGACGATCTGGGTCGGTCGGGTGCGGGGCGGGCTGGCGATTGCCACTGCTTTCGCCGGTGCCGGGTTCGGCGCAATTTCCGGATCCAGCACGGCCGGTGCGGCGACGCTGGCCTCGACCTCGCTGCCAGCCATGCTCCGACTCGGCTACGAACGCCGCCTGGCCAATGGCGTCGTCGCGATCTCGGGAACATTGGCGATGCTGATCCCACCCAGCATGGCCGCGATCCTGTACGCCCTGGTAGCCGACGAGAGCGTATCGGAACTGCTGATCGCCGGCATCGTACCCGGCATTTTGGTGACGCTGACCATTGCCAGCACGGTGTTCGTGCTGTGCCTGCTCGATCCCAGTCGGGCCCCATCGGGCCAATCTTATAGCTGGCGAGAGAAGATCAGGAGCCTGCGGGTGACCGGGTCGATGGTGGTGCTGATGCTGCTGGTAACCGGGGTGATCTATCTCGGCATCGCGACTCCTACCGAGGCCGCCTGCCTGGGCGCTTTTGGCGCATTGTGCATCGCACTCGTGCGGCGGCGGATGACCTGGTCGGTGCTGTTCAAGGCGCTGGGCGGCGCGGCCCGTACCTCCGCGATGATCAGCATGATCATCATCGGCGCCCACATCTTCGGCTACGCCCTGACAATCACCCAGGCCACCCAGCAGTTCGTCGCCTGGGTGTCACATCTGCCGCTCGATCCCTACGCAATCATCGCCGTCATCGTGCTGCTTTACCTGGTGCTGGGTTGTTTCCTGGATCAGATCGCCATTCTGATCCTGACCGTTCCGATCCTGCTGCCGGTCGTCAAGGCATTGGGCTTCGACGGGGTGTGGTTCGGCATCATCGTCATCCTGACGGCCGAGGTCGGCATGGTCACACCGCCGGTCGGCATGAACGCGTTCGTCGTGGCCCGCTATACGGGCAGGCCGGTCCACGAGGTATTCGCCGGTGTATTCCCGCATGTCATTGCGCATGTGTTGCTGATTGCGCTGCTGGTCGCATTTCCGAGCATTGTCATGTGGTTACCATCGACGATGCTAAAGTGATTTTGAACCTTAAGGAGGAGCTATGAACCGCATTGTTGGACCACTAATTGCAGCCACACTGTCGGCTGCTCTGCCAGCCTCCGCTCAAGTCGTATTGAAGGTCGCCGATTCCTTCCCGACTTCGCACTACATCTCGATCAACGGGGCCAAGAAGTTCATGGATGAAGCCACCCGCCTGTCCGGTGGCAAGGTGACGTTCGAATATTTCCCGACCCAGCAACTCGGCAAGGCCAAGGACATGCTGCCACTTACCCTGTCCGGGGTAACCGACATCGGCTACATCGTTTCGTCCTATGCACCAGACAAGTTGCCGTTGTCCGGCGTAGTGGAATTGCCAGGAATGTTCTCGACCTCCTGCGAGGGCACCGCCGCGTACATGAAGCTCGCCAGAGATGGATACCTCTACGAGCACGAATTCAAGCCCAACGGCGTCAAGCCGCTGATGGCGTTCGCGTTGGGTGCCTATCAGGTCTTCACCAAGTCGGCGCCGATCCATAAGTTGGACGACCTGAAGGGATTGAAGATCCGTGCGTCGGGTGGCGCCTTTGAACCATCCCTTCGCACGCTGGGTGCGATTCCGGTGCGCATGGCAGCCCCGGAGATTCGCGAGTCGCTCATGCGTGGCACCATCGACGGCTCGGTTGGTCCGTACGTCAGTGCCAAACCCTACGGTCTGGATACCGTGGTCAAGTTCGGGACCGTTGGCGCCAGTTTCGGCAGTTTTTCGGCCACCTATTCGATCAGCCAGAAGAAATGGGACAGTCTGCCACCTGATATCCAGAAGGCCCTGTCTGATGCGGGCGATATCGCCACCAAGTGGCTTTGCAGCGTGGTCGACAAGCAGGAATCAGGGGCGACCGCCGACATAGAAGCCATGGGCGCCAAGCTATGGTATTTGAACGCGGCTGAGAAGGCCGATCTGAGAAAACAGCTGGCACCGGTGCATGAAGAATGGGTCAAGCGCCTGGATGAGCGCAATTTGCCCGGCTCAGGGACTCTGGAGGCGTGGCACAAAGCCTCCGGGTCCTGATCAAACGGCTCATGGATGCAGGATGCAACTGCCGGTCACATCGGAGTTCCAGCGCGCCTGCATCGCCTCCTTGAACTGCGCAATCGGGAACCGGTGCGAGATGTACGGCCGGATCTTCCCCTGCGCGACCCACTCCATGATGCGCGCGAGCCGCTCAGTGCGCAGCGCCGGGTTGTGGGCCACCGCGATCACCGCCGGGCAACCCATCACAGAGAGGCTCTTCATCTGCATGATGTTGGTCGGAAGCATGTTCGCGTTCGGCGCGCCGCGCTGGCCTTTGCCGCGGGCAACGTCGGGCGTTGAGGTCCAGCCGACGATCAGGAACCGGCCGCCGAAAGCGGTGCAACGCATCGCCTCCAGGGATGTGTCGCCGCCGACCGCGTCGTAGACCACATCGACA
>CAJDWR010000120.1_pt1 | contig 15160 bp, 9 predicted proteins | sample 7391651 | NCBI WGS metagenome assembly CAJDWR01 (sample SAMEA7055720, study PRJEB34461) | soil metagenome | biome: terrestrial ecosystem; feature: Peninsula; material: soil | place: Antarctica | collected 2016
CTGTCCTGATGGAGCGGGTGCTGGTGAATCTGCTGGAGAATGCCGCCAAATATGGTGCTGGCGCGCAAAGCGGCGCGGTTGAAGTCAACGCGCATGTGACGGCCAGCGCCTTGGTGCTCAGCGTGCGCGACCACGGACCGGGGTTGCCAGCGGCGCTGGCTGGCCGTGAAGACGAGCTGTTCGACAAGTTCACCCGTGGCGTGTCCGAATCGATCACATCCGGCGTGGGCCTGGGCCTGGCCATCTGCAAGGCGGTGGTCGATGCGCACCGCGGTCAGATCACTGCCGCGAATGCCGCCGGAGGTGGCGCAGAATTTACCATCACCCTGCCGCGAAGGCCGCCACCGATTGCCATTGAGTCAGCTTGACACCATCAGAACCCGAACCCACCCCAACATGTCCAACTCCACGCCCGTGGCCGTCGTGATTGAAGATGAACCGCAGATCCGCCGTTTTGTTCGCGCCGCGCTGGAGGGGGAGGGTTGGCAGGTGTTTGAAGCGGATACCGCCAAGCGCGGTCTGAGCGAGGCCGGCACCCGCAAGCCCGACCTGCTGGTACTCGATCTGGGCCTGCCCGACGGCGACGGGCTGGACGTGATACGCGACGTGCGCGGCTGGTCGGCAGTGCCCATCGTGGTGCTGTCGGCGCGCGTCGATGAAGCCGACAAGATCGCCGCACTCGACGCCGGTGCCGATGACTACCTGACCAAACCCTTTGGCGTGGGCGAATTGCTGGCCCGCGTGCGCGCCAATTTGCGCCGCCCACGCGCCGCCAATCGCGACGGCAACAGTGAGGAGCCGCTGTTCAGCTTTGGTGAGGTGGAGGTGGACCGGCAGGCCCGGCTGGTGCGGCGCGGTGGCGCCGAAGTGCATCTGACGCCCATCGAGTACCGCCTGCTGACCGTGCTGATCAACAACGCTGGCCGGGTGCTGACGCACCGTCAGCTGCTGCGCGAAGTCTGGGGGCCGGCCCACGCCGAGCAGAGTCACTACCTGCGCATTTACATGGGCCATTTACGGCAGAAGCTGGAAGCTGACCCTGCGCAGCCCAGGCACCTGCTGACCGAAACGGCGGTCGGTTACAGGCTGCTGTGCTGAGGAGGTGAGATGCTGCACGGCCTGGGAACCTCCGATTGCGTTTAACTTTCCTTCATCGAGTGGCGCAGCGCCCCTGATGGTGAGAGCCTGAGCGGCGACCCGTTCACGGGCGCATGGCCGCGCCCTTGGAATCGATGCTTTCTGATAGCATTGTTTGCCCACGTTCGGCTGATCCAGCGTCTGACATCGTGAGCAAATTAACCCGCAAAGGAGCAAGCATGAACGCAATATCGCGCGCTTTGACCACACTGGTCTGCGCAATGGGGCTGGGATGGGGTGGGGCCTCCGCCGCCCCGATTCAGGTGAATATCGGTATCGTCACGGCCCCGCAGTTCGTGCATACGCTGTCGGCGCTGAAATTCAAGGAAGCGCTTGACAAGGCCTTGCCCGGAAAGTACGACGTGATCATCCACAATTCCGGTGCGCTGGGCAGTGAGACCCAGGTGCTGCAGCAACTGCAGCTGGGCACGGTGCAGATGTGCGTGTGCACGACCGGCCCCGTCGAGGCATTTGTGCCCGAGATCAAGGCCATCGAGATGCCGTTTCTTTTCAGCTCGTACGAGCAGACTGACAAGGTGCTGGACGGCCCGATCGGCCAGGACCTGCTCAAGCGCTTTGGCAAGGCCGGTCTGGTCGGCATGCACTTCATGGACAACGGTTTTCGCAACCTCACCAATTCCAAGCGCGCGGTCCGCGAGCCCTCCGACGTCAAAGGCATGAAGATCCGGACGATGGAGTCGCCGACGCACCTGGCGATCTGGCGCGGCATCGGCGCCAACCCAACACCGATGGCCTGGCCGATCACGACGCAGTTGCAGCAGGGCGTGCTCGATGGCCAGGAGAACCCGATCTCCGTCATTTCGGCGGCCAAGCTCAATGAGGTGGGGCAAAAATACCTGACATTGACCCGGCATGTGTACTCGGCACTCGTGGTCGTCGGCAGCAAGGTCTTCTTCGACAAGCTGCCGCCCGCCGATCAGCAGGCTTTCATGGACGCGGCGGCAGTGGCATCGGCTTTCGGCCGGAACCATGTGCGCAGCAACGAGGCCAAGGAGCTTGCCGCGCTGGAAGCAGCCGGGATGCAGGTCGTTACGAATCCGGACTTTGCAGCGTTCCGTGCCAAGACCGAGCCGGTCTACGCGTCGCTGAGCGGCGACACGAAAAAGATTGTCGAGGAGATCCGCAAGAGCGAGAAATAGCAGGTCATAGGCGGCTGGCCGGGGACCGTGCTGGTGCTGTTGCGCCGATTCAGGTCCTTGTCGCTTGACCTGCGCATGGCGCCCACATGAATCTGCACAACCGCCTGCTGGCGTTCAGCGACCGTGTCAACCACGTCGTCGAGCAGCTATTGCTGGTCATCGGCGTGGCGTTTTCGCTGATCCTGTTCGCCCAGGTGCTGGCACGTTATATGGGCCAGTCGCTGAGCTGGTCCGAAGAGGTCGGGCGCTACCTGCTGGTCGCCACCAGTTTCCTGGGCGCCACGGTCGCTTACAAGCGGGCGGAGTTCATCGGGCTTACGGGCTTCGGAGCGAGATTCGGCCATTTTGTCGAGCGTTTCATTGTGCGTGCGCTGCAACTGCTCACGCTGGCCTGCTTCGGACTGATCACCTGGTTTGGCGTGGGCTATACGCTCAAGACCTGGGATCAGACCTCGGCCGCGGTGCAGATGCCGATGTCGCTGCCGATCTCGGTGTTGCCCCTGTCAGCTGCCATCTTCATGCTACATGTGTTGGTTGACCTGACCCAGCCCGGGCCCCCCGCAGCGTGATCATTGTCCTGCTGTTCGTGCTGATGTTCGTGCTGATGGCGCTGGGCCTGCCGATTGCGCTCGCCATTGGGCTGCCTGCGATCGGCTTGATCATCACGCCCGGCGTCTTCCCCGATGCCGTCACCCTGTCTGCGCTGGGCCAGACAGTCGTCCAGCAGCTGTTTTCGGGGGTCGACTCGTTCGACCTGCTGGCCGTTCCGCTATTCATGATTGCCGGTTCGATCATGGAGGTGGGCGGCATCTCGCGCCGCCTGATCGACTTTTGCGACAGCCTGGTCGGATGGGCGCCGGGTGGCCTGGCGGCGGCGGCGATCGGGGCGTCGATGATCATCGCCGGCATCTCGGGGTCGGCGGCCGCCGACACCGCGGCGATCGGTGCCGTGGTGATTCCGACCATGATCCGCCAGGGTTATCCGCCGGCGTTTGCCGCCGCCGTGGTCGCTGCGGGCGGTGCCATCGGCATCATCATCCCGCCGTCGATCCCGATGATCTTGTTCGGTTTCATGACCAACATCTCCACCTCCCAATTGTTCGCTGGAGGCTTGCTGGTGGGCCTGCTGCTGGGCTTGTCGTTCATGATCGTGGCGATCTTCATCTCGTGGCGCAAGGGCTACGGCGAGCGCCAGGTCTTCACGTGGGCGAGAGTGGCCAGCAGCGGTCGCGCGGCCCTGTGGTCGATGGGCGCGCCGGTAATCGTTCTGGGCGGTATCCTGGGCGGCATCGTCACGGTCACCGAGGGCGCTGCGCTGGCCGTGTTCTATGCACTGCTGGTCGGCACCGTGATCAACCGCGAACTGGCCTGGCGCGACTTGCCGCGCCTGATTATGCGCTCCCAAGTGGTGGCCGGTGGCATCCTGTTCATCATCGCGATGGCCAAGGTTTTCGGCTGGTTGTTGGCCATGCAGCAGGGCGCTCAGTTGCTCAACGTCTTCGTCAATTCTCTGGCGCTGCCGCCGGTGGGTTTGCTGCTGCTGGTGCTGGCCCTGCTGCTCATTATTGGCTGCGTGATGGAGACCACCGCCGCGCTGCTGCTTGTGGTGCCGGTGCTGGCCCTGTTGACGCCCCAGATGGAGATCGACCCGGTGCAGTTCGGCGTGCTGGTGGTGACCAATCTTGCAATCGGGATGCTCACGCCACCAGTGGGTATCTGCCTGTTCGTGAGTTGCGGCATCGCCCAGGTGACGCTGGGCCGTGTCTCGCGGGCGGTGATGCCGCTGGTGGCCGTCGCCATGCTGGACATGCTGATCGCCGCCCTGTGGTCACCGCTCACGATGTGGCTGCCAACCTTGCTCTACCGCTGACGCCGCACGTGCGGCGCCGGTCAGCAGATCGGCATGCCACACGGGGTAGCAAGAACCCACCAGGACGCGCCGGTGCACAGCCAGTCAGGCCGAATGGGGTGTGATACTCGATTCCGGCACCAAGGCACGCATGACGACTCTTTACACCAACTCCAAGCGCTTCTGGGTTGCACTGGGCCTGGTGTGCCTGCTGATCGTGTACGGGTCGCTGTACCCGCTCACCTGGAGCTTCTCGGCGCCGCGCGACTTCATCTGGAGCGGCCCAATCAGCCTGACGGACCTTGTCGAGAACGTCATTTTGTTTCTGCCGCTGGGCGCTCTGCTGGGCTGGGCCACCCAAGGGTCGGCGCGCAAGGTGAGCCATTTCGCCACCTGGTTTGTGCTGGCGCTGGCGCTGGCCAGCGTGCTGCAGTGGCTGCAGAAGTACCTGCCGCGCACCCCGGCCCTCTCGGATGTGGTTTTCAACATGGCGGGTTACGCACTAGGCTGGGTTGCAGGTCTGGTTTCGCGCGGGCGCGTTGCGCGGTTGATGCAAAGGCACCTGCATTGGGCCCAGGCCGACCGATTCACGCTGGTGCTGCTCGCGCTGTGGCTGGTGGCGGAGCTGTATCCGCTGATCCCGACACTCGATGTTTCTTCGGTCGCGCACAACATCAAGTCACTCTGGCAACAGAACCTGTGGCAACCGCGGCGCATGCTGCTGCACCTGGGCATGACGGTGATCGGCCTGTCGGCTGTTGCGCATCTCGCGCGTACTGCCCAGCTCGCTCCCCAAGCGCGCCCGCTGGCCCTGCTGGCAGCCCTGATGGTGTTGACGGGCAAGTTTGTCGTCGTGGGCCAGTCGCCCAGCATGGCGGTGGTGGTTGGCATCTTCGGCGGTTTTCTGCTTTGGCGCTGGATCGACACATGGCCGTCTGAGCGGCGCTGGGCAGCCACCGCGTGGCTGGCCGTGTTCACCTATGTGCTCGATGCGCTCTGGCCCTGGCAATGGCGCATTTCGCCATCCGCCATGGAGTGGATGCCGTTTGCGTCGGCCCTGAGGACCTCGGTGGAGGCGGCAATCACGACACGGGCGTTCGAAGGTCTGTGTTTTGGCGCCATTCTGTGGAGCACGGTGCGCAACGGTGCCTTGCTACCCGGTCTGACGCTCAGCACGGCGCTGCTCGCATTTGCTTGCGAGTGGACCCAGCGCTACCTGCCCACGCGCACGCCAGAGGTCACCTCGGTGTTGGTGGCGCTGGCCATGGGGTGGCTGTTGTCGGTCTGCACTGCGCCCCGCGCCCCCAGAGGCCTGGCCCGCACGACAAATACACCATCGACTTGAGCGCCTGAGACCTGCGCTTGCGCATCTGCTGCACAAAATCCTGTAGCTGTGACAGTCCGGCCGACACCATCGCTGCGTACTGGCTGCAGCAGCACCTCGCGGGAAACTCTGCAGAAACAACGCTACTGCGTCTTTGCGCTGCGCCGGCGCGGCGCCTTCGCAGCCACAGGCGGGGCTGACTTGCGCGCGGGCCGCTTCGCTGCGGCCTTCTTCCTTGGCACCGATGGTTTGACTTCCGGCTGCTCGGGAAGGATGGCGCGCAGCAATGCCTCGCAGTCGTCCTGTGTCATCCGCCGCGGTACCGGGTAGTTGGTATCGGCCTCCCAGCAGGCGGCCTTGGCCAGCGCCGGGATGTCGTGCTCGCGCAGCGCGTCGAGATGGCGCGGAATACCAACCGACGCCGCCAGCAACTCGACCGAGTCGAGGAAGCGGTTGGCGAGTTCGCCTTTCGGCTCGCTTTCGTTGCCGACCTTGGCCCGCAGCGCCAGTGTCGCCAGCTTGTCGATGATCTCCGGCGCCGAGAAGCGCAGCACATGCGGCAGCACGATGGCGTTGGCCAGTCCGTGCGGTGTGTGGTACTTGCCGCCCAGCTGGTGCGCGATGGCATGCGCGTTGCCGACGTTGGCGCGGGTGAACGCCAGGCCGGCATAGGTGGAAGCCAGCGCCATTTTCTCGCGCGCGGCGAGGTTGGCGCCGTCGTTGCAGGCGAGCGGCAGGTTCTCGTAAATCATTGACACTGCAGACAGCGCCATCCGGTCGCTGAAGCTGGTGCCCCAGTAGCCGATGTAAGCCTCGATCGCGTGGGTCAGCGCGTCCATGCCGGTGGCCGCGGTCACCGGTTTCGGCAGGCCGGTCATGAGCAGCGGGTCGAGCGCCGCCATCTTCGGCACGATGCGGGTGTCGGCGATGACCAGTTTCTTCTCGTGCTGCGGGTCGGAGATCACCGCGGCCACGGTCACCTCGGAACCAGTACCGGCGGTGGTCGGCACCGCATAGATCGGCGCCGGCCCGTGCAGGCTGCGGAAGTAACCGACCAGCGAGCGTGGATGGCGGTCGTTGGCGGCGGCCAGACCGATGACCTTGGCCGCGTCCATCACCGAACCGCCACCGATGGCGACGATCGCATCACATCCCTGGCGCGTGAAGAATTCGATTCCCTTCTCGATCACCGCAATCGGTGCATCGGCGGTCACCTCGTCAAAAATAACAAAGCTGGTGCCGGCAGCCGCGAGCGCTTCGGTGAGCGGCTCGAACAGGCCGAGCTTCGAGACGACCTGGTCGGTGACAATCAGCACCAGACGGTGGCCGAAACCGCCGACCGCCTGGCCGAGCCGGGCGCTCGAACCCGGGCCGACCAGCAGCGTTGGTTGCGGAATCGGCAGCAGCCGTGTGACTACGCCGGCGGCGCGTTTGACAGCCGGCAGGCCGATCGAGCGGACCCTGTCACCGATCAAGTTCGAGATCACGATCGTCCTCCATCATCGGGTTGCGACGCGTGGTTGCGCCGGTGGCATCATTGGCAGGAGCAGTAGCGCGACCTTACCAAGGGACATTGTATGAAGAATGTAGTGAGCATCAGCCTGGGCGCGAGCAGCCAGGATTTCGAATTCACGACCCGCTTTCTCGACCAGCGGCTTACAGTGCGGCGCCTTGGCACCGACGGTAGCACCACCAAGGCGGAGCGGTTGATCAAGCAGTGGGACAAGAGCGCCGACGTGATCGGTATCGGCCTGGTACGCGACCGCTACGCCGTGGGTGCGCATCGCTTCGTCGACAAGGAAGCGGCGCAGATGAAGGCGCTGGCCACCCGTGCGCCGGTAACCACGGGCGCGCGGCTGGGCGAGATATTCCTCGAATGGGCGGCACGGCACACGCAGATCAAGCTGGGTAACTACTTCAACAACGCGCAGGTGCTGTTCTTTTCGGGGCTGGCCAATTACAAGCTCGCCAACACGATGGCCGAGTACACGAAAAACCTGCAGTTCGCCGATCCGCTGCTGCAACTCGGCTTGCCCAAGCTGCTGACATCGCTCGATGCACTATCGCTGTACGCCAGCGGTGCGCACTATGTATCGGATTGGGATTTTCCGCGCATCATTCCCGAGGACCTGATGCGGCAATGGACGCGCTTTGTGCTCCGGCGGGCGATGGCAAAGGCGACCGTGATCGTCGCCCCGGTGCACGAACTCGACGACTTCGGCCTCGAGGAACTCGCCGGCAAGACGATCATCACCTCGGGTCTGAACGACGAGCGCGCCGCGCAGTTCACCGAGAAGGGCGTGATGATGGTGGTCGATGGTTCTCCAATGATGTCCGGCCACGTGCTCGGCCCTAACCTGCTCGACGCGATGATCGTTGCAGCCACCGGCAAGAACCCGGACGATATCCTCGAGGATGACTACCTCGCCATCATCGATGAAGCAGGCATGCAACCGCGAATCATCTACCCATGCGGCGTCAAGCGGGTCAACCGCTTCGCCTTCGTCATCCATCCGCTGTCGCAGGAATACTTCAAGAATGTCAAGCCGGTCGAGATGCTGTCGCGGGTATCGCCGCCGGTGTTCATGGATGCGCTCGAAACGGTGATGGCGTACGCCCCGCCGTTCGTCTACTCGAAGGTCAGCGGCATCCGCTCGCCAACCGGCGTCGAGGCCGAGGGCTGGCTGATCTCGGTTGGCGGCACGCCCAAGGAGATCATGAGCCGCAGCCCCGAGTTCACCTACAAGCGGCTGCTCGACGCCGCCGAGATGGCACGCCGGCTCGGCGCGCAGATCATGGGCCTGGGCGCGTTCACCAAGGTTGTGGGGGATGCCGGAGTGACGGTCGCCAAACGTGCGCCACTGCCGATTACCACCGGCAACAGCTACAGCGCCTCGGGCGCGCTGTGGGCAGCGCGCGATGCGATCCTGAAGATCGGCCTGGTGCCCAAGCCCAAGGGCAGGGAGCGGGTCAAGTTCAAGGCCATGGTGGTCGGCGCGACCGGCGCCATCGGTTCGGTATGCGTGCGCCTGCTGGTCAAGGCAGCCGAAGAGGTCTACCTGGTCTCTCCGGAGACCGCCAAGCTGCTGGCGCTGAAGGAGTCGATCCTGAAGGAGACGCCGGATGCAAAGATGTTCCTGTCCTCACGCGCCGACACCGATATCGCCGATATGGACATGATCGTCACCGCCACCTCGGGCGCCGGCAAGAGGGTGCTCGACATCATGAAGGTCAAGCCCGGCTGCGTGATCACCGACGTCGCGCGGCCACTCGATCTGCCGCCGGACGAGGTCGCCCTCAGACCCGACGTGCTGGTGATCGAGTCCGGCGAGATCGAACTGCCGGGCGACGTGCGGATGAAGAACATCGGCCTGCCAAGGGGCGTGACCTATGCTTGTCTGGCCGAGACTATCGTGCTGGCGCTCGAAGGCCGTTTCGAGAACTTCACCGTCGGCCGCGCCATCGAGTGGGAGAAGGTGCGCGAGATCTACAAGCTGGGGCTCAAGCACGGTATGAAGCTGTCAGCCATCTCCGGCGTGAACGGGCCGTTCTCCGACGACGACATCGAACGCGTGCGCGATCTGGCGCTGGCAGAGCGGGCCAAGCGGGCAGCGGCGGGCGAGCGGGCCGCCGCCAAAGAGGCCGCGAGCGCAGCGAAGCGGGCGAAGAAGGCTCCGGCGAAGAAGGCTCCGGCGAAGAAGGCTCCGGCGAAGAAGGCTCCGGCGAAGAAGGCTCCGGCGAAGAAGGCTCCGGCGAAGAACGGCACCCGCCACGAAAGTTGCAGCACGCCGACGCAAGTCGTCGACAGGCGCCTAGAGGTTTAAGGTATCACGTCCGGTCACGCGCGCCGGGGATGGTATGTGTGGCGGGAGGGGTCCGGCGCCGCCATTTACTGCGTCAACGAGTGGGAGCCGATGGGGCGGGCAATCCATGGGTTTTGCGTAAACCTGCGATTGCCCGGGTTGTCGATGGGAGGATTGGCTTGCCGGTCGACGCACAACGTATCGATCCGACGGCACCGGCCGGCCCGACGACCTCGACCGCAATCCGACCGTCCTCGGCCTTCACTGCCTTGGTGATGCGAGCGCACGTTCGGCCCAGAGTCGTCGCAACAGCTTTCGCCCTTCGGTGAACCAGAGCACCCCGCTGGCCATCGCCACACACACGCACCACTGGCCCGCCGAGAGCGGCACGGTGCCGAAGGCAAGGTTGAGGAAAGGCAGGTGCACGACGGCCACTTGCAGCGCCGTCGACAACGCCACCGCTGCCCACAGCCAGTGGTTCGAGAATGCCGCCCGGAACGCGGATGCGGATTCCGAGCGCGCGTTGAAGCAGTTGAAGAGCTGCGTCAGCACCAGCACCGTGAAGGCGGCGGTGCGCGCCAGTTCCAGGCTGTGTGGGCCGGAGCCCAGCCAGGTGTCCACCGGCTCGATCAGTCCGCCGGGCAGGAACAGGTCCAGCGTCAGCAAGGTCAGTACCGCCATCACGACACCATCTTCGACCACGCCCAGCCCCATGCGGGCATCGATGATGCGCTGGCTGCGCAGGCGGGGTTTGCGCGCCATGACGTCTTCGGCGATCGGGTCCACGCCCATGGCCAGCGCAGGGCCGGTGTCGGTGATCAGGTTGATCCACAGGATCTGCGTGGCCAGCAGCGGCAGCACCACCGCGCCACCCGAGCCGGTGGCCGTGGCCTTCAGACCAATGACACCCGCGCCCACCACGCCGGCAAACACCGTCAGCACCTCGGCCAGGTTCGACGACAACAGGTAGCGCAGGAACTTGCGGATGTTGTCGAGCACGCCACGCCCTTCGCGCACCGCCAGCACGATGGTGGCGAAGTGATCGTCAGCCAGAATCATGTGGGCTGCCTCCTTGGCCACCTCGGTGCCCGCCACGCCCATCGCCACGCCGATGTCGGCGGCCTTCAGCGCCGGGGCGTCGTTGACGCCGTCGCCTGTCATCGCCACCACGTTGCCGCTGTCTTGCAGCGCGCGAACGATGCGCAGCTTGTGCTTGGGCGCCACGCGGGCGAATACCGAGGTCTGCGACACGGCTGCGGCAAAGGCGGGTTCATCCAGCTTGTCGATCTCGATCCCGGTGAGCACCGGTGCACCGACGCCGACGATGCCGAGATCGGCCGCGATGCGTACCGCCGTGCGCGGGTGGTCGCCGGTGATCATGATCACGTGGATGCCGGCTTGGCGAGCCTGGGCAATGGCCACGGCCGCCTCCTCGCGAGGCGGGTCGATGATGCCCACGGTGCCGAGGTATTCCAGGTCCTGTTCCAACCCGGCCACTCCCACGGCATCGCCTGGAATTCGCGCGTCAGCTGCCAGTGTGCGGCGCGCGACGGCCAGCGTTCGCAATGCGTCATCGGCCATCGCGGCCACGTCGGCCAGCACCTGCGCGCGCAGCGCAGGATCGAGCGCGACTGTGTCCTGGCCGCGGCGGGCGTGGGTGCAATGGGCCAGCAACACATCGGGCGCACCCTTGGCAAACAGCACGTGCGCGTCGCCGTCGGCATGGTCCACCAGCAGCACCGACATCATCTTGCGCTGCGAGGTGAAGGGGATCTCGCCGATGCGCTCAAAGCGTTGCGCCCCCGCAGGTGCGGCCTCCTTGCTGCCCACCAGCTTGCCCTGCGCGACCAGAAACGCGGCTTCGGTCGGGTCGCCCTGGATGACCCATGCGCCGGTGTCGTCCTGCTGCAGTTGGGCGTTTCCCGCCAGACTGCCGCCGCTCAGCACTGCGTGCAGTTCGTTGCGCAGTTCGTCGCGTAAGGGACATGCCCGCCCATCGGCACCCACCTGCTCGGCGCGCCCTTCGGGGGCGTAACCCACGCCGGTGACGTCGATGCGCCCCGACACTGTTTCCACCCGCTGCACCGTCATCTCGCCGCGCGTCAGCGTGCCGGTCTTGTCCGACGCGATGACGGAAGCCGACCCAAGTGTCTCGACCGAGGCCAGCTTCTTGACGATCGCCCGGTGGCGTGCCATGCGGCGCACCCCCATTGCGAGCACCACCGACAGGATCGCCGGCAGGCCCTCGGGCACCGCGGCCACGGCCAGCGACACGCCGAGCAGCAGTACCATGACAACATCGGTCACGCCATGGACGTCCGAGATAAGCAGGATCGTGGTCACCACGACCGCGGCTATACACAAGGCCGCGATGCCCAGCACCTTGCCTAAATGCGCGATCTCGACTTGCAGCGGCGTCGGCGCATCAAGTGTGGTGTCGAGCAGTGTGGCGATGCCGCCCATCTCGGTGCGCATGCCGGTGGCGGTAACGACGGCATGGCCGGTGCCCTGCGCGACCGCCGTGCCCTTGAAGACCATGTTCAGTCGGTCGCCCAGTGCTGCAGGCCCGGGCAGCGCAGCCGCATCCTTCAGCACGGCCTCACTCTCGCCCGTCAACGACGCCTCCAGCATCTTCAGCGCGGCCGCCTGCGCCAGGCGCGCATCGGCACCGACGGCGTCGCCCTCGGCGAGCACCAGCACGTCGCCCTTGACGAGTTCGGCGCTGGGCACCCGGGCCACGGCGCCGTCGCGCAGCACGCTTGAGGTGGCGGTGGTCATCTTCGCCAGCGCCGCCACCGCCTGCGCCGCCTTGGCCTCCTGCAGCCAGCCCAGCACCGCATTGAGCACCACCACGACGGTAATGACGATGGCATCCAGCGGCCAGCCGGCTGCACCCGGATGGCCCCGGCCCTCGAACCACCAGGCGGCCAGCGCCACGGCCGCTGCCGCACCCAGCAAGTACACCAGCGGGTCTTGCAATTGCGCTAAGACACGGCGCCACGCTGGCATGGGTGGCACCGCCCGCAGTTCGTTGGGGCCGTCCGCACGCAGCCGGGTGGCGGCCTCCTCGGCGCCGAGGCCATGTTCCAGATCGGTGCCGAGCACCAGGGCCAGATCGGCGATGTCAATCAGCGACACGTCGTCCGGTAGCGCGGTGCGCTGCGTTTCGACAGGTCCTTCCCGACCCACTTCGCCGCCAACGCCGCCGCTGGAGGGGGAGCGTTGCGGTGGCCCAGGCCGCCCCCCCACAGGCACTGACCCGTTGTCGGCCTGAACGCGCGTGACGTCGTCCGTGTGATCAGTCATCGACACGACTGGCGACGGCCAGGTCCGAGGCGACACAGCGCCAGGAAAATTTCCTGCGCAAATGGACTTCGTCCGACCCAGCCCCTGATTGGCGCGCGCCAGACTGCCCGACTTCATGGTTTGCTGGCAACGAGCCCGTGCGACTGCATCGGTTGCTCGTGGTACCGGGCGGCCGGTTCGCGCGCGAGAGAAACTTGCTAATCATTCCAGTGGATTGTCGCTATCTGTGCCTGCTGCACCGTGCGTTGCCGCACAGTCGCGTGCTTGTGGTCTGCGGTGCTGACGAGGGCAAACGAGCAGGGCAGGCGGCATCGTTGCCCAGCGCGGCGTGCCGGTGGCTGTCCTTCAGCGTGGTAGTGTCGGGCCACGGGCGGCAGTTCCTGCTCAACTTGGTGGGCCGGCATTCTCGTGCGCCCGCTCAATTGCGCGCCATAATTTCCGTCTTTGGAGGTGACACTGTGACGTCGATCAAATCTTTTCATGCCGCGCGCGACCTGCTGTTTCGTTTGCGCACTGACCAGACCGCTGCCGTGCAGCAGTTCCGCTGGCCAGTGATGGACGAATTCAACTGGGCGCTCGACCACTTCGACGCAATTGCGCGCGATAACCACGGACCGGCGTTGTGGATCGTCGGCGAAGATGGCAGCGAGACGCAGCGCAGCTTTCCCGAGATGTCGGCGCGTTCGTCGCAGGTGGCGAATTACCTCCGAGGCCTGGGCGTGCAGCGCGGCGACCGCATCCTGTTGATCCTGGGCAACGAGTTGCCATTGTGGGAAACAATGCTGGCCGCTATCAAGCTCGGCGCGGTGCTGATTCCCGCCAGCACGCTGCTGACACCCGACGACCTGCAGGACCGCATCGATCGCGGCTCGGTTCGGCATGTGGTTGCCGGCCAGGTGCAAACGCCCAAGTTCGTCGGCCTGCGTGGCGACTTCACGCGCATCGTGGTTGGCGGCGCGGCGGACGGGTGGCAGGACTACCAGGACAGCCACACGGCGGACGAAGCGTTCACGGCTGATGGCGTGACCCGTGCCGGCGATCCGCTGCTGTTGTATTTCACCTCGGGAACCACCTCCAAGCCCAAGCTGGTGATACACACCCACCAAAGTTATCCGGTCGGCCATCTGTCGACCATGTACTGGCTTGGGCTGCGGCCCGGGGACGTGCACCTCAACATTTCGTCGCCGGGCTGGGCCAAACACGCCTGGAGCTGCTTCTTCGCGCCATGGAACGCGGGCGCCTGCATCTTCATCTACAACAGCGCGCGCTTTGATGCCAAGGCGCTGTTGTCGACGATGGCCAGCCATGGCGTGACCAGCCTGTGCGCGCCTCCCACGGTATGGCGCATGCTGATCCAGGAAGATCTGGCCGCGTACCGGGACAAGATCAAGCTGCGCGAAGTCATCGGTGCCGGTGAACCACTCAACCCCGAGATCATCGGCAAGGTGCGCAGCGCCTGGAACCTGGATCTGCGTGACGGTTATGGACAGACCGAGACCACGGCGCAGATCGGCAATGCGCCGGGCCAGCCGATCAAGGCCGGCTCAATGGGCCGCCCGCTTCCGGGCTACACCATCGCGCTGCTGGACGCGGACGGCAAATCAGCCGATGAAGGCGAAGTCTGCATCGACATGCGTGAGCGTCCGCTGGCACTGATGGCCGGTTACCAGGATAGTGCCGAGAAAAATGCCGAGGCCATGCGCGATGGTTATTACCACACCGGCGATGTCGCCACCCGTGATGCCGATGGCTACATCACCTTTGTCGGCCGCGCCGACGATGTCTTCAAGGCATCCGACTACCGCATCAGTCCGTTCGAGCTGGAGAGTGCGTTCATGGAGCACGATGCAGTGGCCGAAGTGGCGGTGGTGCCCAGCCCCGACCCGTTGCGCCTGGCGGTGCCCAAGGCCTATCTGATCCTGGTGGCGGGCCAGCAGCCAAACCGCGAACTGGCGCAAGCCATTTTCGCGTTCGCGCGCCAGCAGCTTGCACCCTACAAACGCGTGCGCCGTATCGAGTTCGTCACCGAACTGCCCAAGACCATCTCGGGCAAGATCCGCCGCGTTGAATTGCGCGCACGCGAGTCCGACCTGCGCAGCTCGGACAGCCGAGGGGAGAATGAATTTTTCGAGGAGGACTTTGCCTGACACTCCAGGCAAGGCATGTGCCCGACGTCGGCTGTGGCGCATGCGCGCCCCCTCGGACCAGATTGATGGGGAACATCTCAGCAGCCCGGACCGGGATCTGCTCACGGACACGCTGGGGGGTGGCCAAGCAGTTCTGCACGCTGCTGACACATCGCTTCCGTCTGGTTCTGCTGTGAGAGCGGCCTTATTCTCAGAGGCCTGAAGACTTCCAGGCGCCCAGGCCGGTTTCAGAACGAACCAGCTGCGCCTTGAACAGGCCAAGCTCTTTCGCCGTGCGCTGCGGTCCAGCACCGGGAAGTTGACCGAGGCCGCAATCGCAACAGCCTGCGACACGCGATCGGGTTGTTTCGTCTGTACTTTTACGTACAGACAGAGAGTGCATCAAGGCCGATGGTGTACGTTGACGATGCAAGCCACTGGCTTTAGTGCTGCGC
>CAJDWR010000043.1_pt1 | contig 14924 bp, 10 predicted proteins | sample 7391651 | NCBI WGS metagenome assembly CAJDWR01 (sample SAMEA7055720, study PRJEB34461) | soil metagenome | biome: terrestrial ecosystem; feature: Peninsula; material: soil | place: Antarctica | collected 2016
TATCGCGGGCTTTCGAAATGCCGATGCGCACGCCAACCAGCACATCGACCGTGGCGGGCGACGGGTGAATTTTGAATGGCGCCTTGTCGAGAGGCAGCCCGTTGCGAGAGCCGTCGATTCCGAGCGCTTGTCCCAACCGCCCCGGGCCGGAACACAACAGCCTCTCGTCACATAGTCCGCGACGTTCTCGCATCAGCTGCAGTCCGTGTGTAGGCTCCAGCGCGCGAATCAACACCGCCGTGCCGTGGTCGACCTCGCCGCATACAAAGTTAAGGCACCAGTGGATGCCGTATGAGCGATAAATATAGGCATGACCTGCCGGACCGAACATCGCTGCATTGCGCGTGGAGGCGCCCTTGTAACTGTGCGAGGCCGGGTCATCCGCGTCGTATGCTTCGGTCTCAACGATGCGGCCGCCTACACCGTCCACGAGTAGCATCGCGCCGATCAGCGTCTTTGCCAGTTCGATTGCGGTGGTGCCGAAGTCGATGGGGTGACTCAATGCAACTGTCATGGCTAGTCCTGCGGATGGATGTTTTCGGGCAGCGCCCAGATCTGATCGGCACCAACGGCATACAGCGTGCGCCCAGCGCGTTGTCGGACTGCGTGACCCCCTGTGAAAGCGCCAAACGACGGCAACACTGCGAGCTGGTTCTCCTGCAAGAAGCAGGGCAACCGAAGGCGATCGCGTCCGGGCCCGGTCAAGACCACCATCGGATGCAGATGACCGGCCAGGACGAAATGCGTGAGATTGGGAATGGGGTAGTGACTGGCTGCGAATGGGCCCACGATGAATGGCGCATCCACTACCGCGATACCGATGCCGGGCGGTGGGTCACCGGCGTGGCTGTCATGGTTTCCGCGCACCAACGTCATGGCCACGTTCAAATGGCGATGACGCCATCGCAGCAACGCCGCGATCAGGCCAGCGTTGCGCCCACTCGCGGCGTGCATGAAATCGCCGAGGAACACGAGATGCCGTGGAGCGTGGCGATCGATCAGCGCTGACAATCGTTGCAAATTGTCGTGGGTACTGCCTGCCGGCACAGGAACACCCCCGGCGCGAAAACTCGCGGCTTTGCCCAAGTGCAGATCGGCAATGAACAGCGTTCGCTGCGCCGGCCACCACAGCGCGCACGCAGGTAGCAAATGCACGATTTCGCTGGCCCAGCGGGCGACTGCATGGGTGGGGGATGCCAAGGGCATGCAGGGCACTACAAACGCGGCAGCGGCCTTGTCGCACGCCGTCTGCGACCGCTACCGCGAGGCGACCCGTCATTCGACGGATCGCGTCCGTAGTCGAGCGTTTGCCGGATCGATTCGGCAGCAGCTCCCTCGACACAACCCCCCGCCGCTTGCTCCAGCTGTGCAACCATCCGCGCAATGCGATCGGCCACCTGTTCGTTGCTCAGCTTTTCACGCAGTCGCTCAACCATCAGCGGAAACGCCAACGGGGTGGGGCGCGCCAGCGCTTTGACCACCAGCGTTTGTGACCCCATGCGCAACAAGCTGGCGCGCATCTGTGCGAGGCCAAGTTCTTGTGTCAGCAGTTCGGCTTCGGCTTGTTGCAGCAGCCGATTCGACGGGTCGTATTTTTTGAACACCTGCCAGAACAACGACGATGAGGCCTGCAACTGCCTGCTGCTGCGTTGTTCGCGGGGATGGCTCTGGAAGATCAAGCCAGACACACGCGCAATCTCACGAAAGCGGCGCTGCGCCAGTTCGCCGGCGTTGAGACTTCCCAGCACCTCGTCAAGGAGCGTCCCGGGATCGGGTGGGAGGTGCAGCAGTGTTGGCAACAAGGATGGCCAATCCAGCGTCTGCGCACTCAGCAGTTCCAACCCATAGTCGTTGACTGCCATCGAGAATGTGCCCGGCGTGTGTTGCGCGACACGCCACGCAAGCAGGCTGGCCAAGCCGATGTGCACCAGACGGCCGGCAAAAGGGTAGAGAAACAAGTGGTTTCCCTCGCGCGAACGCAGCGTTTCTGCGAGCAAGGTGTCCGGGGTGGGCAATGCCGACCAGGCGCGTTGTATGTCAAAAAGGGGCGCCGCAGCTACCAGCTCGGGCGCGTTGCCCTCTCCGCGCTCCACCAGGCCCAGTTGCGCGACAACCGCATCGGCCAATGTCGTCGACAGCGGCATGCGCCCACCGTTCCAGCGCGGCACCGCGGCTCGCGTTCGAGTCGCACGTTTCACCCAAGCCGTCATGTCGTGGATACGCACCAATTCGAGCATGCGTCCGGCAAATAGAAACGCGTCGCCTGGCTTCAAACGGGCGGCAAAACTTTCCTCGACTGTTCCCAGTCGCATGCCGCTCAGGTATTGCACCTGCATGCTGGCATCGCTGACGATCGTCCCGATGTTGGCACGGTGGCGGCGTGCCAACCGCGCATCGGGCATGCGCCATACGCCGTGTTCGTCGGGAACCACCCGGTGGTAATCGGGGTAAGCAGTCAGCGAGGTGCCGCCCTGGCGCACGAAGTCGAGGCACCATTGCCAGGCCTCGGGCGCGAGATTCGCGTACGCCGCCGTGCTGCATACCTCCGCGTACAGTGAGTCGGGAATGAATCCACCACCGAGTGCAACTGTCACCAGATGTTGCACCAGCACGTCGAGCGGTTGCGATGGAGGCTCCCGGTCCTCGATCTGTCCGGCCTTGACGGCGGCACGTGCGGCGGCCGCTTCGACGAGCTCCAGACTGTGGGTCGGCACGATCGTGATGCGCGAGGGTCTTCCTGGCGCATGTCCCGAACGACCGGCACGTTGCAGCAACCGGGCAATGCCTTTCGGTGAGCCGACCTGCAGTACCCGTTCCACCGGAAGAAAGTCGACTCCCAGATCCAGGCTGCTGGTGCAGACCACTGCGCGCAATGCTCCGCTTTTGAGTCCGCCTTCGACCCAGTCGCGGGTTGCGCGGTCCAGTGAGCCGTGGTGCAACGCGATCACACCGGCCCAAGCTGGGCGTGCCTGCAAAATTGCCTGGTACCACAATTCCGATTGCGCCCGGGTGTTCGTGAATACCAGAGTGCTGCCGCTACCCTCGATCTCGGCGACCACCTGTGGCAGCATGGACAGCCCCAGATGGCCGGCCCAGGGGAACCGTTCCAGACGGGCGGGCAGCAGGGTGTCGATACGCAGGGGTTTGGTGGTGTTCCCGCGAACAAGCCGGCCCTCCTGATCAGGGCCGATCAATGTCTGCAACGCCTGCGGCAGGTTGCCGAGTGTGGCTGACAGTCCCCAGACCAACAAATCGGGTTGCCATGCGCGCAGACGGGCCAGGGCAAGTTGCACCTGCACCCCGCGCTTGTTGCCCAGCAACTCGTGCCATTCGTCTACGATCACGATCCGCACGGTGCCCAGGCGTTTTGCCGCATCGGCATGCGACAGAAGCAGCGTCGCACTCTCTGGCGTCGTCACTAACGCGGTGGGCAATCTTCGCGTTTGCGCTGATCGCTCGCCGCTGGGTGTGTCCCCGGTGCGTGCGGCCACCGTCCAGTTGGGGGCCAGGCTTGCCAGCGGTTCCTGCAATGCGCGGACGGTGTCCGAAGCCAGCGCGCGCATCGGTGTCAGCCACAACACCTGCAATCCTGGATCCGGTGTGATCGCCATTCCGTCCGAATCTCGCTCGGCCAGCAGTTGCAACGCGCCGAGCCATACCGCCAACGTCTTGCCGGCGCCGGTAGACGCGTGGAGCAGACCATTCTTCTGGCTCAACATGGCGGTCCACACTTGGCGCTGGAACGCCATGGGACGCCAACCCCTTAGTGACAGCCAGTTCTGCACGGCGCGTCGCTGCGCGAGCCGCAGGCTGCCGCGTTGGCGCACCGGCCGTTTGGCTATGGTTGTCTCGACGTGGGCTTCACTGCATGGACTCATGCGCTTGTCCCGGACATCAGCGCGCCCAATGTTGCGAGTGTGTCTGCTTCGGCCACCGGCTTGTCGGTACGCCAGCGCAACATCCGCGGAAAGCGCACCGCGATGCCGCTTTTGTGTCGCGGGCTGCGCGAAATACCCTCAAAGCCCAGTTCAAACACCAGCGTGGGTCGCACGCTGCGCACCGGGCCGAAACTCTCCTGGGTCGTCTTGCGGATGATGGCGTCCACCTTGGCCATTTCCACATCGCTCAGGCCTGAATACGCCTTGGCGAACGGGACAAGCCGGCGATCGGATTGGTCCTGCGGACGATCCCACACCGCGAAGGTGTAGTCGCTGTACAGGCTTGCACGTCGGCCGTGGCCGCGCTGGGCGTAGATCAGGACGGCATCCACCCGCATCGGGTCAATCTTCCACTTCCACCAGATGCCGGTCGCCTTTGTGCGACCCACGCCGTAAGTGGCGTCGCGCTGCTTGAGCATGAATCCCTCGTTGCCTCGGGAGCGTGCAGTTTCGCGCAATTCTGCCAGAGCCTCCCAGCTTGCACCCTCAACCCGAGGGGACAGGATCAGACGTGGATCGGCGACTGCCTGCACCAAGGTCTGGAGTGCGTCGCGGCGGGCGTGTTGGGGCACCTGGCGCTGGTCTACGCCGCCGAGTTCAAGCAAGTCATAGGCGATCAGCAGCGCCGGTATGTCGCGCAACAGCTTCGCGCCGAGTGTCTTGCGGCCAATGCGCCGCTGCAGTTCCGCGAATGGCTGAGGGCGCCCCTCGCGCCAGACGACGATTTCACCGTCTATCACGCTGCCGTCGGGCAGCTGGTCGCGCAACACCGACAGTTCTGGAAATCGGTCAGTGATCAACTCTTCGCCGCGCGACCACAACCACAGCTGACCGGCACGCTTGACAAGCTGCGCCCGGATGCCGTCCCATTTCCATTCGATCAGCCAATCGTTGGGTGGGCCCAGCAGGGACACGAAATTGGCTGGCGCCTCGTTCAACGGATGGGCGAGGAAAAATGGGTAGGGCAGTCCGCTTGTTTGTTGATCTTGTTCGGCCGCATTCTCCGGCGCAAGCAACGCCAGGTACTGAGCGGCTCGCGGCTGCGCCGCAGTGCTCGCATAGCCCATCATCCGTTGCGCGATCTGTTTGGCGTCGACCCCGGCTATGGCGGCCAGCGCCTGCGTGACCTGCAGCCGTGACACCCCCACCCGAAAAGCTCCCGTAATGAGTTTGAAGTAGACCAGCCTTTGTGCGTCCGGTACCTCTTGCCATTGTTGCCGCATGCGGTTGAGTCGTTCCTCCTCCGGCAATTCGCGCAGTGGCAGCAGATGCTGCGTCAACCAGTCAGACAAGCTGCGTTCCACCCCCGACGGCGTGGGTGGCAGCAGCAGCGCAATCGTCTCGGCGAGGTCACCCACTGTCTCATAGCTTTCGTCAAACAGCCATTCAGGCAAATCCGCTTCCTGCCGGGCGAGCGTGCGCAGCAACTTGGTGGGTACCAGTTGGCGGGGCTTGCCTCCCGCCAGGAAATAGACCGCCCATGCAGCGTCTGCGGGCGCCGCGGCCCGCAGGTAGCGCTGCAGTGCGGCTTGCTTGTCTCGGCTGGCGGTGCTGGCGTCCAGTGCGCGGTACAGATCGGCAAAAGCCTTCATGACGCGCCGCTTGTGTTGATCGGTTGCACGGCATTTTCCGGGGCGATGGCGTCTTCTTCGCCGTAGTGCGTTTGTAAACCCCGCGCATCGAGTCCCCGCTCGTTCAGCCAGCGCACCAGCACTGCCACGCTGCCGTGCGTCACGCGCACATGCTGCGCGCCGGTGCCTTCGACGGCTGACAACAAGCCCGCCCAGTCGGCGTGATCGGACATGACAAAGCCACGATCCACGCCGCGGCGCCGCCGATTGCCCCGTACCTGCATCCATCCGCTGGCAAACGCGTCAGAGATGTCCGCGCCAAAGCGCTTGAGCCAGGGCGTGTTGTGCGCAGACGGAGGCGCCAGGACGAGGGCCCGTCTGAGAGCCGACTTGTCCAGTGCCGGATCGTCGACGCGATGCGTGGACGCAAGTGACACGCCGGCGGCCCGGTAAACGGTGTTGAGTGGCTCTACTGCCCCATGCACAACGATCGGCCCGATAGTCGCATCGACACCGTGCAAAACGCGTTGCGCTTTTCCGAATGCATAGCACAGCAGCAAAGACGGACGCCCCTCGTCGGCATTGCACCGCCACCAGCCGTTGATCTCGTCGAAAAGCTGCGTTTGGGATGGCCACCGATAGATCGGTAAACCGAACGTGGATTCCGTGATGAAAGTGTCGCATCGCACTGGCTCGAATGGCGCGCAGGTTCCGTCGGCCTGGGTTTTGTAATCACCTGACGCAACCCAGACCTGACCTCCATGCTCCAGCCGTACCTGCGCCGATCCCAGCACGTGGCCCGCTGGATGCAGTGACAGACGCACGCCGCGCTGCACGATGCTTTGTCCGTACTCCAGGGTTTGCAACACGATGTCCGAGCCAAGCCGGTGCCGCAATGTGCCTTCACTGAGCGTATGGGCGAGGTAATGCGCGCTGCCGGCACGCGCATGGTCAGAATGGGCATGCGTGATGACAGCGCGATCCACGGGTCGTACGGGATCAATGTAGAAGTCTCCGGCCTGGCAAAAAAGGCCTTCGGGGCGGGATACAAGCAGGTCAGTTGATTCGCTCAGCATGGTGGGATTCCGGTGGCAGATCGGGTTCTGCACAGTCATTCGGGGGATGATGACGCATGGGATGCGTGTCGCTTGTAAGAATTCTGGCGAATAGCGGGTAGGTCCAGCAGCACACAGGTAAGCTGCTGGAGGCTTGCCGGTCGGTATCATGATGGTTGCCCGGTATCGGGACGAGGCTACGATCTACCGGGCGGCTTCGGCCTTGGAGCAATCCGGTGACTGGAGGTCATGGTGAGAACCAATCCGTTTTCCAGCTTTCAAAGCGGTGATGACGCGGTGTCACGCCGACCCATCGGCGGCTGCGCGCATGTCAAGGGACCGACGTCGCCGGCGCTGGTCGACCTGACCATCGGCCAGTTGCTGGATGCCACGGTGGCATCCGATGGAGACCGCGACGCCTTCGTGTTCGTCGAGCAAGGCGTGCGCTGGACCTGGAGCCAGTTTCGTGAGGCGGTCGACAACCTCGTTTGCGGCCTGCTGGGCCTGGGTGTGGAGCGCGGTGATCGCGTCGGGATCTGGTCGCCGAACCGACCTGAGTGGGTGCTGGTCCAGTTCGCCACCGCCCGCATCGGTGCGGTCATGGTCAACATCAACCCGGCTTACCGTGTCAGCGAACTGGAATATGCGTTGCACAAGGTGGGCGTGAAGGTGCTGTTCACCGCCGTCGGTCTCAAGTCGAGCGACTACCTGGCCATGCTGGACGAGGTCATGCCGGAGATGGCGCATAACCTGCCCGGTCAGATCGCCAGCAAGCGGCTGCCCGCGCTCAAGACCGTGGTGCATTTCGGCGACTTTTACCGCGCCGGCATGTTCAATTTCACGCAGATCACGGGCATGGGCGGGCCGGCACAACAATCCTATGCAGCGTCTTTGCAGCAGTTGCTGGACCCGCACGATCCCATCAACGTCCAGTTCACCAGCGGCACAACGGGTCTTCCCAAGGGCGCGACCCTGACCCACCACAACATCGTCAACAACGCGCGTTTTGTCGCGAAAGCCATGCGCCTGACCGCACAGGATCGGTTGTGCGTGCCGGTTCCGCTGTACCACTGTTTCGGCATGGTGCTGGCTGTGCTCGCAGGCACGACGACCGCCAGTTGCCTGGTCTTTCCCGGAGAGGCGTTCGACCCTGTCGCCACGCTGCGCGCCGCAGCGACGGAGCAATGTACCGCGCTGCATGGTGTGCCCACGATGTTCGTCGCGATGCTGGGCGCGCCCGAGTTCGGCGAGTTCGACCTGTCGCGCCTGCGTACCGGCATCATGGCGGGTTCTCCGTGTCCGGTCGAGACCATGAAACGCGTTGTCTCCGACATGCACATGGGCGAAGTCACGATCGCCTACGGGATGACCGAGACCTCACCGGTATCGTTCCAGAGCGCGGTCGACGACCCGATGGAACACCGTGTCTCGACCGTTGGGCGCGTGCAACCGCATCTGGAGGTCAAGCTGGTCGATGGCAACGGTGACACCGTCGGTATTGGCCAATCCGGCGAGTTGTGGACCAAGGGTTACTCGGTGATGCGCGGTTACTGGGGCGACGACGCTCGCACCCGCGAGGCGATCGTCGACGGCTGGATGCGCACCGGCGATCTTGCCACCATCGACGCGGACGGTTACTGCAACATCGTCGGGCGACTCAAGGACATGCTGATTCGTGGTGGCGAAAACATCTATCCGCGCGAGATTGAAGAGTTTTTGTACCGCCATCCGGCGATCGCCGAGGTGCAGGTTTTCGGTGTGCCCGACAAGCGGTATGGCGAGGAAATCTGCGCCTGGGTTGTTGTCAAATCAGGCGCGTCGATCACGGATACCGAGCTGCGTGATTTCTGTCGTGGCCAGATTGCGCATTTCAAGGTGCCACGGCACATCCGGTTTGTCGATGCCTTGCCGATGACGGTGACCGGCAAGGCGCAAAAGTTCGTGATGCGGGAGGTGATGGTCAAGGAGTTGGCGGTGGAGCAGGACAAGACGGCCTGAGATGCGTGCGGCGGGTTTTGCCTCGGTTATGCCATTGGGTTGCCTTCAAGAGACTGGGAGACAATCAGCGCCGGACTTGGGCGCTCCCTTGCGCACCATCGATCACGCCTGAAATTTGTCGTGCGCCCAGGTTGATTTGATGGCAGCAGCGCGTTGGGCGTAGAACAACCATGCAATTTCACCTGAACGGTGTTCACACCGGAGACCCGGGCATCGCCGAAGCGGCGTTTGATTCGCCGTCCAACGGAGATGCCGACCCCTTTTCTGGCTCGGTCGACGTGCTCATCATCGGGTGCGGTCCCGCCGGCTTGACGCTGGCGACGCAGCTGGCGGCTTTCCCTTCGATTCGCACCCGTATCGTCGAGCAGAAATCAGGGCCGTTGCAAGTCGGGCAGGCTGACGGTGTGGCCTGCCGATCCATGGAGATGTTCGAGGCCTTCGGTTTTGCCGATAAGGTGCTCAAGGAGTCGTATTGGGTCAGCGAGACGAGTTTCTGGCGCCCTGATCCGGTAGATGGCAGCCGTATCGCGCGCGCCAACCGCATCCAGGATGTCGAGGACGGCTTGTCGGAAATGCCGCACACCATCCTGAACCAGGCCCGCATCCATGACTTTTATCTGCAAGCCATGCTCCAGTCGCCTACGCGGCTGGCTCCAGACTACAACCACCGTCTGCGTGACCTGGTGGTCGATACCGACGGTCTCGCAAGCCACCCGGTGCGGGTGACGCTGGAGCGGACCGACGAAGCGCATACTGGCGAATCTGAAACGGTGCGGGCGCGTTACCTGGTCGGATGCGACGGCGCGCGCAGCGTGGTGCGTACTTCACTTGGCCACGCCTTGCGCGGTGACAGCGCCAACAAGGTCTGGGGCGTGATGGACGTGCTGGCCATCACCGACTTCCCGGATGTGCGCCTCAAATGTGCCATCCAGTCGGGGCAAGCTGGCAGCATGCTGATCATTCCGCGCGAAGGCGGATATCTGGTGCGGATGTACATCGAGATGGACTCGCTGGATCCATCCGAGCGGGTGGCCGATCGCCACTTCACGGTGGAACAACTCATCGATGCGGCGCAGCGCATCCTGCACCCGTATGTGCTGGAGGTAAAAGAAGTCGCCTGGTGGTCAGCGTATGAGATCGGTCAACGCGTCAGTGACAGCTTTGATGATGTTTCAGATGACTCGCGAGAACGCCGCACGCCGCATGTGTTCATCGCCGGTGACGCCTGCCACACCCACAGCCCGAAAGCCGGGCAGGGCATGAATGTCTCGATGGCCGACGCCTTCAATCTGGGCTGGAAGCTGGCCGCGGTGCTGCAGGGGCGCGCCGACCCGAAACTGCTGCACACGTATTCCGAAGAACGCAGAGCCAAGGCAATCGAACTGATCGACTTCGACCGCGACATGGCCAGGCTGTTCAGCGCCAGGCCGGCGGCTGATGGTACTGGCGCCGACCCGGCCCGCTTTCAGCAGTATTTCGCACAACACGGCCGTTACACCGCCGGTGTCGAGACGCGCTACGACGCCTCCTTGATCACCGGGGCGGCTACCCATCAGCAACTGGCAACCGGGCTGGTTATCGGCAAACGTTTCCACTCCGCCTTGGTGACCCGGCTGGCCGATGCCAGGCCGGTGCAACTGGGGCATACCGTCAAGGCCGATGGATGTTGGCGCTTGTTCGTTTTTGCCGGCAAGGGCGATATTGCTGGCGCGCGATCGCGTGTGGCCGCGGTGTGTGATTTTCTTGGCCAGTCTCCCGATTCACCGGTGCTGCGATACACGCCAGGCGGGGCGGACATCGACTCCGTCATCGACGTGCGCGCTGTGTTCCAGCAGGGCCACCGTGACCTCGATCTGCTGGCGATGCCAGCGTTGCTCAAACCGCGCAAGGGCCGGTATGGACTGATCGATTACGAGAAGATCTTTTGCGCTGACAACAAGCCGGGTCAGGACATCTTCGACATGCGTGGCATCGATCGCACACAGGGTTGTCTGGTGGTGGTGCGCCCCGACCAGTTCGTGGCGCATGTTTTGCATCTGGATGGCATGGCGGAGCTGAGTGCATTTTTCGGGCGATTCATGCGGCCACAGCGCTGACACTCCCAGACGCGGCTGGTGCGTGCCTTGGTTCTACTTGGGTGTAACGGGGGTCATTCCGAGCCAGGCGCCGTCGGCCTGCAGCCGCTCCTGCAGTGGCGCAATCGCCAGCTCGCGGGGCGTACATCCGGTGCTCAAGGCCATGGCCGCTGCGGTACCCGCCGCCTGTCCCATGACGAAACAGGCCCCTGACACCCTTGCTGCCGACTGCCCCATATGGGTCATCGATGCGCAGCGCCCGGCTACCAGCAGGTTGTCCATCTCGCGCACCAGCAACATGCGGTAAGGCAGGTGGTTGTAGCCGCGGCAATTCGGAATATCCTGCCACTTCAGTGCGACGTTGCCGGCGACATGTTCCTCGATCATCCAGCCGTTGACGCCGATGTTGTCGTCGAAGCTGGCGCACTGCAATACATCGTGTTCGGTCAACTGGTAGTCGCCCAACACACGGCGCGTCTCGCGCACACCGACCTGCGGCGCAATTTCCAGCAGATACGCCTGCTCGAATCCGGGGACGGCCTCACGCAGGAAGCCGTAGAAGTCGACGATCTGCCGTCGCCCCTGGATCTCGGCTGCGCTCAGCTGCAAGGCGTTGGTGCCATCCACCGGGCTGCCGTCCGGATTCGCCAGTTGGGTGACGTTGACGCGCCACTCGGCCGGATTCTTCTGCGGCCGCACGATCGGACTCTTGCGCGCGAACTGCCGTCCTGCTGCTTGCGCCTGCTCCATCAAGGGGCCTATGGCTTTGGGTGTATCGGCCGCGCGGACCGGGTCCACGCCGTTGACACGAAACATCGTGGACGGGTACATCATGCTCTGGCCGTCCGTGCCTTTTTCGAATGCGGCACCGGCATGGTTTGCCAGGTCGCCATCGCCGGAACAATCGATGAAGATTTTGCCCAGCACCGCCTGGCGGCCGGACTTGGTCTCGATCAGCACGGCGTGCACCTTGCGCGCCGAATTCATGATGACACCGACCGCCAGCGCATGGAACAGGATCTGCGCGCCGCTGCCCAGCACCAGCTCGTCGGCGGCGACCTTGAACGCCGCGTTGTCATAGGCCTGCGCGGCAATACGATCGCCGAACACCCGGTGCGGTTCGTTCAGACCACCGAGCGCGCGCATGTGCGCCAGCAGATCATCGGCAACGCCATGCACCACCTGCTCGATCGTGCCGAACACATTCGCGTGCAGGCCGCAGAAATTGGTTACGCCGGCTGCCGTTCCCATGCCGCCTAGAAAACCGTAAGACTCGATCAGCAGCGTGCGGGCGCCGGTGCGCGCCGCGGCTGTCGCCGCAGTGATGCCGGCCGGACCACCGCCAAGCACGACGATGTCATAACTGCCCAGGACGGGAGTCTCGCGGCGCGGTTCGGAAATTGTCTGTTGCATGGTTTTCAGTTCATCGGGCGGCCGCATGCACGCGGCACGCAGTGGTGGTCAGAACGGGGCGTCGGTAGCGTCGGGGGGATCGGGGGGCATTTCGACCGGCGTATCGTCCACCGGCGCTGATGCATGCCTGGCCGGTGCGCCGGATCTGGCGCCACCGGACAACTGCAACTTGCCGCGAACCTCGGCCTTTTCGCCGGCGCTGGCGAATTTGCTGTATTTGCCCAGGATGGATACCAGCTGCGCGTAGATCTTGGGGCTGCCAGCCAGGCACTCTTTCTGATCCATGAAGTTGGAGTCACCACTGAAATTGCCGATCAGGCCGCCAGCCTCGGTCACCAGCAACGAACCGGCGGCCACGTCCCAGGGTTGCAACCCGGCCTCGAAGAAACCTTCCGTGAAGCCGGCGGCGACGTAGGCCAGGTCAAGCGCGGCCGCGCCGGGTCGGCGCAGTCCCGCGGTGCGCGGCATGAGGTCGCCCATCATCGACAGGTAGGTCGGGAAATCATCGCCGGGACGAAACGGAAAACCGGTGGAGATCAGGCTCTCATGGAGGCGGATGCGTTTGGAAACCCGCAGACGCCGGTCATTGAGAAATGCGCCACGCCCCTTGGTGGAGGTGAACAGGTCGTTACGGGTCGGATCAAAGATCACCGCGTGTTCGATTCTGCCCTTGACCGAGAGCGCAATGCTGACGCAGTACACCGGAAAGCCGTGGATGAAGTTGGTGGTTCCGTCCAGCGGATCGATGATCCAGACGAATTCGGAGTCGCGCGCGCCGTGCTCTTTGCCCGACTCCTCGGCCAGGATGCCGTGACCCGGATAGGCGCCCAGCAAGGTCTCGATGATGGCAGCCTCGCTGGCCTGGTCGACTTCAGTGACGAAATCATTGACCTGCTTTTGCGAGATACGCACCGACTCGATATCGAGCGCAGCCCGGTTGATGATGGAACCCGCGATGCGGGCGGCCTTGACGGCGACATTGACCATCGGATGGAGATTGGGGGACGACATGATTTTTATAAGGCAGGAGCATCGATCCGCGGCGCGATGGCGACGGGCAAGGAGGCATTTTCCCACGAAACTCCGGCCGCTCCCGGCGCTGGCGAGGGGGTGGCCATGGCGCTGAGACAATCGTCACCATGCAGACCCGATTCATTCTGATCAACACCAGCCATGCTGGCAACGTTGGCGCCAGTGCGCGTGCGATGAAGGTCATGGGGTTCAACGACCTTGTACTGGTCGCACCCCGGTGGCCCAACGTGTTGCGACGCGAGGAGACGATCCAGCGTGCCAGCGGCGCGCTGGATGTGCTCACTGGCGCGCGTATCGTCGAGACGCTGGACGAAGCGTTGGACGGCATGACCCACCTGCTTGCCACCGCAATGACGCCGCGCGACTTCGGCCCGCCGACGATGAGCCCGCGCGACTGTTTTACGCGCCTGACCAGCGGGAGTCCTTTGCTACGTGCATCGGATGCAACGGGGCCTGTTGCGCGCGTCGATCCGCCGCAGGGTGTTGCCTTCCTGTTCGGCTCCGAGCGTTTTGGCATGCGCAACGAAGACGTCTATCGGTGCCATGCGGCGCTCAGCATTCCGACCAATCCGGATTTCGGCTCGCTCAACCTGGGTGCGGCAGTGCAGGTGATTGCGTATGAATGGCGCCAGGCCCTGGCAGGTTATCCGGTGCAATCGGTGGGGATTGCGCCGCAGGCGGCCGACGCGCAGGAATTGGCGGGCCTGCTGGCCCATTGGGAACAGGCGTTGACCGCCATCGGTTACCTGGACCCGGAAGCGCCACGCAAACTGATGCCGCGCCTGAACCAGTTGTTCAACCGCGCCCACGTGACGCAGGACGAAGTCCATATTCTTCGCGGTGTCGCCAAGGCGATGCTGCTGACAGCGGCGCGTGCAAAACGCTAGACTCAAGCCATGTTTGCCCGCTTGCGTTCCGACATCCAGTGCATCCTCGACCGTGATCCTGCCGCGCGCAGCAAATGGGAGGTGCTGACCTGTTACCCGGGCCTGCACGCGCTCATCATGCATCGTCCGGCCCACTGGCTCTGGAACCATGGTTTCACCTGGCTGGGTCGATTCACCTCGCATATCGCGCGTTGGCTCACCGGTGTTGAGATCCATCCCGGCGCCAAGATCGGGCAACGCGTGTTTTTCGACCATGCGATGGGTGTGGTGGTCGGCGAGACCGCCGAGATCGGCGACGGCTGCACCATCTACCACGGTGTCACGCTGGGCGGCACATCCCTGTACAAGGGCGTCAAGCGGCATCCAACCATCGGCCAGAATGTGGTCATCGGCGCCGGTGCTCAGGTGCTCGGTGGCTTCACCGTGGGAGACGGCGCCAAGATCGGCTCCAACGCCGTGGTCACCAAGCCGGTCCCCGCGGGCGCCACAGCGGTGGGCAACCCGGCACGGATCATCCAGGCCAACGCCGACGCCAAACGCGAGGCAGCTGCTTCGAAGATGGGGTTTTCAGCCTACGGCGTGACGCAAAGCGACGACCCGCTCAGCCTGGCGATGCGGGGTCTGATCGACAACGCCACTTCGCAGGAACATCAGATTGCATTGTTGTGGCAAGCCATCGGCACATTGTCTGAAGGCGCTGGCGCCGATGGGTGTGTGCCCGACGATGCGGCGCACGATGGGACCTTCGAAGGCGAGAAGCTCTCGCAGATGGTGGGCAGATAGACGCGTGCTCTGCAGTGCGTGGGTCAGGCCGATGGCGCAGGTCGCTGCGCCGACTTGGGCCGAAACGCCTTGCACACGGCGTCCACCGTCTCCAGGTACGGTCCGCCGATGAGGTCCATGCAGTAGGGCACCGCGGCAAAGATGCCGGCGACCACCGACGCACCGTCTCGAT
>CAJDWR010000045.1_pt1 | contig 14839 bp, 12 predicted proteins | sample 7391651 | NCBI WGS metagenome assembly CAJDWR01 (sample SAMEA7055720, study PRJEB34461) | soil metagenome | biome: terrestrial ecosystem; feature: Peninsula; material: soil | place: Antarctica | collected 2016
GCCGACGTCCAACCGAGCACCGGGCCAGCCTGCTGGCGGTCGAAGATGACGCCGATCGAGCGGAAGGTCGAGCCGTTGCCGATGCCGGTGGCGGCGAACAGCAGCATGAAGAGCGCGAGGAAGATGAAGAAGTATTTCTCGGGCGTCGCCGATTGGTAGGCCAGCATCATCACGTAGCCGACCGCCACCGCGGCCCCCGCCATCACCACGCAAACCCATTGCGTGACGATCGAACCGCCGAGCTTGTCCGAGATCCAGCCACCCAACGGGCGCGTCGCTGCTCCGACGAAGGGGCCGATCCAGGCGTAGGCTAGCACTGGCAGCCCGTTCGGATTTACCTGCGTGTGCGTCATCACGCCGTTCGCGTCGGGCACGTGAATGATGTCGAAGATGACCTTCATCGACAACGGCAGTGCCATCGAAAATCCGATGAACGAACCGAAGGTGACGATATAGAGGATCGTCATGGCCCAGGTGTGCTTGTTGCGGAAAATCTTGAACTGCCTGGCCACACCCTCCTTCATAGGGCCGAATGCGGCGAACTTCATCACCGTCACCATCAGGATGATGTCCAGTGGGATCGCGACCCAGACGTTGAGCAGCCCGAGGCCGGTCGGCGCTGGCAGGTACAGCCAGAGCATGAAGATCGACGGCACAAACGCGAGCGTGTAGAGGTAGGTGATCTTCGAGAAGGCGACAAGCGGGCTGCCGGTGTCGGGCGATATCGTCTTCAGATTGTTCATGCCGAACCAGCACAGGATCGACAGCGGCACGAGTGATAGCACCCACGCAAAGCCTGCGTTCTGGATCCACGTTGAAGTGCCGGCTTCGATCTTGCCGAAGATCCAGCCGCTTTCCTTGAGCAAGGTTTCAGGCCCGCCGCCGAGCGCGCCGAAGATGCTCACCGTCATGACGAGTGGGACGACGATCTGCATCGTCGTCACGCCGAAATTGCCGAGGCCCGCGTTCAAGCCGAGGCCGAGGCCCTGCAGCCGCTTCGGGAAGAAGCCGCTGATGTTGGACATCGATGAGGCGAAGTTGCCGCCACCGACACCACACCACAACGCCATCAGCTGGAACGCCCACAACGGCCATTCCTTGTGCTGCAGCACGATGCCGGTGCCGATCGCCGGTGCGAGCAGCATCGCCGTCGTCAGGAAAATCACGTTGCGACCACCCGCCAGCCCAATCAGGAAAGATGCCGGGATGCGCATCGTCGCGCCGGCGATGCCGGCGATCGCGGTCAGCGTGAAGAGTTCGGCCTGGGTGAACGGAAAGCCGAGGTTCAGCATCTGCACCGTGATGATGGCCCACATGCCCCAGACGGCGAAGCCGCAGAGCAGGGCAGGGATCGAGATCCAGAGGTTGCGGTAGGCTATTTTTTTGCCGGTGGTCTCCCAGAACGTTTCGTCTTCGGGTCGCCAGTCAATGATGTCTGCACCGCTTTGGGCGACAGGCACCGGTGAAGCAGACTTGCTTGCGGTTGTCATGGTGAATCCTTGTTGTTGGGTTTTTCAGCCGCCAAGGTGGAACTCGGGGGCGTTCTTGCCCATCAGTTCGGTGCGGCGCACCTCTGTCCAGTACATCCAGATCAGCGACACCCAGACCACGCCGTACATCAGCATGAAGGCGCTCGAGCGGATGCCGGTGATGTCCATCAGCGCGCCGAACAGGATCGGCAAGATGAATCCGCCCAGGCCGCCGGCCAGACCCACGATGCCGCTGACGGCGCCGATGTTGGTCGGGTATTCGTCGCTGATGTACTTGAACACGCTGGCCTTGCCGAAGGCCCAGGAGATGCCCAGCACGAACATCAGGATGGTGAATGTGTAGACGTTGAGTCCGATGTGAAATGTGGTGGGTCCGTTGACCGTCGTCACCGTGAAGTCGGTCTGCGGATACGACAGCAGGAACAGGCAGATCCAGCTGACCCACAGCACCCACCAGGTCACGGAATGGGCGCCGAATTTGTCCGAGAACCAGCCACCGACGGCGCGCAGCACCCCGCCTGGCAAAGAAAAGCAGGCGGCCAGCAAGGCCGCGGCGCGGATGTCCAGGCCATATTCGCCGACGTAATACTGCACCATCCACAGGCTCAGCGCGACATAGCCGCCAAACACGATGCTGTAATACTGGCAATATTTGAGTACCTTGGGATCCTTGAGCAGCTTGAGCTGATCGCTGAATTTGGTGGTCGGCGGTACCAGGTGGGCTGGATCGCTGTAGCTGAAGAACCAGAACAGCAGCAAGGTACCGAACATGATCGCGGCGTAGACCTGGGGCACCATGGTCCAGCCAAAGGCCACCAGGATCGCGGGTGCGATGAACTTGTTGACCGCCGCCCCCGAGTTGCCTGCGCCGTAGATGCCCATGGCAAAACCCTGCTGGTTTTTCGGGAACCAGCGCGCGACGTACGGCGTTCCAACCGAAAACGATCCGCCCGCCAGGCCCACGAACAGGCCGATCACCAGAAAGTGCCAGAACTGGGTGGCATAGGCCATCAGCCAGATTGCCGGCACGGTGACGGCCATCAGCAGCGCCATCACGATACGACCGCCATACCGGTCGGTCCAGATACCCAGCGGCACACGTGACAACGAGCCGGTGAGCACCGGCATTGCGGTCAGCAGACCGAACTCGGTGGCATTCAGACCCAGCGACTTCTTCAGCGGAATGCCGATGACGCCAAACATCATCCACACCATGAAACAGACCGTGAAGGCCAGTGTGCTGACGATCAGCACCGACAGGCCCTGTCCTTTGCGGGTCATGCAGTCTCTCCTATGTACATGCCAACACTGTAGGTTTGGCAGCGCCGTCACACCATCCTTCTGACGGTGTGTCCGAACCTGGGAGAGGAACTAGCGGGTAGACCTGTGTAGTAGTTCGAACGAACTACTACCGACCCTGTGTGGCTATGTGCTGACCTGGGTCAAAGCAAGCCACTCTCGGACGCCATCACGGCGGCGTGGACCCGCGTGCTGACGTCGAGCTTGCGCAGGATGTGCTGCACGTGGATCTTCACGGTGGTCTCGGCGATCGCGAATTGCCGCGCGATCTCCTTGTTGCTCGCACCCGCGGTGATCGCGCGCAGGATGTCGAGTTCACGTGGCGTCAGCGTCATCAGCGGCGACGCGGGTTTGGCATTCGGCGGGGGTTGGATGGCGCCGCTGGCCGCGCTGCGGTAGGCCGTCACCAGCTTGCCGGTCATCTCCGGTGCAACGACGTTTTCGCCTGCCATGGCCCGATTGATGGCATGGGTCAGCGCGTCCCCTTCCATGGTCTTGAGCAGGTAGCCACAGGCGCCATTGCGCAGTGCGATCGCCAGGTCTTCGCCATCCTCGCTGATGGTAAGCATCAGGATACGCGCCTGAGGCGCCGCTTCATGCAGTGCCGGGATCGCGTCCACACCATTGACGCCGCCCAGATGGTTGTCGAGCAGGATCAGGTCGGGTTGCAGTTCCTTGGCTCTGCGCTGCGCCTGTCCTGCGTCGGCAGCGTCGCCAACCACCTTGTGTCGGGGATCCCGAGCCAGCAGCGCCGTGAGGCCGCGGCGAAACAGTGTGTGGTCGTCGACGACCAGGATGCGGATGGTCTTTGGTGCAAGTGCTGACATGCTGGTTGACAAGGGGCAATACGCGTCAGGCCAGTGCGAGCGCGCTTGCCTCGACTGAGTCGCCCTCAGCCGTGTCGATTGCGACCGCCGTTGGCGCCAGGGTCAGAATCACCGAGGTTCCGCGGCCCGGCGTGCTCAGTACCTCGAAATGGCCGCCGATACGCTCGGCCCGTTCGCGCATGATGCGCAGGCCCACATGGGTCTCGTCGTGATTGCCAGGCTCCACGTCGAAGCCTTGCCCGTCGTCGCGGATCTCGAAACGCCAGTGCGGTTGCTGGCGCACATCGAGCCAGACATGGCTTGCATGGGCATGCTTGCGGACGTTCGACAAGGCCTCCTGCACGATGTGCAGCACCTGGATCTGCTGGTCAGGCGCCAGTGGCAAGCCGTGACCGTCGACGCGCATGCTCGTGGGCAAGTGGCTTTGCAGTTCGAATTTGCGCAACGTGGTCTGCAGCGCAGGCTCGATGTCTTCGGCCGAAGTGCGGGTGCGGAAATGCACCAGCAGTTCGCGTACGTCGGCATAACTCTCGCGTACACCGGTGTCGATCTCCTGCAGGACGGCACGGACCTGCGCAGGATCATTTTTTTCCAGCGCATCCTGCATCAGCTGCACCTGGATTTTCAGGAACGCCAGCGACTGCGCGATTGAATCGTGCAACTCGCGCGCGATGAATCCGCGTTCGCTTGCCACCGCGGCTTCCCGCTCCAGCGCCTGCAGGCGCATGTTTTCCATTGCTGCGGCCAGGTGTGCGGTGAGCGCCTCCAGCAGGGACCGCTCCGGTGGCGCCACGGTGAGATGGGCATGGAAGAACAGATTGACCTCGCCCATCAGCCGTTCATGCAGGCGGATGGGAATCGAGACGATGGTCTCGAACCCGGCCTGCTGGCATTGCAGCTGGCGACCTGGTTTCACGGTGTTGATCGGTATCACCCGCAACCCGGCCGGGCTATCGGCCAAACCGCATTGACAGTCACCTGCATGGACACATTGCTCCAACTCGACCATATGGGTCGGCAGCCCTTCCGAGGCGAGCATGTGGAAGCGCGCATTGGACTCGTCGGACCAGCGTAGCGCGATGGCATCGGCATGCGCAATCGGGCGCAGGCGCTGGACAAAACCCTGGGTCAGCTCCTGCAGGCTGGCCGCCTTGGCCACCAGGCTGGTGATGCTGTACAAGGCTTCCAGTCGCTCGCGCTTTTCCTGCAGCTCGGCGGTCTTTTCGGCCACCCGTGCTTCCAGTGTCTGGTGCATCAACTGCACTTGCGCCGCCATGCCGTTGAATCCGTCGGCCAGTGTGCCGAACTCGTCGCTGCTGTCCCGGTGCACCCGTGCCGAAAAATCTCCACCCTGGATCCGGCCAATGGCCTGCTTGAACATCGCCAATGGTTCGAGTACGAACAGATAGCCGGTAAATACGAGCACGATCGTGCCGACCACGGCCAGGGTCATGGTGAACAGCTGGGCCAGGTGCAGCAATGCGGTCCAGCGCGACATGTGCACTTCAATGCCTTGGACCCAATCATCGATGGACGATACGAAGCGGGCGGTGTCGCGCTGCAGTGTCTGCGTGTCGCCTCCGGCACCGGTGATCCAGCGCTTCTGGAAACGCATCCAATCCTGCTGAACGGTGGCAAAACGCGCCAGCACCTTGTCATCCCAGGGCACAAACAGCGGACGTTCAGGGTCGCCGACACGCAGGGTTTCGAGGTTGCGCGCAAGCTCCTGCGCCTGCGCGCGCAGCTGCTGCGGTTGATCGGTGCTGATCGACAGCGACATGCGATAGGCCTGCATACGCATGCGCCCGGCCTCGTTGACCGCAGCTGCGCCGCCTTCGAGCTGCCAGGACACCCACAAGGTGACGCCGATCGCCAGCACGGCCAACATCAGGAACGGCGCAGCGACCAGCGTCAGCTTGGCGCCCAGGCTCCAGTGCCTTTGTCCTGACATCCTGTACCGGCGAAGGGGTCGCAACGCGACGCCTCAGGCCACCCGTTCGAAGATCGCCGCAATACCCTGGCCGCCCCCGATACACATCGTCACGAGTGCATAACGTCCCTGGATGCGCTGCAGCTCGTACAAGGCCTTGACGGTGATCACCGCGCCGGTGGCACCGAGCGGATGCCCGAGCGAGATGCCTGAACCGTTCGGGTTGACCTTGGCCGGGTCCAGGCCCAGCTCACGGGTGACGGCGCAGGCCTGCGCCGCGAACGCCTCGTTGGCCTCGATGACGTCCAGATCCTTGACTGTCAGGCCCGCCTTTTCCAGTGCCTTCTGCGTCGCTGGCACCGGCCCGATTCCCATGTATTTCGGATCGACACCGGCATGGGCATAGGCCACCAACCGGGCCATGGGCTTGAGCCCGCGCTGTTCGGCCACACTGCGCTCCATCAGCACGACGGCGGCCGCCGCATCATTGAGGCCCGATGCATTGCCGGCAGTGACAGTGCCGTTTTCCTTCAGGAAGGCCGGCTTGAGCTTGGCCATGTCGGCCGCCGAACAATTGGCACGGAAGTGCTCGTCGGTGTCAAACGTGACATCGCCCTTGCGCGTCTTTTGCACGATCGGCAGGATCTGCTCCTTGAATCGGCCCTCCCGGGTGGCCCGCTCCGCCCGGTTGTGGCTTTCGACGGCCAGCGCGTCCTGTTCCTCGCGGCTGATCTGCATCTTGGCCGCGATGTTCTCGGCCGTCACGCCCATATGGATGTTGTGAAACGGGTCATGCAGCGCGCCGACCATCATGTCGATCAGCTTGGTGTCGCCCATGCGCACGCCCCAGCGGCTGCCCAGGCTGGCATACGGTGCACGACTCATGTTCTCGGCACCACCGCCGATCGCAATGTCGGCATCGCCCAGGATGATGGCCTGGGCGGCCGACACGATGGCCTGCAACCCCGATCCGCACAGCCGGTTGACGTTGAAGGCGGGTGTGCCCTGGCCGCAGCCACCGTCCAGCGCGGCCACCCGCGAGAGATACATGTCGCGCGGCTCGGTGTTGATCACATGGCCAAATACCACGTGGTCGACCTGCTCGCCATCGACCTTGGCACGTGCAAGCGATTCGCGCACGACCCTGGCCCCCAGTTCGCAGGGGGGCAGGTCTTTCAGACTGCCTCCAAAGGTTCCGATGGCGGTGCGCACGCCGCTGACGACGACGACTTCTCGGCTCATGGGAAATTCTCCTGAAGAAATGGAACAACGCGTTAGTTTGCACTATCGAACCCGACAACGATTGTCGTCAAGTTGACACGGATCACGCAACGGGTGCCACGTTACCCATCAAGACGCGTGGTCAAACTGGTGACGCATGCGCTCGGCGGCAACTTGCGCCTTCGCAAGGCTGAATCCGGGTCCGATGAGCGAATGCACACTGCTGATGGCTTGATGTGACAAGCGCTGGCAAGGATCGCAATGGGCCTGCGAGCCGTCAGGCGGCAAACGGGGGTGCGCTTTCAAACACCATCGGTATACCTGTCAGCGGGTGGTCGAAGCGGATCTGTGTGGCGTGCAACATCAGGCGAGGCGCCACCGACGTCAACGCTGGTGCCGGATACAACCTGTCGCCGACGATCGGATGCCCGATCGCCAGCAGGTGCACGCGCAACTGGTGCGAACGTCCGGTGACAGGTTCAAGTTCCAGCCGGGTTTGGGCTGCGTGCGTGTTTGCGAGCACACGCCAGCGGGTCAGGCTCGGTTTTCCGGTTGTGGCGCAGATGATGCGGCGCGGCCGGTTCGGCCAGTCGAGAGCGATCGGAAGATCGACCTCCTGCCAGCCTCCATCGCGTGCCGGCAACAGGCCGTGCACCAACGCCTGGTAGCGCTTGTGGACAGTGCGCGCGGCGAATGCCTTGGAGAGCAAGGTCTGGGCCTGCGCACCACGGGCCATCAGCATCAGGCCGGAGGTGGCCATGTCGAGTCGGTGCACCACCAGGGCATCGGGGAACTGCGTCTGCACGCGCCGGCTCACACAATCCTGCTTGTCAGGACCCCGGCCCGGCACGCTGAGCAAGTCGGCCGGTTTGTGCATCACAACCACGCCGGAATCGGCGTGCAGGACGGACAAACCCGCCGGATCAGTGGGCCCGTTCGCCGCGCACCAGCTTTTGCACGATGTCACACAACTCCTCGACATCGTTGGGCTTGTGGATCAAGGCCCCGGCCCCCTCGGCAAACGCCTGCTGCTCGATCTCGGGTGTGACGTAACCGGACGCCAGTGCCACCGGCAGATCCGGCCGCACTTCGCGCGCCTCGCGCAGCAGATCGATGCCGCAAAAACCGGGCATGTTGTAGTCGGTCACCAGCAGATCAAATTCGTGGGCGCGTTCGCGCAAGGCGATCGATGCCAGGTGCGGGTCGGTAAAGGAGCTGACGCGAAAGCCCTTGCGCGTCAAAACCCGTTCGACCAGGAATACCAGCGCCTCGTCATCGTCGACATACATGACATGTTTGCCTTCGCCCTGCGCGCCGCTGGCAAAGGAAAATTCTGCCTGTGTTGCCGTAGCGGGCAACTTGGCTGGAGGGAAATACAGCGTGAAGACGCTGCCCTTGCCCGGTGTGCTCTGCACTCCGACCGAGCCCTGGTGCGTGCGCAGGATGCCGTGCACGACCGCCAGGCCCAGCCCGGTGCCCTGGCCGACCGGCTTGGTGGTGAAGAACGGCTCGAAGATGCGCTCCATGGTCTCGGGATCGATTCCGGTGCCGGTGTCGCGCACGGCCAGGGTTACATGGTGGCCACGTGAGGTGCCCCGACGTTCCTTCTTGAGCGGCATCGTGTAGGTGCTGCCAAGTTTCACGCTGATCGTGCCCTTGTTGTTGCCGATCGCGTGCATGGCGTTGGTACACAGGTTCAGCAGGGCTTGTTCGACCTGGGTTGCATCGGCCATGACCGGTGGCACATGCTCGTCGATGCGCACCACCAGATCGATCGACGGCGGTAACGTCACCTTGAGCAGGCGAGTGGTCTCGTGCACGACCTCGGTCAGGTGGATGGTGCTGCGGATCGTGGCTTCGTTGCGGCTGAAGGTCAGGATTTGCCGCACCAGGTCGCGCGCGCGCCGGCCGGCTTTCTCGATCTCGAGCAGGCTGGTCATTGCCGGCGAGGCTTCGCCGGCGTCCTGCTTGGCCAACTCGACGTTGCCCAGGATCGCGCTCAGGATGTTGTTGAAATCGTGTGCAATGCCGCCGGCCATGGTGCCCACTGCCTGCATCTTCTGCGACTCGCGCAGCTGTGTTTCCAATACATTGCGCTGGGTTTCGATTTTCTTGCGCACCGTCAGGTCACGCGCAAACACGGTGATGATGTCGCCGTCGAGCCTGCGCTCGAAGGATACGCTGACCTCGACGGCAAGCGTCTTGCCGCCGCTGGTGCGACCTTCCATTTCGCCCAGTTGTGCGTGTGACGAGAGCTGGTTGTAGGCCAGCGTCTGCACTGCATCGGGCAGGAACCGCTCGAGCGGGCTGCCCAGTGCCTGGTCCGACGGGCACTGGAACAAGGCGGCTGCGGCCGGGTTGAAGATCGTGATGCTGCGGTTCACATCGACGCAGATGATGGCGTCCAGCGATGAGTTGATGATCGCGGCCAGCCGGTTCTCGCTCAGATACAGTTCTTCGTTGCGCCGGCGCAGTTCGGCCGCGCTTTCCTGCAAGGCGCGCCGTTCGGCCAACAAAGGCCCCTGGTCGATGATGGCGCAGATGAAATGCGCCAATTCGTCCGCTGCATTGTCGATGCGGGCAACATGCAGGTCTCCGGCAAACCTGCCGCCCGAGCCGGCAAGAAAGATCACCTCGCTGGTTTCACTGGTGCCGGCCGTATTTGCGACCACGAAAGAATCGGTCACCTGACGTCGATCCGCCTCACTCACCAGCGGCAGCAGGAAGGTCAATGGCGCATCGTTTTCCTGCGGACGAAACAGCTTGAGGGCCATCGCATTGCTCTCGAGCACCTGGCCGTTTTCATCGACCACCATCAGCGCCAAAGGTACGCTGGAGAAAAGCGTCAGGAATCGCTCGGACGCACCTTCTGCCGCCCGCTGGCTGAATCGCAGCGCCTTGTTTTGTATTTCGAGTTCGGCCTGGTACTTGCGCAGATCCTCGATCATCTGTGGCAATGCATAGGCGGGACCCGCTGGTTCCGGGTCCGGGTCGCTTGTCTGATGCACCATGGCCGAAATATTGCGCAGCAATTGCGCCGGCTCATGCTCAGGCAACAAATCGTTGCGCAGCCCATCGCCATGCCTGGGCGGACGGGGTGCGGTCGCAGATTTGCCTGCCGGACTCATTGAGTCCTGCCCCCCTGCGGTCCGCGAGCCGATCTCGTGCGGACCATACGCCGTATACCCACTACTTCTTGACCTTGCCGCGCACTGGCACCACGGTCGTGATGGTGGGGCGCACCGCGTCAGCCGATACTGGCTTGGGCGGCGCGGTGTCCTTCTTGGGTTTCTTGGCTTCCTTGTTGGTGCGTTGCTGGCCCTTGGGCATGATGCTCTCCTGGTTATGTATACAAGCTCGGTCGTTGGGTCAACAAAGCGTCGGATCGTCTGGCGAAATTCGGCGCCTTGCGTCGGTCATTGTCAGCGGTGCCTCTGCTTCTGCGGATGGTGCGGGCCAGGGACGTGGTGCGGATCGACGACCAAGAATGCCAAGCGCACATTATGGCTTCAGCGTGCATGCGACTCAAGCACTGCAAGGCCCATTCTCGCGCGGGCGACTGCGGCGACAATGCGCACCTGTCCGAATCCTGTTGCGCGATGCGACACCACCCATGAACGCTTTGCTGATCCGACCGGCCGCCGCAGCCGACACACCCGCCATCGCCCGCATTGAAGCGGCGAATCATGCTGAACTGGGCCATGCGCCACTCGATGCCGCCCGCCAGTTGCGTTACTGGAAAGAAGCGATCGAATTCGGGGAACCGCTGGTCCAGGTCGCCATGCTTGGTGAGGCAGTCGTCGGTTTCGTCGGTTATGACCGCAGCCGCGATCCGCGTACGCCACCCACCACTGGTGAAATCTGGGCCATACAGGTGCTGGAAAGCCATCGGGGGCACGGAGTGGGTTTGTCCTTGTGGGACGCCGCGCGAGAAGGCTTGCTGGAAGAGGGATGCACTCAGGTGTCGATCTGGGTCGAACTGGCCAGTGAACGTGCGTTGCGGTTCCACGAACTGGCAGGTTTCAAACGTGACATGCCCTCGTTACGCACCGTTGCCAGGGGCGCGCGCCGGGTCGAGGAGATACGACTCAAGCGCCACCTGGCGTGACGTGCCCGTCTGCAGCCGGTACTGGCACACACCGTGTGGCCCTGATCGACTGTTGGTGAGCGGGTCTGCAGCGTTTCGTGGTGAATTCAGGCCTCGCCGCCGAAACGCTTGGTCAGGTTCTCGATGTATTTCTCGACCAGTTTCTCGAATTCACCCGCGACCACCGGCGCGATGATCATTTTCATCAATCCGGGCAAAGGCAATGTGAGGTCACCATCGATCTTGAGCACCAGGTCGGTGGACTTCTTCTTGTCGCTGATCTTCCAGCTGCCCGAGACCAGCGCATTACCTTCGCCTTTGACTGGCGTCCAGATCACTGTTCCCTTGGCCTTGTTCGACGTGTATTTCGACGCATACACAGTCTGCAGATTGACTTGTGCAAGACCGATTTTTTCCATTTCCCAGCGGTAACTGTGATTGCCCAGGTCGACCAACTGGTGCAGCTTGGGAAAATGGCTGGCGGAGGTTGGCACGTCGGCCAGGACCTCGAACACTTCGCTCGCCGGTGCCTTGACACTGAATTCGTAACCCAGCTCAATATGGACGGTGATGGTCATGGGTGCTCCGGTTGGGGTCGTTGAACAATCATGCGACCCGCATCGTAGCGTATACGGGTCCGGTGACGGACCACCTCCCGGCGTGTGCGCTTGCGTATTGCCGTGAGTGGCCTGTGATCTACAGGCCGTGGTAGGCCACGGCCAGCAAGGCTTGCTGGCTGCGCCGTGTCCGGGTCATGATCCGGTGCAACAGACCGCGTCCGTCCACCACCTCGATGCCGTTGTCCTTGGCGAACTGCAGCGCCTGCGGTGTGTAGGTCGAGGTTGTTGTGAAGGTGCCGTGGGCATCCTTGCAGGTCGAGACCACGACCAGAAAGTCGCGCAGATCCTGCAGGCCAACCGGCTTGTCTTGTACATGTTTGCAACGCACGATGGCCACCGGCCCAGCCTGCCGAGGCGTGCGCAGCCAGATGTCGATTCCTTCAGGGGTCCGATGGCATTCATGGCGGGTATCGAAGCCAGCCCAGGAAAACCAGGTTTCACAAACATCTGCAAACCGCTGGGCGTCGATGCTGGCAAATACGTCCAGACTCCAGTGTTTGCCGTGCACCGCAGAGATGTCACTGCGGCGTGTGTCGACGGCGTAGGTTGCGACGCGTCGACCGGAAGTATCCGCTGCGCCGTTATCCGAAGTTGCCGTCGTCGCCCGGCGCATCGTATTGCACCATGCCAGGCGCAGAGCGACCGCGCCCAGGGTCAGGATCGCGATGGCCAGCAATGTATCGCGCGCCAGCGGCGGACCGAGGTCGAACAGCCAGGCTGCCAACCAGGCGAGGAACAGCAGCAGGCTGGCAGTCACCAGTGACGACTGGGCGGTTGAGTGCAATGTGGATTGCTGCAGGTGCTGCTGCAGCGTCGGATGGTTGTCCATGTTGGTTTTTCCCCGGAGGTCACGGTCTTTAACCGGACCGATCGATTTGAGCCGTCAGTCTAGGACGATCCCGAGATGATGGAAAGTGAATATTTGTGTTTTCGCCAGTGGTGATTGTCGCGCGCCGCGCTTGCGACGCCAAGCCAACGGCGGTCCCGTGGCGCCGCAGGTCCGCATAATGCGCTGCATGGCTGGACTTTCTACAGGGGGTGGCATGGTCGCATCGGCGCAATATGGAGACGGGGTAGCGTTTGTCGGTGGGCAATACCTGCCGATCGCTCAAGCGTCGATCCCGATCACGGATTGGGGCTTTCTGCGCTCGGATGCCACCTATGACGTGGTGACAGTGTGGGATGGCGCATTTTTCCGGATCGATGCCCATCTGGAGCGTTTCATGCGCAGTTGCCAGCGATGGCGCCTGAATCCGGGGTTGAGTCCGGCCCAGATCACCCGGGTGTTGACCCGTTGCGTGCGGCTCAGCGGCCTGCGCGCGGCCTATGTGGAGATGATCTGCACGCGTGGACAGCCGCCATGGGGGTCGCGCGATCCGCGTCAGGCCGTGAATCGCTTTTACGCCTTTGCCGTACCGTATGTCTGGCTGGCCAACGAACAGCAGCGCGCGGGCGGCCTGCACCTGATGATCAGCGATGTGCAGCGGATTCCCTCGGGTTCGGTCGATCCGCGGACCAAGAATTACCACTGGAATGACCTTACGATGGGGCTTTTCGGTGCGCTCGATGCCGGTGCGGATACTGTGGTGCTGGTCGACGCTGCGGGCAATGTCGTTGAAGGGCCCGGTTTCAACGTGTTTTGCGTCAAGGACGGCGTGGTGGCGACGCCTGACGCCGGCATGCTCGAAGGCATCACCCGGCGCACCGTGATCGAAATGGCCCGGTCTTTGCAACAGCCGGTGCAGATCCGGACCATCCCTGCGCAGGAGTTGCGCAACGCCGATGAGGTGTTTTTGTCCACCTCGGCTGGTGGTGTGTTGCCGGTGACCCGCGTGGATGGACAACCCATCGGCTCCGGCGCGCCAGGGCCCGTTACCGGCAGGCTGGTTGAGACCTACTGGAAATGGCATGCGGATACGGTCTACAGGCTGCCGATCGAATACGACACCTGACGGGGCGGCTGATCGATGGTGTCAAGCGGCGGTGTCGTGGCTGTTGGCGCAGTGAATTAAAGTTGCAGCCTGGCCGATCTGCGCTGATGAAGCTGTCAGTGTTGGATGTATGGTCATCATCAACCAGGAAATAATGAACATGACATTGGATTTCAAGGGCCGCGTCGCCATAGTGACCGGCGCAGGTGGAGGTTTGGGCGAACAGCATGCGCTGGCGTTGGCCGCGCGCGGCGCCAAGGTGGTGGTCAACGACCTCGGAGGCGCCAGCGACGGCAGTGGGAGCTCGGCAACGGCCGCACAGTCGGTTGTGGAGCGCATCCGGAAAGCGGGTGGTGAGGCCATCGCCAATGCCGCGTCGGTGACGGATTTTGCGGCGGTGCAGGCCATGGTGCAGCAGGCAATGGATGCCTGGGGCAGGGTCGACATCCTCGTCAACAATGCCGGGATCCTGCGTGACAAAACCTTTGCCAAGATGGATCTGGACGATTTCCGGCTCGTCCTCGAAGTCCACCTGATGGGCGCGGTGAACTGTACCAAGGCGGTGTGGCCGGTCATGGTGGCTCAGAAGTACGGTCGGGTGGTGATGACAACCTCGTCGACGGGGCTGTATGGCAACTTTGGCCAATCCAATTACGGTGCTGCAAAAATGGCGCTGGTGGGCCTGATGCAGACACTTGGACTCGAAGGCGCCAAACACAACATCCACGTCAATTGCCTGGCGCCGACTGCTGCCACACGCATGACCGAGGGCCTGTTGCCCGAAGAGGTGCTGCGTGCGCTGACGCCGCAGTCGGTTACGCCGGCCATGCTGGTGATGACCAGCGAGGACGCACCGACACGCACCATCCTGTGCGCGGGTGCGGGAACTTTCGAGGCCGCACATGTGACCTTGACGCAGGGCGTCTGGATCGGTGCCGGCGACGATGCCGCGGAACAACTGGCGCAGCGCCTGGATGCGGTGCGCGATCGACACGCAGAAATGGTGCCCGTGTCGGGCAGTGACCAGGGGAAAAACGAGATCGCCAAGGCACTTTCGGGCGCCGCGCGCAACTGAGTTCGCGTCTGGTGGCAGCGCCGGCTCAGGTAGCCTCGGGGCCTGGTTATATACTCGAGGGTTCGGCGGCCGGCTGCGATAAACGCTTTCGGTCATGCCTGAACGGCTTGATGAACCGTGAAGTGCAGCGGCCCCGGCGTATGGCACACCAGCCTCGTGGGTTGTTGCAGGGCTTGCGCCACAGGCCTGTTCGGCAGGTGCCAGCCCGACATGGGTGCGCTCAAAGCGTTCCCTGTCGGGCAGTTGCACATCCAGATTGTTGGAAATCCACAGGAGTATTGGCCATGGCCAAGGAAGAACTGATTGAAATGAGCGGTCTGGTGACCGAGGTCCTGCCGGATTCGCGTTTTCGCGTCACG
>CAJDWR010000050.1_pt1 | contig 14766 bp, 12 predicted proteins | sample 7391651 | NCBI WGS metagenome assembly CAJDWR01 (sample SAMEA7055720, study PRJEB34461) | soil metagenome | biome: terrestrial ecosystem; feature: Peninsula; material: soil | place: Antarctica | collected 2016
GTGCACGCCGGACAATCCGCACGGAACGCCGGTGCATGTCGCGCGCATCGACGCCGACAGCACCCGCCACAGCGGCAGCCTGCAGGCGCAACTGGCCCAGGTGCACTCGGGCGAGGTCGACGTGCTGGTGGGCACGCAGATGGTCGCCAAGGGCCACGACTTTCGGCGCATCACGCTGGTGGCGGCGATCAATGCCGACAATGCCTTGTTCTCCAGCGACTTTCGCGCGCCCGAACGCCTGTTCAGCCTGTTGATGCAGGCGGCCGGCCGGGCTGGCCGCGATGCCACGGTCAGTGGCCACAGCGAGATGTGGATCCAGACCTTCCAGCCGGGCCACCCCTTGTTCGAGGCCCTCAAGCGCCACGACTATCCGGCGTTTGCCGACCAACAACTGCGCGACCGCGCCGGCGCAGGGTTACCACCATTTTCGTTTCAGGCCTTGTTGCGTGCTGAAGCGCGCAGCCAGGAAGTTGCGCAAGGTTTCCTACAGGCGGCCAGCGCGGCGGCGCAATCGCAACTGGCGGATCTGCCCGGATTTGCGCATATCACGCTGTATCCGGCCGTGCCGATGGTGGTGCAACGGGTAGCCAACGTCGAGCGCACCCAGATGCTGGTGGAAAGCCCGTCGCGTGCCGCGTTGCAGCAATTCCTGACAGCCTGGCACGCGGTGCTGCATGTGGTGCGCCAAGGCCGTGCGTCAGCACGAATTGTTCGAACTGCGCAATCGGCAATGGACGGCTGATCAGATAACCCTGGCAGGTGTCGCATCCGTGTGCCGCGAGAAAGTCGCGCTGACCCTGCGATTCGACGCCTTCTGCGATCACCGCCAGCCCCAGGCTTTGGCCCAAGGCAATGATGGTGCGGGCGATCGCTGCATCGTTGGGGTCGGTCAATACCTCGCGCACGAACGCCTGGTCGATCTTGAGCTGGTCCAGCGGCAGGCGACGCAGATAGCTCAGCGACGAATACCCGGTGCCGAAATCGTCCAATGAGAAACCAACGCCCAGACTCTTGATGTGGCGCATCTTGTCAATGATGGGCACTTGGTCGTTCGCGAACATGCTCTCGGTGATCTCGAGCTTGAGGCGCGACGGCACAGCGCCATGGTGCGTGAGAGCCTGGCGGACCTTGTCGGCGAAATCAGCTTGACGAAACTGATTCACACTGACATTGATCGCCAGCGTCAGATGGGCTGTATGCGGTTGCGCCGCCCACAGCGTCAGCTGCGCACAGGCTTGCTGCAACACCCATTCGCCCAACTCGACGATCAGCCCGGATTGCTCGGCCACCGGAATGAACTCGCCCGGCGGCACCGAGCCGCGCACCGGGTGGTTCCAGCGCAGCAGCGCCTCGGCACCCACGACCAGATCACCCGGACCCACCTGCGGTTGGAAATGCAGGGAGAGCGCATCGTGCGCCAGGCTTTCGCGCAGGTCGATCTCCAATGCCGCGCGTGCCTCCACCGCGGACTGCATCTGCGGGTCGAAAAAACGCAGCGTGTTGCGGCCGGCAGCCTTGGCCTGGTACATCGCGACGTCGGCGCGTTTGAGCACGTCTTCCACCGATCGGGTGTCGGCGCCCAGCAGCGACACGCCGATGCTGCTGCCGCTGCGATGTTCCCGGCCACCGATTTCATAGGGTTCGCCTAGTCGCGCGAGCACTTTCTCCGCCACATTGCGCGCGGTGGCGATCGCATCGTCCGCCAGCGCCCCGGCATCGTCGATCAGAACAACGAATTCGTCACCACCCAGGCGCGCCACGGTGTCGACCTCCCGCACGCACGCACGCAGCCGCAGCGCCACCTGCTCGAGCAGAAGATCGCCCTTGTCATGGCCCCAGGTGTCGTTGAGCAACTTGAAATTGTCCAGATCGATCAACAACAGGGCCCCCAGGCGCCGGTTGCGCACGCTCGCCGTCAGCGCGTGTTCAAGCCGGTCCTGCAGCAACCGGCGGTTTGGCAGGTCGGTCAACGGGTCATAAAAAGCCAGCCGACGGATCTTGCTCTTGGCCGTCTTGCGGCCGGTGATGTCGCGCGTCATCACGACAAAGTGGGGCACATCGGTATCGGCCGCCTGCTTGCGCGCCACAGACAATTCGAACCAGCGAGTACTCTGGTCGAGCTTCAGCGTATATTGCTCACCCTGCGCCAAACCGTCGATCTGGGCCCGACGCAGCGCCTCCATCGTCACCTCTGCGGCATCGCGCGGCAACACGTCGAATACGGTGCGGCCGGCAAAACCGTCGGCGGCGATCGGCAACAGGCTGTCGGCCGGCGCATAACAACTGTAGTACCTGCCATGCAGGTCGATCTCGTAGATCGGGTCACGGATCGCCTCCACGGTGGTCCGCAACTGATCCTGGGTTGACACCATCTGGGCCGTGCGTTCCCGCATCAGGGCTTCCAGGCCGGACTTGTAACGCCGCTGCTGCACCAGCGCCTGGGCCAGACTGGCCAGCAAGGCACTGCCGAGCAGGACAGCTGCAATGCCCCAGGCCATGCCCAGGCCTTGACCCCAACCACCCGCGGGCGCCACATCCAGGTTCCAGGCGCCATTGGGCACCTCCAGGCTTTGACGCACCGCTGCCTTGAACGGCCCTGCCACGGAGGCCGAAATGGTCTGTTGCACACCCGTGTCGGGATGAACGCGCGACAACCGGTAGTCGTACCCGCGCTGTCGCAGGTCACCAAGTGCCGCCCCACCCAGCAATTCGGGCATACGGATCGTCACGTTGGCAAAACCCCAGAAGCGCGGACCACCGCCGGCGTCGGACAAGAAGATCGGCAGGCGGCCGACGACGCCTGAGCCGCCCTGTGCCAGCTGCAATGGCCCGGCCAGCGTCGGGCGGCCGGTATCACGGGTAAATATGGCCTCCCGTTGCTGCTTCGGATCGTTAAGCTGGTCGAATCCGATCAGCCCTTCATTGCCCGGCCGAGGCACCACATACCGCACAACCCCGGCAGGCGACAACGAGATCGCCTGCACTTGCGGATTACCGCTGAGCAATTGCAATGCCGCGGCGTCGAAGTTCACGATCTGGCCATTGCCTTGGTGCACCAGCGCGGCCAGTGCATGGTTGATGGCCATCATGCGTTCGAAGCTGCGCTGCAGGACCGTCGAGCGCTCCTTTGCGAGGTGCACCACTTCGGCACGCTGCGAACGCTGCCGATCGGCCTGAACGCGGGACAACAGGATGGCCCCCAAGGCCAGGGTCAACACGAACACCAGCGTTCCGACCAACCATGCCGGCCAGCCGGCGGCGAATCGGCCGCGCAGCTCAGGCTCGGAGGCCATGGGTTGTTCCAGATGGATCAGGCCGCACTGAACCGCCCAATCGCGGACCAGCCATAACGCGAAAAAACAGGAAAGTGACCAACAGGACGTGCAACACGTGCGAATTGTCGCTGACGCGGGGTTCCCGCCTTCGATCTGTATGATCGGTTCCGGTACCGCTTTTCTCGTGTCTGTCTGCCCTGCATGTCTGCTGCGCCCCGCCCTCCCCCCAGTCTGAACCTCGCCCAACAAGAAGCCGTCAACTACCTGCATGGCCCCTGCCTGGTGCTGGCGGGAGCCGGTTCGGGCAAGACTCGGGTCATCACCCACAAGATTGCCCGGCTGATCCAGAGCGGCATGGAGCCCCGGCGCATCGCCGCGATCACCTTCACCAACAAGGCGGCCGCGGAAATGCGCGAACGGGCCAAATCGCTGGTGGGGGCACAGGCGCGCGAACTGGTGATCTGCACCTTTCATGCGCTGGGCGTGCGCATGATGCGCCAGGACGGTCTGGCGCTGGGCCTGAAGCCGAATTTCTCGATCCTGGACAGCGACGACGTGACCAGCATCCTGAAAGACTGCGGCGGCAGCACCGACGCCGCCACGGCGCGCCAGTGGCAGTGGGCGATCAGCCGCTGGAAGAACATGGGGCTGAACGCAGCCCAGGCCGAAGCACAGGCAGCCGACGACAACGAGCACATCACCGCACGCATCATGGCGCGTTACGAAGAACGGCTGAGCGCCTACCAGAGCGTCGATTTCGACGACCTGATCGGATTGCCGCTCAAGTTGCTGCACAACCATGCCGAAGTGCGCCAAAAATGGCAGGCTGCGCTGGGCCATGTGCTGGTGGACGAATACCAGGACACCAATGCCACGCAATACGCGGTGCTCAAGTACTTGGTGGGCGGACCCGAACGCAAGGATGCGCGTTTCACCGCGGTGGGCGACGACGACCAGTCAATCTATGGCTGGCGTGGCGCCACGCTGGACAACCTGCGCCAGCTGCCGATCGATTTCCCGGCGCTCAAGGTGATCAAGTTGGAGCAAAACTACCGCTCCACCTCGGCCATCCTGCGTGCAGCGAACAACGTGATCGGCCCCAACCCCAAGCTGTTCCCGAAAAATCTGTGGAGTGATCTGGGCGAAGGCGAGCCGGTTCGTATCGCCGACGCCGACCACGAAGAACACGAGGCTGAGCGCACGGTGGCGCGGATCCAGAGCCTGCGTGCCGGCATCACAACCACCAGTACCGGTCAGCCGCAGAGCCTGGAGTTGCGCGACTTTGCCGTGTTGTACCGGGCCAACTACCAGGCCAGGGTATTCGAGCAGGCGCTGCGCAAGGCACAGATTCCGTACAAGGTCTCGGGCGGCCAGAGCTTCTTCGACCGTGCGGAGATCAAGGATCTGTGCGCCTGGTTCCGGCTCTGGGTCAACAATAACGACGATCCGGCTTTTCTGCGCGCCGTCACCACGCCCAAACGCGGCATCGGCCATCAGAGCCTGGCGCAACTGGGCGTGTTCGCATCGCAATACAAGATCAGCCTGTTCGAGGCACTGTTCCGCTCCAGCCTGGGCAGCGCTTTGCCGGCACGCGCCGTCGGCAGCCTGCATGAATTCGGCCGCTATGTGAATGACCTGGAATACCGCGCCCGGCAGACCCAGGGAGCCGACGCCGCGCGCGCATTTCTGACCGAATGGCTGGCCGAGATCGGTTACGAGAAACATCTGTACGACGGCGAGGACAGCGAGAAGCTCGCCGCGGCGCGCTGGACCAACGTGCTGGAATTTTGCGACTGGATGGCAGCGCGGTGCGGCGGCCAGATCGACGACACCGCGGGTGTGACCACCTCGGCCGAGGTCAAGAACCTGCTGGAGGTCGCGCAGACCATCTCCTTGTTGTCGACCATCAGCGAACGCGATACCGATCAGAACGTGGTGACCTTATCGACCCTGCATGCCGCCAAGGGTCTGGAATGGCCGCATGTGATGCTGGTGGGTGTGACCGAAGGCCTGCTGCCATTCAAGCTTGGCGACGAAGACAACCCCACCGGCAAGGCCGACGGTCCGATGAGCGAGGGTGTGCTGCAAAGGCTGCAGGAGGAGCGCCGGCTGATGTATGTGGGGATCACCCGTGCCCAGCGCAGCCTGGCGGTGAGCTGGACCCGCAAACGCAAGAAGGGCCGCGAGATGATTGCAGCCCAGCCCAGCCGATTCATCGCCGAGATGGCGCTGAATCCCGACACCATCAAGGAGGACCCGCGTGCCAAGCTCAAGGCACTACGGGCGGAGTTCGCGCAAAAAGCATTGGCGGCTGCGGCCGCGAGTGCTGCATCCGTCGATCGGTGAACGGCAGATGACCGCGATCGACCGCATCGAGCCTTGCCTTGTCGGAGCCGGAGGTAGCACCGGGAATGACGCGCGCCGCCCTATCCCATGGGCCTTGGGTCGGCACCACACGTGACAGTGAAACAGAGGTTCTGAGCAGCGTGCGCCGGCTATCATGCGGCAAACAACGCAGGCTTCGTCCACGACGGAGCGTCGACGCATGACACGTTTCCTGAAACGAACCATCCTGGGCCTGTTGGCGCTGCTCATCCTGGCCGCGGCTGCTTTGGCATGGTATGTGTACAGCAAACAGCCGCAACGCAGCGGCTCGGTGACCCTGGCCGGTCTGCAGGCGCCGGCCAATGTGCGCTACGACGAACGGGGCGTCCCGCATATCGAGGCTGGCGACGAAGCGGACATGTACCGCGCGCTCGGTTACCTGCACGCACAGGACCGCTTGTTCCAGATGGAAGTGGCACGGCGCCTGGCCCGCGGCGAACTGGCGGAGATCCTGGGACCGAAACTGGTCGATACCGACCGGCTGTTCCGTACGTTGGCGCTTCGCGCCCATGCCGATGCCACGATCGAGGCCATCGACAAGAGCACACCCGCCTACCTGGCGGTATTGGCTTACCTGGACGGCGTCAACCAGTACCAGGCCAACCATCCGGCGCCGATCGAGTTCGATATCCTGGGCATACCCAAACGTCCATTCACACCGCAGGACACGATGTCGGTGGCGGGTTACCTGGCCTTCAGCTTTGCCTCGGCTTTCAAGACCGAGCCGGTGATGACCCAGATCCGCGACGCGCTCGGCGCCAGGTACCTGGAGGTATTCGACCTTCAGTGGTATCCCAAGGGGGTCTACACACCGGCGGCCATGGCCTCCATGACGCACGCCGACTGGCGAGGGCTGGAGCGGGTCACTGCGCTCGCGCGCCAGGTGATGGACGAGGCGCTGGTGCCACCGTTTGAAGGCAGCAATGCCTGGGCCATTGCCGGCAGTCGCACCGCCAGTGGCAAACCGATGCTGGCAGGCGATCCGCATATTGCCTTTTCCGTGCCGGCGGTCTGGTACGAAGCCCACCTGCGTTCACCGGGCATGGAGTTGTATGGCCACTTTCAGGTACTCAACCCGCTTGCGCTGCTGGGCCACAACCAGCGTTTCGGCTGGAGTCTGACGATGTTCCAGAATGACGACATCGACATGGTGGTGGAAAAAATCAACCCGGACAATCCCGACCAAGTCTGGCACCAGGGCCGGTGGGTGGACCTGCAGCATCGCAGCGAGACGATCCTGGTCAAGGGTGCAGCTCCCATCACGCTGCAGTTGCGTCGCTCGCCGCATGGCCCGATCATCACGGATGCCTTCCCAGACAACTACGGCACGACTCCGGTCGCAATGTGGTGGTCCTTCCTGGAAACCGAGAATCCGATCCTGGAGGCGTTTTACGCGCTGAACCGTGCCGACACACTGGACAAGGCACGCCAGGCGGCAAGCCAGATCCACGCCCCCGGCCTGAACGTGGTCTGGGCCAACGCCGACGGCGACATCGGCTGGTGGGCGGCGGCGAAATTGCCAATCCGGCCCCCCGGCGTCAACCCGACCTTCCTGCTCGATGCCTCTAAAGGCGAAGCCGACAAACCGGGCTTTTATCCGTTTGCCGACAACCCGCAGGAAGAAAACCCGAAACGCGGTTTCATCGTATCGGCCAACAACCAGCCCACGGTGGCCAGTGGCATCGAGATTCCCGGCTATTACCAGCCGCCGGACCGGGTACAACGCCTGGTCGGACTGATACAGAACGACAAAAACAAAGCCGATGTCGCACTCAGCCAGGCGATGCAGCGCGACGTGACCAACGGTTACGCCCGACGTGTTTTGACGCCCTTGTTACCCGTGCTGCAAGGTGTCGTCACCGACCCGGCGGAGCGCAAACTACTCGACCAACTGGGAGCCTGGGACGGCAGCTACACAGTCGACAAACTTGAGCCCAGCGTCTTCGTGCAACTGTTGTATTCCATTGCGCATGCGGCCATGTACGACGAACTGGGCCCGGCGCAATTCAAGAACCTGCTTGGCAGCCGTTCACTCGATTTCGCACTGCCTCGCCTGGTGGCGGACGCCGGTTCGCCCTGGTGGGACGACAAAAACACAGACGCCATAGTGGAAACCCGTGCCAACACGGTGCAAAAAGCCTGGCGCGAAGCCATCGACCACTTGCGTACGACGCTGGGCAACGACATGAGCCTATGGGCCTGGGGACGCGCCCACACGCTGACACACAATCATCCGCTGGGGCAACAAAAACCGCTCGACAAGTTGTTCAGCGTGGGGCCATTTCCGGCGCCGGGTGGGCGCGAGTTGCCCAACGCGCTGGGCACCCCGATAAGCCCTGCTCCCTGGGCAGTGACCTATGGCCCATCGACCCGGCGCGTGATCGATTTCGCCAACCCGGCCCAGGCGCTGGGCATCAACCCGGTCGGGCAAAGCGGTGTCTTGTTCGACCGCCACTATCGTGATCAGGCCGACACCTACAACCAGGGCGACTACGTACATCAATGGCTGGCCGAGGCCGACGTGGCAGAAAATACCCGCAGCAGTCTGCGCTTGCAGCCGGCCGCCCAATAACGCGGGCCCAGCCACGGCAACTGCGCTACAACGACAGCGCTGCTTGTCAGCGACCTCGATCACCTTGTCGGCAATGAAGTTGGACTTCTCGGTCATCGCCATGGCGCGACCAAAACCGGGAACACCGCGTGTCACCGTGACCCTCGCACCGATCAGTACAACGCGCCCATCCTGTTTGAACGACACCAACAAGGGGACCATCTGCGCCGCTCCTGGCATGTGCGTCATTGTCCGGCATCGATGGCCATGACGCTGGTGCCAGCCTGCCCATGCCCCGCCGCAATCAGCTGGTCCATGCGTGCTGCCACACCGGGCAACGTGGCCATTGGTTTGCTGCCGGCGGTCTGCAACATCAGGGCGACATCCTTGCGCGCCATCGTCAATTCGAACGTGGGGGTGAAGTCGCGTTGCGCCATGTTGGCCCCGACCCGTGCAGCCATGGCATTGAGGTCCAGCGTACCCATCAGCTTGACCACATCCATTGCATCCACCTGGGCATTACCGGCCATCGTGACGATGTCGGCAATCGTGCCGCCGAGGCCGATGATGAGCGCATTGCCACACAACTTGTAGACGGCGGCCAGGTCCGCGCGTTCGCCAAGATACTGTAGCCGACCGGTCATGCGGGCGAGGTCGGCCTGCACAACATCAAACACCGCCTTGGGGCCGGAGACCAGCATCGAGCCCTGCGCGTTGCGCGCTCCGGCCGGACCCACGAAAACCGGGCAATGCAGATACTGCACACCCGCGGCATTGAACCGCTGCAGACGTGCGGCGGTCGAAGTCGGCAATGTCGTGGTGTGGTCGAGGATGATGGCGCCGGGCTCCAGGCCATCGCGCGCTTGCGCCAGCACCTCCTCGATCACGGCGTCATCCTTGAGCACAAGATGCACCCGTTGTGCGCCGCGCACGGCATCACGCGGCGAGGCCGCAAAACTGGCGCCAAAAGCCTCCAGCGCACGCGCCTTGTCCGCCGAGCGATTCCATACGGTCACGGTGTCACCCCGCTTCGCGGCGGCCTCGGCAAATGCGGCACCAAGCAATCCGGTACCGAGGTATGCGATCTGAGTCATGGTCGATATGCTCCTTGCAGTCTTCGTTGACGCAGGCCCGCCCAACGAACCTGCAAGCTGTCGATATTAGGCCGAGACACGGTCAAAGGGCGTTCGAATCAGCGACCGGCCGCCCCAACAGGCTCACGCCGTGCATGTTGATACACCTGCACCCCAGTGCGACATGTTCCCGGCCTGGAGCAAAGATCCACTAACACCGGTAGACTGCCAGACATGCTCCGCACTGCTTCCACCATCGTAAATCCGCCCGTATGGGCATGGATGATGGGGGCAGTCGCCGACGTTGCGTATGGTGCCGCCTTGCCGGCCGCGATGGATGCTATGACCCATCCGCCGGCCGGACATCCCTGAGCCCGGCGATCACCACCAGCCTTATCGCGCAAACCCCAGATCGCCGGGCATGAAGTCCGCGCATTGGACCGCGTCTGACCCCTCAGACCGGCGCCATCTCTCTCTGAAGGTTTGCCCCCCATGGAAGTTCTCACGCCAGACGAGCGCACGCTCACCCAACTGGACCACGCCCGCCTGACAAATCTGGCCTACCGGCACAAGCGTGTGCGCTCCCATTCACCGTCACCAAAGCAGATTGACCGTGTGCTCGATGGAGCCAAGGTCGTGCCCTGGCGTCTGGTACCCGCTTGCGCGGTAACGATGCATTCGCAGATCCTGCTGGAGGGCCAGGCCAGCGGCGAACAAAGCCGAATGACCTTGTGTTATCCGCCCGATGCCGATGCCGCATCAGGGCACGTATCGGTGTTGTCGGAGTTGGGCTGGAGTCTGCTTGGCCAGCGGGTGGGCGCCATCGTCCGCTGGATTACGCCCGAGGGGGGCACACGGTCGGCCGAAATCCTGGAGATCCTGTTTCAGCCTGAATCAAGCGGCGTGGTCGCCAAGTGATCAGCAGCCTGCGCAGCTGTCGACATTCAAGGAGAAGAGCGCGAAAAAAAGCCGACTCAACGAACGTGAGAACTAGGAGCCTGCATAGTGGGCACCGGCCATGACGAACGGAATGAGCAGTTCCGGGATGAGGTAGCCAAGCCAAACAGCCGCAGGTTTGGGTAGACCGACCTTGACAATGGACACGAGTCGCCCAATGCCGGCAAGCAGCACACCGAGCGCTAGCAAGTAAACCAAGAAGCCCTGGTTTCGAACCGTCAGCCCTGCCCAAAGGCAGATAAGGCCCGTAGAGAGATACACGCCAGCCATGAACCGATGAACGTTGTCCAAGCGCGGCGACGTATCGGGCTGCCCAAGGTAGAACTGCAGCGAGCCACCGAATATTGCGATGGCAGCGACGAGGAACAGGCAGACTTGGACGACGACTTGGCTAGCAGTGAGAGCAGTGTTTACAAGCATATGGGGCTCGATTGAAAGGGCCACTTCAATTTATAGCCTCGAAAAGGCCATATAGCCAAGGTGAGCAATAACTTGTGATTTTGAACTTGCATTGCTCACAATGTCCATTCTTGGACGTGTGCCGCCGACAACAAGGTGTCAAAAGTAGTCGCTCCAAGTTCGCGACAGACCGCGCTGCTAGGCGCGATCGAGCTCTTGAAGTATGGCTTCCGCAACCTTTGCGCTAGAAGGCAGCAACGTGTGGATGACAGGAACCAAAATCTGCTTCTGCAGCCACGGTGCACTGACTTCTGACAAAGCTACTACACCGTCATTCGGCTCCGCGCCAAATGGCCCGCTTCCAGTGAAACCCCGTGTTCCGGCGATGCCCGTCGTCGGCACTTTGGGGGGTGCGATTGCCAGCATTCGTGCCGACGACCCAAGCAGCCGCCCACAATCTTTCGTTGCGGCGTTAAATAGCCAATTGCCTGAGAGCCGCACTGCCAAGCGAGACGGCGCCACCGGAGAGCCGAGGAGAAACAGGTGCCGTACCTGATGGCGGGATTCTCCAAGCATGCTCAAGGCGTGCCGCAGAAGTACTCCGCCCAACGAGTGGCCAATGAGCAAAAGGTCTTCTGTTGCGAGCAACGCGCGGAGCTTCGCTACCAAGCGCTCAACGATTTGAGTGAAGTTCTCCTGACTGACGGAGTACCCAAAGGTTGCCGTACGAAAGCCCGCGCGTTTCAGCTTGCGGAGCAACGGCCATCCGGAGAGCGGTGACCTCCCCATGCCATGGATGAACAGTACAAGCATAAATTTTGATGGGACTTAACGTCTGCTCTTAGCCGACGTCGAAGGCGTTCGGATGGAGCAACCGGCTAAAGTGCATTGTCGTCGCCAGCATGCACACCAATGGAGCTCAAGCGCGTTACAACTTTTGCAAGCACGCGGGAAAGCTGTCGGAATTTGCTGAGAAATCGCTTGCGCCAATGCGCCCAATTGTCCTGTACCGCATCGGCGGCACTCGCAGACGCGCCAGGGTCGTCATCGAAACCAAACTCGAATCCGCAGCTGCACATTAAAGGACGAAGCGCCTCAAGCAAAGTACGCCGCCTGCTCGAGTTCCACACTGCGGCAAACCGGACAGGACCACAGACCTGATGCGCCTTTAAAGCTGGCGCAGTTGTTCCATCTCGCCGAGTTTGCGCAGAAACTCAGGGAACGCAATGCTCTGAATCTTCCAGATATGTGCGGCACCGCACTGACTAAGACTCCGCATGGTTCCACCATTGGCAATCGCGCCTGCTCAGAGTGCTGGGGGTCACCATGAAGTTTGAACGCACGTTGTATGACATGCTGGAAGTCAGTCAGTTCGTGACGCCCAATGTGCTGCGAGCGGCTTATCGCTCGCTGGTTCAGTCTCTTCATCCTGACAAGAATTGCGGAACCGAGGAATCAGGTGAGCGCTTAGCTGAAATTAACGCTGCATATTCAATCCTGTCCGACCCTGTCAAGCGCCTGCGCTACGACGGGACACTGGGACTGCAAGCAACCAGGTTGGAGCGACGCGGCGTCAAGCCGTCTGGTGATGCGCGATTTGACCAATTGCACCCGGGGAACAGCGTGTCAAGACCGTTTGCATTCCGACCGCTTGATTGACGCGACGGTCTGAGTACTACCGCTCCGGCAAGGAACCATAGCCATCGCCTTCCCGCCCGTTGCGCAGACTGCATCCCAGGAATGCGCGAGTGCGCATGAAATTGTGTTCGATGAGCCTGCTTTCGGTCACTCACCTGCGCAAATTCAGCTATTCGGCTACATGCGCAAAATTCAGTGTGCAGGCAGCCTGATCTCAGTGAGCCTCCAGGTGGCAAAACCGCTGCGCTCAAAGACCACGGAAACACGCGCGCCGGCTTGGCCGTCGACATCTGTCGCGTGAGCAATCAACTTGTCGGCGCCCTTGCGCTCGTATTTCCACTGGGGTACCTTGTCCGGCTTTGAGGCGTTGCCACTGGAGGGTTCACCGGAGCCCTCTGGCAGAGGCTTGAATTTGCCCTCTTGCATGGAGCGCATGACCATCTCAGGTCGCACCATGGCATCAATCATCGGGTTGATGAAAGCCAGGCCTATGACGGCTCCAAGTCCTTCCATCCCGGTTGAAGTGCCCGATTTTCCCATGCGCTCTGTCATCATGGCAGCCATCTGGCCCTTGAGGCTTTCGCGCACCTTGGGGTAGTCGACGTACTCGTTGAAGGCGTCGGCGTCCTTTTGCTCAGCCGCAGTTCGCATTTGTTTGATGGCCAGATACGGCGAGTAGTGCCAGTAAGCACCCATGCCGGCCACGGCCACGCAAGCTGCAACGATGACCGCCTTGGTTGAACCACTGCTCATGCTGCTCCTCCCTGAGAAGAATTTGTTTTGTTGCCAATCTGGCGTTGAAACAGGCACCATAGCTTCTGCCCTTGCGCAAGACGGCACAGCGTCTCATCGTTCTCTGGCCCCGCGGAAGAGGCCGCGGTCTTCATCAAAGCAGGGAAAGTGGTCCTGAATGTGAACAGGTTGGTCATGCGAGGGCCACCATATCCCCAGGCTTTGGCAAACGCGATGCAGCGCCGAATCGTGGGGCCATCCCACGTTTCGTTCGCCTTGCTGGGGTAGAGCTCCACAAACATGGCGTAATCCGAGTCCGGTTCGCCTCCTGAATGGCCGGTACGCCAGCAAAAGCCAACGACCGCCTGCCATCCACCTCGCAAATTCAGCAAGCACGTCAAGAGTGGCACGAGTTCAAGCCACATTCAGTCCAAGCTCACCGAGAAGGTCTGCGGCTTGGTTGTACGAGACCGTTGCACCTTTGAAGAGCCTGGCATCAACCAACTTCATACCGCCCAAGTCTGCTTCGCGCAGGTCGGCACCTTCAAAACGCGCCGTTTTCATATGTGCATTGCGCAGGCTTCCGCCTTCAAAAACGGCCTCCCGAAAATCACATCCAGAAAGGTCTGCCTCTGAAAAGTCCAACTGGTTGAGGTGCATTTTGCGAAAAGACATTTTTCGTAGGTCAGCGCCGACCAGCAAGCTGTCTTCGAATGACAACCCGAGGCTCGCGACTTCCTCAAAGTTGGCGCCGGTCAGCTTGCAGCCCTTGAACAACGCCGAGGACAACTTGCTTCGTCGCCACTTCGAGTTGTTGAGGTCACAGTTCAAAAATTGGGCATCAACCAGTGATGCTGCCTCAAAATCCGCCTGCCGCCCCCTGCAGGCAGTCCAGACGGATTCCGACAAGTCCGCCGAGTAAAACGACACTTCCTCAAAGCTGCAACTTTTGAATATATAGCTGCGCATGGAGAGTCTCGACAGGTCGGTCCCTTCAAAATCGCACGAATCAAAGGCTAAGGGAGCGACTGCGCTGGCAATACGTGACTCCAGCTGGGTGCGTGAAATCGTTTCCCCGGTGATTGTGGTGACTGGTAGGTGCATGACTGTATGGAAAAAGTTCAGCCGCTATTGTCACCAACCGGCCCAGCCCGCATTGCTCCCGCATCCTGATTCAGCTGGTTGTCATGTTTTCCAAAAATCAGTTTCCCGGCCAGGTGAACTCGACGCGAATGCCGCTCGGTTCGTAGCACATCATGTGCTTCGCGGGCCCCGGTCCCATCAGCTCTGGAGAAAACTGGATTTTTACGCTACCTTCTTTCAGGCGCTCGTACAAACGATTTAGGCTTTCTTCATCTGCGACAGCAAATGCAATGTGGTGCAATCCGACATTCCTATTTCTGTTGAATTCACCCAATGGTTCTTCTTTTGCTGCCCATAGGGTCACTGTGACTTGACCATCAGTAACAAAAATGGCCGGATAGTCCTTTTTCCTTCCAACTTCTTTCCAGCCAAGCAAGGACGTAAAGAACTCTGCACTTTCCTCCAGCTTCGAAACAGTCAGCCCTATATGATGAGCGCCCTTCGTATACGGTGTATTCATGACTTTTCCTTTTTGAAAAATACGTAGTTTCTACCGCAGAACATGCGTGCTATTCCTGCACGTGGTCAATAGCGGACCACCGCGCACACGCCCATCCAACATCTAGCGGGCCAGGGCTGCATTGATTGAGCAAGACTCTCCGCTTTCGGGAGC
>CAJDWR010000131.1_pt1 | contig 14688 bp, 14 predicted proteins | sample 7391651 | NCBI WGS metagenome assembly CAJDWR01 (sample SAMEA7055720, study PRJEB34461) | soil metagenome | biome: terrestrial ecosystem; feature: Peninsula; material: soil | place: Antarctica | collected 2016
GGGCAAAGCGTCATCCTGCCACACTCAGACGAGCGCCCGGTTGCGGAAATTCTTGGCTCGTCCGCCGTTGGTCGGTACGGGAGCGTCGAAATAGCGGCCATGGCTGCTGTACCTTCCGTGCCCACTGTCAATCTCCGGCTCTGTGGTTGCCCAGACTTCAAGCTCAAATGGCAAGCATCCAACCGGCGACCGCGGAAATCAATACGACAACCACGGGGGAAAGGCGCGCATAGACCAGCAGCCCGAATGCTGCCAAAGCAAGTCCGAAATCAGCTTTTGAATGGATGGCACTCGTCCACACCGGGTCGTAGAGGGCCGCCAGCAGCACTCCGACGACCGCCGCGTTGACCCCAGCCATGGCGCGTTGGACCCCATCGCGCTGGCGCAAGGTCTCCCAGTACGGAAGCGCGCCGACCACAAGCAGGAAGGCGGGGATGAAGATGGCCAGGAGCAACGCGAGTCCGCCCGTCCAGCCGCCAAACGGGCTGATCATGACGGCACCGAGGTAGGCAGCGAACGTGAACAAGGGGCCTGGAACCGCTTGCGCCGCACCGTAGCCGGCAAGGAAAACATCGTTGGAAACCAGGCCACTGGGAACGACGCCGGCCTGTAACAGCGGAAGCACCACGTGTCCGCCTCCAAAGACCAAGGCGCCGGCATGATAGAACTTGGCAATGACAGACAGCACCGGCGAGTGCAGCGCGATACTCACAAAAGGCAACACCACCAGCAGCACAATGAACAGGCCAAGGAGAACGCCCCCGGTCACCTTGCTCACCCCATAGTCGCGATGTTGCGCTGCGGGAAGATGGCCAAGCGTGAGCATCCATCGACCCACGACGCCTCCAACAACGATGGCTGCAATTTGCCCTGCGGCCGTAGGCACGGCAAGCACCAAGAGGGCAGCGGCAACAGCAACACCCGCACGCAGTCGGTCAGGGCATAACGATTTGGCCATGCCCCATACTGCTTGCGCGACAACGGCGACCGCAGCCACCTTCAGGCCGTGGACAGCGCCCGATTGCGCGAGAGCCGTCCAATGCGTGACGCCGGCAGCGAACAGGATGAGCGCCATTGCCGAAGGGAGCGTGAATCCTACCCATGCGGCCAGCGCACCACGCCAACCGGCGCGGCCCAACCCGAGCGCGATGCCAACCTGACTGCTCGCGGGACCAGGCAAGAACTGGCACAGCGCGACCAAATCCGAGTAGCTCTTGTCGTCAAGCCACCGGCGGCGCTCAACGAACTCCGCACGGAAGTAGCCGAGGTGAGCCACCGGCCCGCCAAAAGACGTCAGGCCAAGTTTGAGAAACGCGAGGAGGACCTCAAGCACAGGGCCTCTTGAGCGGATGGCACCAACTCCATCAGCGAGGGGTCCTACGGGGGATTGCGGTTCGGGTCGCTGCGACGGGTTCATGATTTCAGGTTCGCCGACAGTACCGTTCCTCGGCAGCAGCGATGGGTTGGAGGCGTGCCACGTCGATGGTCATTCACCTGAACCTTGTGACTGCAACACTTCGTCAAACAGATGGAGCAAATGGCGCGCGAAAATATCCATGTTCCGCGAGCGGTCTGCGCTTGCGGTTTCGATGGTCCGACTTATCGCTACTTCGCCGACGACGGCAACACAAACGTGACCCGGCGCATCGCCATAGGGACTCCCCGAGGGACCCGCCGCTCCACTTTCACCCAAGCCCCATGATGCCCGAAGACTCTCTCGCATCTTTCGCGCCACGAGGTTTGCGTAGGGCTCTGTTTCTGCCCGCATTCCAACGATGTCAGTGGCCGTGAGCCCGAGGAGCGCCTTGCCCGCTCTTCGTGAATAGACAACGGTTCCGCCCAGGAAGAATGTGGACGCGCCAGGTATCGCGAGCAATGCCGCGGATACCAGCCCACCTGCAGCTGATTCCGCGACCGCAACAGTCTGGCCCCGCTCGCGCAAGGTCGCTCCAATACGAGTGGCAAGAATGGAAAGCGATGGAGGATCGGAGCTAACGGACATAGAAAAGGCCACGGTTGTCGAACTGTCGATGTGTAATTTCGTTGAAGTATGCGCCGGACAGCAGTGCGCCACCGCGTACTGCAGGCCGGTTTCACTCTGGAGGCAGTGTTGGCCGACTACGCACAGGCCGATTGCCACAGGTAGCCGACCAGCGCTGCATTGATTGGCCCTGACCATCCGGTTTCGGCATCGCGCGCGAAGGCCCGCTCTGGTCGATTGTCGACATTTTCGCCAGGGCGATTGATTGACGGCGGGTCGGGCGTGGCCGGTTCGCAAGACACTGGACGCGCGCTGACCGATGGGACGATGTTCCGCCTATCTGCCAGCGTCCAGGCGGTCCTTGGCGAAGGCAATGAACTTGCCAATGAGCTTCGAAGAGAATTTCTGCTTGCAGTAGACCAGCGAAAGATTGCGGATCAGTCGAGGCGCAAGTGGAACTCCGCAGAGAAGGCCCAGCCGGGTCTCCTTGAGGACCGTGGCGCGCGACATGATTGCGAAGCCTCTGCCAGTGGCGACGACGCCTTTGAGCGCTTCGGGGCTGCCAAGCTCCATCACGGGCTGCAGGGTATCGGGCGTGATGCCGAGCCCGCGCAGGTGACGGTCGCTCACCTCGCGCGTACCGGAGCCTGGCTCGCGGCAGACATAGGCATGCAGCGTGAGCAACTCCGGTGGCACCGAGTCCATGTGCGCGAGCGGGTGCGACGGCGCGCAGACAACCAGCAGTTCGTCCTCGCAGACCACCTCGGTGACCAGGCTGGGCAGCAGCGAGTCGCTTTCGATGAAGCCCAGGTCAAGGCTATGCTCTGCGACCTGGGCCTGCACGGCTTCCGAGTTCGCGACCAGCAAGCGCGGCAATACCTCGGGATGAAGCGCATTGAACTCGCCCAGCACCTGGGGTAGCAGGTAATCGGCAATCGTCATGCTCGCCCCGATCAGCAGCGGTCCGGCCATCTGATCGGTCATGTCGCGCAGGCGTGCGTCAAGTTCTGCCGAGAGGCCGAGGATGCGCTCGGCATAGCCATACACGACCTGTCCGGCGTCGGTCAGCGAGATCTGCCCGTGACCGCGTTCGAACAGGCGCGCATTGAACTGCTCCTCGAGTTGGCGGATCTGGAACGTCACCGACGGCTGTGTCATGAACAGCGATTCCGCCGCCTTGGTGAAGGACAGATGTCGCGCAACCGCGAAAAAAATCTGGAGGCGCCGGTCTGCCATGGTGATGCGCATTATTATCGGGATCGCGCATCGAATTCAAGTAACTGGGAAGGTACTCATGACGTCCAGCCTCGTAAAACCCCATGGCGCACAGTCGCTGATGCCACGCATGCTCGAGGGCAGCGCCCTGGTTGCGGCGCGCGAGCGCGCTGCCTCGCTGCCGGCGCTGCACATCAGCTCGCGGGAAAGAGGCGACCTGATCATGCTCGGCATCGGCGGCTTCACACCGCTTGAGGGATTCATGACGCAAGCGGACTGGCAGGGCGTGTGCGAGCACATGCGCACTGCGTCCGGGCTGTTCTGGCCGATTCCGATCACGCTGTCGGCAGACCCGGCGCGTGCGGAATCAATTCAGGTCGGCGACGAGATCGCGCTGCTCGATCCCGAAGACTCGGCCCCGCTTGCGATCATGCGAGTGAGCGAGAAATACACGATCGACAAGGCGCTCGAGTGCGAGGCGGTGTTCCGAACGGTTGACCCGACGCATCCCGGGGTGCAGATGGTGATGCAGCAACCCGGGATCAATCTGGCGGGCCCGGTGCAAGTGCTTTCGGATGGCGGTTTCAAGGCGAAGTACGGGGCGCTCTTCAAGACCCCGGCCGAGACGCGCGCCGAGTTCGAACGTCTTGGCTGGTCGCGCGTCGCCGCCTTCCAGACCCGCAACCCGATGCACCGCTCGCACGAGTACCTGGCCAAAGTGGCGGTCGAGGTCTGTGACGGCGTGCTGGTGCATTCGCTGCTCGGCAATCTGAAGCCGGGCGACATTCCTGCGGAAGTTCGCACGCGCGCGATCGCGGTGCTGATCGAGAAATACTTCCGCGCCGGAACGGTGGTACAGGCGGGCTACCCGCTGGACATGCGCTACGCGGGCCCGCGCGAGGCGCTGCTGCACGCGGTTTTTCGCCAGAACTTCGGCTGCTCGCACCAGATACTCGGGCGCGACCACGCGGGCGTGGGCAAATTCTATGGTCCGTTCGACTCACAGCGCATTTTCGATGAGGTCCCGCAGGGGGCGCTTGAGACGCGCCCGCTCAAGATGGACGTCGCCTTCTGGTGCTACCGGTGCAACGGCATGGCCTCCGGACGTACCTGCACGCACACCGATGCCGACCGCCTGCAGGTCTCGGGGACGCAGCTTCGCAAGTGGCTCAGCGAGGGCAGCGAGGTACCACCTGAATTCTCGCGCCCCGAGGTGCTCGAAATCCTGCGTGCCTACTACGCGACCCTGGAGACCTAAGCCTGCGCGGCGACGCATTCAAGCCGCGCGACCCGGCTGAGTGATGCTACGGTATTGCGCCTAAGGCCGTTTCGGCGTCTTGTATGCGACTTCCTTCTGGAACGGTTTCCAGAGCGTTTCGTAACCAACGAATCCCTTTTCGTTTGGTGGCATTTGACGCGTTGTGTAAAACGGCGTTTGGCCGTCAGGAACATTGGTGACTGGTTTTTGCTCGCTCATAAGTCGCCCTTCTTGCCGTGAAATCAGGATTGTGAATGCAAGTAGCTACAGCCGAAATCAGTCTGATGCTATTAACACCGCTGCTCAAACAGGTCTCAAGAGTGACGGGTCGATATCCGCGTCCGCAATGACCGCCGCGCCCATTCTGGTCTCTTCTTCGGTTGCGTCGCGCACGGTGAGGATCTCGAGCGTAAAGACGACTGCTCTGCCGCAAAGCGGATTGTTGCCATCGACAGTCAGCTTCTCGTCGTCCATCTGCGTCACGAGAAAGCTGCGGGTCTGACCCCTGTCGCTTTCCATGAGGATGGAGGTGCCGACTTGCCGGTACTCCTCGGGGATGTTCTCCAGCAGATCGGTAAAAACCAGCGATTCGTCTCTGGGGCCGAAGATCTGGTTACCGTCGATTGGCACCTCGATCACGTCGCCAGTGGACTTCCCCTCAAGCTCATGATGGACCGAAGGGGCCAGAATTTCATTGTGTCCGTGCACATAACCCAACGGGAACTCGACCCGGGTAAGCACATGCCCTGACTTCCTGTCCGTGACCTTGTAAGTCAGTTCGACAAACTTGCCGTTTTGGATGGTTTCACGCATGTCGAATCCGAATGAACTGCTCAGAAGATGGAAGCACCAAAGATCTTGAGCTCTCCGCTCTCATGGCCCAGCACAAGTCGGCCCAGCCATTCGCCTGGCTTCTTGGTGCTCCGCTGCCGGTAAAGAACCGTCACATGTTCGCCCCGGCGGATGATGCCGAGCGAGTCGATGTCTTCAGACAGGCTTCTTGCCAGCTCACTGTTTGCAAACTGATGCCCTGCCACGACTTGATTCATTGATGAGGCCGCGCCACAGAGGGTCGGCAATCGCCTGAATCTCTTCGTCGGTCTTCTCGATAATGTTTACGGCCGGCTCTCTGTGGCCTGAAGTCCCCAGCGCAACAGGGCTCACAACAGACGACGGGCGCAACCCTTGTGCACCCGGCAAACGCTCGACAGGCGCTTGTGCAAGGGGATCACTACTCGTCATCCGAAACCAGGTGATAACAAGGCGCCTTCTCCATGGTGTATTCGCCGGTTTTTGGATCGCGACGCGAAACAGTCAGGACGTGCCAGTTTTCATCGTCCAGCTTCATGGCGTCGCCCCGGTAATAGTAACCTGGCCAACGGGTTTCCTTGCGGAACAGCGTGTGCTGCGTGACGCACTCTGCAGCCCGATGGCGGTGCTTCAATTCCCACGCACGCAGCAATTCGTGAATATCCTCAGCGGCCAGCTTCTCAAGGTCTTCCTCCATGATCTCAAGCTTCTTGAGACCAATATTCAGGAGCTTCTCGTTGGTCATGTAGTTGACGGTGACTCCGCCGCAATACTCGTCCATCAGTTTCTGCAGGCGGTCCAGGCCTTGCCTGGGATTGATGTAGTGTGGATTGACAGAGCCCGCCACGATCGCATTGCGGTAGGTCTTGTAGTGCTCCATAGGCTTGTAGATCTCATCCTTGCGGCGGTTGACCTGCTCATCGGAGACGACAATGCCTTCGGCTTTTCCGTCATCGATGTATTTGCAGGCGGCCTTCGCGGCGAGACGACCTTCAGTGAACGAGCCCGATGAGAAGGCGTGCGGCGTTCCGCCGACCGCGTCGCCGGCGCCGAACAGACCTTCGATCGTCGTCATGCGGTTGTAGCCCCAGAAATACTCGGGAGGCGAGACGTCTTCCGGACCTGAGCACCAGGCACCCGAGCCCGTCGCGTGCGAGCCCATGACGTAGGGCTCGGAGGTGGTCAGCTCGGGATTCTCGTTCTTGGGATCCACATCGGTGGCAGCCCACAGAACCGCCTGGCCGATGGTCATGCCGAGGAAGTTCTCCCAGCCGACCTCTTCCAGATGGGGATCCTGGAACGCGCGCATGGTCACCATGTGAATGGGGCCGCGGCCGGCATTCACTTCGCTGATCATGGTGTGGTTACGCAAACAGGTCGGGATTGGCCGATGGGTCAAGTGCGAAGCTTCCGGATCGAGATATTCCTTGCCGACCATTTTCTGCAGTTCGGGGAACCACTTGGATTCGTATTCTTCGCCCAACCCGTTTTGCGTATAGGTCTTCAGGTGCAGGAAGTAGGCGCCGACGGGGCCATACCCATCCTTGAAACGCGCCAGCACGATGCGATTTTCCATCTGCGTCATTTTGGCGCCGGCATCGATCAGGAGCCCATAGGCCGACGCGGATGACCAGGGCGCATACCAGGTGCGACCGGAACCTTCACCGACGGAACGCGGCTTGAAGATGTTGGAGGCGCCGCCCGCGCCGCAGATCACGGCCTTGGACTTGAAGACGTGGTAGTTGCCGGTTCGGACGTTGAAGCCAACGGCGCCGGCAACCCGGTTCTCCTTGTTGTCGTCCATCAGCAGGTGGGTCACGCAGATGCGGTTGAAGACCTTGTCGGCCGACTTCTTGGCGGCCTCGGCCACGATGGGCTTGTAGGATTCGCCGTGAATCATGATCTGCCATCGCCCTTCACGCAGGTAGCGCCCGGTCTTCGGGTCCTTCATGATGGGCAGGCCCCACTCCTCGAACTGATGCACCGTGGAGTCGACGTGACGGGCCATATCGAACAGCAGGTCTTCGCGCACCATCCCCATCAGGTCGATGCGGGCGTAGCGGACATGGTCCTCCGGCTTGTTCTCGCCCCAGCGGGTTCCCATATAGCAGTTGATGGCGTACAGCCCCTGGGCGACGGCACCGGAGCGATCGATATTGGCCTTCTCGGCAATGATGATCTTCTTGTCCTGTCCCCAGAATCGGGCCTCCCAAGCGGCACCCGTGCCGCCAAGGCCTGCACCGACGACCAGAATGTCGATGCCGTCTTCGACGATCGTTTCGTAAGCCATCAGTAGTACACACCTTTCTTCATCGTGAGACCGGCGGACGCAAGCGTATGCAAACCGCCGTCATCCATGCGAATATATTTCGGCTCGCTGTACAACAGGTGTCCGTCGCGCATTTCTTTGCTGGGCCCTGGAACATCCGCAAGCTTGGGGATCGCCGTCCCCCAGGGCTTGGTGGTGATGGGCGACAGGAAGTTCTTTTCCGTACCGTTGCGGAACTTGACCTTCCAGGCGATCGTGCCTTTCTGTTCGTCGCGCTGGACACGCACGCTGTGGCCGAGCGGGGCAAAATCGGCATATCCGCGCACATCGATCGCGTTCTGCGGGCAGGCCTTGACACAGGAGTAGCACTCCCAGCACATGTTGGGCTCGATGTTGTAGGCACGTCGATGGGTCTTGTCGATGTGCATGATGTCCGATGGACAGATGTCGACGCAATGTCCGCATCCGTCGCACCTTGTCATATAGACAAAAGTAGGCATTGTTCGGGCTCCTGATCTAGTCCAGCAAAACTTGTGGGCTGCTTGTCAATTCAGTAGTGGTGCGGCGCTTCGCGCTTGATGCCGAGACCCATGTCCATCGGCGCGTCTCGGAGCAGTTCCATGGAGTGCTTTTGCTGCTGCTCGGGATCGTCACGCGTCTGCGTCGGCAAATTCGCGGCGCTGCCATTGGCCTTGGAGACTCTTTTCTCGAAGGCCGCCGCGGGCTTGAAGAACATGTGGGCGAACTTGGACCACGGCACGCCAGCGAACAGAACGGTCGTGGCGAAGATATAAAGGCCGAAGAACACGGTGGCCCCGGCGGTGGCCGTCGTTTGCAGGACGGCCCAGATCAGGCCGAGCGTCACGCTGGCCATCAGCGAGAGGACGAACAGGTCCGCACGCATCAGCCGCCATGGTGTGCGGCCCTCGGCTGCAACGTCCACGCGCACGAAGAACCAGAACCAGTAGCCGCCGACGGCGACCATCAGCGCGCCGATCCACCAGAGTAGCGCCACGGTGGCCGGGGTCGGCGTTGCAGGCGTTGGGTAGCCGAACACCATGATGATGGTGGTGACGAGGTAGATCACGAACCCGTACATGGTCAGCAGATGGGCGATGCGACGTCGAACGTTGCAGAATTCGCCGGAGGTGAGCACGTCCACCACGCCGGTCTTGATGGCGATCGATACCATCTCACCGCTGCCAACCTGCTTCGGTCCTTTGTCTTTCGAGCTGCGCCAACTCTCGAAAAAATACCGGGCGCTGCCCTTGTGCACGACGTCAAACAGCGTCCCGGCCACGACCAGAATGATCATGATGACGATATAAGCCTGCACGATGGCAGGTGACATGGATGCCGAAAGTTCTGCAAACGGGTTGCTGGTGAACATCATTGACCCTCCTCGCCGATGATTCTATGGTGTGGTGCCAGATTGTCCTGCATGAAAATGACTATGCGGCTATAGACTGAGTGTATGCAGGTCGAAGCGCATCGTCTGCAGGTCGGCAAGCACCCATGTCGGCGGTCCCGCAAGCGCGGCGATGGTTCCGGGATTGACCAGCCAGCTCTTACCCCCGCGGACGTTGGCCACCTGGCGGATCTCTGCCTCATGCGAATGCCCGCAGCAGACCAGGTCCCAGTCGCCGGTGCAGGCCATCGCATAGCCGTAGTCCGGGAAGTGCACCAGGAACACCTTGCGCCCGCCCAGATCGAGACGCGCATCGGCGCCGTGGTACTGGAGCAGGCCGCCGCTGTCGCGGGCCATCCTGTGCAGCGCCATCGAATCACCGAGGTTGTTGCCGTGAATCAGGTGCAGCGGCAACCCGACGCTCATGGCTCCGCGCAGCGTTTGCGCGCCAATCAGATCGCCGCAGTGCACGACCGCCTCGGCACCCAGGCTTTTCGCGTCATGCACCGACTGCGCCAGCGCATCGGCGCGATCGTGGCTGTCCGATACGATGCAGATTTTCATGCGTGCATCTTAGTGTGTCACGACACCACCTGGTAATACAGGTTCTGCGGATGTCTGGCCTGCGCAAAGAACACCCAGCGCTCGGCGATCAGGCCAGGTGCCTGCACCAGCAGCGCCATCACCCATGGCCAGGCGGCCTGGCTGGAAATGCCCCAGACCATCAGCAGGGCCGGCAGCGCAAAGGCCAGCAACTGGAATCCGACGCGGGCATTGCGCATCGCGGCTTGGGTGGCGCCGTGGAAGAACTCGCGCGTGTTGAAGGCGCCGGCTGACATGCCCATGGATTTCTGCACCAGGGTGGGGGACTGGATTCCGGTGGCCGATTGCAGCGTGGACTTGTGGCGGATGCCGGCATTGCGACGCAGCGAGACGGCGCGTGCCACCCAGGCTGCGAGCGTGGCTACCAGCGCGGAGCCGCCGGTGGCGGCGACCATCTGCGTGGCGCCGGTGAGTGCGGCAATGGCGCAGGCAAGCAGCAGGCCCGATGCCAGGCCGATCAGCGTGAAGTTGACGATAGTGATTGGATGCGCCCATTCCTCGATGAAACGCAGGCAGGCGTAGATCATCGCGGTGCAGTACCACAGCACGATGGCGCCGACGATGGCGAGCAGCGGGAACAGGGCGCCCAAGCGCGTGGCCACACCGGCGCGCTCGGCCAGCCACCACAGCCCCACCAGGGCGATGAAGGCTGGCAACACGATGACTTCGCGCGACATCCACGAAGTGCGCCACATCAGCACCGCGCGCCAGGCGCGCATTTTCTGGCCCAGGTGCATGAAGGATGCGACCAGGCCGGTGATCAGCAGCACTTCGGCCACCAGCAATGCGGTGGCAAGGTAGCCGGGCGCCATTGGCACGCCGAGCAGGCTGGCCAGTGCCAGCGCGACGACCAGGCCTTGTGCCGAGCCGGCCAGCGTGGTGAAGAAGAGAATGGAAAAGGCGGGATGCATGCTGTGGGCTCCCGTCTCAGTGCTTCGCCGGCGGCGTCTTCTGACGTGGCAGGTACTGGTTGGCTGGTTGGGTCTCCCACTCGGGCATCAATGCATATCCGCCGCGTTCGCGAATTGCCTTGGACACTTCCGACTCCGGGTCCTTCACGTCACCGAACAGGCGTGCGCCAGTCGGGCATGCCTTGACGCAGGCGGGTTTGCGGTCCTCCTTGGGCAGCAGTTCATCGTAGATGCGGTCCACGCACAGCGTGCACTTGGTCATGACCTGGCGCTCTTCGTCGAGTTCGCGTGCGCCGTAGGGGCAGGCCCAGGCGCAATACTTGCAGGCGATGCACTTGTCGTAGTCGACCAGCACGATGCCGTCCTCCTTGCGTTTGTAGCTGGCGCCGGTGGGGCAGACCGGCACACAGGGCGGGTCTTCGCAGTGCAGGCAGCTCTTGGGGAAGTGGATTGTCTCGGTACCCGGAAACTCGCCCGCCTCGTAGGTCTGCACCCGGTTGAAGAAAGTGCCGGTGGGGTTCGCTCCGTAGGGTCGCGTGTCGGCCAGCGGACCGGCCGATCCTGAGGTGTTCCACTGTTTGCAGGACGTCACACAGGCGTGGCAACCGACACAGACGTTGAGGTCGATCACCAGCGCCAGTTGCTTGGCCAGGGTTTCGCCTTGTCGGGCGCGTATGCGTCCGGCGGGGGCTTCGGACGGCTCAGCTCGAACGGTGGTGTATGTCGTCGCCATCTTGGTGGGTGATGTATGCGGTGACATCTGCGCTGCGGCGGGACGAGGGGTGGTGGATGCTCCGCCCGCCACCGCGCGAGTCTGGAGGATGTCCTTGCGCCAGCCAATCATGACTTCTTGCGTCCTGCGAAATAGGTCAACACCTGCGTTGCTTTGCCGAGTACGCCGGGCGTGGCCGGCATCGAGGCAAACTGCGGAAAGGTCTGCTGGGGATCTTCAGGATCGGCAGGGCGTATGCGCACCCGTACGTCGTACCAGCCGGCCTGGCCGGTGACCGGATCCGAGTTGCTGATCGTCGCGTTGCCCCTGGCGCCCTTGAACGGCAGTTCTTCGGCGATCAGGTGATTGAGCAGGAAGCCCTTGCGCGCCTCGTCGGCGCCGGGGGCCAGCTGCCAGGCACCGTCGGCCTTGCCGATCGCGTTCCAGGTCCAGACCGTTCCCGGTTCGACTGCTTCGCTATGGCGGACCATGCAACGCACCTTGCCCCACTGGCTCTCAACCCAGCACCAGCCGCCGTCCGCAATGCCTGCCGCGTTGGCGGTGGCCGTGTTGACATGCAGGTAGTTGTGGCTGTGGATCTGGCGCAGCCAGGCGTTCTGTGAATCCCAGCTGTGGTACATCGCCATCGGACGCTGCGTGATCGCATTGAGCGGATACGCCGTGAGGTCGGTCGCGGCTTCCTCAAGCGGCGCGTACCAGAACGGCAGCGGATCGAAATAAGTTGCCACCCGTTCACGCAGTTCGTCCGGTGGCTGGCGGCCCTTGGACTTGCCCAGGGCGGCCAGGCGGAAGGTCTGCAATGTATCGGAGTACAGCGCCAGCTGTATCGGGTCGTTGCGCTGGCGCCAGCTCTTGTCCATGGCGAAATCGAGGTACTCCCGGTTCCAGTTGCGCATGTAGTGGGTAGTCTCGGGCATGTGGTACTGGAACACGCAGTTGTTCTTCTCGTACATCTCCCATTGTTTCGGATTCGGTTCGCCTTTGAAGGTCGACTCACCGTTCTTGCCGCGCCAGCCCATCAGGAAACCGAATCCCGGCTGGGGTTGGTAGTTGACGATGAAGTCGGTGTAGCCACTGAATTTGCGCCCGCCATCGGCTGCTGTGAAGGCAGGGAACTTCAGCCTGCCGGCCAATTCGACCAGCACTTCCTGAAAGGGTCGGCATTCGCCCAGCGGCCTGACCACCGGCACCCGCACCGAATCCACCGGACCATCGAACTCGGAGATCGGCCGGTCGAACATGCCCATCACATCATGGCGCTCCAGGTAGGTGGTATCGGGCAGCACCAGGTCGGCAAAAGCCACCGTCTCGCTCTGGAACGCGTCACAGACCACGATGAATGGAATCAGGTGCTCGCCAGCGTCGTCCTTGCGGTTGAGCATCTCGCGCACGACTGACGTATTCATCGTGCTGTTCCAGGCCATGTTGGCCATGAACAACATCAGCGTGTCGATGCGGTAGGGGTTGCCTTTGACCGCATTCGTGATGACGTTGTGCATCATGCCGTGCGCTGACAGCGGATGTTCCCAGGAATACGCGTGGTCGATGCGGATCGGCGAGCCGTCCGGGTTGATGGCCAGCTCGCCCGGATTGGCCGGGAAGCCGAGCGGCGCAGCATTGAGCGGCGTGTTCGGATGGACCATTCCGGGGTCATTGAAGGCCCGGTAGTTGGGCACGATGTGGCGCGGGTAGGGCGCCTTGTGACGGAAGCCGCCAGGTGCGTCGATCGTGCCCAGCACACTCATCAGGATTGCCATCGCGCGCACAGTCTGGAAGCCGTTCGAATGCGCGGCCAGTCCACGCATCGCGTGAAAGGCCACCGGGCGCGCCTGCGTATTCGGATGTTGTTTGCCCCAGGCGTCTGTCCAGGGGATCGGCAGCGTGAAGGCCTGCTCGAATGCGGCGTGACCCATCTCCACGGCCAGCAGACGGATGCGCTCGGCCGGGATCCCGGTAATCCTGGCGGCCCATTGCGGCGTGCAATCGGCGACACGCTCGCGCAGCAGCTGGAACGCGGGCGCAACCTTGCTGCCATCGTCCAGCGTGTAGTGGCCCTCCAGCGCCGGGTCGCAGCCGTCGGCGATGCCTTCCGGATAGGCGTTGCGCACCTTGTCCGATGCCTTGTCCCAGACCAGCTTGTTGTGCGGTTCACGGCCGTCGCCTGGCGGGCCCCTCGAAGGGTCGGGATCGAAAGCGAACAGTCCTTCGCGTTCGCCCTCGTCCAGCACCACCAGTTGCGGCGCATTGGTGAAACGCTTGAGGAAGGCGTGGTCGATCTGGTCGGTGCGGATCAGCTCATGCAACAGTGCCATGAACAACGCGCCGTCGGTACCCGGTTTGATCGGAATCCACTCATCGGCGATCGCCGAATAGCCGGTGCGCACCGGGTTGATCGAGATGAAGCGACCGCCTTCGCGTTTGAACTTGCTGATCGCGATCTTCATCGGATTGCTGTGGTGGTCTTCGGCGGTGCCGATCATCACGAACAGCTTGGCGCGGTCCAGATCCGGCCCACCGAATTCCCAGAAACTGCCACCGATGGTGTAGATCATGCCGGCGGCCATGTTCGCCGACCCCTTGGCGCAAATAACACCCTTGTTCAGCGGATGATCGGGATTCCCGTCGATGTAGCGCACCTCCGGGCCGTTTTCGCCCTCGCGCAGATGCACCCGAATGCCGCAGCGGCAGGCGCACATGTAGCAAGTGGTGCACTTGATCTCGGATGTGGTCGGCACGGCGTTGGGCGCCGTGGGGGTGTGGATCGGTTCGCTGGAGAGAAACTTGAACACGGGGCTTCCTTCGTATGCGCTTGTCTCGGCTTGACCTGGCTAGGTCGTGCAGCCGATGGTAGGGAAGTTCATTGAATTAAAAAAGCGGAGAATTCCGCATACCATGATCGAAAAATCCAGTCAGCGCCTGCGCCTGAACCTGCGCCAGCTCGAAGTGTTCGTCGCCATGCGGGCCGGGTCGCGCGTTCGCAGTCAGCGGCCAGTTCGGCGCTGGCTGAGCTCGAGGCGGTGTTGGGGGTCGAGCTGTTCGACCGGGTCGGCCGGCGCCTGGCGCTCAACGAAAACGGGCGTGCGCTGTTGCCGCTCGCTATTGCGCTGCTGGAGCAGGCGGAGGAACTTGAGGGCCTGTTCAGCGGCGAACATGCGGCGCCGCTGCGCATCGCCGCCAGCCTGACGATAGGCGAATACCTGCTGCCACCCTTGCTGGCCCAGTGGAAACACGACCACCCGCACAGCCGGGTGCGCATGTTGATCGGCAACACCTCTGAGGTGATCGCCAGTATCGTGGGCAATAACGCCGACGTCGGTTTCATCGAGGGTAGCCAGACCCATCCGGATCTGCGGGTTCTATCGTGGCTCAGCGACGACCTGGTCATCGTCGCTGCGCCGGGTCATGCCTTGGCCGATAAGGCGGTCGGCATGCGCCGGTTGTCCGGCGCGTCGTGGATCCTGCGTGAGCTGGGCTCCGGCACGCGGCGGGCGGCCGACGAC
>CAJDWR010000125.1_pt1 | contig 14599 bp, 10 predicted proteins | sample 7391651 | NCBI WGS metagenome assembly CAJDWR01 (sample SAMEA7055720, study PRJEB34461) | soil metagenome | biome: terrestrial ecosystem; feature: Peninsula; material: soil | place: Antarctica | collected 2016
CTGGGCGAACGGCGTCAACGCTCCAGAGGCTGGGGCGATCACCTGGTTCGACGCCACAACGATCGTCACCGGCGCGGTCACTGCGGCCAACAGCCTGGTTGGCAGCCACGCGGATGATCGTGTCGGCAGGCCAGGCTCTATTGAATACCTGGACGCGGTCCATTACGCCGTCGTCAATTCATCCTGGAACGCGGATAGTGGAGCGGTCACCTGGATCGATAGCAATGCACCTACCGTCGGCGTCGTCTCCAGTGCGAACAGCGTGGTGGGCGGCACGTCAGATGATGCGGTCGGTTCGGGCGGTTTGGTGAATTTCGGCTACGGAAAGGCAGCAATTTTCAGCCCGAACTGGAACGCGGCGATGGGGGCGGTCAGCTGGCTGGACGTCGCAACCGGATCAGTCGGGGTGGTGGACATCAGTAACAGCCTGGTCGGATCGACGCCAGGCGACCGGGTAGGCGACTACGGCAGTTATACCTACCTCGCCGGACCGAACATTGCAATCATCAGCGATAGTTGGGCCAATTCGCCCAGCGTACCGGATGCCGGCGCCGTGACATGGGTCGATACCAGTACCGGCCTGACCGGGGCCGTCAGCGCGTCCAACAGCCTGGTCGGCTTCAGTGTGAATGATCAGGTCGGCAGCGGTGGTGTCGAGGATCTGGACAATGGCAAATTCCTGGTTTTCAGCCCGAGATGGAATGGAAACAGCNNGCCGTCACGTGGATGGACAGTAACGGCGGCACCGTGGGCGTCGTGGGCGCGGGCAACAGTCTGGTAGGTTCGCAGTCCGGCGATCAGGTCGGCGGAAACGGCAGTTACGGTTTTGTCGGCGACCTGCTGGCGATCTTCAGCCCCAACTGGAGCGACTTCTCGACATCCGCAGCGGGTGCCATCACCTGGGCCGATCCCATGGTCGGCATCGCAGGTGCAGTTTCCGGCAGCAACAGCCTGATCGGAGCTTCCATCAACGATCGGGTGGGGTCCGGCGGCTTGTACTACCTGGACGCCAGGTATGCACTGGTCCGCACCCAGGCCTGGTCCGACGGTGCCGGTGCCATCACCTGGATCGACGGGGCTGCGGCGCCGGTGGTCGGCCCGGTGAGCTACAGCAATAGCCTGGTGGGTGCCACGGCAGGTGACCAGATCGGAAGCTTTGGCGTGCAGAACCTGGGCAACGGCAAGTCACTGATCCTGAGTCCGAACTGGGATGGAAACAAGGGAGCGGTGACCTGGTTCGACAACACGGCGGGCACCACCGGCTTCGTGGATGGGAGCAACAGCCTGGTCGGCAGTACCGCCGGCACGACATCGTCCGGCGACCGGGTCGGCGCCAATTCCTATCAGCCGTTGGGCAATCTGATTGCGTTGCGCACACCGAACTGGAATAACGGCGCAGCCACACTGGCTGGGGCAGTGACCTTCGCTGATGCGTTCACGGGCGTCAGCGGTGCGGTTTCGGCCGCGAACAGCCTGGTGGGCACGCACACGAACGACCGGGTCGGCAATGCGTTCCTGGCGTCCGGGAGCAATGGCAACTACTACCTGACATCAACCAACTGGAACGCCAGTGCCGGCGCCGTCACCTTTGTCAATCCGAGCGCCGCGCCGTTGACCGGTGCCATCAGCGCGGGCAACAGCCTGATCGGCTCTGCGGCGGGTGATGCGGTCGGTGGCGGTGGCGTCCAGAATCTGTTCAATGGCAAGGTACTGGTCTTCAGCCCAGGCTGGAATGGCAGCATGGGTGCCGTGACCTGGTTCGACACCGTCAACGGAACCAGCGGCGCCGTCGGCGCCGGCAACAGCCTGGTGGGATCGACGGCCGGCGACGCCGTGGGTGCGTCGGGGCGCACGACAGCGGGTAACTTCATCGGCATTCGCAGTCCAAACTGGGATAACGGGGCCATCACCGACGCCGGCGCCATCACCTGGGCCGACGCGTTCGGTGGCATGACTGGCGCCGTGAGTGCAGCCAACAGTCTCGTGGGTGGAACTGCCAACGACCGTGTCGGATCGGGCGCGGCCGACTTCGTGACGTCCAGCCTGTCGGCGGTGCGCACAACCACCTGGGGCGGTAACGCTGGCGCTGTGACCTGGATCAACAATGCCGCGCCGACTACCGGTGTGGTGAGCGCAGCCAATAGCCTGGTGGGTTCGGCTGCAGGGGATCAGGTCGGCAGCGGCGGATTCAGCTTCGGCAGCGGCTATATCGTGTTGCGCAGCACGTCCTGGAGCGGCAACCGCGGGGCGGTAACCTGGATTGATCTGACGTCGCCGTTGACGGGCGTGGTGTCGTCTGCCAACAGCCTGGTCGGCGCGAATGCCAATGACTTCATCGGAAGCGGCGGCGTGTCGTTCATGTCCAACGGCAACTACTACGTGCGCAGCACCAGTTTTGCCAGTAACGCCGGTGCGGTGTCGGTCGGTGCCAGTGCCGGTGGCATTTCCGGCGTGGTGTCGGCCGCCAATAGCCTGGTCGGACAGAACGCGAATGACGGCTATGGCACATCGGTGCAGGAAATCAGTGGCAGCCGGTTGCTGGTACGGGCCGCCAATGCGGACAGCGGTGGCTTGATCGACAACGGCCGAGTGCACATCTATTCAGGCGGAGCGGGTGGCGGCGGTGGGCCTGGTGGTCCACTCGGCAGCCAGTTGTTCATGGACAACATGGCCAGCCTGATAACGATCAGTCCGGCGCAACTGACCGCCATCCTCAATACTGGTACGTCCATATTCCTGCAGGCCAGCAGCGACATCACGCTCGATTTCTTGTCTGACATCATTGTCAACAATCCGTCGGGCGATGGTGGCACGTTGACGCTGCAGGCCGGCCGCAGCGTGTACCTCAATTCGAGCATCCTGACCGACGATGGCGACCTGGATGTGATCGCCAACGAGTTGGCCAGCAACGGCGTCTTGGCTGCGTACCGTGATCCTGGTCCGGCCGTGATCGCGATGGCTGACGGTACCCACATCGATGCCGGCACAGGCACGGTCAGGCTGCTGCTGCGCGATGGCGCTGGGCGCACTGGGGCGCAGGCGGAGGCGTCAGGCATCCAGATGCGCAGTATCAACGCCGGCACCTTGGTTTCCCGAAGCGATACCGGCTCAGTGACCATCGGCAGTCTCGGTGCGAGCGCACCGAGCGAGATCGTCGTGCTCGGCGATGCCAGCATCATCGCCAGGACCACGGTGTCGCTGTTTGGCGGGAACGCCGGCGCGCCGGCCTTGTTGTCGGCGGATGGCCAGATCACGATTGCATCGCCCAATCCGGCCGTCGATCCGGCTCCGGTCCTGACGCTGATCAATGGCGGGTCCACGGCGCGGATCGTCAATCCGACGGGGACGCACCCGTTGATTCTGTCGGGTTCGGAGTGCATCGACTGCATGGTGGTGTCGGACTACGAGATCACCGGCGGCGGCGGCAACAGCATCCTGCAGAACATCACCGCGGCGTTGCTCAGCCTGCAGACCAATTTGCAGGACATGCCGAAACCACCGCCAAAGGACGAAGAGGATGACATCGGTATCGACACTGGCGAGACGTGCCAATAATCGGGTCAGATCATGACAATATCAAAGAACCATTGCCTCTGGGCCCTGATGCTCGCCGCGCCGGTGATGGCATTTGCCGCGCCTGCCGGTGAAGTCGAGTTTGCCAAGGGTGTCGGTGCAGCGCAGGCTGCCTCCGGTGTGCCGCGCATCCTGAGCCAGGGTGTGCCGATCCAGCCCGGAGACACCGTGACCATGGGCTCGAACAGCTTCGCGGTGCTCAAGTTGACCGATGGCACCCGGATGACGCTGCGCCCCAATACCGAGATCCGCTTCGACCAGTATGTATTCAACGAGCCGAACAAGCCGGACGGATTTTTCACCAGCCTGTTCAAAGGGGGGGTGCGCGTGGTCACGGGTCTGATCGCCAAATCGTCTCCGAACGCGGCCCGGCTGACAACTCCGACCGCTACCGTCGGCATTCGCGGTACCGACTTCGACGCTCGCTTGTGTGGCACCGATTGCGCTGCCGATGCCAGGCGTATCGGTCAATCGTCAGAAGTGGCCAATGTGGCGGCGAGTGCCCGTGTGGCTGCCTTGCTCGGACCGGTATCGGCGCAGGCGCCCAATGGCGTTCGCCGCACGGTGGTCGAAGGGGGACCGGTCTACCCGGGCGACACGCTGGAGACATCGGGCAACGGCCATGCGATTCTGGTGTTTCGCGACAACACCAAGGTGACGGTGCAGCCGCACACCCAGTTCCGGGTCGAGAATTTTGTTTACAACCGGGCAAGTCCGAGCGATGGTTCGGTGGTGTTCAACCTGTTGCGCGGGGGCATGCGGGTGTTGACTGGCTTGGTCGGGCGCTCACGGCCGCAGGCGGTGCGCATGACCACACCGACCGCCACCGTGGGCATCCGTGGCACCGGGCTGGACATCGTCAGCGAGCCGGACAGCTGCGCCGCACCCGGCGGTGCTGCTGGTTGTACGCTGATCGCCACCTGGCAAGGCGAAGGCGTGCTCAACCCCGGCACTGCCAACGAGTTCGCGGTACCGACCGGTGTTTTTGCGGTGCAGGACAGTGCGAATTCCATGCCGCAGTCGTTGTCTACACCGCCGCCCAACATGATCAACATGCCCACGCCGCGCCCGGATACCGTGCCTGCGAGCGCCGAGCAACTGTTCAGCGCGCAGGAAATCGACCAAAGCGATGTCGGCCTGTTCGTGTTTGCACGTGATGGCCATCTGTCATTGACCAGCGGCGACAAGACGCTGGACATCGCACGCGGTGAAACCGGCTTTCTCAATGCCGACGGCACGCAGTTGGTGCGGACGCTGGTCACGCCGAACTTTTTGGAGTTCGACTTTGTCCCGCGGCCCGATCGCCTGAATCCGAATGCCGCGCGTTTGCTTGACCTCGCCGGTGCGTTCCGCGCCCGGCCGCAGGTGTGCCGCTAGAACAAGGACTGCCCAACATGCACATGACCAAACCGTACATCGCCACTCTGATCCTGGCACTTGTCGCGACCGCCCAGGCAACGTACGCGCAAAATGCCTCGACTCCCCCTGCCAAGGCCAGTTTCACTGTCAGCGGGTATACGGTCGAAGGGGACAACCCACTGGGCGACGCCCAGGCCCAGGAAGCGCTGGCACCGTATGTGGGTGAACATCACGGAATCGAGCGGCTGCAACAGGCCGCGACGGCCTTGGAGACGCTGTTGCGCAAGAACGGGTACGGTTTTTACCGTGTGGTGTTGCCGCCGCAGGACATCGGAGGAGTGATTCGCCTGCAGATGTTCAAATTCACGGTCGGTGAGATCGAAGTCAAGGGAAACCAGTTCTTTTCCAACGACAACATCCTGCGCAGCATGCCGCAACTGAGCTCTGGCATCTCACCCAATACCAACGCCTTGGCGCGCGATCTGGCATTGGCCAACGAGAACCCGAGCAAACGCGCCAAGGTGACCTTCAAGCAAGGCAAGGCGGCCGATACCGTCGATGCGCTTGTCGAGGTTGAGGATTCGCGTACCGTGAGCGGTTTCGTTTTGCTCAACAACAGCGGTACCTCCGAGACCGGCAATGGCCGGCTTACGCTGGGCGCGTCGCACGCAAACCTGTTCGACAAGGACCACCAGGCCACCTTCACCTACACCACCTCTCCGACCGAGCCGGGCCGGGTTTGTACAACCTGGGCACGATGTTATCGGCCTACTACACCACCTCCTCTGTGTCATCGGGCATCGTCGCCAACACGATCAATGTGACGGGACGGGGTGACTTTGCCGGAGTGGCGGCCAGCTACTACTTTGCGCCGCAAGGCGACTACCGCGCCTACCTTACTGTCGGCCTGGACGACAAGCATTTCCGCAATGACAAGATCACGACACTCGCTGGTGCGGCGCTGTTCCCGAACTACCGTACACGTCCGCTGACGTTGTCCTATACCGGTCGGTTCAAGAAGCAATGGGGGCAGTGGGGCTACAACCTGGAGTTTGCGCACAATCTTTCCAGTGGCAGCGGCAACGACGACGCTTCCTACGCAGCCAATCGCACGGGTGCGTCGACCAACTGGAACGCGCTGCGTTACGGCTTCGATGTGGCGTTGCCGATGCCTGCGCAATGGCTATTCATGGGGCGTTTGCGTGGCCAAGACAGCGGCGACGCACTGGTGCCAGGAGAGCAGTTTGGCATTGGCGGCGCCATGTCGGTGCGTGGATTGCCCGAGCGGGTGTTGGCGGGCGACTCCGGCCACTGGGGAAACCTGGAGGTCTGGACACCCGCACTGGCCGAGAACACCCGCATGCTGGTGTTCTATGACTTCGGCGAGATTCGCAACCACAACAATGCCGTGATGCCCTCCGCCTCCGTCACATCCTTCGGCCTCGGAGTGCGCTGGAGCATGGGCAAGCAACTCTCGGCCAGTCTGGATCTGGGCCACGTGCTCAGTGGCCGCAGCAAGCTGCCGGCCGGCACCTCGCGCGACCGGGCACACCTGAACGTCAGTTACCAATTCTGAATGCAGGACCCCGGCTCGGGGTGGGTTGTCAGGGCCAGAGCCGCGTTCAGGCATATTCAGGTGTCATTCTGATAACGCAGGCATGTCCGGAGCCGGTAACGCCAGATTGGCGCTCAGCGCGACCTGAACACATTCCCTGAGGTGCTGCTCGCCCAGGTAGCGCAGCGCCGAATACCCCACCATTGCCGCCACGGCCTGGCCGGCCAGCGGCACGTATTTCGCGACCTGTCTGGTTGTCATTCGCACGCCCACCACCTTGGCCGCACGCATCACCAGCTCGCGCGTGATGGTCTTGCCGATCAGCATCGAACCCACGCTGTTGATCGCCTTTTGCAGGTGTTCGCGCTTGCGTGGCCCCAGGCGCGCAATCTGCTCGGGAGTGAGGCCAAAGCGGGCGTTGATTTGCGGCACCAGTTTGGACAACAGCGCGGCGTCAACCGCCCAGTCCAGGCCGGGCAGGGGAACGGTGCTGGCAGCTGCCGACATCAGGGACCGGCGGTGCAGCAACTTGCGGCATTCCTGAACAGCAGCGGTAAGCGCCGGATTGCCTTGGGCGAGATGTAATGCAGTAGCCATGAACCCGAGCATGCCGACAACGCCGGCCGCCTGGCAAAAGTTCTGCGCAAAAACCCCTCAGTTTGGTCGGCCTAATGTGCCATGCACGGCCAACACAGCGCGCTGGGCGCAGGCCCATCGTGGCGTCCGGGACCCTTCTCGCCCCTTGGACCTGGTCGCGGTGCGTGCCGCTGCCACCGCGTGCCGACCGGTCCGTGCAGCTTCAGCGCAAACGCCCTGGCGCCAGGGCGGCCAGGCTGATGCCCTGTTGCAACAGGTGCGCAGGAGTGGGCTGCAACAGCAGCAAAGCCGCGGCCAGTTCGGATGCGCCCGGCGCGCTCTGGATACCGTAACCTCCCTGGGCGGCGAGCCAGAACAGACCGTCGCAACCCATGTCCCAGCCGATCACCATCTCACCGTCCGGGACGAACGAGCGCAAGCCGGCCCAACTGCGCAATGGCCGGCGGATCTGCAGCGTGGTGGCAGCCTCGATGTGGTGGATCGCAGTGGCGATGTCGAGTTCTTCCGGCACCACGTCGTGCGGTACCGTCGGATCGGCATTGGCTGGAGAGCCCAGCAAAACGCCTGCATCGGGCTTGATATACCAGGAATTGTCGATGCTCGAAGTGACCGGCCATGCCGACACGTCCACGCCCTCGGGCGGGCGAAAGGTGAAGGCACTGCGCCGATGCGGAACCAGGCCGATCGGCGCTGCGCCGCACAGCGTGCCCACCTGGTCGGCCCAGGCGCCAGCAGCGTTCACCATCGATCGGGCCATGAGAGTCTGGCCGTTGGCCAAACCGAGGCGCCAGACGCCATCGACGCGTTGCGCTTGTGTGAGTTCTGCCTGGGTGTGCATGACACCGCCGGCGCGCCGAAACATGCGCAGGAAACCTTGGTGCAGCGCATGGACATCGATGTCCATCGACATCGGGTCCAACAGTCCGCCCAGCACGGCCTCGGGCCGCAGGCAGGGAAACAGGGCCACGGTGCCATCCCGGTCGAGTCGGCGCAATGCGGGGCAGGTGTCTCCCAGTTCATGTTGCAGCGCATCGAGCGCCTGCTGCTGACCGGCCAGCGCCAGATACAAGGCGCCACGCGCGTGCAACAGTGGTTGCTCGGTAAATCCTTCCGGCGGCTGCAGGTAAAACGCACGGCTGGCCCGCGTCAGGGCGCGCACCATGGGTGGCCCGTAACTCTCCATGAACATCGCTGCCGAGCGGCCGGTGGAGTGGTAACCGGGTTGGGATTCGCGCTCGAGCAACACGACGCGGCTGTGCGTCGCCAGTCGGGCGGCGACCGATGCGCCGGCAATACCGGCGCCGATGATGGCAAAGTCAAAAACGGTTTGATCGGACATGAAAGGTCCCGTTCGGCACACTGGAATCGGCTCATTCTCGCATCCGGTTGGCGGCTCGATTAAGATGGGCCGCCGCCGTAACCGCTCGTCCGCCATGAACCCTTTTCACCGCATTCCCGGCCGCCGTTTCCTGCACGCCCCGGGCCCGACCCATGTGCCCGACGAGGTCGTCCATGCCATGAGCCGGCAACCGATGGACATGGGAGATCCCCGGCTGGACCTGGTGATTGCCGCTTGCGAGGACGGACTGCGTCGCCTGTTGCAGGCCCGGCAAAGCGATATTTTTCTCTATGCCGCCAACGGCCATGGCGCCTGGGAGGCGGTAATCGTCAATCTGGTGTCGCCGGGTCAGCAGGTGCTGGTGCCTGGAACTGGCCATTTCTCCGATTCCTGGGCCTTGCAGTGCGAAGCCATGGGTGTGTCGGTCGTGCACACGCCCTGGATCGAAGGCGCACCGATCGACCCGATGGTGGTCGAACAGGTGCTGCGTGATGACCACGCGCACACCATCCGCGCAGTGTTTGCCATCCATACCGATACCGCCAGCGGGGTTTGCAACGATCTGGCAGCCTTGCGCCGTGCCATCGACGCGGCCGGGCATCCGGCCTTGTTCGTCGTGGACGTGGTGGCGTCGCTTGGCGCAAGTGACTTTGCGATGGATGAACTCGGCGTCAACGTGGTGCTCGGTGCGTCGCAAAAAGGCCTGATGTGCCCGCCGGGCCTGGGCTTTGCCGCCGCCGATGCGCGTGCCATGGCCGTATGTGAACAGGTCACGACACCGCGTTATTACTGGGACTGGCGGCAACGCAGGAGCGAGCTTTCGTACCGCAAATTTTGCGGCACACCGCCGCAAACCCTGTTGTTCGGTTTGCAGGCGGCGCTGGACCTCATTTTTGCGGAAGGACTGGACCGGGTGCTGGTGCGACACCGGTTGCTGGCAACCATGGTGCATGCCGCGGTGGACTGTTGGAGTGCGGCGGGTGCTGTGCGCCTGTTTGCGCCGCTGGCCGCGTCACGCTCAGCGTCGGTGACGACGATTGCGGTAGCACAGGGCATCGACGTGGAGGCCATGCGTACGGTGGCGCGTGAACAGTTTCAGGTTGCGCTGGCCGGTGGCCTGGGGCCCTTGCATGGCCGGGCGTTTCGTATCGGGCACTTGGGTGACATCAACGCACCGATGGTGCTGGGTTGCCTTGCTGGCGTGCAGGCCGCGATGGTGGTGCAGAACATTGCACACGGGCCCGGCGCACTGGATGCGGCGATCACTTGCCTGGCTCGGGGCTGACGACTCCAGCTTCGACTGCTCGCAGACCCAACGGATGATTGCATGACCCAGACCACCGCTTCGACCCGCGCGAGCGTACACGCCATCGAGTCGCGTTATGCCTGGGTGCGGCTGTGTGTGTCGTTGGTGCTGATGACAATCGGCGGGGTCGGCATGTACGGGTCCGCCGTCGTGCTGCCGGCCATGCAGGCCGACTTCGGTGTCGTGCGCGCAGATGCGTCCTTGCCCTATACGCTGACGCTGATCGGGTTCGGAGTCGGTGGCATCCTGATGGGTCGTCTGGCCGACCGGTTCGGTGTGATGGCGGTGGTGCTGATGGGCGCCGGGTTTCTGGGTCTGGGTTTTGTTGCCGCAGGCTTCGGCGCCAACCTGTGGCAGTTCAGCCTCGCTCATGGCTTGCTGATCGGCATGCTGGGCACCTCAGCCACGTTTGCGCCGCTGGTGGCCGATACCGCGCTATGGTTCAACCGTCGCCGTGGCATAGCGCTGGCGATCTGCATGAGTGGCAACTATCTGGCCGGTGTGGTCTGGCCACCGGTGATGCAGCATTTCATCGGAACGGTCGGATGGCGTGCCACCTACGTTGGACTGGGCGTGTTCTGCGTGCTGACCATGGTGCCGCTGGCGCTGGTGTTGCGGCCCAGGCCGCCGACGGTCATCACACCTGTGTCAGGTGCACCAACTCCCGCGCCGATACGCTCAGCGCGCTTTGTTGGCCAGTCCGATCCTGCGCATCCTCTGGGCATGCGCCCGGGAACGCTGCAGCTACTGCTGTGTGTGGCGGGTGTGGCGTGTTGTGTTGCGATGTCGATGCCACAGGTGCATATCGTCGCTTATTGCACCGACCTGGGTTTTGGTGCGGCGCGTGGCGCCGAGATGTTGTCGCTGATGATGGGGGCCGGCATCGTCAGCCGCCTGGTGTCCGGCTGGGTGTCCGACCATATCGGCGGCCTGCATACCTTGTTGCTCGGCTCAGTGCTGCAAGGCCTTGCGCTGGTATTGTTCCTGCCCTCCAGCGGCCTTATGCCGTTGTATGTGGTGTCCGGTCTGTTCGGTTTGTTCCAGGGTGGCATCGTGCCCAGCTACGCGCTGATCGTGCGCGAGTATTTCACGCCGAAGCAGGCCGGGGCGCGGGTCGGCACGGTCTTGATGGCGACCTTGCTCGGCATGGCCCTGGGCGGGTGGTTATCAGGCGCGATCTTTGACTGGACCGGTTCCTACCATGCTGCGTTTCTCAACGGCATCGCCTGGAACGGATTGAATCTGGCCATCGTGGTGTTCCTGATCGTGCGTGCGCGCCGTGGCACAACGCCGGCAGCAGCTAGCCCGGCGGGCGCCAAGGCATCCTGAACCAGGCTCCTGGTCGCGGACCCGTCAGGGCGACAGATGCAGCGGCGCAGCCCGCTTCTCGTACTTTTTCTGCATCACCAGTTCGACGCTGCCATCGTCGTTCTGGCGCTCCAGGCGCACGGTGAATCCCCACAGGTAGGCCAGATGTTCGACCACCGTCTCGTACGATGCATCGAGTGGCCGGCGCTGGTGCACGAAGTGCCGCAAGGTCAGTGACCGGTCGCCGCGCAGGTCCACATTCCAGACCTGCAGATTGGGCTCACGCCGGCCCAGATCATATTGTTCGGACAGTCGTCGGCGCACGGCCTGGTAACCGGCCTCGTCATGGATGGCATCGATGCGCAGTGTGCGGCGGCTGTCGTCGTCCAGCACCGAGAAGAAACGGAACTCGCGCATCAGGCGGGGCGACAGGTATTGGGCGATGAAACTCTCGTCCTTGAAATTCTGCATCGCGAAATCGAAGGTCTCGCGCCAGTCGGAGCCCGCGATCTGCGGAAACCAGACACGATCCTCCTCATCAGGGTGCTCGCAGATGCGCCGAATGTCGCGCCACAGCGCGAACCCGAGGGCATACGGATTGATCCCGGAGTAGTGGGGGCTGTTGTAAGGCGGCTGGTAGACCACATTCGTGTGCGATTGCAGAAATTCGAGCATGAAACCGTCCGAGACGCCGCCTTCGTCGTACAGGCTGTTGAGCAGCGTGTAATGCCAGAAGGTGGCCCAGCCCTCGTTCATGACCTGCGTCTGACGCTGAGGATAGAAATACTGGCCGATCTTGCGCACGATACGCACCACTTCGCGTTGCCAGGGTTCCAGCAGCGGGGCGTGCTTTTCGACGAAATACAGCAGATTCTCCTCCGGCTCGGCCGGGAATCGCTTCTCCTGCAGCGGTTGCGTGCGCTCGTGCGATGGCGGCAGCGTGCGCCACAAGGTGTTGACCTGGCTTTGCAGATAGTCTGAACGCGCTTGCTGGCGTTCGGTCTCCTTGGCCAGTGACAGCTGCGTCGACCGCTTATAGCGATCCACACCTACGCTCTGCAAGGCGTGACAGGCGTCGAGGACGCGCTCCACCGCAGCCACGCCATGGCGCTCTTCACACTCGGCGATGTAGTTGCGGGCAAACACCAGGTAATCGACGATGGCATCGGCGCTTGTCCATTGCCGGAACAGATGATTGCCCTTGAAGAACGAGTTGTGACCATAGGCCGCATGGGCGATCACCAGAGCCTGCATCGGCAATGTGTTTTCGTCCATCAGGTACGCGATACACGGGTTTGAATTGATGACGATTTCGTAGGCCAGGCCCATCTGCCCGCGCTTGTAGCGATTTTCGGTGGCCAGGAAGTGTTTGCCAAACGACCAATGGTGGTAATACACCGGCATGCCGATGGACGCATATGCATCCATCATCTGCTCGGTGCTGATGATCTCCAGCAGGTGCGGGTAACAGTCGAGCCGGTAACGCGCCGCGATTCGACCGATCGCCGCGTCGTACAACTCGAGTGCCTCCATCGTCCATTCGGAGCCGCCGGGTAGGGTGGGGGTGCGCACGGTCGTCATCGCGTCGACGGCTCGGTTGTGCGTTTGCGAAACAGTTCACGAAACACCGGGTAGATGTCCTTCACCGTGCCGATGCGTTGCATCGCAAACTGGCCCTGGTGGGTGGATTGAAGTTTTTCGTATTCACGCCACAGGTTTTGCGGCTGCCCGTCGGTGATCTCGATGTAGGCGAAATACTGGACCATCGCCAGCAGGGAATCTTCCAGGATCGCGCGGCAGAGGGGCGAATCGTCATTCCAATTGTCGCCATCGGAGGCCTGTGCGCCGTAGACATTCCAGTGGCTGGAGGGATAACGCTGGGCCACGATCGTTCGCATCATCTCCAGGGCGCTGGACACCACCGTGCCACCGGTTTCGCGCGAGGTGAAAAAGTCGTCTTCGTCCACTTCCTTCGCGATCGTGTGGTGGCGGATGAACACCACGTCGGTCCGCGCGTAGTTGCGGGTCAGGAACAGGTAAAGCAGCATGAAGAACCGCTTGGCGATGTTCTTGCGTTCCTCGTCCATTGAACCTGAAACGTCCAGCAGGCAGAACATGACTGCCTGCGTCGTGGGCTGGGGAATCCGCACCCGGTTGTTGTAGCGCAGGTCGAAGGTGTCGATGAACGGAACCGCATCGATACGCGCATTGAGTCGCGCAATTTCGCGGCGCAGCCGCTCGACCTGGGGATGTTCGGTCTCCTCGCCCGGGGCCGTTGCCGGCATCGAACCGAGCAACACGCGCAACTCCTGTTCCAGCGCGCGCAAACGTGCGACATAAGGCGCACCGATGGCGATGCGGCGACCAGCAGCGCCCCGCATTGTGCGTGCCAGGTTGATGTTGGTGGGCACGCCGCTCTGCGTGAATCCGGCGCGCACCCGCTTGTACTGGTCGATGCGCGCGAGTTGGCGTTTGACCATGTTGGGCAAGGCCAGTTCGTCGAAAAAGATGTCGAGAAATTCGTCACGCGTCAGAGTGAAGATGAAATCATCCAGGCCTTCGCCATCGCGACTGGCCCGGCCGCGCCCAGTGCCACCGCCGCCACCAGGCGGACGGTCGAACTCGTCACCTTGCGTGAAGCGGTCATTGCCCGGGCTGACGCTTTCCCAGACGCCACCGCGTCCATGGGAAAACTGAGGCTCCTCGATATCCTTGCCTGGAATGCCGATCTTTTCGCCGTTGTCGAGATCGCGCACGCCACGCTGGCCAATCGCATCCGACACTGCCTTGCGGATCTGGCCCTTGAACCGCTTGATGAACCGCGCGCGATTGACCGAACTCTTGTTCTTGCTGTCGAAGCGGCGGTCAACGATACGCACCGTCATGAAAGATCCTGGGCGCTGGTGCGATCAGGACGACTTGCGCACCCGCAGATACCACTCACACAACAACCGCACCTGCTTTTCCGTATAGCCCTTGCTGATCATGCGATCGACGAAGTCCTGGTGCTTCTTCTGGTCGTCGGCACTGGCCTTGGCATTGAACGAGATCACCGGCAGAAGATCTTCGGTGTTGGAGAACATCTTCTTCTCGATCACCGCCCGCAACTTTTCGTACGACGTCCAGCTCGGATTGTGGCCTTCGTTCTTGGCTCTCGCACGCAGCACGAAATTGACCACCTCGTTACGGAAATCCTTCGGGTTCGAGATGCCCGCGGGTTTTTCCATTTTTTCGAGTTCGTCGTTCAGTGCGGCGCGGTCGAGCATCTCACCGGTGTTGACGTCGCGGTATTCCTGGTCCTGGATCCAGAAGTCGGCGTAGGTGACGTAACGGTCGAAGATGTTCTGCCCGTATTCGGAATAACTCTCCAGGTAGGCGGTCTGTATTTCCTTGCCGATGAATTCGGCATACCGTGGCGAGAGGAACTCCTTGATCGCGCGCAGGTATTTTTCCTCGACTTCCGGGGCAAACTGCTCCTGCTCGATCTGCTGTTCGAGCACGTACATCAGGTGCACCGGGTTGGCGGCGACTTCGCGGTGGTCGAAGTTGAACACTCTCGAGA
>CAJDWR010000049.1_pt1 | contig 14360 bp, 12 predicted proteins | sample 7391651 | NCBI WGS metagenome assembly CAJDWR01 (sample SAMEA7055720, study PRJEB34461) | soil metagenome | biome: terrestrial ecosystem; feature: Peninsula; material: soil | place: Antarctica | collected 2016
GAACATGACCTCCGATTTATCCGAGTTGGCGACGTTATGCTTGTAGCGCTTCGTCTTGGTTTTCACATAGTGCGTGTCATAGCGCCGATCGGTTACCGTCGGTACCATGGCGTCCGAAATATGTCCAATACCGCCCAGACGCGCGGCCTCCAGGGCGAGTTCGGTTGTCGATATATCGACCCCCATGCCGCCTACGATGATGGGCACCAACTCCAGTTTCCCAAAACGCAGCCGAAAATCATCAACACATTTCATTACTGTCCTTCGCCTGTCAATAAGTGGCGGCCTGGCGCGCGCTCAGCGCGAGGCTGGCATAGGCTAGAGTGCGTCATGCCAGGTAGAGGCCGCCGGACTTGCATCCGTTCTGTCCATTGAATCTGCATAGTGGCGATTTCTTGTCCGTCGCAAGACCGATATTAGTGGTCGAACCGTTCTGAGGGGTTTGCGGGGTTTCCTGAATGCGCTACAGGGCCTCAATTGATCGGTGGTGATGGGCAGATTTCCACCAATTATGCAGTCCGCAGCACGTGCAAACGCCTCATGTTCCACGCCATCACAATAGACACCATTCGCCGCCGATCTTGTTCATTCGGCACATGCTCACATGGTATCGGGCGTTTGCCGCCGTGCACGACACGGATCCATGCGGCGACGTCCTTGTCGCTCAGGCCGTTGGCTTTCATCAGCCCCGACAGGCAACTCTGCAGCGGTTTGCGATTTGGCGACGCAGTGTGGCGTTTAACGCGTGAACGCCTGCGCCAACCGCGATGGGTGTTCCATCTACTGGTCTTGCAAATCATCCAGCGTCACACCAAGCGCCAAGGCAATCGCGCGCAACGTCTTGACGGCTCCTTGCCGTTTGCCGGTCTCGATCTGGCTCAGGTATGCCTTGCTGATACCGGCCAACGCCGCCACAGCATCCTGCGTCAGCTGACGATATTCACGCCAGGCCTTGGCAGGATGTGTGCCGCCGATGATCGCTTGCGCCACCATGGCCGAAACACGGAACCCGTCATCCCGGCTTTTTGCCAAGTCGTACAAAGCTTCGTCCTCCATGTCCGCCAGCAAAGGCGCGATTCGCTCGAACACATGCATGGGCACCACGGCGTACTCGGGTTTGCCGTCGCGTTCGATAAACTGGATCGATTTCATTTGTAAACACCTCCCCGAGTGGCGATAGCCAAGACCAAGATGAGCAGGCGCCCATCGTCAATCTCGTAAATCACCCGCCATTCGCCAACTCGCAACCGATAACCCACTCTGCCAACCAGCCTTTTGACGTTAAGTGCGGCAAACGGATTTGCCGACAACAATGCAATCTTGGCCAGCATGTTGACACGCACATCTGCCGGCATTCCATGTAACGCCTTGACGGCGTCGCGCGTGTTTGATTTCGTAACGGTTGATCATATTAGCTATTTGCTAACTTGCAAACCTTCGACACACAATTTGTGATGGCAACGCATCCTTTGTCGCTCATGGGCGATGGTCGGGTATCACCGAATGCGGTGCATCCGTCATCGGATGGAAGACCGGCAGAAATTGCCTGCCCCATGAAATGCACCGAGGCGGGCAGTCACCACGGAACGCAACACCCCCATTCGCATCCCACGATGTGTGACGCCATCGCGGGCGCACCAATTTCGGCCACCGCCCATCATCAAGTGAGACCCCACGCACGACATGAAAAACGCCTTCTCCATTGGCCCGCTGCTGCTGCCCTACACGCTGCTGCTGGTCTTCGCCGCCGCTGGTCTCAGCCTGTTCGTGGGGCGGTGGGTGGGCAAACGCAGCGGTATCGACGCCGAGAGCGCGCTGTGGAATGCGCTGTTGGTCGGTGCCGTGGTTGCGCGACTGGCGTTCGTGTTCGAATACAAGACGCTGTATTTCGCGTCGCCACTGAGCATTTTTGACATCCGCGACGGCGGCTGGAACGCCACGGTCGGTCTGGCCGGTATGTGGCTTTATGCGCTGAGCCGTTATCAGAAGCGTCCGGAATTGCGCAAGGCACTGCAACGCGGCCTGCTCGCCGGCACTGTGGTGTTTTTTGTGGGAACCGGGCTGCTGCTGATCCAGCCCGACGGGCGCGGCCAGACCTTGCCGGACTTGGAACTGGCGTCATTGGAGGGCCCGACGGCCCGGCTGGCAGACTTCACCGGCCAACCCACTGTCGTCAACCTGTGGGCCACCTGGTGCCCACCGTGTGTGCGTGAGATGCCGATGCTGATGGCGGCGCAGCGCGAACACGCAAACGTGCATTTCGTGTTCATCAATCAAGGCGAACAACGCGCCCATGTCGCGCGCTGGCTGCACGCCCGCCAGTTGTCACTCAACCACGTGCTGCTCGACGAGAAGCGCCAGGCCAGCGCCACGTTCAAGCAACAGGGTTACCCGACCACGCTGTTTTTCAACGCCAGCGGCGAGATGGTCGCCTCGCGAATCGGTGAGTTGTCGGCAGCCACGCTGGAGCAAAACCTGGAAAAGGCACGGCGGTGAATCGGTGCGGGTGCCGCGGCCGACCCTTTGCGATTGCTCAAATGGTGAAAAGCACGACGTGACGGGGTTGGCAATTGCTCAATTGAGCAAGCGCCATCGGCCTGAAGTCTGTTCGCCGCGTCGGTCGTTCATGGCCCGCCACACAGCGGGCGCCACCTTGTCTGACTGATCTTCCACGATGCTGGCACGCATCCTGCATGGAACAGTCAATGGGTGAGCGGCCAGTGCAGGGGCACACGCTCCTGCAGAGTGACCCAGGAAGACAAACCCACAACAGGAGACAGCATGGAATTCCCCGTCCCGCACGACGTCAAGGCCAAGACCATCCCCGGAACCGAGGGGTGGGAGCGCATGTACCCGTATCAGTACCAGTTTGTGACCGACGACCCGGTGCGCAACCAGTACGAAAAAGAGACGTTCTGGTTCTACGACGGCCTGCACTACCCGGAGCCACTGTACCCGTTCGACACGATCTGGGACGAAGCCTGGTACCTCGCCCTGTCGCAGTTCAACAACCGCGTTTTCATGATACCGCCGGTACGTGGTGTCGACCACCGGATGATCAATGGCTATGTCTATATCTCGCCAGTCCCGGTAAAGGACCCTGAAGAAATAGGCAGTCGGGTGCCGCACTTCATGGAGCGCGCGGGCTACTACTACAAGAACTGGGATGCCCTGGAGGCCAAGTGGAAAGTGAAGATGGAGGCCACCATCCGTCAGCTCGAAGCCATTGAGATCCCCAAGCTGGCGGACATGGAAGACATCTCGGTTGTGACAGAGGCGCTGGGCGAGTCCAAGGGCTACCACCTGCTGAAAAACTACGACGATTTGATCAATCTGGGCATCAAGTGCTGGCAATATCACTTCGAGTTTCTCAACCTGGGCTACGCCGCTTACGTGTTCTTCATGGACTTCGTGCAGAAGCAGTTTCCCAGCATCCCGCCGCAGCGCGTGACGCAGATGATCTCGGGCATCGACGTCATCATGTATCGCCCTGACGAGGAGCTCAAGGGGCTCGCCCGCAAAGCGATTGAATTGGGTGTGGATGCGCTGGTCACCTCCAGCCCGGAGTGGACAGAGGTCGAAGCCGCACTCAAGGCGCAACCCAAAGGCGTCGAGTGGCTGGTATCGCTCAACCTCTCGCGTGAGCCCTGGTTCAATGTTTCCACTGGCACCGGCTGGTTCCACCATGACCGCTCCTGGAACGACCAGATGAACGTGCCGCTGTCGGGCATCAACACTTACATCGGCAAGCTCAAGCAAGGGGTCAACATTGATCGACCGACGGCCAAGGTCTGCGCCGAGCGCGACCGTATCACCGCCGAGTATCGCGACCTGATCCAGAACGACGACGACCGCAAGCAGTTCGACGAGTTGCTGGGCTGCGCCAAGACCGTGTTTCCCTACGTCGAGAACCACCTCTTCTACGTCGAGCACTGGTTCCATTCGGTGTTCTGGAACAAGATGCGTGAAGTCGGTGCCATCATGCAGGAGCACGGTGTCATCAAGGATGTGGATGACGTGTGGCTGTTGCGCCGCGACGAAATCAAGTCGGCCTTGTGGGACATCGTTACCGCCTGGGCAACCGGCGTCACGCCGCGCGGCACCCATACCTGGCCGGCCGAGATCGAGTGGCGCAAGGGCGTGATGGAGAAATTCAAGGAGTGGAGCCCGCCGCCAGCCATTGGCATCGCCCCCGAAGTCATCCAGGAGCCCTTCACCATTGTGCTGTGGGGCGTCACAAACAAGTCGTTGGCAGATTGGGCCAGCGTGCAGGAGGTCAAGGACCCCGACAGCATCACCGAGCTCAAGGGCTTTGCTGGCAGCCCCGGCATTGTTGAGGGCCCGGCCCGGGTGTGCAAGACGGTGGCCGAAGTCGGCCAACTGCAGGAAGGTGAAATCCTGGTGGCGCCCACCACCTCTCCATCGTGGGCACCGGCCTTTGCCAAGATCAAAGCCTGTGTGACCGATGTGGGCGGCGTCATGAGCCACGCGGCCATCGTTTGTCGCGAGTACGGCATGCCAGCGGTCGTGGGCACTGGACACGGTACCAAGGTGATTCGCAGCGGCATGATGATCCGGGTGGATGGCTCCACCGGCGTGATCACCATCCGGCGCTGAAGGCTGCATATGAACTCGGCTACTACCTCCGCACCCACCGCAGCGCTGGTTGGCGCTGCAACCTCCGCCGCTCCGTTGGTGTGCTGGCTGGAGCACTGCGACAAGACCTCGCTGCCGCTGGTGGGCGGCAAATGCGCCTCGCTGGGCGAACTGATCCATGCCGGGGTGCGGGTCCCACCCGGCTTTGCTCTGACCACTGCCGGCTTTCGCCAGTTCATGGCCGAGTCGGGAGTGGACGCAGCAGTGGCCACGCTGCTGCGCGGGGCCAATTGCGATGATCTCGAAGCGTTGGAGGTTATCAGTGCCCAGATACGCGCGCTGATCGAAGAACATCCCTTTTCAGTCGAGATCGAAGATCAGGTGGCCGAGTGCTACCGCAAGCTGTCGCTACGCTGCGGCATGCCGGCCGCGCCGGTGGCAGTGCGCTCCAGCGCGACAGCCGAAGACCTGCCCGGCGCCAGTTTTGCCGGCCAGCAGGACACCTACCTCTGGGTGCGCGGCGTCGATGAGGTGCTGCATTACATGCGCTGCTGTATCTCCAGTCTGTACACCGCACGCGCCATTGCCTACCGCGCCAACAAAGGCTTTGCGGATGAGCAATTGGCCATCAGCGTGGGCGTGCAGAAGATGGCCAACTCGTACACCGCGGGTGTGATGTTCACCGTGCACCCTGGCAACGGAGACCGCTCGGTGATCGTGATCGATTCGAATTTCGGCTTTGGCGAGTCAGTGGTGTCGGGCGAGGTCACGCCAGATCATTTCGTGGTCAACAAGATCACGCTGGACATCATCGACCGCACGGTCTCGGAGAAGCTGATTTGCTACACCGTGGACACCCGCACGCAGACTTCCCAGAAGATGGATGTGCCGTTCGAGCGGCAGAAGGTGCAGTCGCTGATCGACGATGAAATTACCGAGCTGGCCTGGATGGGCAAAAAGATCGAACAACACTACGGCTGCCCAATGGACATCGAGTGGGCCATCGATAAAGACGTGCCGGCAGGCGGCAATATTTTCATCTTGCAGGCGCGCCCCGAAACGGTCTGGAGCAAGCAATCGAAGGATCAGGCCAAGGCCGCAGTGGGCTCCGCCATGGACTACATCCTCAGCGGCATGCTGGCCGGCCGGCGCGTGAGCTGACGCATTCCCTTTTTATCCCCAACGCATCAATCAACAGGAGCAAACATGAATGCACGTACGAAGGTAGGACTCATTGACGATCTGCGCAGCTATATCGCTGCGCTGGAAGCCAATGGGCAATTACACCGTGTCAAGACCGAGGTGGACTGGAAGTTCGAACTCTGCCACGTCTCGAAGGTGAACGAAGAACAAAAAGGCCCTGGCCTGCTGTATGAGAACGTCAAGGACAACGACATCCCGGTGTTCACCAGCGCCTTCACCACCTCGCAACGGCTGGCCATCGCGCTGGAACAGGACCCTTCGCTGTCGATGAGTCAGCTCTCAAAGAAATGGATGGAGCTGACGACCAAACAAATGGTCAAACCCGAGTTCGTCGACAACCCACCCGTGATGGAAAACGTGATCACCGGCGATGCCGTGGACATCGAGAAATTTCCATCACCCTGGTTCTATCCGGATGACGGCGGGCGCTTCTTCGTGACCTCGGGCTTCCTGGTCACACAGGACCCAGACACCGGCTGGACCAACCTGGGGACCTACCGTTCGCAGGTGCTGGGCAAGAATCTGCTGGGCTCGCAGATCATCAAGGGCAAGCATGGCGACATGCACATGAAGAAGTACCAGGAGCGTGGTGAACTGATGCCCGCTGCCGCCGTGGTGGGCTGCGATCCGGTGCTGTTCCTGGCCGCCTCCACTCTCGTGAGCTCGCAGGTAGATGAGTACGACGTGGCCGGCTCGCTGCGTCAACGGCCAGTGCCCGTGTTCAAGTCGGAGCTGACTGGCCTGACGCTGCCGGCCAACGCCGAGATCATTGCAGAGGGCTGGATCGACCCCAATGAGCTGATGGACGAAGGCCCGTTTGGCGAGTACACCGGCTACTACTCGGGCAACAAGGGCAAGGACTACCCGAAACCGGTGCTGCGCATCGCCCGCATCCTGCACCGCAACAAACCCATCATGTGGTCCACCACCGTGGGCAAGCCGATCAACGACATTCACATGATCCAGTCGCTCAACCGCACAGCGACGCTGTGGTACGACCTGGAGACCATGAAAGTACCAGGCATCCAGAGCGTCTACATTCCGCCCGAGGCCTGCGGACGTTTCTGGGCGGTGGTGTCGGTCAAGCAGATGTACCCCGGCCACTCGAACCATGTGGGCAATGCCGTGATCGCCACCACCACTGGCCACTATGGACTCAAGGGCGTGATCGTGGTGGACCACGACATTGAGGCCGATGACTGGGACCGCATCTGGTGGGCGCTGTCCACGCGGTTCGATCCGAAGCGCTCGGCACAGATCATCGATCGCGGCCGCTCCACCCCACTGGACCCGGGTCTCCCGATTGACGCACGCGACATCACCAGCCGCATCATCCTGGATGCCTGCACACCCTACGAGTGGGTCGACAAGCCCAATGAGATCTTCATGGACCGCACCGTGCTGCAAAAGGTGTCAGACCGCTGGAACGAGTACGGCTTTACCGGCCCCAGTCCGGTAGCGGGCATGATCAACCGCCTGACGCGACCGGAAGTCAAGGGCAAGGCCAAAGGCAGTAAGTAACCAAAGGCCGAACCATCATGAAAGTGCTGCGCTACACCCAGGCCATGGTGGACGAGTTCGTCCGCGCCGGCTACTGGACCAACGAAACCTTCTACGACTCCTATGATCGCAATGCGCGTGAGCTGGCGGACCAGGAGGCACTCGTTGATTCACAACACCGCGTGACCTGGCGTCAGGCACGCGACCTGGTGGATGCGATTGCCACCGGCTGGGTCGAGGCGGGCATCCCCAAGAGCGCGCGCATCGTGATCCAGGCGCCCAACAGCGTCTATGGGTTTCTGGCGCGCGCCGCTGCCGAGCGCGCCGGCCTGATTTCAATGACGGCGTTCGCCACGCTGCGTCAGAACGAGCTTGAGGACATTCTGGAGAAGACACAGGCCGAGGTCGCGGTGATTCCGGCTGTGTTTCGAGGGTTCGACTACCTGGCGATGTACCGCGATCTGATGGTGCGCTTTCCATCGCTGCGTCGCATCTACCTGTTCGACGATGCGGTGCCGGACAACGCTCCCGACGGCACGCAGTCCCTGACGCGCATGGCGCAGCACTATCTGGGACGTGCTGACCGCGCGGCGCTGGATGCGCGGCGCTTCGATCCATTCTTCGATGTGGCGCTACTGACCACCACCTCAGGTTCCACTGGTTTACCCAAACTGGTGGAGTGGCCGCTGGCGCCGCGTGTGTGCACTTCCAAGGGACGCATCGATCTGTGGGCCCTGACCAAGGACGACATCACCATGGCGATCGCCCCGCATGCGGGGGGCGCAGCCGGAACCTTGACCTACTTTGCCGCCCCGTTGTGCGGCGCCAAAACCGTGCTGCTGGAGGACTTCAACCCCGAGGTGGCGCTGCAAACCATGGCGCGCGAAAAGGTGACCGCCATTGGCGTGGTACCGACACATCTGGTGCGCATGCTGGAGCTGAACGTCGAGCAATACGACTTGTCGTCGCTGCGCTTCATCCGCTCGGCGGGTGGCTATCTGTCGCCGCAATTGGCGCAGGAGGCAGAGGCGCGCTTTGGTGCGGTGATCACCTCCGATCTGGGCACCCAGGACAAGGGTTCTGTCAGCGGCTGCCGGGTCAGCGATCCGGGTGAGCTGCGCCGCCTGACCGTGGGGCAGATGCTGCCGGGCAATCAGGTCCGGCTGATGGGCGAGGACGGGCGCGAGGTGCCACCCAGCGAGCCAGGCGTGCTGTGGTTTCGCGGTCCGCATTCGCCAGCCGGCTACTATCGCGATGCCGCCATGACTGCCGAAGTGTTCGACGCAGACGGCTGGTGCACCACGGAGGACGTGGTCAAGTTCGACCAGGGCTGCCTGTGGATCTTGGGACGCCAGAAAGACGTGATCATTCGCGGTGGCCAGAACATCTACCCGGCCGAGGTCGAGGGCATGCTCAACGAGCACCCCAGCGTGGCTGCGGTGGCGGTGGTGGCGATGCCCGATGCCGAGTATGGCGAGCGTGCCTGCGCCTTCGTGGTGCCGCGCCGTGGCCAGACACTGACGCTCGATGGATTGAAAGAGTTTCTGGCGAGCAAGAAGACGGCGAAATTCAAATGGCCAGAGCGGCTGGAATTGACCGAGCAAATGCCCATAGTGGGCGACTCGGGCAAGGTTGACAAAAAGGCGCTGCGCGCCCGACTGCTCGATCTGTCTCAGGCGGCTTGATGCCACCGGCAAGCAACATGCGACTGGAGAACTACCCATGATGGTACGCAAATGGATGCAGACCAACCCGATGACGATCCCCAGCGACACCCTGGTGTCGGACGCCAAGCAGCTACTGTCAGACCACCAGCTGCATGCGCTGCCAGTGGTGGATCAGGGCCGGCTGCGCGGACTGGTGACACGCGCCAACATGATGCGCATGGGGAACTTTGTGATGCGCAAGCAAGACCCCGACGAGTACAACTTCTTCGTCACCCGACTGCGCGTGCGCGACGTGATGGTGCGCAACCCCGCGACCGTCCGGGACGAAGACAGCATGGAAGAATGCCTGCGTCTGGGCCGCGAACTGCATGTGGCGCAGTTCCCGGTGTTGCACGGCGAGCAGGTGGTGGGCATCATCACCGCCAATGAGATCTTCCAGTTGGCCGCCCATTGCCTGAGCAAATGGGAGCAGTTCGAAAACGCGCCAATCCATTGACAATAATCCTTCATGCGTGAATCCAAAAACCTGCCACTGGTGGTGGCCATCACCGGCGCCACCGGCGTGATCTATGGTGTTGAAATGCTGCGTATCCTGCGCGAGCTCGGACAGGAGACGCATCTGATCCTGAGCGAGGCGGCCGGCATGAACCTGGCCATCGAGACCGAGTACACGATCGAGGACGTGAAGGCGCTGGCCAGCGTGGTTTACCTCAACAAGGACGTGGGTGCTGCAGTGGCCAGTGGCTCTTTTCGCACGCGCGGCATGATCGTGGCGCCCTGCACCATCAAGACACTGTCGGCGATTGCCAATTCGTTCACCTACAACCTGGTGATTCGCGCCGCCGACGTCACGCTCAAGGAGCGGCGTCCCCTGGTTCTGCTGGTCCGCGAAACCCCTTTGCACAAGGGGCATCTCGAATTGATGGCCCGGGTAGCGGACTATGGCGGCATCCTTTTGCCCCCGATGCCCGCCTTTTATCACCGGCCGCAAACCGTGATGGACATCGTGCACCAGACCTTGGGCAAGGCGCTCGATCAGGTAGGTATCGAGCACAACTTGTTCGCGCGCTGGACCGGGCGGGATCGCGGTAGTCCCAGCACACATTGAGGCGATGTGGCGATGGTGACGCTGCGCTGGCTGGCCTGTGCAGAATCGTCTGCACCGGCTTGGCGCGTAGCGACTGATCGCACGGTCTATGCGGTGGGTGACATTCATGGCCGCTGCGACCTGCTCGATGCGTTGCTTGCAGGCATTGAGCAGCACGCACGGCAAACCGGGCACCTCCGTCATGTGGTGGTGTTCCTGGGAGACTACCTGAGCCGAGGGCTGGATTCACAAGCAGTGGTCGAGCGGGTGCGCACCTGGCAGCCGGACCTGCCGGGCGAAGCCACGGTGGTCGCTCTCAAGGGTAACCACGAGGACCTGGCCTTGCGCTTCCTGGCCGGAGACCTGGACGCAGCGCTAAACTGGTTTGACTACAACGGACTCGATGCGCTGGCGCACTATGGCGTCGTTGCGCAAGATCCGGCGGCACGCGACCCGGCCACGCTGCGTGCGCTGCAACAGCGCTTCGCGCTGGCACTGCCGCCCGAGCACCTGACCTTCCTGCGCGACCTGCGCGCCAGTCACGACGAGGCGGGCTACCATTTCGTGCACGCTGGCGTTCGCCCAGGGGTTGCGTTGCAAGCACAAAGCGACCATGACCAGATGTGGATTCGCAGGCGATTTCTGGAATCGCAGGCGAACCACGGTGCCATGGTTGTTCATGGACACAGCGTCGAGCCCGAGCCGGTTGTTCGACCCAATCGCATTGGCATCGATACCGGCGCCTTTGCCACAGGAGTTTTGACTTGTCTGGTGCTCGACGGCGCGCAGCGCAGCTTTCTGCAAGCGGTCGGGCCGCCAATGCAATCACCATCTGGGGACTACAAACCCGATCCAGACGAAGGAGGTTGAAGCTGGGTGTCTCATCCCGGATCCTCGCTAGCGGGTGCTGCGCGCGCTGCAGCACTTGATGCCGCCGCCTCTTCTTGCATGCGCCGCAACCGGTACGCCAGTTGCGGTCGGGTAATTCCCAGCATACGCGCCGCCGACGACAGATTACCGCGGGACTTGTCGACCGCTGTCTCCAGCAACATGGCTTCGAGCTGGTCGAGTGTCATGACACCGTTGAGAACGGTTTCGCACAATTCCTGGCAGCGCTCGGACGCAGGCGTCTGAATGTCTCCCTGGGCATTGAGTTCCAACTCAAGCGATTCACGTTCATCGAAGGCCGAGAACATGTGATGCACTTCGATGCGGGTGCCGCCAGGCGCCAGAATGACTCCGCGCTCGACCATGTTCTGCAACTCGCGGATGTTGCCCGGCCAGGCATAGGTCAGCAGCGCGCGCTTGGACTTGTCGGTAAAGCCCTTGATCCGCTTGTCATGGAGTGCGCAGTATTTCTCCAGGAAACGTCTGGCCAGCGGTGAGATGTCCTCCTTGCGCTCGCGCAGCGGCGGGATGTTGATCTGATAGGCATTGAGCCGGTAGTACAGGTCGGAGCGAAACCGCCCTTCTTTCACCCGCACGCGCAAATCGACATTGGTCGCCGCCACCAGCCGGACATTGACCTTGCGCACGGTCTGATCGCCCAGGCGCTCGATCTCACCCTCTTGCAGCACCCGCAGCAGCTTGGCCTGCGCAGCCAACGGCAGATCACCGACTTCGTCGAGGAACAGCGTGCCGCCGTTGGCGCGCTCGAAGCGACCCGCGCGAGATGCCAGCGCGCCGGTGTAGGCGCCTTTCTCGACGCCGAACAATTCCGATTCGACCAGATCGGCCGGGATGGCGGCACAGTTGATTGCCACAAAGGAGGCTGCGCGCCGCGCGCTGCGGTCGTGCAGGGCACGCGCAAACACCTCTTTGCCAACGCCGGTCTCGCCAAGCAGCAGCACCGTGATCTGGTTGCCAGTGGCCTGGCGCAGCAGCTCATAGGCGGCACGAAAGGCAGGCGAGTCGCCCACCATGTCCGATGGCAGACCTTCCTTGCCGTCGATGCTGGTCCTGAGTTCGACCACCTGCGTCTGCAGGTCGATCAACTGATCGGCAATCGATTCGCGGTTGAAGAAGTGCGCGTATTCGCTGGCATCCTCCCACTCGTCGATGGGCTTGCCGATGATGCGGCAGTGGTCGTTGCCCATGCCGGCGCATTCGACCTCCTTGTACAGAATGCGGCGCCCCATGAATGCCGAGGTGTAACCGCAGGCGTAGCCGATCTGGGTCCAGCACACCGGTTCGGAGTGGACACCGTAATAGTGCCGATGCCACTGTCCTTCCCAGGAGTTTTCCCACAGAAATTCACCATAGAAGGTGCCCGCAGCCCGGTCCATCTCGAGCCGGATCTGCGTCACCTTGACAATGCCCTCCAGCGTATGCAGTTCGGGGCCGGTCATGAAGGCTTCGAGATCGCTCAGGCTTTGGGCACGGGTGCGTGCCAGCTCGGCATCCCGCACGCCGGACTCATATCCCATGCGGCTCAACAGAGCCTGCGCACGGTGCATGCCCAGCGTATCGATCAACTCCTTGCGCAGCAGCGCCTGGGCCTGCGCGTGGATCAGCAGCATGCGGTGTTCGTGCAGCCAGATCTGACCGGTCTGAGCGCAGAAATGCACCTGTGAACGCAGGTCGCTGTTGCCCGTCACAGGTTGGGCCGCCGGGACGACGCGAAGTTTTGCCATGACACCCCTTTGTGACCCGGTGCGCCCGAACAGACGCTGACATGCCTGACAGAAGCGCCAAGTCAGGTCACCGGACCATTCTGACCCCCAACGCGTCCGTCCACAAGGCCGCTAACCGATGGTGCATTTGATCTGGTGCAATAGAAGCCGAAGAATGTGACGCATCCAAGGGAATGATGGTCGGACACGCACCTGGCGTCGCTCGCTGCCGTGGCTGCGCGGTCCAGCGCAATTGGACGCCAGAGGCGACATCACGAGGCACGCGGCCGACTCAATAGAGCGCCCGGTCTAGGGAAAACCCTGAATTTGAGGTGCATCCCCTAGGACTTGGCGAGACACTAGGCGCATTCCTGATTGGAAGCGGCCCGCAAAACGCAGTCCCACGATCGGGTCAGCCTGTTCAATTCAACGGAGTCCTGCATGTCCAACAAAAGCCTTTCCAGCGTTGCCACCGACGTCATTGCCACCTATGGCATCACCGCGACCAACGTCATCAACACCTATCGATTCGGCGGTGAGCGTATCGCCGGCTTCGTCGACCAGCGCTTTGCCGCGGTCGTCAACCGAGGTGCCGCAGCGCTGCGCAAGGACCTGCGCTCGAACCTGATCGGCTCCCAGCAACGTGTCAGCGGCTACTACGTCAAGGGTGTGCACTTCAGCACCGATCGGGCGCAGAACGTCGTCGGCGTTGCCGTGGACCTGGCCACGAAGAGCGTGAGCCTGCTGGCCACAAACGCTGATCGAATCGATCGCGCTGCCAACCTGAACGCGCTGGCCAGCCTGAGCCGCGTCGCAATGCCAGCTGCCAACTTGGTGGTCAAGGTCGCAGATCGCCTGGAGGAAGGCAGCAGCGAACTGGTCAAGCGCGTCTCCGGCAAGGAGATGCCGGCCAAGGCCCTGGCAACACGCAAGTTGAAGGTCTCCACGGACAAGGCCACCGCGACGCGCAAGCGCGTCACCAAGGCAGCCACCCGCAAGGCAGGCACGTTCGTCGCCGAGACCGCCACTGACACCTCGAACGCCGCCCGCCGTGTTGCGCGCAAAACCCGGGCAACTGGCAAGCGAGTGGTTTCGGCCGTTGCGAATACCGCAACCGAGACCTCGAACGCCGCACGTCGCGTGGCACGCAAGGCCGAGGCGACTGTCAAAGCCGCCTGACCGGTAACTTCTGGCCCCCTTGCATCCCTGCAAGGGGGCCAGGACGCACCGCGCGATAAGCGGCGACCGCGGCAAAACGCCGGCGTGCCGGCATGGGGATAATTCCTGTGGTGTCCGCGAGCATCCTGCTTCGGGCAATCCCACGGGAGTGACCATGACAGCAGCCCTGCAACGCGCAATCCCGGTCTTGTTGATGCTGACAATGCTCGCATGCGCCTGGCTGGGTCCGCAGGACGCGCCGGCGATCCGGCAGGTAGATGCGGGACTCAAACGCGCGCTGGTCAGTTTTGCGACCGCACGTGCCTTGAATGCGGCCATCTCGGTGGCCCAGGGAACCGAAATCTCGGTGCAGCCGGCGGGCGTCGGCGCCACTTTCGCGCCAGGGCAACTGCTCGATCCGGTCAATGACCTGGTAGAGCGGTTCTCCGATCTGATGCTCGGCGCCAGCGTGTTGTTTGGCGCACAGAAGGTGCTGATCGGTATCGGGAGCTATTGGCCAGTCTCGGTGGCCTTGAC
>CAJDWR010000086.1_pt1 | contig 14245 bp, 11 predicted proteins | sample 7391651 | NCBI WGS metagenome assembly CAJDWR01 (sample SAMEA7055720, study PRJEB34461) | soil metagenome | biome: terrestrial ecosystem; feature: Peninsula; material: soil | place: Antarctica | collected 2016
CCATCCTTGACCGTACCGGCGAATGCGTCGACGCTCCACTGCGATTCGGTACCCGGCGAGACCGGCACCACGTCCTGGTGCGCCATCAGCAGGATCGGCTGCAGACTGGTATCGCTGCCTTTCCAGGTGTAGAGCAGGCTCAGACCGTTCACCACTTCGCGTTGCAGTAACGCGTGGGCTTTCGGGTAACGCGCCTGCAGCATGGCGTGCAGTTGCCGGAACTGGTCGGTATTCTGCGCAGCATCGGTGCGCGAGGAGATGGTGCGTGCGCGCACCGCTTCGGCCAGGTGCACAGCGGCAGCGGTCTTGTCGACAGCCAGTTCCGGAATCGGAGGTACATCAAGCTGGCGCGAGCCCTTGCGCAAGGTGTTGACGGCCAATACCGCCACCAAGGCCAGCACCGCCAGGGCCAGCCACAACAACAGCTTGCGAATCATCGGCGATCTTCCCCTGCCATGCGCATGCGGGCCTGGCTCAGCTGAACGACTTGCCGGCTGCGACCAGCCGGCGGATCAGCGGCGCGGGAGTCCAGAAGGCTGCGTCATCCATCGGATTGCGTGCGAAACGCTGCATCGCCTGGACCACGTTGAATAGTCCGAATTGTTCAGCGTAATGCATCGGACCACCACGATAGACCGGGAAGCCGTAGCCGGTGATATAGACCATGTCGATGTCGCTGGCTTTGGATGCGATGCCGTCCTCGAGGATGCGGGCGCCCTCGTTGACCAGTGAAAACACCAGGCGCTGCACGATTTCCTCGTCGGAGATCTTGCGCGGCGTGATGCCCAGTTCCTTGCGGTGGTCCTCGACCAACTTCACCACCAGATCCGAGACGATCGCATCGCGTCTGCCGGCCTGATAGTCATACCAGCCCGCGCCCGTCTTCTGGCCGAAGCGCCCGAGTTCGCACAACTTGTCGGCGGTCTTGCTGTATTTCATGTCCGCGCTTTCGCTTGCGCGGCGCTTGCGGATCGCCCAGCCAATGTCGTTTCCGGCCAGGTCTCCCATGCGGAACGGGCCCATTGCGAAACCGAACTTTTCGATCGCCTTGTCGACCTGCGCCGGCGTGCAGCCCTCGTCGAGCAGGAAGCCGGCCTGGCGGCTGTATTGCTCGATCATCCGGTTACCAATGAAACCGTCGCACACACCCGAGACCACGGTGGTTTTCTTGATCTTCTTGCCCAGCGCCATGACGGTGGCCAGTACATCCTTGCCGGTCTTTTCGCCGCGCACCACTTCGAGCAGGCGCATCACGTTGGCCGGGCTGAAAAAGTGGGTGCCGATCACGTCTTGTGGGCGTTGCGTGAAGCCGGCGATCTTGTTCATGTCCAGCGTCGAGGTGTTGCTGGCCAGGATCGCACCGGACTTCATGACTTCATCAAGCTTTTTGAACACTGCTTCCTTGACACCCATGTCTTCGAACACCGCTTCGATCACCATGTCGGCGTCTTTCAGGTCGTTGTAGTCCAGCGTGGTGGACAGCAACGCCATGCGTTGTTCGTATTTGTCTTGTTTGAGCTTGCCGCGTTTGACCTGCGATTCGTAGTTCTTGCTGATCGTCTCCAGGCCGCGGTTCAGCGCTTCCTGCTTCATCTCGAGGATCTTGACCGGAATGCCGGCATTGAGGAAGTTCATCGCGATGCCGCCGCCCATGGTGCCGGCGCCGATGACGGCCAGCGACTTGATCTGGCGCTGTGGCGTATCCGCGGGCACATCGGGAATCTTGGCGGTTGCGCGTTCGGCGACGAAAACGTGCCGCAAAGCCTTGCATTCCGGCGTGAACATCAGGTTGGTGAAAATCTCGCGCTCGATCACCAGGCCCTGGTCGATCTTGTTCTTTGTGGCCGCCTCGACGGCGTCGATGCATTTGAGCGGTGCCGGGAAATTCTTCGACATGCCACCGACCATGTTGCGCGCGAACTGGAAGTAGGCCTCGCCCAACGGGTGCTTGCACGGCAGGTCGCGTACCAGCGGCAGGGGTCTTGTATCGGCGACCGAACGGGCCAGGGCCAGAGCTTCGTCGAGCAGCGTTTCGTTCGACGCCGCCAGTTTGTCGAATAATTTCTGTCCCGGCAGGCTGGACAGCATCTCGCTGTTTTGAGGTTCACCACTGACGATCATGTTCAGCGCCACTTCGACTCCGAGCACGCGCGGCAGGCGCTGCGTACCGCCTGCGCCGGGAATCAGGCCCAGCTTGACTTCCGGAAGTGCGATCCTGCAACCGGGAGCGGCGATGCGATAGTGGCATCCAAGGGCCAGTTCCAGGCCACCGCCCATGACGACCGAATGCATCGCGGCCACGACCGGCTTGGTGGCATTCTCGACCGCCTTGATGACGCTCAGCAAATTCGGCTCCTGCACCGCCTTGGGTGAATTGAACTCCTTGATGTCGGCGCCACCGGAGAAGGCTTTGCCGGCGCCGGTGATGACGATAGCCTTGACCCGGGCATTGGCGAGCGCCCGTTCCAGTCCCTTGACAATTGCGCGCCGCGTATCAAAGCCCAGGCCATTGACCGGCGGGTTGTTCAGAGTGATGACTGCCACGTTGCGGTGGAGTGCGTACTGTGCTGTCATGTGTGGATCCTTGAGAAAAGTGAGTGCCCAAAGAGAGTCGGTCGGTCGAACAAAATAGAACGGTCGTTCGTTTCCTGGCATTGTAGAGAGGATACCCGACCCATCGAACCCCGCATTGTCTTCGCAGGGGTATACCGGAGGTCATGCGCGACGAGAAGAACAACCGGACAGCTACGGCATGTTGGTGCCAGAGCAAAAATTGCTACGCTTGTTTCTTGGTCTGGCACACAAGCTCGAAACAGCCGGACAGCTACGATATGTTGGAGCCAGAGCAAAAATTGCTTTGCAATTTCTTGGTCTGGCACACAAACTTTCAGACTAGCAACCATTCCCGGGTCAGTTCGGGTCGCTCGTTGAACGCTTGCGGCAGGCCATCAAACACGATGCGACCCTGACCCATCACCAGGACCCGGTCCGCGATGGCCAGCGCGATCATGCGTTTTTGCTCCATCAGCAGCACCGCAACACCGCGCCGACGCAGCTCCAGCAGACAGTTTGCCACCTGCTGCACCAGTGCCGGGGCGAGGCCTTCGGTCGGTTCGTCGACGATGATCAGGCGTGGAGCACCCATCAGGCAGCGGCACAAGGACAACATCTGCTGTTCCCCGCCTGACAATACTGCGGCGTCGACATCGCGTCGCGCATGCAGTGCCGGGAACATCCGATACAGCGTCTGTGTATCCCATTGCGCTGGCGCTGCACGCGAGTCCTGCGTGCGCAGGCCCATCAACAGGTTCTGGTGCACCGTCATGGCGGTAAAGACATCGCGGCTCTCGGGCACATAACCAATGCCCAGTCGGGCGATCTCGAAGGTCTTCTTGCCGACGAGCGACGCACCGTCCCACACGATCGCGCCCCGCCACGGCACCATTCCCATGACGGCTTTTGCCAGCGTTGAACGCCCCGAGCCGTTGCGTCCGAGTACTGCGACGATTTCTCCACCCCGCACCTGCGCATCGACGCCGCGGACCACCGGTGCCGCACCATAACCGGCGTACAGATCATGAATGGTCAGCATGGGTGCGCGCCTTGCGCAGGCAGTTCCATGGCTGGCGTGCCGAGGTAGGCTTGTTGGACGTGCGGATCGTCCCGTACCGCCTGCGGCGTGCCGAATGCCAACAACGCGCCCTGCACCAGGACGGCGACGGTATCGGCCAGTTCAAACACCACGTCCATGTCGTGTTCCACCGTCAGCACGGTCTTGCCAACTGTCAGGCGACGGATCAGCTTGACGAAGTGTTGCGTCTCGGCCTGGCTCATGCCGGCGGTCGGTTCGTCAAGCAGGATCACATCGGCGCCACCTGCCATCGTGATGCCAAATTCGAGTGCACGTTGCTCGGTATAGGTGAGCTCCTGTGCCAGCATGTCGCGGCGCGGCGCCAGCGCGATCTGTTCGAGCACCTCCGCCGCAGCATGGTCGACATCGCGCAGACCGGACAAGGCGCGCCAGAACACATGGCGATAACCCAGTCGCCACAACACCGCACATCGCAGGTTGTCGAACACGCTCAGATGGCCAAACAACTGGCTGACCTGGAAACTGCGCGACAAGCCGAGCCGATGGATCCGGTGCGCGGACTTGCCATCGATGCGTTGGCCATGGAGCCGGATAACACCGGCATCTGGAACGTGCAGGCCACTGATCAGGTTGAACACCGTCGACTTGCCGGCCCCGTTCGGCCCAATGATGGCCAGCGAGGTGCCGCGCGGCACTGACAGGTCCAACTGGTGGATGATTTCCGTCTTGCCAAAGGACTTGCAGACACCGTGCAGACTCAGAGCGGCGGGCGCTGCCGAAAGCCCGACCCGATTGGCCGTCATGCCCGCAGGTCCGTACGACTATCGGCCAGTGGCATGGCCAGCGGCGATCGCGGCAGCCACTTCAAGGCGACCATGCCGGACGCTGCAGCAGTGCCGGCGATCGACCAATGCAGTACGGATGACGCGTGCAAGTGCCAGAACAGGAAGCCGACCCGGTCGCCGAGGACTGAACGCAATTGCAGCTGATACGCCATCTCGACCATCGCAGCACAGCCGCCAACGGCCAGCATGACGGACAGCACAATGGACAGGCTGACGGCCGGGTGGGTGTGCAGCCGGCTCCACGCGCGACGCCAGACGTCGCCCGAGAACAAGGCTGCGATACCGCCGGGAGCAAGCATGACCACCGCGCCAAAACCCAGGCCCAGGTACAACAACCACGCATGGGTCCACTCACTGAATACGGCGAACGTCAGCACCATCACTACGGCACCCACGATCGGGCCCGCGAAATACCCGGTTCCACCCAGCACGGTGAATAACAGGTAGAAACCCGCGCGTTGACTGCCCAGCATGTCGGGGCCGACCACTTCCTGCTGCAGCGCCGCCAAGCCGCCGGAAACTCCGGCGAATCCGCCGGCAATCACAAAGGCCAGATAACGCACCATCTGCGGGTCGAATCCGAGAAACCCGACCCGCAGCGGGTTATCGCGCACCGCGTTGAGCAAACGACCCAGCGGGGTGCGGGTGAAACCGTACATCATGGCGGTGCACACGAGGGTATAAGCTGCGACCAGCCAATACAGGTGCAAGACCGGGCCCAGGGTCCAGGGCCCCAGCGCGCGCACGATACCGCGGTCTCCGGAGATGCCGGCCTCGCCACCGAAGAAGGCCGGAAACATCAAGGCGCCGGCCCAGACCAGTTCACCGATGCCCAGCGTGATCATCGCGAATGGCATGCCCGCCTTGCGTGTGCTGACCCAACCCAGCACCAGCGCCAGCACCCCGGCTCCCAATCCGCCGGCCAACGGCACCAGCACCACCGGCAACGGCCAGCCGCCGGTGACAAGGCGCAAGGTGTGGATCGCCAGATAGGCGCCAGCGCCGGAATACACCGCATGGCCAAAACTGAGCATGCCGCCTTGCCCCAGCAAGATGTTGTAACTCAGGCAGACGATGGCCGCGATGCCGATCTGGCTGAGCAGGCCCAGTGCAAAACTGCTCGATACCCACAGCGGCGCCAGCAACCAGGCGCAGACATAAGCCCACCAAGCCCATGCACGCACCATGCTGTGGGCCGGTGACCGTACTGGTGCTGCCATGGTTCAGCTTGCCCGCGTACCCAGGAGGCCCTGGGGACGCACGACCAGCATCAATACCATCAGCGCATAGGGAAGGACTGGCGCGATCTGGCTGAGCCGCAAGCCCAGCAGGCCGCCGGCTGGCGTGGTGGCCGGCACCGGCATCCCGGCCGCTTGCAGCAGCGCCAGCATTGGCATATCGACACCAACCGCCATGGTTTGCAGCACGCCGATCGCCAGCGATGCGACGAACGCCCCCATCAGCGAGCCTACACCGCCGACCACCACCACCACGAATACCAGCGCCCCGATCGACAGCGCCATACCCGGTTCGGTGACGTGGGTATTGCCACCGATGACGCCGGCCAGACCGGCCAGGGCACAACCTCCGCCAAAGACGAGCATGTGCACCCGGGGCAGGTCGTGACCCAGCGCCTCGACCATGTGCGGGTGCGACAAGGCGGCCCGGATGACCAGGCCGGTGCGGGTGCGCGCCAGCAGCAACCACAAAACAGCGAGCATGGCGACCGCGACCACCATCATGAAGGCACGGTACTGCGGAAACGCCACGCCATGGAGCACGAACAGCGGACCACGCAAGGCCTCGGGCACTTGATAGTTCACGGAGCTGTGCCCCCAGACCAGTTGGACCAGTTCGAGCACGACAAAACTCAGTCCGAAGGTGATCAGGATTTCGGCCAGGTGACCACGGCGGTACACACGCCGCAGTGCAAATCGCTCGAAACCGGCACCTGCCAGGCCGACCAGCAGCGGCGCCACGGCCAAGGCGATCCAGAAACCGAACCACTGGCCCAGGCTGTAACCGGCATACGCACCGAGCATGTAAAACGAGGTATGGGCGAAATTGAGCACGCCCATCATGCTGTAGATCAGAGTGAGTCCGGCGCTGAGCATGAACAGCAACAGTCCATAACTGATGCCGTTGAGCATCGATACCGTCAGCAACTCCATGCGGACCTTCGCAGACGTGTCGCCGGGCCCATACCTCTATTGCGGTGTTTCACGGCGAGGCGGATAGCCGTGAAAAGTTGTCAGACGCCGGGCAGCTGATAGTCCTTGAGTTGCTCGCGCAATTTGGTTTTTTGCATCTTGCCGGTGCCACCCAGTGGAATCGCGTCGACAAAAACCACATCGTCCGGGACCTGCCATTTGGCGATCTTGCCTTCGTAAAAGCCCAGCAGTTCTTCGCGCGTGACCTCGGCGCCGGGTTTCTTGACCGCCACGAGGATCGGGCGTTCGTCCCATTTCGGATGTTTGACACCGATACAGGCCGCCATGGCGACACCCGGATGGGCCACCGCGATATTCTCGACGTCGATCGAGCTGATCCACTCACCGCCGGACTTGATGACGTCCTTGCTGCGGTCGGTGATCTGCATGAAACCGTCGGGGTCGATCGTGGCCACGTCACCGGTGGGAAACCATCCATCGACCAGCGGCGAGCCGCCTTCGCCCTTGTAGTACGCGCTGATGACCCATGAACCCTTGACCAGCAGGTCGCCAAAAGCCTTGCCGTCCCATGGCAGTTCCTTGCCTTCGGGGTCGACGATCTTCATGTCGACGCCGAAGATGCCGCGTCCCTGCTTGATCCGCACCGCCAACTTGTCTGCTTCCGACATGGTCTCGTGCTTGTTCTTGAGCGTACATACCGTGCCGAGCGGCGACATTTCGGTCATACCCCATGCGTGCAGCACTTCGACCCCATAACCCTCGTTGAACGCAGTGATCATGGCCGGCGGACATGCCGAGCCGCCAATCACGGTGCGCTTGAGCGTCGAGAATTTCAGCCCATTCGACTGCATGTGCGACAACATCATCTGCCACACGGTGGGCACGCCGGCGGCAAACGAGACCTTTTCCTGTTCGATCAGCTCGAATATCGATTTGCCGTCCATCGCCGGGCCGGGAAACACGATCTTGCAACCGGTCATCGCCGCCGAATACGGCAGGCCCCAGGCATTCACATGGAACATCGGCACCACGGGCAGCATCGCATCACGTGCGCTCATGTTCAGGGCATCGGGCAACGCACCGGCAAAGGCATGCAGCAGCGTTGACCGGTGGCTGTACAGCGCCGCTTTCGGGTGGCCAGTGGTGCCGCTGGTGTAACACATGCTCGAGGCCGAGTTTTCATCGAACTGCGGCCATGTGTAGGTGTCTGATTGATCGGCGATCCAGGCCTCGTAGCTGCGCAGGCCCGGGATGCCACTGTCAGCCGGCAACTGGTCAGCCTCACACAACGCGACGAAATGTTTGACCGTGGTCAGGTGCTTGTGAATTGCCTTGATGATGGGCAGGAAGGTCATGTCGAAACACAGCACCTGGTCTTCGGCATGGTTGGCGATCCAGGCGATCTGCTCGGGATGCAGCCGCGGATTGAGCGTATGCAACACCCGACCCGAGCCACTGACGCCGAAATACAACTCCAGGTGCCGATACCCGTTCCATGCCAATGTGGCCACCCGGTCGCTGAACGCCAGCTTCATGCCATCGAGTGCATTGGCCAGGCGGCGCGAGCGTGTGGCGAGGTCCTTGTAGGTATAGCGGTGAATGTCGCCTTCGACCCGGCGCGAGACGATCTCGCCGTCGGCATGGTGCCGATCGGCGAATTCAATCAGCGAAGAAATCAACAAAGGGTGGTTTTGCATGAGTCCGAGCATGGTTTGTCTCCTGGGTTTGTTCGTCGAACGAATTGTCTAAAAGGGCCGTCAGCCCCTGATGTTACGCAATTAGCCGACATGGGCCTTCGCGGCTTTGGCCATGAGAGCCACGGGTTTTTGGCCGTTACGGGACAATCGCGCCATGGACATGCCCGTCACCCGTGCCAGCGCTGTTGCCGACTTTCCCGCCGGTCGCTGGCGCAATGGATTCGCCGAACTGGGCCCGGCCTTTTACACGCGGCTGCAGCCCACGCCCTTGCCTGATCCGTATTGGGTCGGTACCAGCGACGCGGTGGCGCAGATGCTGGACCTGCCAGCGAACTGGCTGCAGTCGGATGAAGCCCTGCAGGCGCTGACCGGAAACCGCAGCTTGCCGGGCACCCAGCCGCTGGCCAGCGTCTACAGCGGCCACCAGTTCGGCCAATGGGCCGGTCAACTCGGTGACGGGCGCGCCATCCTGTTGGGCGAACTGTGCGCAAGCGATGGCGAGGCACTGGAATTGCAGCTCAAGGGTTCTGGTTTGACCCCCTACTCGCGCATGGGTGATGGCCGGGCCGTATTGCGCAGCTCGATCCGGGAATTCCTGTGCTCCGAAGCCATGGCCGGCCTGGGTATTCCGACCTCACGTGCACTGAGCGTGACCGGCTCGGACGCCCCGGTGCAGCGCGAGACCATGGAGACCGCCGCTGTGGTGGCTCGGGTGGCGCCCAGTTTCCTGCGTTTTGGCCATTTCGAGCATTTCAGCTCCCGCAATCAACTGGCGGAACTGCGGCAACTGGCCGACTACACGATCAATCGTTATTACCCGCATTGCGGCAAATCTGCACAGTTTGGGGGCAATCCGTATGCGGCGCTGCTGCACGCGGTGAGCGAGCGTACTGCTGAATTGATGGCGCAATGGCAGGCCATCGGTTTTTGCCATGGCGTCATGAACACCGACAACATGAGCATGCTGGGCCTGACCATTGACTACGGTCCGTTTCAGTTCATGGATGCGTTCGATCCGGGTCACATTTGTAACCATTCCGATACCCAGGGCCGGTACGCCTTCAATCGCCAGCCCAACATCGCGTACTGGAATCTGTTCTGCCTGGGCCAGGCCTTGTTGCCGCTGATCGGAGAGCACGAGTTGGCGCTGCAGGCGCTGGAATCGTACAAGTCTGTGTTCCCTGCAGCCTTGCAGCAACGTTTTTCAGCCAAGCTCGGCCTGGTCGAGCTGCAGGACAGTGACATGGCGCTGATCGAATCCGTGCTTCAGTTGCTGGCCACCGGCCGGGTCGACTACACCATATTCTGGCGCCGGCTCAGCCATTGGGTGGCCGGCGACGAAACTCAGCCGTTGCGCGACCTGTTCCCGGACCGCGACGCTTTCGACCTCTGGCTGCAACGCTACGGCGAACGCATCGTGCAACAGGACCGGGCCGCTACGGGGCGCAGCATGCTGGCTACCAATCCGAAGTTCGTGCTGCGCAACCATCTTGGCGAGCAGGTCATTCGCAGTGCGAAGAACAAGGATTTCACGGAACTGGCACGGTTGCAGCGTCTGCTGGAAACGCCCTTCGACGAGCATCCCGGCCATGACGCCGATGCCGGGTTCCCGCCCGACTGGGCCAGTGGCATTGCGATCAGCTGTTCTTCCTGAGCGTATCGAACGCGGTCATCGCCCAGCGGATCGGGCGCGCCGGATCGGAGACAATACAGCTGCGTGGGTTGCAAGCCAATCCTTGTCAACTCATACACGGCAACCCGCCATCACAGGATTTCTCGCACGCATGAAGATACTGATAGATTTCTTCCCGATACTGCTTTTTTTCGTCGCCTACAAGATGGCCGACATCTACGTGGCGACCGGCGTCCTGATGGCTGCTACCGTGCTTCAGACAGCGCTGATGTATGCCGTGGACCGCAAGGTCACGACGATGCAGAAAATCACGCTGGGCATGATCCTGGCGTTTGGCGCCCTGACACTGTATCTGCAGGATGAGCGTTTCATCAAATGGAAACCGACCGTCCTGTACCTGGCAATTGCACTGGCACTGACCATCACGGTTGTGATTTTCAAGAAGAGTTTTCTCAAGCTGATGCTCAGTGCGCAACTCGAACTACCCGATCGGGTCTGGATGCGGCTGAACATCGCCTGGATCATCTATTGTGTATTGATGGCGGTCGTGAATGGTTATGTGGCAGCGTATTTCAGCACCGAGGCCTGGGTAGACTTCAAGCTCTGGGGTTACGTGTTTCCGCTGGCCTTCATCGTCGGGCAGGGCTTCTATATTGCACCGCACCTCAAGGGTCAGGATACAAAGGCAGAAGGAGGCTGAACATGGACATTACCGCTTCGGCAATCGACCAATACCTGCGTGATCGGCTCGCGCCACAAGAACTCGAAGTGCTCGACGAAAGTTACCAGCACGACGGGCACGCCGGCGCCAACGGAACCGGATTCGGCACCCATTTCCGGGTCCGGATAAAGGCCCCACAGTTCGATGGTCGACCCCGCGTTGCCTGCCATCGCCTTGTGTATGATGCGCTGCACGAATTTATCGACCAGGGTTTACATGCCCTGGCGATCCCTCCCCTGTCCAGGTCAGGACAGGGCGAGATCCGTTCCCCAAACCGTTGAGAGCCAACATGAACCGTTCCCTGATTGCCGCATTGCTTGCGGCAGCATTCACCACCTGCGCACCGTTGTCGGCGTCTGCGCAAAATATTGCCATCGTCAATGGCAAAGCCGTACCCAGTTCGCGTGTCGAAGCGCTGTCACAGCAACTGGCCAAAGCCGGCCGTCCGGTCACACCCGAGATGCAGGGACAGCTGCGCGATGAGGTCATCATGCGGGAAGTCTTTATGCAGGAAGCTAAGAAACGCGGACTCGACGCCACCAATGAGTACAAGGTCCAGATGGAACTGGCGCGCCAGTCGATCCTGATTCGCGAGTTGTTGAACGATTACCAGCAAAAAAATCCGGTCACCGATGCTGATGCCAAGGCCGAATACGACAAGTTCGTCGCGGCCAATAGTGGCAAGGAATACAAGGCGCACCATATCCTGGTCGAAACGGAAGACGAAGCCAAGGCCATCATCGCCAGCCTGAAGAATGGTGGCAATTTCGAGGAGATTGCCAAGAAGTCTTCCAAGGACACAGGCTCTGGCGCCAATGGTGGCGATCTGGACTGGGCTGCCCCGGGCGGTTATGTCAAGGAATTTTCCAGTGCCATGGTCGCACTGGGAAAAGGCAAGACCAGCGAGACACCGGTGAAGTCGCAATTCGGTTATCACATCATTCGAGTGGATGATGTGCGCGACGCGCAGCTGCCCAAGTTCGACGACGTCAAGCCGCAGATCCTGGAGCAGTTGCAGCAGCAAAAGATGGCGAAGTTCCAGCAAGACCTGCGCGCGAAGGCAAAAGTCGAATAAGTGCCTGGCCGCTGGGGAGCAGTTGCGTGCATCCGGCGAGCGGTCAGCGCTGTCAGCCCGCAATGACCTTGTACAACCCCAGGCCGGCGAGCAGCACCGGCTGGTGCAGCATGTAAAAGCGCAAGCTGCGCCGGCCGAGCCAGACCGGGACTGCCGGCAAACCCGGAGGTGCGCGCCAATTGGCGCCGGGCGAACCCCACCGCTGCCACAAGCTGGCTGCCGCTACCCCGACCCAGATGACACCCATCCACGGTAGCAGCGGAACATAATCTTCCGTGATCGGCTTGCGCGTGATCAGGCCGAGCCAGTTCCATGCGGGTGCGTTGAATGCCTCCTCCCAGACGCTGCCAGGTAGACCTGCGGCAGCCAGAAACGGCGCTGCAATGGCCAACGCGGCGGGCACCAGGCACCACACTCCCCAAGCCGCCGTCAGGCGCGCGATGATCAGCATCACTGCCATGCCGTGCAACACGCCGAAATAAATGAAGCTGTGTGGAAACATCCACCAGGAACCCAGGCTGACCAGTGCCGCACATGCGGCAACCATGGCCCAGCGCCGCCAGAAGCGTGCCCAACCTTGGCCATTGCGCCAGGCCAGCGCCTGGCCGAAACCGGCGCAGAACAGGAACATGCTGAGGATGGCGGTGCGTTGCAGCGTCCAGATCGGGTCGCTGTGGAAGTTGGCGCGCAGGTAGCCAAGATAGTTCAGGTCAAACGCGAAGTGGTAGAGCGCCATCCACAACAAAGCCAGGCCCCGCAAAGCGTCGATTCCGTCGAGGCGCCGGGCGCTCGAGGTTGCACCTGGATGCTGATGCGGATGCAAAGCAGGTCCGCTAGTGTCGCGCCGGGCTTGTTGCATAGCGCTGTATGAAGCTTCTCACCCCACCCAGCGTCGCGCGTTGTGCCACAACTGCATCCACGGGCTGGGCAAATCTTTTTCCTGATCGGTCCAGCTCATCTGGATATTGCGGAACACACGTTCCGGATGCGGCATCATCGCGGTGAAACGACCGTCCGGCGTTGTGACCGCGGTCAGACCGCCCGGGCTGCCGTTCGGGTTGACCGGATAGGTCTCCGTCGCCTGGCCATGGTTGTCGATGAAACGCATGGCAACATGCACGCGCGCAGCGTCGCCGCGCCGCGAGAAATTCGCAAACCCTTCGCCGTGGGCCACCGCGATCGGTATCCGGCTGCCAGCCATGCCTGCGAAAAACAATGAGGGAGATTCCAGCACTTCGACCATCGCCAGACGGGCCTCATACCGGGCGCTCTGGTTGGTGGTGAAACGCGGCCAGTGTTGGGCTCCGGGAATGATGTCGGCCAGTTCTGCGAACATCTGGCAGCCGTTGCATACGCCCAGTCCGAAGGTGTCGGCGCGGCCGAAGAAGGCGCGAAACTGGTTGGCCAGTTCCTCGTGGAAGGTGATGGAGCGGGCCCAGCCGATGCCGGCCCCGAGCGTGTCGCCATAACTGAAACCGCCGCAGGCGACGATGCCCTGATAGTCGGCCAGCGACGCCCGGCCGGCCAGCAAGTCGCTCATGTGGATGTCGATGGCATCGAAACCCGCCTCGTTGAAGGCGTAGGCCATCTCCACATGCGAATTGACGCCTTGCTCGCGGAGCACCGCCACCCGAGGCCGCGCCTGCAATACGGCGGGCGCATTCGTCGGCGCGAATGTCAGTGCGAGATGCAAGCCAGGGTCGGAGGCGTCTCCTGCCTGTGCGTGCTCCGCGTCCGCGCAATCAGGGTTGTCGCGTTGCCGGCAAATCTTCCAGCTCACCGAGTCCCAGACCTGGTGCAGGTCCCGCAGGGGTGCGCTGAACACCGATTTGGCATCGCGCCAGATCTGCAGTTCGCCGATGCCCGATCGGATGGTCGACCCTGCGGGCCGGGTCTTGCCGATGCAGTGGCTGTGCCGGCTCAGGCCGTGTTCGCGCAACACCTGCATCACGGCGCTGCGATCGGCTGTGCGAATCTGCAGCACCGCGCCGAGTTCTTCGTTGAACAAGGCCCGCAGCGTGAGCTCTTCGCGCCGCGCCTGCACCTGCGATGACCAGTTTTTGCTGTCGCCATATTCCGCCCAGCTGTCGTTGATGCCATCGCCTTGCGTGATCAACATGTCGACGTTGATCGACACGCCCACCTGGCCGGCAAACGCCATCTCGCAGACAGTTGCAAACAGTCCGCCATCGCTGCGGTCGTGGTAAGCCAGCACCATGCCGTTGGCACGCAAGGTATTCACGGCATCGACCAGCGCGACCAGATCCTGTGCATCGTCCAGATCGGGGACGGCATCACCGACCTGATCCAGCGTCTGCGCCAGGATGCTTGCGCCCATGCGGCAACGTCCACGTCCCAGATCCACCAGAACCAGCGTGCTGTCGGCCAGCTGGTTGTCGAGTTGCGGTGTCAGGGTGCCACGCACGTCTGGCAGCGTGGCGAAGGCGCTGACAATCAACGACACCGGAGAGACGACCTTGCGTGCGCCCTGATCGTGCGGGTCGGTCCACT
>CAJDWR010000084.1_pt1 | contig 13923 bp, 13 predicted proteins | sample 7391651 | NCBI WGS metagenome assembly CAJDWR01 (sample SAMEA7055720, study PRJEB34461) | soil metagenome | biome: terrestrial ecosystem; feature: Peninsula; material: soil | place: Antarctica | collected 2016
GAAATGGCTGAAGGTTTCCAAGGAGATTCCCTGGCGCCGCCCGATCGCCTCGCTCAACTATCTGCTGAGCTCGCATGTCTGGCGTCAGGACCACAACGGTTTCAGCCACCAGGATCCCGGTTTCATCGATCATGTGGTCAACAAAAAAGCCGAGGTCATTCGTGTGTACCTGCCGCCCGATGCCAACACGCTGCTGTCGGTGACCGACCATTGCCTGCGCAGTCGCGATTACGTCAATGTCGTCATTGCCGGCAAGCAGCCCTCGCCACAGTGGCTGGACATGGATGCTGCGGCAGCACATTGCGCCGCGGGCCTTGGCATATGGACATGGGCAAGCAGCGACGGCGGGGCCGAACCCGACGTGGTACTGGCATGCTGCGGCGACGTGCCGACCCTGGAAATCATGGCTGCCGAGGAACTGCTGCGCCAGCACCTGCCCAGGCTGCGCGTATCAACGTGGTCAACCTGATGAAGCTGCAGCCGCCCAGCCAGCATCCGCACGGACTGGACGACGCGGCGTTCGATGCGATGTTCACGGTTGACCGACCCGTGATCTTCGCCTATCACGGCTATCCGACCCTGATCCACCGGCTTGCCTACCGGCGCACCAACCACGAAAACTTCCATGTCCACGGTTACCACGAGGAGGGAACGACCACCACTCCGTTCGACATGACGGTACGCAACGACCTCGATCGATACCATCTGGTGATGGATGTCATCGACCGTGTGCCGGGGCTCGCCCAGGAAGCGGCGCCGGTACGCAAGGCGATGGTGGAACGACTTGCGGCGCATGCGCAATACATCGTCGAGCACGGCGAGGACCTGCCCGAAATCCGGGAGTGGCAATGGCAACCACGCGAGCCCTGATCTCTAGGCGGGCAGCCGACTTGCATCAAGGCGGACAGATTGACACTCAAGAGTCCGGTCAACCTGTCGGCTATGTGACGCAGCTATTTGCAAATCCTATTTCGAGGATTAAGATAGTAACTAATTACTTGCTGAACGCCCCACTGATGACTCCTCTCTGCAAACATCTTGCGGCCGAAGATCGACAGCCGTGATCATGAACTCTTACCTTTCGCCCGCCAGTTCGCGCCATTTGGGCAAGAGTCGGCGCGCTCCGCCACAAGTGCACATCATTCGTCCAACCTGGCTTCTCGACCACGATCGTTTCTCGACCAAGGCCGGACCATCATCCCAAAGGGAAACACAAAGATGAAAACTCCGAGCTTTCTCACTGGCAAGATTCGCTGGATAGCGCTCGCCGTCGCCGTGATCGCCATCGGTGGCCTGTTGACATTCTGGCTGATGCGCGATCGCGGCGATCCGGATGTACTACGCCTCTATGGAAACGTGGACATCCGGGAGGTGGAGCTTTCTTTCCGCCAGCCCGGTCGCATGCTGAGTATGGCTTTCGATGAGGGAGACACTGTTACCGCTGGCGCGGTGCTGGCGCAACTCGATGCCACGCCTTATCGGGAGAAGCTGGCCGCAGCCGAGGCGGAACTGCGCGCAGCGCAGGCTGGACGGGACAAATTGCGCAGCGGCAACCGGCCCCAGGAGATTGCCCAGGTTCAGGAACGCGTGCGTCAGGCGCAGGCGGCCTCGAGCGAGGCCGAGCGCAACTTCACGCGCCAGCACACGCTGCTCGAATCGGGCGCCAGCAGCCAACGGACCGCTGACGCCGCACGGACTATGCGCGACCAGGCCGCGGCCGACATGGCTTCGGCCAAGGCGGCACTGTCGCTGGTCAAGGACGGATTCCGCAAGGAGGATATCGCCGCCGGCGTGGCGCGCGTAGCGGCGGCCGAAGCAGCACTGGCACAGACGCGCACCGCGCTGGCAGACACCGAACTTGTGGCGCCCAGCGACGGTATCGTGATTGCGCGTGTGCGAGAACCAGGCAGCATGGTGGCGAGCAGCACGCCCGTGTACACCCTGAGTCTGCGCGATCCGGTCTACGTGCGCGCCTATGTCAGCGAACCGGACCTCGGTCGCATCGCACCAGGCGTCGCGGTGCGCGTGCACACCGACTCCTCCGAGAAGGTCTATCGCGGCCAGATCGGCTTCATCTCGCCGCGCGCGGAATTCACCCCGAAGACGGTGGAGACCACCGACTTGCGTACCGACCTCGTCTACCGGCTGCGCGTGGTGGTTGCTGACGCCGACGAGGGCTTGCGTCAGGGCATGCCGGTAACGGTCGACGTCGACACCGCCCAAACCGCTGACAAGAACGCGCCAGGGCGCTGAGATGCGTGCGCACACCGCCAGCGATACGCCACGCGAGCCCGGCAAGGACGCGGTCGTCATCGACAGCGTCGCCAAGCACTTCGGCGATGTCCAGGCCCTGCGCGGCTTCAGTGCCAAAATTTGCTACGGCCGCCTCACCGGCCTGGTCGGACCCGACGGCGCCGGCAAGACCACGCTGATGCGGATCATGACCGGGCTGCTGGTGCCCAATGGGGGCAGCGTCACACTGGCCGGCTTTGACGTAGTCAACGACAACGACGCCATCCACATCGTCAGCGGCTACATGCCGCAGCGCTTCGGCCTCTATGAGGATCTGTCGGTGATGGAGAACATGCGTCTGTACGCCCAGCTGCGCGGGATGGACGCCGATCAGCACTCCGACACCTTCGCCAGCCTTCTGGACTTCACCCGTCTGGGCCCGTTCACCAAACGCCTGGCCGGCAAGCTATCCGGTGGCATGAAGCAGAAACTCGGGCTGGCATGCGCGCTGATGGCAAAACCCAAAGTGCTGCTGCTTGACGAGCCCAGCGTTGGCGTCGATCCGGTCAGCCGCCAGGATCTGTGGCGCATGGTGCAGGAACTGACCGATGACGGCATGGCCGTCGTCTGGTCCACGGCCTACCTCGACGAGGCCGAACGCTGCGAGAGTGTGCTGCTGCTCAACGAGGGCAAACTCGAGTTCGATGGCCCGCCCCAGGAGCTCACTGACCGCATCAAGGAGCGCAGCTTTCGCCTGACCGGGGTCGGCGACGAGCGCCGCGCCGTGTTGTCGCGGGCACTGAATCTGGGCAGCGTCGGCGACGGCGTGATCCAGGGCGACGCAGTGCGCGTGGTATTGCGCAAGGATGCCGAACGCGCAGAGATCGATGCATTGGCCGAGGAGGTCGGTGCGAAGGTCGAAACCGTGCAACCGCGCTTCGAGGACGCCTTCATCGACCTGCTCGGCGGCGGCCCCGGCGGCACTTCGGCCTTGGCCGAACGCATGGACGTGGTCAAACTTGATTCAGACATCGCGGTGTCCTGCAAGGATCTGACCAAACGCTTCGGTGATTTCACTGCCACCGACAGCGTCAGTTTCGAGGTCCGCAAAGGCGAGATATTCGGTCTGCTGGGCCCCAACGGCGCTGGCAAGTCGACGACCTTCAAGATGCTTTGCGGCCTGCTGAAACCGACCGAAGGCGAGGCGCATGTGGTCGGACTCGACCTGCGCCACGCCACCGGCGCGGCCAAGGGCCAACTCGGCTACATGGCGCAGAAGTTTTCCCTGTACGGATTGCTGACGGTGAAGCAGAACCTGGAATTCTCCGCCGGCGTCTACGGGCTGGAGGGCGCCATCAAGCGCGAGCGCATCGACGAGATGATCGAGACCTTCGACTTGAAGCAATACCTCAGCACCTCGCCGGACGCGTTGCCGTTGGGCTTCAAGCAGCGCCTGGCCCTGGCGTGTTCGCTGATGCACCGTCCGCCGGTGCTGTTTCTGGACGAACCGACCTCGGGTGTCGATCCGATTACCCGGCGCGAGTTCTGGACCCACATCAACGGCCTGTCCCGCAAGGGCGTGACGATCATGGTCACCACCCATTTCATGGACGAGGCCGAATACTGTGACCGCGTGGCACTGATGTACCGCGCCAAGCTGATCGACCTCGACACACCTGACGCGCTCAAGCGCGCTTCCAGGAGCGACAAGCATCCCGATCCGACGATGGAGGACGCCTTCATCCATCTGGTCGAGTCGGCGGATATGGAAGACCAGGCGAGCGCAGACGCCAAGGCGGCGGCATGAACCGTGAAACCCCCGCGACGCACTCAGGCGAAGCGCCCCAGCTGCAGGCCAGCCGCAAATTCGACCTGCGGCGTCTGATGGCGCTGGTCCGCAAGGAAAGCCTGCAGGCAATACGTGATCCGTCCACCATCCTGATCGCCTTTGTGCTGCCCGTGGTGCTGCTGTTCCTGTTCGCCTATGCGGTATCGCTGGACGTGCGCGAGGTGCGCATCGGCGTGGTGCTGGAATCCGATGCTGCCTCCGCACAGTCGCTGGCTGCCGCATTTGCCGGCACCCGTTACCTGAAGGTCACGCCTGCGCGCGACCGTCGCGAGGTCGCAGGTCAGGTGGTGTCCGGCAAGCTGCGCGGCTTTGTGGTGATCCCACAGGATTTCGAACGCCGACTGGCGTCTCCCGTACCGCAGCCGCTGGTGCAGGTGATCACTGACGGTTCGCAGCCCAACACGGCCAATTTCGTCGCCAACTACGCACAAGGCGTGGTGCAGACCTGGGGCGCGGGCCGCAGCGCCGGCGCGCCGGCAGCGGCCATACAGCTGGAGCCGCGCTACTGGTTCAACGCCGAACTCGAAAGTCGCCGGGCGCTGGTGCCCGGCGCCATCGCGATCGTCATGACCATCATCGGCACCATGCTCACCGCGCTGGTGGTGGCGCGCGAGTGGGAGCGCGGAACGATGGAGGCGATCCTGTCGACCCCGGCTTCGGTAGTGGAGATCCTGATCGGTAAATTGCTGCCGTATTTCATCCTTGGCATGCTCGCCACGCTGGCCTCTACGGCGCTCGCGACCTTCGTGTTCGACGTGCCGTTGCGCGGCTCGCTGCTGGCGCTACTGACCCTCTCAGCCGTATTCCTGATTCCCGCACTCGGCCAGGGCCTGCTGATATCGGCTGTCACCAAGGACCAGTTCCTCGCCTCGCAGTTTGCGCTGTTCTCCGGCTTCCTGCCGTCCTTCCTGCTCTCGGGTTTTCTGTTTGAGATCGATGCGATGCCGCTGCCGATCCAGGCTGTTACCTACCTGATACCGGCGCGCTACTTCGTGTCCTCGCTGCAGACGGTATTCCTGGTCGGCGACGTCTGGTCGGTGTTTCTGCCGAACCTGGGGGCGATGGCCACGATCGGTGTGTTTTTCCTTGTCATTGCCAAGCGCAAGACACGCAAGAATCTGGAGTCGTGAACGATGCGCAGCCTGATCAAGAAATTTGCGAGCGGCCGCCTGCGCGCGCAGATCGTCAAGGAGATGCTCAGCATCCTGCGCGATCCCCGCAGCCGCCTGATCGTGTTCGTGCCGCCGCTGGTGCAGTTGCTGATCTTCACCTTCGCCACCACGCTGGAAGTACGCAACGCCAACATCGCCGTCTACAACCAGGATGCCGGTCACTGGTCGTATGAAATGGAGGCGCGCGTGGGTGCCGCCGACTTTGTCAACAAGGTGTACACGGTGCACAATCGTGACGAATTGCGTGAGCTGATCGATCAGCGCAAGGTCATCGCGGCGCTCGACATGGGTCCGGGCTTTTCACGCGATATCGCCGCCGGCCGCACTGGAACACTGCAGGTCATCGTCGACGGCCGACGCAGCAACGCCGGCCAGATCACGGTCGGCTATCTCAACGCCATCGCGGCGGATGTCGGCGCCACCGCCAGGAAGGACACACCGCGCGCGTCCCCGGTCGTCGTCCGCCACTGGTTCAATCCCAATCTGATCTATCGCTGGTTCGTGGTGCCGGCCTTGTCGGGCATTCTGGTCTTCTTCAGCGCACTGATGATCACGGCGCTGTCGATCGCCCGCGAACGTGAGCTGGGTACGTTCGACCAGTTGCTGGTCTCACCGACCACCACACTGGAAATCATCGTGGCCAAAACCGTGCCCGCGCTGGCCATCGGCGCGATTCTGGGATTGATGATGATCGCGGCGGCGGCGTTCCTGTTCGGTGTTCCCTTTACCGGCTCGTTCTGGATGCTGCTACCAAGCCTCCTGCTGTTCATCCTGTCAGTGGTGGGCATCGGCCTGATGATCTCCGCGGTCTCCGCGACGCAGCAACAAGCCATCCTGGGGGCCTTCGCGATCGGCGTGCCGGCGGTACTGATGTCGGGCTTCGCCACACCGGTGGAAAACATGCCGCTGATGCTGCAGTGGATGGCGCAAGGGATTCCGCTCACCCACTTTCTGGTCATCGTCGAAGGCACGTTCCTCAAGGCGATGCCGGCGTCCGACATTCTCGCCAATACCTGGCCGCTGGCGGTGATCGCACTGGTGACGCTGACGATGGCCACTGTGCTGGTGCGCAGTCGCCTGCAGTGACCGGCCCCGACTATGGATGTAGGAATTGCCATGAAATGTTCATCGAATAACCGACCTCGCGCAGCGCGCACAGCGGTCGCCGCACTGAGCGCTTTGCTGCTCGGTGCCTGCGCCGCCGTTGGCCCCGACTACCAAAAGCCGCCAGCGGTGGACGCGGGCAGCGGCTGGGCGCAGTCCGCTGATGCCGCGCAGACTCGGGTCGATATGTCAACCTGGTGGGCATCGCTGAGCGACCCCACCCTGGACCGGCTCGTGGGCACGGCGTTATCCGACAACCTCGACCTGCGCCAGGCGCAGGCGCGCATCAGCGAGGCGCGCGCGCTGCGCGATCGCGCAGTTGGCGGCTACGCGCCATCCGTCAATGCCGGCGGCAGCGTGACAGCGCGTCGGCAGAGCGAGAACGGGCCACTGCCGATTGGCTCCATTCCCGGACTCGAGCGCAACCAGACGATCTACGATGTCGGCTTCGACGCCGCCTGGGAACTCGACCTGTTCGGCGGAACCCGGCGCGCGGTGGAAAGCGCCAAGGCCAGTATGCAGGCTGCACAGGATGATGCGAATGGCGTACGCATCAGCGTCGCCGCCGAAGTAGCGCGCAGCTACCTCAGCCTGCGCGGTGCACAGCGCGAACTGGCCGGGCGCGAAGCTTCGCTGAAGGCCTTGCAGCAGACCTCGGACCTCGTACGCAGGCGCTTCGAAGTGGGTGACGTGGCGCAGGCCGATGTCGACGCGGCGCAAGCACGCGTCGCTGCCGCTTCCGCGGGCCTGCCCGGTATCCACGCACGCTTGCGCGCAGCCGCGCTGGGCCTTGGCGTGCTGCTCGGTGCACTGCCCGAGAGCGAGCTGGCATTGATCGACACTGGCGCACCTGAGATCCTGCTGGCTCCGATCCCGGTGGGCGAACGCGCCGACATACTGCGCCGACGGCCAGACGTACGCGCCGCCGAACGTCGCCTGGCCGCCCGCACCGCCGATATCGGTGTGGCCACAGCGCAGCTGTTTCCGAAGCTGTCGATCGGCGCCGGCGGCGGTTTCCAGTCGCTGGATCTCGGCAATTTATTCGAGTCCGCGAGCAACACCTTGTCGATCATGCCGCTGATCTCCTGGCGCGTGTTCGATGGCGGACGCGTGCGCGCGGAAATCCACGCCAGCGAGGGACGGCAAGAGCAGGCCGCCCTTGCCTACGAAAGGACCGTGTTGGCCGCGCTGGGCGATGCGGAGCGCGCATTGAGCGACTACAGGCTTGGCCTGGACGCGGTGCAGCGCCAGCGCGCGGCCGTGGATGCAGCGCGCCGCAGCTACGCTCACATGCAAATGCGCTTCAAGGCGGGCGATATCGCGCTGACCGACCTGCTGGCCGAAGAGCGCCTGTTGCGCGACGCCGAAGATGCCTACGTCCGTACCCACACCGCCACCTCGATCGATCTGATCGCACTGTTCAAAGCGCTCGGTGGGGGCTGGGATGCCCAGACGCCGGCAGCGCCTATTTGAAATGTGGCGTCTTGAACATCAAGGCTACCGATCATTGGGTCTTGGTCCACATGGTTGAGGCGGCCTCGCGCGTGTATGCAAGCACGCAAAAAGCGAGATGGACGCGCATTGCCGCTGTGTTGGGTCTGCTGCTGCTTTCCGGCTGCGCCCACTATCTGGTGAATGCCAAGCTGGACCTGCACGATCCAAAGTCCGGCTATCGGTTGGAAACCCTGGCCCCAAACGACAACTCTGGCAGTCTGCTGGTGGTGCTGACATTCTCCGGTGGCGGCACCCGCGCCTCTGCGCTCGCTTATGGCGTGCTGGAGACCCTCGCCCAAACCGAGATCGTCTGGGAAGGTTCTCGCAAACGCCTGCTCGACGAGGTGGACATCATTTCCGCTGTATCGGGCGGCAGCTACACCGCCGCCTACTATGCCCTGTATCGAGAACGTCTGTTCACGGACTTCGAACGCGACTTTCTCAAGCGCGACGTGCAGGGTGAGATCGTGCGCAAGATGGTGGCGCCGGGCAACCTGGTGCGCGCATCGAGCCCGCAATTCGGCCGCATTGATCTGGTTGCCGAATACCTTGACGAGAAGATATTCCACGGTGCCACCTTCGGCGACCTGCAGCGGCAGGGCCGGCCGTTCATTCTGCTCAATGCCAGCGACATGTCACTGGGTACACGCTTCGAATTCTCCCAGGATCAGTTCGACCTGCTGTGTTCCGATCTGACGCCCTACTTGCTTGCGCACGCGGTGGCGGCATCGAGCGCCGTGCCCATCGTGCTCAGTCCGCTGACCTTGCGCAACTACGCAGGGAAATGCGGTTACCAGGAGCCGGACTGGGTGGCGCAAGCCTTGGACGACCGCGCGGCATCGGCGCGGCGCTTTTACAAGGCAACCGAACTTCACTCCTATCTCGACCGCGCGAGGCGCCCCTACATTCACCTGCTCGACGGCGGAATTTCGGACAACACCGGGCTGCGCGGTTTGCTCGATCGTATCCTCGCGGAACACAGCCCGCAGCGCCTGGCGCGTGCCCTGGGCGCCACGGCGCTGCGCAAGGTGGTGTTGATCATGGTCAGTGCCGAGACCCGCCCCGACCTGACGCTGGACCGCGTCGAGGCTGTGCCGACGGTGCTCCAGGTTGTCCGCAACGTGAAGGACATTCCCATCAATCGCTATTCCTTTGAAACCACCGAGTTGTTCAAGGCGCAAATTGAAAGTCATGTTGGACGTCAAGGCGGGCAGGAGACCGCGTTTTATCTGATTGAAGTGACGCTTGAGGCGATCACCGACGATGACGAACGTGAGCGGTACATGCGTATTCCGACTTCGTTCGCGTTGCCAGCCGCAACCGTCGACGAGCTTCGGCTACTCGGACACCGCCTGCTTGCCGAGTCTCCCGATTACCGCCGTTTGCTGCGTGACGTCGGCGTGGACAACGGCGGCGCTGCGTGGACTGAGCGGATCACTCCTTAAGAACACGGACCGATGACACTGACGGAAATTGCCATGCAAAAAGACCATTCCTTCAAGACTTTTTTCACAGCCGCAGTCACAGCCATCGGGATGCTCCTGGCGAGCACCTGCCCGCCGGCCTGGGCCAACGACGCCGACAAGGCCAAGCCGCTGGCGCTACGCAAGATCATGCAAGACCTGGGCAAAAACATGCAGGACATTACCAGCGGCATTTCCCGGGAGGACTGGGAAATGGTGGGGAATATTGCACCGTTGATTGCCGATCACCCTCAACCGCCGCTGGTTGAGAAGGTGCGCATCCTCAAGTTTGTCGGTACTGATGTGGCCAAGTTCAAGGGTTATGACGAGCAAACACATCAGGCGGCGCAGGCGCTGGAGCAGGCTGCTGCTCACGGGGACGGCCAAGCCGTGATCTCATCCTTCGCGACGCTTCAAAGCACCTGTCTGGCCTGCCATCAGAGTTTTCGTAAGCCATTCGCAGAGCACTTCTATGGGCAACGCTGAAGTGATGCGCCGTCATCACGGTCCGCTCAAGACGGCTTAAGCTAGTCCAGAGCAGGGGGGAGCGGATGGATGGCCTTCTTGCCAATGGCGCCCGCACCAGCGCCCATCCCGACGGCCAGGGCGATTTCACCCATCGTGGCCGCCCAAGGTCCTACATCACAACCCTGCATTGTTCAAATCCAGCACCCGTTCCGCCCGATAGCTGGAACGCACCAATGGCCCCGCCACGACCTCGATGAAGCCCTTGGACAGGGCAAGCGTGCGGTAATCGCGGAACTGCTCCGGCGTTACGTAGCGCGCCAAGGGCAGATGATGGATGCTGGGACGCAAGTATTGGCCCAGCGTCACTACATCGACGTGTGCGGTACGCAGATCGTCCAGCGCTTGTTCGATTTCCACATCGGTTTCACCCAGGCCCAGCATCAGACTGGTCTTGGTAATCACCTTCGGCGCATGCTGTTTGGCGAACGCCAGTACATCCAGCGTTTGCCGATAACCGGCGCGTGGGTCGCGTACCACATGCGTCAGTCGTTCCACCGTTTCCAGGTTCTGCGCGTACGTGACCAGACCGGCGTCGATCACGGTGGCCACGCAATCGAGCTTGCCTGCAAAATCTGGCGTCAGTGCTTCTACTGCAGTAGTGGGATTTCGTTCGTGAATCGCACGGATGCAGGCTGCATAGTGGCCAGCGCCGCCATCAGCCAGATCATCGCGGTCAACCGAAGTCAGTACCACGTAGCGCAGTTGCATCGACTTGACTGCTTCTGCAACATGCATCGGCTCCAGTGGATCCAGCCAGCCATTTGGATTACCGGTAGAGACAGCGCAGAATTTACAGGCGCGCGTACAGACTTCGCCCATCAACATCAGCGTTGCGGTACCGCGACCCCAGCATTCGGCGATGTTCGGACATTTTGATTCGGCGCAAACGGTATGCAATTTTTTGCTGGTGACGATATCGCGTACTTTCTGGTACTGCTCGCCGGCCGGTGCCCGTACGCGCAACCAGGCTGGCTTTCTTTCCGCACTTGGAATGTCACTGTTGGGGTTCGGTTTGATGCCGTCCTTGACCGCACGAGTGCCGTCTGGCGTGATGTATTTGCTGCCGCTGGGCACACGCATGGTATGCGCTGCGCCGGATGGCGTGGTCGGGTTGGAAAGCGCCGCGGATTCCTGTTCTGACATGAATTCACCTTGGTTTGGGGAGTTTGCTTGCGTTTGTGGTGCGTACAAATCGTGCGTCCAGCGCCTTCGATAATAAGCCGGCCCTGCAAAATTTACTTTTCGCGCGAAACAATCAGCACTCGGCCGCCATCAAGCAGGAGACCGGCTTTCAAGGAAACTTTCACATGGGGTATTGACCTTCCCCCCATGGGAAGGTCAATACTGCAGTTGCCGGAAACCTTCAATCCCTTCCTATACCGAGCCTGACGCCAGACACGCGTGATGTCTGAAGGGCGGTCATGAAGGCCATTGAACCTAATTTTCGGTCCTCTTTCATTGAACTAATCCCATGAACATCACCAACTTTCTGAAAACAGTGGCATTCACCCTGGCTTTCGCCGCATCCACCGCTTTTGCGCACGGGGACGAACACGCTATGAAACATGCCTATGACCCGGCAACTGTGGAGGAGACCGCGTTCGGCCATGCTGGCAACCCCGAGGAGGTGAGTCGAATCGTGAATGTCAGCATGAGCGACGCGATGCGATTCACACCTTCCGACATCGCCGTGAAGGCAGCGATGAAATCGTGTGGCAGTTCACCAAACCGGGCGAATACAGCTTTGCGTGTTTGCTTCCAGGCCATTTCGAGGCCGGCATGGTCGGAAAGGTGGTGGTGAAATGAAGCGCCGCACATTACTGAATGGCTTGGTCTGGCTCCCGATGCTGCAGGTTCTTCCCGCTGCAGCAGCCGTCAGTATCCATGTCTACAAGAATCCCGCCTGCGGCTGCTGCACGGGATGGATCGACCATCTCAAGGCAGAAGGATTCTCCGTGACGGTGACGGAAGTCGCCGACACCGGGCCGATCCGCAAGCGCCTGGGTTTGCCCGAGCGATTCGCAAGTTGTCACACGGCTGTGATTGATGGCTACGTGATTGAAGGCCACGTGCCAGCGGTCGAGGTCAAAAAGTTGTTGGCCAGCCGACCCAAGGCCATTGGCCTGGCTGTGCCAGGAATGCCAGTCGGCTCTCCCGGCATGGAAATGGGTGCCCGTCGGGACCCATATCAAGTCCTGCTGGTTGACCGGAGCGGCCACGACAGCGTTTTTGCGACTTACCCCAAGTAACCTACTGAGATCTCATGAAGCCCTAAGGGCGGCTCGAGATTCACACATCGCCGCTAAACAGCGTTGGCTACATTAGTTCAGTGTGCTGTATTTGGGCGACACAGACCCGTTTTGGAGCTTGATGGTGAATAGGTTCATTTCGTACCTTGCCCTTGTGACAGCTGTGTGCCTTCCGTTCGCGACCCAAGCGGCTGACCCTCAGCGTACCGCCGAGGTCGCCAAGCGGGGTGCGGACGTAATGCCTTTCGACCTCAAGGCGACAACCCATATCTTCACGAAGACCGGCACGGGCGGCGTGCAGAGTGTCGTGGCCAAGGACCCAGGTGACGCGGCTCAGGTGGACCTGGTCCGCAAACACCTGAAAGAGATTCAGGAGCAGTTCTTGAAGGGCGACTTTTCCGGCCCATCGCACATTCACGGGCAGGACATGCCTGGCCTGGCGCAACTCCAGTCAGCCAAGCCTGGCCAAGTCAAGATGGCGTACTCAGACGTTCCAGGTGGCGCTCAGGTGACCTACTCCACCTCGGCGCCTGAACTCGTAGCAGCCCTGCACTCCTGGTTCGACGCACAGCTGTCAGACCATGGCGCTGACGCAATGGCAGGCCATCATCACGGCCACGGCGCGATGCAAAAGCCGTAAGGCTCGGCGCGGTCTGGAGCGTCAGCCCGATTCATTCCTGATCGATAGCCTGATCGATTCGGTCGCTTTGCGCCGCAACGCGACAACTCCGACGCTGACGCATAGTCTGTGTGCGAGGATGTCCATCGACGCGGCGCCCGGTCAGTTCGCCTGCAGATCCTGGTTGCGCAGACGCAGTGCGTTGGTTATCACCGACAGTGAACTCAGGCTCATCGCCAATGCCGCGAACATCGGCGACAACAGCCAACCGGTGAAGGCGTACAACACACCGGCGGCCAGAGGCACACCAATCGCGTTGTAGACGAAGGCAAACGCCAGGTTCTGCTTCATGTTGGCCACGGTTGCATCCGACAGCGCCCGCGCAATAACGATACCGCGCAGATCGCCCTTGATCAGCGTGAGCTGGGCGCTGTTCATCGCGACATCGGTACCGGTGCCCATGGCGATGCCGATATCGGCTCTGGCCAATGCCGGCGCGTCGTTGATGCCGTCGCCGACCATCGCAACAATGCGCCCTTCGGCCTGTAGTTTCTCGACCAGCTTGAGCTTGTCCGCCGGCTTCACCTCGCCGTGGACTTCGTCGATGCCCAGTCGCTTGCCGATGGCCTTGGCTGTCGTCAGCCCATCTCCGGTGGCCATCACGATGCGTAGTCCGGCATCATGCAGCGCCTTGAGTGCCTCGGCCGTCGTGGCCTTGATCGGATCGGACACGGCGAGCAATCCCGCCAGCTTCCCGTCGACAGCCAGATACATCACACTTGCACCCTCTACGCGCAGTTCTTCTGCCCGGTCCTTCAAGGCGTCGACCGGCACGCCAAGTTGTTCCATCAGCGCGGTATTGCCCAGCCCCAGCGATTTGCCGTCGACCACACCGCTTACGCCGATACCCGATCCGGAATCGAATGTTTCCGGTTTGGACAGTTTCAGGCCTTGACCGTTGGCCGCCGCCACGATGGCCGCGGCCAGCGGATGCTCGCTGCCCTGATCCAGGCTGGCGGCCAGGCGAAGCACCTCCTGCTCTTCAAACTCTTGCGCCGGCACGACCCGTTCGAAAGTGGGCCGGCCTTCGGTCAACGTGCCGGTCTTGTCAACGATCAGGGTGTCGACCTTGCGCAGGTTCTCGATCGCAGCGGCGTCGCGGAACAACACGCCATTGGTTGCCCCCTTGCCGGTGGCGACCATGATCGACATC
>CAJDWR010000053.1_pt1 | contig 13878 bp, 13 predicted proteins | sample 7391651 | NCBI WGS metagenome assembly CAJDWR01 (sample SAMEA7055720, study PRJEB34461) | soil metagenome | biome: terrestrial ecosystem; feature: Peninsula; material: soil | place: Antarctica | collected 2016
AAGGACAACTGGCCCGACTTTGCCGACCGCGCCTGGCAGACCGAACTCCACAAGCACTACAACACGACGCCGTACTGGGGTTGATCTGTTCGCTGGCATAGCCATGCGAAAGACCCATCACGTTGAAACTAGATGGGGAATTTCAACCCACAAAGCGCCTGACTCAGGCGCTTTGTTGTTTTCGGTCTTGGGGCCGTGTCGGGGGCGCAGCTACAGGCTACCGAGGAAACGGCTATGTCCGTGAAAAGCCAGTCATGCTGGTGCTGTGGTTTGCAGGCGGATTCACCAATCCGAACACGTCTTCATGGCTTGCGCAATACCATTTCGTTGCCGCTCAATGTGATCTGGAATCTTGACAGAAAACTCTGCCCCAGCAACGCGGTGTCACGTCCGGCACCGATCAGGCCCACCGCAACCTTGACGCCGGAGACCTGCGCTGGGCCCATCGAGACGGTCAGGTTATCCACGATCCTGCCATCGATGACGCCGTTGGCCGTGTGAAAGCGGGTTGGTGTTCCTCCGCTGAGACCGGCATGGCGCGCAAATTCGTCGCTGACGGTGACATATGACGCGCCCGTGTCGACCAAGAAAATCACGGGCTGGCCGCCGACGAAACCCGGCGCGTAGAAGTGGCCGTCGCGCGATCGCGGAATCGTCATCTCGCCGTTCATTGCAACCGTGATTTCCCTCGGTTGCATCACCATCTTGATGGCGCCGTAGACCACTCCCATCACCACCAGCCAGAACATCACCATGACCAGCGGCCCCCAGCGCAGCCCGCGTGGGATGGCGTTGGGATCGTCATTCAGGTTGCGCATTCCGGTTCCGAGGTTGGTGGCTTTCGTGGCAGTTCAGGTTGGCGAGATGGATCATCATGCAGTTGACTTTCCATCGCAAGCCGAAAAACAAAGCCCCTCGCACGCGGGGGATCTGAGGGTGCTGGGGGTGGGGCGAGTCAGTTACGAACCCGTCTCTGTTTTCGCGTAAATACTCTGCATCAGGGAATTTAACTGCGAATGCTACGCGACCAGCGGCGACCTTGGATCGCTCCAAACCTCAATTTTTCCAGTTACAAGAGCGGGAGGCTCCCCAATAGAGCCTTCGAACGCTTGCAAATGGTGATCAGGATATCGACGCGCTGCGCGGTCTGGCGGAGAGCCGTAATGCGCAGGCCAGGCCCATGCCTCGCGCCGCAGCCGTCAGCACCGCCTTGCGGCCTGCCAGACGGCGACAGCCGAAGGGGCATGTTGCGCAGCTTGCCGAGGCGCGGCCAGGGCCCCGTAGTCGATGGTTCGGCATTCGCTCATCAGGCTTCTTTGAACTCGAGTTTGGCGAACTTGCGGTTGCCGCGCAGGGCCCTGGCCAGAAACAGCAAGGTCAGTGCAAACAGGACGCAGGCAACCGGGCTGGTGAAAAACGTCAGAAAATTGCCGTCCGAAATGATCAGGCCCTGGCGCAATTTTTCTTCCAGCAAGGGCCCGAGCACCAGGCCGATCACCGCCGGTATGACGGAGAATCCGCCGCGGCGAAGAAACAGGGCGACGATGCCCGCCACGACGGCGACGCCCACATCGAACATGCGGTTGCTGACGCCATAGGCTCCGACCAGTGACAGCACCGTCACCGAGGCGAGCAGCAAGGGTTCGGGCACACGCAGCACACGCGAAAACAGCCGCGCACCGAACAAGCCCATCGCCGCCATCAGCAGATTGACGATGAACAGGCTGATGAAGATCGCATAGACCGTGGGCGCATTTTCGGTGAACAGTTTTGGACCCGGTGTCACACCCTGCAGGATCAACGAACCCAGCATGACGGCAGTCACTGGATCGCCGGGGATCCCGAGTGCAAGTGTGGGCACGAGTGCGCCGCCGGTGACGGCGTTGTTCGCGGCTTCCGAGGCGATCAGGCCATCGGGTTCGCCCTTGCCCATTTCCTCGCGCCGCGGCGAAGTCCTGCGCACCTCTGCGTAGCTGATGAACGAGGCGGTGGCTGCGCCGGTTCCAGGCAGCACGCCGATCATCGAGCCGATGACCGAGGCCTTGACCAGGATCCAGCGCCGCAACCACCAGTCGCTCCACGGTGCCAGGCGCACACCGATCTTGCCGCTGACCACGCTTGTGGTGCTGGCGCTGCCGAGCTCGCCTGCACGGTGGAATACCTCACACAAGGCGAAGGCCCCCACCACCACCGGAATCAGGCCGATGCCCGCCGACAGTTCGAATACGCCGAAATCGAAGCGCATGTCGCCCGTCATTGGATCGGCGCCGACGACACCGATGAACAAGCCCAGCATGCCCATCAGCAGACCCTTGATGAGGCTGTCCTGCGAGACCGTCGCGATACAGGTCAGGCCGAACACCATCAAGGCGAAGTATTCGACCGGGCCGAAGCTCACGGCAATCGCGGCCAGTTGCGGCGCGGCCAGGATCAGCACGATCACCGAGAACAGGCCACCGAACAAGGACGACAGCGTAACCCAGCCGAGCGCCAGATCCGCCTCGCCGCGGCGCGCCATCGGATAACCGTCAAAGCAGGTTGCGGCCGACGCCGGTGTGCCTGGCGTGTTGATCAGGACGGCCGTTACCGAGCCACCATATACCGAGCCGCAATACACGCCGAGCATCAAGGCGACGCTCGGGATCTGTGGCATCGTGATGGTGAAGGGCAGGACCATCGTGATTCCGACCACCGAGCCGAGGCCGGGCAAAATGCCGACCAGGATGCCCACCGCGACGCCGATGAACATGGCTGAGATCGCGCTGAAATTGGCCAGCATCGACAGCGCGCTGAGCAGGTTGTCGAGCAACATCGGTTGAACTCAGCCCAAAATTGAAAGGGTGCTGGCGGGCAGCGGGATATGGATCATGCGGGTGAACAGCAGCCAGGAACCCAGCGGGAAAAGCGCGATCATCAGAGCAAGCACCTTCCAGCGTCTGAACCCGAGCAGCAGCGGCGCAACGGCGACGAACAGGAGGGTCGAGACCAGAAAGCCGGCGAATGGCATCAGCGCAGCATAGATCGTCGTGGACATGACGATTGCAATCACCGGTTTCCAGCCGAATGCCGCAGCGCCTTCATCCGCCAGCGTCGCTGACGCCTGTGCCTTGGATGGTTGGCGGCCTCGGGTCAGTGCGCTGGCCGCCAGCAGCAGGGCCAGCAGCGCGATGGCGGCAAGCACGATGCGTGGGTAGAAAACCGCATTCTGGGCGACGCCTGCGCCACTTGTTTGGTAGACATCGGAAAAGGACTCATAGACCATGACCGCAGCCCCGCCCAGGAATGCGGCGGCCGCGATCAGGTCACTCTTTTGGGAAGCCATCTTCAGATACGAAGCCTGCCTGTTGCCGGAGTCAGTCTTTCTTCAATCCGGCCTTGCGCAGCAGCTCGCCGTTGCGCTCGTACTCGCTTTTCACGAAGGCCGAGAACTGCGTGCTGCCCATATAGGCCTCGGGGGTTTGCAGTTTTGCCATCTGCGCGCGGAAGCTGTCGGATTTGACTGCCGTTTCGCAGCCCTTCTCGAGTGTTGCGACAACGGGTGCCGGTGTCCCCTTGGGCACGGCCAGTCCGCCCCAGACCTGGAAGCTCAACGGTGGCGCCCCCTGTTCGGCGAAGGTTGGCAGATCCGGCGCCGACGGCATGCGTTTGTCGTACATCAGGCCCAGGCCGCGCACCGAATCAGAATTCGATGACAAGAAGGTCGAGTGGGTAATGAAGGCCGCGATGTAGCCGCCGAGCAAACTGGTGAGACTGTCGGCGTCGCCCTTGTGTGGCACATGCACGACGTCGATGTTCTCGGCCTGCGCCAAGGCGACAAAGGCGATGTGTGGCACCGAGCCGGCGCCGCTCGATCCATATTTGATCTTTCCGGGGTGCTGCTTTGCGTCTGCCACGAAGTCGGCGACGTTCTTGTATGGAGAGTCCTTTTTCACCAGCAAGACCTGCGGGTTCGAATAGACCAGGCAGACATAGTCAAAGGAATTGTCCGAGTAGGGCAGGCGGCGCAGGTGGGGCTGGGTGGTCAGCGGACCGACCGGCAACATGCCGACGGTGTAGCCGTCATTCTTCGCGGCCGCGACCTCGGCCGTGCCGATGGTGCCACCCGCGCCGGCCTTGTTGACGACCACTACCTCCTGTTTCAGGAATTTGGTCATTTCCACGGCCAGTGCACGTGTCATCAGATCGGTGGAGCCACCGGCCGCGAACGGCACGACCAGAGTGACGGGGCTGGCCGGGAACGTTGCCGCCACGGCCGTTGTCCCGACGAGCAGCATTGTGGCGCAGGCAATTGCGAAGGGCGTGAAGCGGATCTTGGTCATGGGGTCTCCTTCAAGTAGGTGGGTGGAACTGGGCGTGAATTTATGGTGCCGGTGCGCCATGGCCGCGCTGAAAGTCGTTGCCCGCCTTGTCACTGCCGCGCAGCAGCCACAGCGGACGCGAGACGTAGCTCATGGTGGTCGAATGTTGCGCGGCATACGCGTTGGCCGGCCAAGCGGGATCCCGAACATAACGCGAGCTGGCCGGCATGTAGCGGATGGCATAGTCGGCACGTCGCCGGTTCGATCGATTGACATCGGAGCCGTGCAACAGATAGACATCGTGTAGCGATATCTGCCCTGCATACAAGATATCGTCGCGGGCCAGGCTTTCGTCGATGTCGACAACCTGTTGGCGCAGCGCGACGTCTGTGCGGTCCAGCAATTCGTGCTGGACCACTCGTCGCGCGAGATGCGAGCCTGGGATGTAGCGCATGCAGCCGTTCTCGGGCAGTGAATCGTCGATGGCGATTCGGACCGTCACCGTAGCCAAGGGGTCGATTGGCCAGTATTGCCCGTCCTGGTGCCAGGGTACGGCCATGCCGACACCGGCAGGTTTGCAAAAGAGTTGACTGCCCCACAAGACGATATCCGGGCCGATGACCTGTTCGACCATGTCGAGCAATTCGGGGTGGCAACAGAAGTTCAGCCAATCTTGATTGCCCAGTACCTTGCTCGACTGTCCCCAGGGGTTGTGCGGACCCGACAGTTGCTCCGGCTTGACATCGGGGTGGTCGGCCAGCAGCTTGTCGACTGCAGAGCGCATCTGCTCCAACATGTCCTGCGGTATGCGGTAGTCGGGAATGACCAGGCCTTGCTCGCGATAGGTGGAGATCTCTGCGTCGCTCAGTCGGGCAATGGGGCTTGTTTTCATGATTGACTCAGTTCATCCAGGTGCCACCGTTCACGTCGATGGACTGCCCGGTGATGTAGTGGGCTTGCGGTGAACACAGGAAATGCGCGGCGTCGGCAATTTCCTCGGGCCGACCTAAACGGCCCAGTGGAATGTGCGTCGCCAGCTCGGGCCAGCGTTCGCGCGGAATCATTTGACCCTCAATCGAACCGGGCACCACCGCGTTGACCCGCACTCCGCCGTCGGCCAGTTCGACGGCCAGAGACTTGACGAGAGAGAGCACGCCGGCCTTCGATGCGCAGTAGTGCGGCTTCGTCCCCTGTGCGGTCGGCACCAGCGCGGCCACGCCAGTGCGCGCGGCGCGAGATGAAATTATCACCAACGAGCCACGCGTGGCCAGCAGTGCCGGGATGGCCGACTGCGCCACCAGAAAAGCGCCAGTGAGGTTGACGTCGATGACGCGACGCCACTCATCGGCGGAGATCTGCTGCACTGGCCGGGCCGGCATGGTGATCGCGGCCGAATGCACCAGCGCAACGACAGGCCCCATTGCGCTGGCTCGAGTCATCATCGCGGCGCAGGCCTGCGCGTCGGTGATATCGGTTTGGAAGAATTCGACATCATCGCCAGTCGATTCTTGCGGCGCCTGCAGGTCGGCGATCAACACCCGGTGGTCAGTGCTGAACCTGCGCACGCAGGCCCAGCCGATGTTGCTGGATCCACCTGTGACTACGACGACCGGACGTTGGCTCATCGGCGTGCCTCCCGGAGCTTGAAGGTGTCGATCGCCCGCGCCAAGCACTCCCCGCTTTCATCGCGCAGATCGGATTCGCAGAAGGCCGCGGCGTCGTCGAAGCGGTGCGTTAACGCCGGTCGGGCCTCGAGCGTCAACGTGGTGTGCCCACTTTCCCTGATCTGCGACTGCACGCCGGGCAGGTCAGGAAGTGATACCTCCGGGCCAAAGAATGTCTTCATGCTCAGTAGTCCGAAGCTGGCACGTGGCTCGCCGCAGGATCGATGCTGACGTCGATGACCGTGGTGCGAGGAGCGCCACGCGCCGCGGCGATGGCGAGGCCCAACTCCTCGGGTCTGTCGACGCGCACACCTTCACAGCCCATGCCGCGAGCGATCATTGCGAAATCTATGGGAGAAAAATCGACCGCGATGCGACGCTGCTTCATGTTGTCGCGCACCATGCCCAGTCCCTGGTTGTTAGCCACGATCACGGTGATCGGCAAATTCTCTTGCACGCAGGTTGCCAGCGTGTGGATCGTCATGGCCGCACCGCCATCACCGATGAGACAGATGGTGTTGCGTTGCGGGTACACCAGCTTCGTCGCCGCCGCAGCGGGCAAAGCCCAGCCCATGCCACCGATGCCGCCTGGCGCTACCAATTGACCGGGGGTGCGCAGGCGCAACATGCTCGTCACCCAGATGCGGTTGTTGCCGGCGTCCAGCACCAACATGTCTTCTGGTGTCAGGGCCCGGTCAAGCACACGCACGATATCGGCGTAGTGCATCGTGCCGTCGGCCGCAACGGTGGCCGGCAGCACGCCGAAGCCGTGCTCGTGATTGTTGGCTTCGATGCGCGCCAGGCGTGTGTCGCGCTGCGCCTGGCCCAGCGGCAGGCTGCGAAGTGCTTCGAGCACGTCGGCAACATCGCCGGTGATCGCGAGATCGACCGGGTAGACCCAGCCGGCATGGCGCGGATCAATGTCGACCTGGACGATGGTCTGTCGCGCCGGGTCGATCAAACCCTCATCACGGAAGCGCAGGTAATCGGGGCCGAGGCTGGCGCCGAGCACAACGACCAAGTCGGCTCGACCGAGCATGCGGCTCGCACTCTTGCTGCCCCACGTGCCGAGCATACCCACCGCCACCGGAGCCGTTTCGTCGATAACGGCCTTGCCGTTGTAGCTGGTGGCCACGGCGATGCCGGCACATGCGGCGACCTCGGCGAGCAGCGCACGGCCGCGCTCAGTTTGCGCTCCCTGCCCGGCAATGATCACCGGCTGACTGGCGTTGGCGATCAGTGCAGCAAGCTGGGTTATCGCTGCGGCATCGGCACGCGGCGGGGTATAGCGCAAATAGCCGGCCGACGGATACAGCTTGACGCGCGTTTGTTCGGGCATTTCGCGGCGGATGATCGGCGTCTTCAGCACTAGCGCTGCTGGACCCATGCGCGGTAGCTGCGCGTGTTTGAAGGCCAGTTGCAGGCCATACACTGCTTCATGCGGTTCGGTCGCGTAGCCGCAGTACTTGGTCATCGTGCCGAGCACGGTGCGAACGTCGGCAGCTCCGTAGTCACCGGTCATTGTTTGGTACACGCCGTACATGCCGAAACCGTCGTAGCACGAGGTATCGGTCAATACCACCATCGGCGAACCCGCGAACTTTGCTTCGAGAATGCCGAAGGCCCCTGTTGTGCTGGCGAACGGCCCTTGGCCCATGAAGACCCCCGGGACGCCAGTGAGCTTGCCGTAGACCTGTGCCATCACCGAGGCCGTCTGCTCGCTACGCGTCAGCAGCACGCGAAACTGATCGCGCACTTCGTAGAACTCGTCGAGCATCCATGTGATGCCCAGCCCGGGCAGGGTGAACGCATGCGTTGCTCCGCATTCGAGCAAAGTGCGTACGAGCGCGTTCTTGGTCGTTGTCAAGTGAAGGCTCCTGGGTAGTCGAAATGCAAGCGATTGCACATACGGTATCAGGCTTCAAGCAAGTCGTCAATTTGGGGTTTATACCAAATCTGCGCATTGCAGTGCAGGCGATTGCAGCGGTGTTGCCATCGTCGTACCATAGGCCGTACCGACATGAGATCAACCGCCCCACAAACTCTTCAGCGCGATGCACCCGCGCAGGCAGCGCGCTCGGCATCACTTGCAGACGTGGCCTCGTTGGCGGGCGTGTCGACTGGCACTGTGTCTCGCGCGTTGTCGCGCCCGGAGATGATCGGCAAGGTCACCCGCGAACGCGTGTTGGCCGCGGCTAATCGCCTGGGCTATGTGGCCAATGGTGCGGCGCGAGCACTGGCGATGCGGCGCACGATGACGGTGGGAGCTATCGTGCCGCGGTTCGGTAGTTCGTCGTTTCCAACGATGATTCAAGCGCTGGAGAGAACGCTTGCGGCAGAAGGCTACACCTTGCTGCTGGCCGCGCCGGCACACCACAGCGTGCACGAAACCCCCATCTTGCGAGCTCTGTTGGAACGCGGCGTCGATGCAGTGGCGCTGCTCGGCTCGCGACACCCGCAGGAAGTCTTCGGATTGCTAGCGGCGCACCATACGCCCTACGTGATGATGTGGTCGGCACCGGGCTCCGCCGGGCAGAGTGTCGGATTCGACGAAGCGGCCGCTGCTGGGTTGATCATCGAGCATCTCGGTAACTTGCAGCATCGGCACATTGGCTTCATTGGCGGACAAACCGCCGACAACGAGCGCGCACTGCGTCGGCTTCAAGGCCTGACGCAGGCGATCGCCAAACGCGGATTGGTGCTTTGCGAAGAAGCGCTTATCGAGGCCGAGTATGGCTTTCAGGAAGGCTTCGAAGCCATGAGCGAGATTCTGACTCGCCGCACCAAGGCAACGGCAGTGGTTTGCGGAAACGACTATCTGGCCGCAGGCGCTCTGTCAGCGCTGGATCGAGCGAATATCCCGGTGCCTGGGCAGATATCGATCGCCAGCTTCAATGACAATGACTTCGCTCCATTCCTCCACCCGCCTTTGAGTACGGTGCGCCTGCCTATACGGCAGATGGGTGAACGCGCAGGAGCCTATTTGCTTGCAAAATTGCAAAATAGCGAGCCGCCCGCCCCGGCTTTGCTCGATGTGGAACTGGTCGTTCGCTGCAGCACCGGTCCGTGCCCGGACAAACCGTTGCAAACTCCGAGCCGCAGGGCCAAGCGATGACATGCCAGGGGTTCGTTGGCCCAGTTCGCCCGGGGCTTCACTACGGATGGCCGAGTCACACTGGTCTCCCGGCAACCAACAAAGGGTGGAATCCGCCATGCGGATCGTGAGTGTCAGCGTCTTACTTTTCTGCGTGAAAACCGGCGATTGTCAAACCGAATCCAGTCCCTCTATGCGCCAGTTCATGCAACCGCTTGCAAGATCGAAAAATTGCGGCGAAGCGGCAGCGACCCGTGGCACTTGCCCCGCAAGCGCGATCGCAGCCTTGCCCTCCTTGGGTAGGGGTTTCATTGCGCCATCCAGCACCGGCGACTGGCGGCTTTGGGAGATAGCAGATGAGCGGCGAAAGTGGCTGTGGAAAGTCAAGCAGAAACATGTCGTCCGGCATTTCCGAGAACAATGCAGCTCATGTGGCGACGGCGTCACATTCGACACTGACTGACACGTCGGTAGTCCGGCAAAGTCCAGCCACGTCTGACAACTAAAAATGAGTTGAGATATAGGTAGTTGGAATTTCATCTCCAGAAACCAAAAAACCCTAAGTAAATCAATTACTTAGGGCTATCCTTGGCGGAGAGGGTGGGATTCGAACCCACGGTACCTTGCGGTACGCCTGATTTCGAGTCAGGTACATTCGGCCACTCTGCCACCTCTCCTATGTCGAACGGGGGGAATTGTAGCAGTCACCTATGCCGGTAGCCCGGGTCGGATGGCGCGTCCTCGGGGCCGTTCGGCGACCCCGATGCCGCCAATCAGGCGGCGTCTGCGAGTTGCTTCAAGGCTGCCGCGATCTCTTCGTCCGACACGCCGTCGGCTGCGACAAGCTGGCCTTGAAATGCCGTCAACGCGGCCGCGCCGAGTTGGTGCAAACGCGCGATGGCGCCTGCGGCATCCTTGGGCGAAACGAAACCCTGGCTTTGCAGCAGCAGTCGGCCTTTGGCGTCGACCAGCTTGAAGGCGAATTGACCGTCCTTCTCGCGGTATTGCTTGAAGCTTGGCAGCGCCGCCTTGTCCGCCTTGGTCGTTCTGGCCTGGCTGCTGGCACCCAGGTTGCGCAAACCCACGGCGTCGCGCAGCGTGGCCATGAAGGGGGTGGAGATGGCGCGGGCCTTGGCCGCGCCACGCAACAAGATGGCCTCGATCTTCGCGGGTTCGCGTATCAGGGCTTCATAACGTTCCCGCATCGGCGTGATTTCGGCATCCAGCCGCTCGAACACCATGGCCTTGGCGTCGCCCCAGGCAATGCCGTCGGCATAAGCCTGGCGCAACGAGGCGGTTTCGGCGTCGCTGGCAAATGCCTGGAAGATCTGGAACAAGGCCGAGCCGTCGACGTCCTTGGTCTCGCCAGGTGCGCGCGAATCGGTGACGATGCCGGCGATGAGCTTCTTCAACTGCGCGCGCGGCGCGAACAGCGGAATATGGTTGTCGTAACTCTTGCTCATCTTGCGGCCGTCCACGCCGGGCAGGGTGGCAACCGACTCTTCGATCACGACTTCGGGCAAGGTGAAATGCGGGCCGTAGCGGTGATTGAAACTGTTCGCCATGTCGCGGGCCATCTCCAGGTGTTGCACCTGGTCACGCCCGACGGGCACTTTGTGCGCGTTGAACATCAGGATATCGGCGCCCATCAATACCGGGTACATGAACAGGCCGGCGGTCACGTCGGCGTCGGTGTCGGCACCTGCGGCGGTGTTCTTGTCGACCGCTGCCTTGTAGGCATGGGCCCGGTTCAATATGCCTTTGCCGGTGACGCAGGTCAGGAACCAGGTGAGTTCGGGAATTTCGGGGATGTCCGACTGGCGGTAGAAGACGACCCGTTCCGGGTCGAGTCCGGCGGCCAGCCAGCTGACTGCGATCTCCAGTGTCGAGCGTTGGATACGTGCCGGCTCCTCGACTTTGATCAGCGCGTGGTAGTCCGCCAGAAAATAGAAACTCTCGACATCGCCCTGCAGGCTCGCGCGCACCGAGGGTCGGATTGATCCGACGTAGTTGCCCAGATGGGGCGTACCGGTGGTGGTGATGCCGGTCAGAAAACGCGTGATGCTCATGGTGCAGAAAAAAAAGGGATCAACCGAATAACCAGGCGACCGGGGACAGGATGATGTCAAGCAGACCGAACGTCAACGTCATCAAGGGTTGCATCCAGAAGGTGCTGACGACGCCCATCAGCAGCAGCGCCATGACGATGAAGAAACCCCAGGGTTCGATCCGGGCCACCAGCGCTGCCTGCCGGTGAGGGAGCAGGCCCACCAGCACGCGGCCACCGTCCAGCGGCGGTAGCGGGAACAGGTTGAGCACGAACATCACCACGTTGACCAACACACCGCCCTGGCACATCTTGAGGAAAAACATTTCGCGCACGCCCAGGCCGTGCAACACGATCAGCAACACGCCCCACATGAACGCCTGGATCAGGTTCGACATCGGTCCGGCCAGTGCGACCCACACCATGTCGCGCTTGGGGTTGCGCAGTTGGCCGAAATGCACCGGCACTGGCTTGGCGTAACCGAACAAGAATGCGCCCTTGGTGGCAAACAGCAGCATCAGTGGAATCAGGATCGTGCCTACCGGGTCGATGTGCTTGAGCGGGTTGAGCGTGATGCGCCCGAGCCTGTGGGCGGTATCGTCGCCGAAATGCCGCGCCGCATAACCATGGGCGGCCTCATGCACCGTGATCGCAAACAGCACGGGCAGCGCGTAGATCAGGATCGATTGAATCAGGCTGGCAGCGTCCACGCGGTGATTGTCTCCGAAGTAGATGCTGGGCCGCCCCAAGTCGCCTCGCACTCCCTCGCCGGGTCTAGCGCAAGGCAGGGCTGCGGGCGCGACAAGTGCATGCGCGTGGCGCTGCGGGTCACAGACCCAACGCGGCGACATCGCCACGTCCACGGCGCAGCAAGACCACTTCTCCGCCAGTCAGGTCGACGACGGTAGTGGCCTGGTTCGGGCAAGCGCCGGCATCGATCACGCCGTCAATCAGTCGCTCGAATCTCTCCCGGATCTCCTGCGCATCGTTCAGGGGTTCGGTCTCGCCAGCCGGTATCAAGGTGGTGGACAACAAGGCGCCGTCGTCGTGCAGCGCCAGCAATGCCTGCAGCACACGGTGATCAGGCACCCGCATACCGATGGTCTTGCGCTGCGGATGGCTGACACGGCGGGGGACTTCCTTGCTCGCATCCAGAATGAAGGCATACGGACCGGGCGTGACGGACTTGAGCAAGCGGTATTGCCGGTTGTCGACACGTGCGTAATTGCCCAGCTCGCCCAGGTCGCGGCATAACAACGTGAGGTGGTGCTTGTCGTCGATGCCACGGATCCGCCGCAAGCGGTCCACGGCGGCCTTGTCGTCGAGCTGGCATACCAGCGCATAACTGGAATCGGTTGGCACCGCCAGCACGCCACCACCCTCGAGCAAGGCAACTGCCTGCTTGAGCAAGCGCTGTTGCGGGTTCTCGGGATGCAGTTCGAAGTATTGCGCCATGTCAGTACCGCCCGGCCGTTGCGAAGGTACCGACTGCCCCTGAGGGGCTGAGTCTTGCGGCTCCGACTCTGCCTGCGCAGAGTTGGACAGGACGAAGGGCCGTGGTCTCTGACCGAGGCACGTACAGCGAACGTAGGGAGCGTGGGGGCAGTTTCATCCTGGCCGGCCGTTTCACTGAATGCGGGAGTCCAGCAATTCCCACACCGGCTTCAGGTTGCCGGGCAGCAGCGGCAAGGTGCCCAGGTCGGTGTGCGACTCATTCGGACTATGAAAGTCGCTGCCACGCGAGGCTGCCAGTCCGAATTCGCGCGCGGTCTCGGCGTAGGTCACATATTCGGCACTGGTGTGGCTTCCGGTGACCACCTCGACAGCCTGGCCACCATGGTCCTTGAACTCGCTGAAAAATGCGTATTCTTCGTTCGCACTGAACTTGTAACGTGCCGGATGTGCGATCACCGCGATGCCACCGGCCTGCGTGATCCAGCCTACGGCGTCCTTCAGCGCAGCCCACCGGTGTTCGACGTACCCCGGTTTGCCTTCTGTGAGGTATTTGCGGAACACTTCGCTGGTGTCCTTGCACACACCGTGCTCGATCAGGAAACGCGCGAAATGGGTGCGCGAGACCAGATCATGGTTGCCGGCATACTTGAGCGCGCCTTCATATGCGTCAGGTATGCCCACCTTGGCCAACCCTTCGGCCATGTCCAGGGCGCGTTGGCGACGTCCTCCACGGGTACGCAGCAGACCTTGCACCAAATGTGGATCGTCGACGTCGAATCCCAGACCGACGATATGCACGGTCTTGTCGATGAAGGTGACCGAAATCTCGGTACCGGTGAGGTACGACATTCCTTGGTCTCTTGCCGCAGCAGCGGCACGGACCTGACCACCAATCTCGTCGTGGTCGGTCAGAGACCATAACTCGACGCGGTTGGATTTGGCCCGTTCTGCCAGGGCCTCGGGTGTCAGGGTGCCGTCAGAGACGACGGAATGGCAATGCAGGTCGGCGTTGAGAATTGTTTTCACCCGAGCATTTTAAGTCCCGGGTCTGCCGATGTATTTTCAGCCGTCGGCATTGATGCGGGTGATCAGTTCCTGCAACACCGCATCGGCCTTGTCGTTGGCGATCTGGCAAGTGCCGGCATTTTCATGGCCACCACCGTCGTAACTGAGCATCAGACTGCCGATATTGGTTTTCGAACTGCGGTTGGTGATCGATTTGCCAGTGGCGAACACGGTGTTCTGCTTTTGCACACCCCACATGGCGTGGATCGAAATGTTGGTCTGCGGGAACAAGGCGTAGACCATGAAGCGGTTGAC
>CAJDWR010000096.1_pt1 | contig 13725 bp, 12 predicted proteins | sample 7391651 | NCBI WGS metagenome assembly CAJDWR01 (sample SAMEA7055720, study PRJEB34461) | soil metagenome | biome: terrestrial ecosystem; feature: Peninsula; material: soil | place: Antarctica | collected 2016
GCCACCAGACGCGCCAAGGGTACCTTGACGCTGACGCCATGCAGGTTGTGCAGCCGCGCGTTGCGCAGCTGCAGCCAGCGCAGGTCAGCATCACCCGGAGCCACCGGCCGGCGCGGCTGCAGCGGGTGGCGCATCGCATGCGCGAGGTATTGACCGGTTTGCGACGCACTGGAACGCATCACCGTGGCCACGTCCCCCTCGACGACCAGCGAACCACCCCGTTTGCCTGCGCCCGGACCGATGTCGATCACATGGTCGGCACTCCGGATCGTTTCTTCATCGTGTTCCACCACCACCAGCGTGTTCCCCTTGTCGCTCAGGTTCTTGAGGGCCGCCAACAGGATGTGGTTGTCCCGGGCGTGCAGGCCGATGGTCGGTTCGTCCAGCACATAACAGACGCCCTGCAGATTGCTGCCCAGTTGGGCTGCCAGGCGGATACGTTGCGCCTCGCCGCCACTGAGCGTCGGCGCGCCGCGGTCCAGCGTCAGGTAACCCAGGCCGACCTCCTCCAGAAACAGCAATCGGCTACGAATTTCCGGCACCAGATCGCGCGCGATGTCGTTCTCGCGCTGGCTCAGGCGGCCGCTGGCCTGCAAGGTCTCGATCCATCGACGCACCTCGCTCACGCTCATGCGGGCCAGTTCGGTGATGCCGATGCCGACATGGTCCGTGCCCTGCGCACCAAAACGCACCGCCCTGGCGGTCGGGTTGAGCCGGGTGCCGTGGCACGCCGGGCAGGCGTCGTCGGCCACATCCTCCACTTCCACCTCGGCGAAGGTCTGTTCACGCCCGGAACCTTTGTCGCCCGGCACCGAGTCATCTAACGCCTTGCGCTGTTCGCGCGTCAAACGCACGCCGGTGCCGACACACTCCGGGCACCAGCCGTGTTTGCTGTTGTACGAGAACAGCCGTGGATCGAGTTCGGCATAACTGGTGCTGCAGACCGGACAGGCACGTTTGGTGGAGAACACCTGCAACTGGCCGATTCTGTCGGTGGCAGTCCCCTCCAACATCGCCTCGCGCAGGCCATCGAGGTTGCTCAGCACATGCACGACGCCCTTGCCATGCTCCAGCGCCCGGGCCAGCATCTCTCGCAGTAGCGCCTCGTTGTCGGGCGCAATGTCCAGGCTGACCACCGGGAGTTCGATGGTGTGTTCCTTGAACCGGTCGATGCGCGGAAAACCGGTGGTCGGCAAAAACTGGCCATCAACCCGCAGGTGGGTGAACCCCCGCGGCCGGGCCCAGTCGGCCAGTTCGGTATAGACACCCTTGCGGTTAATGACCAGCGGCGCCAGCAAACCGATATGCTGGCCGCGGAATTGGCGCATCAGCTGCGCCGCGATGCTGTCGGGTGTCTGCGGCGCCACAGCCGCACCGTCATGGATGCAATGCTGCACACCGAGCTTCACATACAGCAGCCGCAGGAAGTGCCAGACCTCGGTGGCCGTGCCCACGGTCGACTTGCGCCCACCACGCGACAGACGCTGCTCGATCGCAACCGTCGGCGGAATGCCGTACACCGCGTCCACCTCGGGCCGACCCGCCGGTTGCACGATGCTGCGGGCATACGCATTGAGCGACTCCAGATACCGCCGCTGGCCTTCGTTGAACAGGATGTCGAAGGCCAGCGTCGACTTGCCCGACCCACTGACGCCGGTGATCACATTGAACCGGTCGCGCGGAATGTTGACCGACAGTGACTTGAGGTTATGTTCCTTGGCGTTCACGATCTGGATCGCATCAGCACCCGGCGCGCGCACCAGCGGTGGGCGCGACGATCCGACCATCGTTCGGGCCTCCTGCGCTGCATGCGCACCCAGCCCCACGCTGGCGTCGTAATCTTTTAGCGCCTTACCGGTGTACGAGCTCGGGTGTTGGCGCAGGTCATTCGGCGTTCCGACGGCAACCACCTCACCGCCGGCGTCACCGCCTTCGGGGCCGAGATCGAGCACCCAGTCGCTGGCGCGGATCACATCGAGGTTGTGCTCGATCACCAGCACGGAATGGCCGGCGTCCAGCAGCTTGCGCAAGGCGCGCATCAGCTTGGTGATGTCATCGAAATGCAGGCCGGTAGTCGGCTCGTCAAACATGAACATGGTTCCGTTGCGCGCCACCGGTTGGCGGCTGGAACTGCCATCGCGCGCCGCCTTCGCCAGGAAGCCGGCCAGCTTGAGCCGCTGCGCTTCGCCGCCAGACAAAGTCGGTACCGGCTGGCCGAGTTTCACGTACTCCAGGCCAACGTCGATGATGGGCTGAAGGGCTCGGATCACGTCACGGTCTCGCGCAAACACGCTGGCGGCTTCGCTGACGGTCAGGTTCAGCACATCGGCCACGTTCATGCTGACGAAGCGGCTGACCACCGGTGTGGTGTGCCGGACCAGCGTCGGGTTGGTGATCGTGTCCGCTGCAACGCTGCGGGCGATGCCCAGCAAGGGGCCAGGATTCGCAGCGGACTGCGCAGCAACCATCGGCCGCTCAATACGCACTTCCAGCACCTCGGGTCGATACCGTTTGCCATCGCAATCCGGACAGCGCAGATACACGTCGCTGAGAAACTGCATCTCGACATGCTCGAAACCCGATCCGCCGCAGGTCGCACAACGCCCGTCGCCACTATTGAAGCTGAACTTGGATGCGGTGTAACCCCGTTGACGTGACAGCGGCGCATTCGCGAACAACTCGCGGACGGCATCCCAGGCGCCGACATAACTGACCGGATTGGAACGTGCGGTCTTGCCGATCGGCGACTGGTCGACGAACACCACGTCGGCCAGCAACTCGGCGCCCAGCAGGCGGTCATGCTGACCCGGCGCTTCGGTGGAACGGCCAAAATGGCGCATCAATGCGGGTGCCAGTACGTCCTGCACCAGCGTCGACTTGCCCGAGCCGCTGACGCCGGTGACACAGACCAGGCGCTGCAGCGGAATCTCGACAGTGACGTTTTTCAGGTTGTGTTCGCGCACACCTTCCAGCACCAGCCGCGGGGGGTGTTGGCCGCCACCAGGCGCTGGAAACCCATACCGACCTGCTTGCGGCCGCTGAGATAAGCGCCAGTCAAAGTATCGGCGTTGCGCAAGTCCTGGGTCGAGCCGTCAAAAACAATCTGCCCACCCCGTTCCCCCGGCCCCGGCCCCATGTCGAGCATGCGGTCCGCGGCCAGCATCACCGCAGGATCATGCTCCACCACCACCAGCGTGTTGCCAGCGTCACGCAGGCGTTGCATCGCCAGGATGATGCGGTGCATGTCGCGTGGATGCAGGCCGATACTGGGCTCGTCGAGCACGAACAAGGTGTTGACCAGCGAAGTGCCCAGCGCAGTTGTCAGGTTGATGCGCTGCACTTCACCACCTGAAAGCGTGCGGCTTTGCCGGTCCAGGCTCAGGTAACCGATTCCGACCTCGACCAGGTAACGCAGCCGGGTGGTGATTTCCTCGAACAGCAGCTTGAGCGCCTTGTTCTGCGCTTCGGCCTGGGTCGCGGCTCCAGGAAACACCCACCGGCATGAATCGCTGCGACGGCGCCATCACCGCATCTGCGTCGTCCTTGCTGCCGATGCGCCACAACAGGCTTTCCGTCTTCAGCCGTGCGCCTGCGCAGGCCGGGCACGGGGTGTAGCTGCGGTACTTGGACAGCAACACCCGGATATGCATCTTGTAGGCCTTGGTCTCCAGGTATTCGAAAAAGCGCCGCACGCCGAACCAGTGCTGGTTCCACTTGCCATTCCAGTTTGGCGAACCATTGATGACCCAGTGGCGGTGATCGGCGCTGAGCTTGTTCCACGGCGTGTCGCGCGGGATGCCGGCGTCTTCCGCATGACGCATCAGGTCGTCCTGGCATTCCTGCCAGGCAGGCGTCTGCATCGGCTTGATCGCCCCGGCGCGCAATGTCAGTTTGTCGTTGGGAATGACCAAACCGTAGTCGACGCCGATGACGCGACCAAATCCCCGGCAGGTCTCACAGGCGCCCACTGCGGAGTTGAAAGAAAACGCCGACGCAATCGGATCGACATACCGCAGGTCGCTGTCCGGGCAATGCAGGCCGGTCGAGAACTTCCAGATCCGCGGTTCGGCGCCGTCCTCGCCCAATGCATACACACTGATGCGCCCGCTACCCCGCTTGAGCGCGACCTCGATCGCCTCCAGCACGCGCGCGCGTTCGGCACTGCCCAGGCGAACACGGTCGGCGACCACATCCAGCACCTTGCGCCGCACCGGTCCGTCGGCGCTGGCGCCCGGCTTGGCCTTGCCACCTTTGGACTTCTTGCTTGTCGCGTTGCCGGCTTGCCCGTCTCGGGTCTGCGCCGGCACTATCACCTCACGCTCGGCCTGCACCCGGGTGTAGCCGCTGACCGACAACCACTGCGCGATCTCGTCGGCGGACGTATCGGCAGGCAGCTCGACCGGAAACGTGACCACCAGCCGCGGATCACCGTCCGCGGCCAGCGCCTGCAATTGCGCAAAGATGGTTTCGGGGCTGTCATGGCGCACCGGCTGCGCCGTGACCCTGTCGAACAACTGCCCGGCACGGGCGAACAGCAGCTTGAGGTGGTCATTCAGTTCGGTCATGGTGCCGACCGTCGAACGCGACGAACGCACCGGATTGGTCTGGTCGATCGCGATTGCCGGTGGTACACCCTCCACTTTGTCCACCGCAGGTTTGTCCATACGGTCGAGGAACTGGCGGGCATAAGCTGAAAAGGTCTCGACGTACCGCCGCTGCCCTTCTGCGTAAAGCGTATCGAACACCAGGCTGGACTTTCCCGATCCGCTGGGCCCTGTCACCACCGTCAGCTCCCCAGTTCGGATGTCGAGATCGAGATTCTTCAAATTGTGTTGGCGCGCTCCGCGAATACGGATGAATCCCTGGGACATGGTGGCGGTGCTTTCTGCAGTAGGCCAAACATTCTAGTGAGCACGCTTGCCTCACTTGAGCGATGGGGCTATCACCAGCGGCGCACAATTCAGGCTTGTGGCGAACCGCCCCAAGCGGGCCTGTATGGCTTTACCGTTTGCTTGGCCGCATCGGCCTGTATGTATCGGCAATATGGCAGTGTGCCAAATGGTGCAGCGCCAGGAATACGCGCCCAGCGCCCCGCCGGGCGGGGCCAGACACAACGGTCTGTGAACCAGACTGGTCTATGGCGATCAAGATTCGCGCGGGGTGTGCTGACCCGCTGCCGCGGCTTTTTCCGACACAGTCACCCTCTGTGCCAGCGACCAATTGGTGTACGCTGCGCCATGCTCCCGCACAATCCTGACGCATCTGACCTGCCACCACCAGAACCACCAGTCGAAGTGCTCGTGCAGCCGGACACTGCACCCGACGCAGGCCCAGTGGATGTGCGCAATGTCGCCCTGATCGTGCTGGCAGTGATGGCGGGTATCTTCATGCTGCATTGGGCTCAGGCGGTGCTGATTCCATTGCTGCTTGGCCTGACCCTCAGTTACGCGCTGACGCCTATCGTGATCCGGCTCGAGCGATGGCGCCTCCCAAGGTCGGTCGCCGCGGCACTGGTCTTGTTGACCTTAATCGGCGCAATCGGTGCGGCGGCAATCGGCCTGCGTGACGACGCCACGGCATTCATTGAATCACTGCCGGATGCCGCACAGAAGATTCGGCAAACAGCTCGCGCAAAACGCAATCAGCCCGAGTCCGCGATTGCCAAGGTACAAAAAGCCGCCAACGAACTTGAAAAAGCGGCAAGCGAAAGCAGCACTGCGGCACCGCCCGCGGCTGCCCGTGGAGTGACTCGGGTCCAAATCGAGCGTCCCCATTTCAGCATCCGCGAGTTTCTGATCGATCAGACACCGGGCATGCTGGCGGGCTTCGGGCAGGCCATCATCGTGGTATTCCTGACGTTTTTCCTGCTCGCGGCGGGAGACAGTTTCCGGCGCAAGCTCGTCCGGCTGGCAGGGCCCACCTTCACCCGCAGGAAGATCACGGTGCAGGCGCTTCACGAAGTCACCGTCCAGCTACAACGTTACCTGCTTGTCCAGGTATTGATCAGCCTGATCGTCGGCGTCGTCACCGGGCTCGCCTTTTGGGTCATCGGTGTCGAGCAGCCAGCGGTCTGGGGCGTACTGGCGGCAGTACTCAACTTGATTCCTTATATCGGCTCCGGCGTGATCATCGGTGCGTCCGCCTTGGCTGCATTCGTACAATTTGGCAGTGTCGACATGGGTGTTCTGGTTGGCGGGGTTTCGATCGGAATACACATCCTGTCCGGCTATCTGCTGGCACCCTGGCTGACCAGCCGCACCAGCCGGCTGAACCCGGTAGCGGTGTTTGTCGGCGTATTGGTGTTCGGCTGGTTGTGGGGCATCTGGGGTCTGCTGCTGGGCACGCCGGTGCTGATGATCGTCAAGGCGGTCTGCGACCGGGTGGACGACTTCCAGCTGCTAGCCGCGTTGCTTGAGCGTTGAAGCACGGGCCGACCAGCCTGTTGCCAACGGTTGCGCCTGTCCGGGCGATCTGCAACCTTTCATCGCCGATAATGCCGTGCGCCGACAGCACACACGGGTTGCAGTTGATGACGCTGGCCTCGATTCCGGCGCACATCCATCGACGCAGGCATGTGCTGGCGCAACGCGCAGGGCGCGCACCCACCAAGCCGATCGACCAACATCCTGAATCATTCCCACACCTGATGAGCCGCAGCACGACATCCCCTTTCGACATCAAGAGTGCCACGATCCAGGGTCTGTCCCTGATTTTGCGGACCGCCAAGCTGGCTGTGATTGAAGCGGATCTGGCGGTTCGGGTGACCAGCGCCGGGGACCTTTTCACGAATGCGCCGGTATTGATCAATGTGACCGCGCTCACCGCCGATGGCACGGCGCCAGAGTTGGAACTGACACGACTGATCAACCTGCTGCGGCGGCACACCATGCGGGCGGTGGGAATCATCGGCGCCACCGGACTGCTGCTCGCGCAGGCGCAGGCACTGGGTCTGACGGAAGAAGAAGACATCCAGCCCCGAGCGCGGCGCAAGGAGCCAGATCCGGAGCCGGCGCCCATGACTTCGTCGGTGGCAGAAGTGGCCCAGTCGCCCGACACAGTGGATGCTCCCATGATGTCCGATCTGTTCGGCGATCCCCCTGTTGTCGCGACTGCACCTGCCATCACCCCAGCGCCGGAAACCACAGCGCCGATCGGGCCAACTGCCCAAGAGCAGGCCGCAGCCACGCGCGTCGTTGACCGTCCGGTACGCTCGGGGCAACGGATTTATGCCCGCGGCGGCGACCTGGTCGTGCTGGGTATGGTCAGCCATGGCGCCGAGGTGATCGCCGACGGCAATATCCATGTCTACGGCCCACTGCGCGGGCGCGCGATCGCCGGTGCCAGCGGAGATACCGATGCACGCATTTTTGCCGCGGCGATGGAGCCAGAACTGGTCTCCATTGCGGGTACTTACCGTACCACCGACAAACCCCTGGCCGACGAGGTACTCGGCAAACCGGCGCAAGTCCGGCTTCACGACGACAAATTGCTGGTTGAACCCTTGAAGAACTGAGCAACCCGATTTCAACTCCATCGGGCCTGCCCCTGCCTGCCGAAGCAGCGCCCGGACCCCTTTTTTTGATAGGAACTGACTGATGACGAAGATTGTGGTGGTGACTTCCGGCAAAGGCGGCGTCGGCAAGACGACGACCAGCGCCAGTTTTGCATCCGGATTGGCGATGCGCGGACACAAGACCGCGGTGATCGATTTCGACGTCGGCCTGCGTAACCTGGACCTGATCATGGGCGTGGAACGCCGTGTGGTGTACGACCTGATCAACGTGGTCCAGAACGAGGCCAAACTGACGCAGGCGCTGATTCGCGACAAGCAACTCGAGAACCTGTACATCCTGGCAGCGTCGCAGACCCGGGACAAGGAGGCTTTGACCCAGGAAGGCGTGCAACGCGTGCTCGACGAACTCAAGGAAATGGCGTTCGAATTCATCGTCTGCGATTCGCCTGCAGGTATCGAGACAGGCGCCTTGCTGGCGATGCACTACGCCGATGAAGCGATTGTGGTCACCAACCCGGAAGTCTCGTCGGTACGCGACTCCGACCGGATCCTGGGCATGCTCAGCAGCAAAACCCAGCGCGCGATCGACGGCAAGGAGCCGGTCAAGGAGCATCTGCTGATCACGCGCTACAACCCGAACCGGGTCGAGGGCGGGCAGATGTTGTCGCTGGAAGACATCAACGAGATCCTGCGCACGCAGATGATCGGCGTCATCCCGGAATCCGAAGCGGTGCTCGAAGCGTCCAACCAGGGCATCGCCGCGATTCGCATGAAAGGCGCCGATGTCAGCGAAGCCTACAGCGACATGGTGGGCCGATTTCTTGGCGAAACCATTCCGATGCGTTTCACTGCTGCACCGAAGAAAGGCTTTTTCAAGCGCATCTTCAGTGGCACTCATTGAGTCAGGTAAGGAGCAAATCCATGGACCTGATGCGCTTTTTCAAGAGCAAACCCAAGACCTCGTCGTTGGCCAAGGAGCGCCTGCAACTGATCCTCGCGCACGAGCGGATCGGTCGCAATGCCGATGGCAGCAAAATGCCCGACTTTCTGCCGCAACTGCAGAAGGACTTGATCGCAGTTTTGTCCAAGTACGTGAAGATCAGCGACGATGACGTCAAGATCCATGTCGACCGACAGAACAACCTGGACCTGCTGGAAGTGAAGATCGAGATCAACCGCTGAGCCATGCCCGGCATCACAAGTCCCCCAAGCATCAAGGCCGGCTGATAGACTGGCTGGCACATGCCGGCAAGCACCGAAACTTCAGAAGCCGCCTACGCCTGGGTCATCGTCTGGGCCTGCTTCGTCGCATTGGCGGTGATCTTCGGTGTCGCCTACTCGTTTGCCGCATTTTTCGCATCGTTTGCGACTGAATTTGCGGCCGACCGTGCCGACGTGTCACTGGTGTTCGGGCTGTCGGGCCTGATCTATTTCACGCTGGGCATCGGGGGCGGCATGTTGTCCGACCGATTCGGACCCCGCGTGGTGTGCTGCGTCGGCATGTTGTTCATTGCCGCCGGCATGCTGGGCACCAGCTTTGCACAATCCATGACGACCGTGTACCTGGCCTATGGCGTGGGAGTCGGTGTCGGTATTGCGCTCGTCTACACGCCGGCCATTGCCTGCGTGCAACCATGGTTCGACCGACGTCGCGGACTGGCTGCGGGTATCGCGAGTTCCGGCATCGGCGCCGGAACCCTCGTTGTTCCGTTGCTGGCGGCGGTGTCCATTGCGGCGTGGCAGTGGCGCGATGCGTTGCGGCTGCTTGCAGCGGGCGTGTTGCTGATCGGCCTGGGCGCTGCCTTCCTGCTCAAAGCCGCGCCAGGTGCCAACCGCGGCAGCACTGGGTCGGTGCCAGGAACCAGTTTGCGCGAAGCGCTGCATGACCGCCGATTCTGGTGGTTGTATCTGGTCACACTGAGTTGTGGACCGACGATGTTCATCCCGTTCGCGCATGTATCGGCATCGGCCCGTGACATCGGTGTGGCCGACGCGCAAGCTGTCGGTCTGGTCGGGATGATTGGCATCGGCAGTCTGCTCGGCCGTTTCCTGATCGGCGCGCTGGCCGACCGGTTTGGCCGTCAACGAACGCTGGTGCTGATGCTGGCATCGATGGCTGCCAGCTACCTGGCATGGCTGGTCGCTGGCGGATACCCGTTACTGGCCGTGTTTGCGCTCTGGTTCGGTCTGAGTTACGGCGGCATTGTGTCGATGTTGCCTGCCCTGTGCATGGACCTGTTTGGTGCCCGCGCGGTGGCCGGCATCATCGGAACGCTTTACAGCGGCGCCGCGCTGGGCAATCTGCTCGGGCCGGTGCTGGCAGGTGCAGCGTTCGACCGGTTCGGAAGTTATCGACCGGTGATGGCAATTTGCACGGTGCTGATGGTCATCGCGTTGTGGGCCGCGACCATGTTGTCGCGGTCAACGCGTTCGCATCACTGAGCGCACAGGGTCGGGCACGCACGAACGCCGCGCACTCAATATCCTCGCGTCAGATCCACCTGATAGAGCATGGGTTGACCCGCGCGGTAACGCACAAGGTTGTCCAGAAAACGCTCGGCGGCGCGCTCGACCATGCGTGTCTGGGAGCGACCGGACAGATGCATCGTCACATGTGCATTGTCCAGGTTCCACAACGGATGTTCAGGCGGCAATGGCTCGGGATCGGTCACATCGAGAAAAGCGGCGGCAATGGTGTGCTGTCGCAACGCCTGCACCAGTGCGTCCGGCTCCACCAGGTCACCACGCGCCACATTGATCAACACGGCGCTGGATTTCATTGCCGCGAATTCTTTCATGCCGATCATGTGGCGGGTCTCCGCCGTGCTCGGCACGGTCAGGATCACCCAGTCGAATGAACCCAGCTGCGCACGCCACTGGTCGGGCCCCAGCATGTCTGTGGCAGCTGCCTCCTGCTGGCCACGTCGCACCACGGTGACATCCATATCCATGGCCTTGAGTCGAGGCTCTACCAGACGCCCGATACCACCATATCCCAGCAACAATGCTCGGCTGCCGGCCAGCTCGACCTTGCCTGGCGCCTCTTTGAGCCATTCATGGCGCAACTGCGCCTGCACCACCGGCCGGTAACCCTTGGCAATGGTCAGCATGCCCATCACCACATATTCAGCGATGGTCACCGCATTGATGCCAGCACCATTCGTGACGACGATCTGACGTTGCCGCAACATCTCCAGCGGAAACTCCTCCATGCCGGCAATCAACGAATTGAGCCAACGCATGTCGGTGGCCAACCCGATGGCCTTGGTCTTCGTGGCCGTATCCGTGTCCGTGTCCAATATGTCGAACCAGCCGATCTCGGCCCCCGGCGCCATAGCAATCGCTTCATCGGGGCTGGAGTACCAGCGCACCTGCAACCAATCCGGAATTGCCGGCTCAAGCGCGGCGCGCGCCATGGCGGGCAAGGTGGCATTGACAACTTTTCGGATTACCATGATCTTCGCTCCTGAAGACCATGTTAACTGCCGCTTTATCCGCCTGCGTGCGGGCACCCAGGCGCGACCCCACGACGACCCATCTCAGGCCGTGCTCTCGCGTTACTCCCGCGCACTGGCTCGTGCGATCGATTCCCGCGCGAGCTGTTCCGCTGCCAACGCCGCATCCAGCGGTGATCGGCACAGGCCGGCATGCTGGTACTGCAAGTTTTCATAAATCTCACTGGCAGCCGGGAACTTGGCCAGGATCGCGTCCCGCTCCGCGCTGGATTCCAGTTGCTCGAGTGCGTCAACAAGACGCCTCACGACAGACTGGTATTGCTGCGCGTCCACTGCGGCGGCACTGCGCTCCAGCCGTTCAAGTAACGCCGCCAGCACACGGGTGCTGGTCAGGTCGGCCTTGGATGGGGTCAGATGGGTGATTTTCATGATTCGCATCTGGGGCCAGCAAAACCGATTGCAAGCATGCGCATGGCCGATCCTCGATGGCTTTGTGGCCACTTGTTACAGTGGCGGCGCCGGCTCTTTGCGCGCGAAACTCGGTCAACCCCACGATGACCGTAGTGGCGCAGTCGAACTGCGTCAGCGTCACGAATCCCGCTGCGCACCCACGGCGATACTCTGAACAGCGTCCCAATCCGCCCCTGACAACCCAGCATCACCGTCAAGATACCCTCGCAACATCGCCAAAGAATCCAGGCCCCAGAACGTCTTGCCGTCGACCCGCATCGACGGGACGCCAAAGATACCGCAGGCTAGTGCATCGTCCGTCATTACACGCAGTTGGGACTTGACCTCGTCCCCATTCGGATCGCGTCGGGGTGCGAGTTGCTGCGTCAGGTCCTGCAGCCGCCGTGGATGGGTGGCGTCACCACCCCCTTGCCAGACATGGTGAAAAATCGTTTCGGTGACATACCGGTTCGGCAGACCGTCGTCGTCGCCGCAGGCAACGGCAAGCCGGAGCAGCGCCAGCGGGTTGAACGGATGGGCCTTGGGCAACTGCAAGTCGATTTCCAGACTGCGTGCCAGCCACAAGACCTGCCGGTAGGTCCAGTCGCGTTTGGGCGCAATCTCGGCCGGTCCGCGTTGTCCATGGTGTTTGAGCAAGCCGGCAAACAGCAGTGGCCGGTAACGCACCTGGTAGCTGTGGCCCAACAAGGCCTGCGGTAATTGCTCGAACGCGAGGTAGGCGTAGGGCGAAACAAAGTCGAGGTAAAAGTCGATCTGGTGCATGGGTTGTTCTGCGGTCTGCAGGGTTTAATTCGGGTGGGCCGTGGCGCGTTGCACGATGTCGCGCCAGACCCGGCGTTTGCCGGATTCGCCGAGCCGGCTCCAGGCGGTGATCTCGTCGATGGTCCGCAGGCACCCGTGGCATAGACCGGTGCCCTCATCCATGCGGCAGACCGAGATACAGGGCGACGGCACCAGATGCGCCTCGTCTTGCGCCAATTCAGCCAGTGCGAGCAAAGTTTCGCGATCGTCCATCACGCAGCCGCAGGCTGGGTCACCACGACATCGGCAACCGGTGCGCCGGTGAGCCGCTCCAGATCGGCGGGGCTGAGGCGGAACACCGCATGGGGATGCCCGGCCGCAGCCCAGATGGCGTCAAAACGGAACAACGCACGATCGATCAAGGTCACGCAGGGTTCCCGGTGCGCTAACGGTGCAACACCGCCAATCGAGAAGCCGGTGCGCGACTTGACGAAATCAGCGTCCGCGCGGCCAAGGCCACCACCCTGGGTGCATACCAGAGCGGCAACGCGGTGTTCGTCCACGCGCCGGTCACCCGAGGTGATCACCAGCACAGCGGCATCGTCGCTGTTGCGCCGGAAGATGATGCTTTTTGCGATCTGCCCCAGTTCGACACCCAGGACGTCGGCCGCCTGTTGGGCGGTGCGTGCGGCGGTGTCGAGCATCACCGGGCCATCGGCATGCGCGAGCGATTGCAGCACCGTGGCGACGCGGCGCACAGGTTCGGGCAAGGCGTGAAGTTCGGAGCCGCACATGGGAATCTGGAGCTTAGGGGATAGAGGCCCGAGCGGTTGGTGGTGGCAGAACAGCCTTTGAAGTGATGGGGTCAGAGCCCGATTTCGAAGCGAGGAACATGCTTCGGAAAGGTTGTGGGGGCGAAATCGGGATCCGACCCCATGGCTTCACGATTCCCTCTTGCTCAACAACGCCCGCGCCGCACGGGAGCCGGATTTACGTTGCAGAAATTCGTTGATGAACATGCCGGCATCGAGCAGTTTGTCCATGTCGATGCCGGTCTCGATGCCCATGCCGTGCAGCAGGTAGACCACATCTTCGGTCGCCACATTGCCGGTTGCGCCTTTGGCGTACGGGCAGCCGCCCAGGCCGGAGATCGACGTGTCGAACTGCCACACGCCCCTTTGGAGGAATGACAGCGTGTTGGCCAGCGCCTGGCCATAGGTATCGTGGAAATGGCCGGACACCTCATCGATGCCGTAGTGCTGCAAGGTCGCCTCCAGCGCGCGTTGCGACTTGAGTGGTGTACCGACGCCGATGGTGTCGGCGATACCGACATGCTGCACACCGATCCCACGCATAAGGCCTGCCAGCATGCCCACCCGCTCGGGCGCAATCTCGCCTTCGTAAGGGCAACCCACCGCGCACGACATCGCGCCGCGCACAAAAATGCCCTTGGACCGCGCCGCTTCGACCACTGGCCGGAATCGTTCGATGCTCTCGGCGATCGAGCAATTGATATTGCGCTGGCTGAAGGCTTCGCTGGCGGCG
>CAJDWR010000076.1_pt1 | contig 13713 bp, 9 predicted proteins | sample 7391651 | NCBI WGS metagenome assembly CAJDWR01 (sample SAMEA7055720, study PRJEB34461) | soil metagenome | biome: terrestrial ecosystem; feature: Peninsula; material: soil | place: Antarctica | collected 2016
CGAAGTCGCGCCACAGGTTTTGGACGATTTCGATCGGATTTTTGACCACATCGCACAGTTCAACGTCGGTTCTGCACCCGAGCGCATCGCCGAAATTGTCGAGGCCATTCAGGTCCTCGCCCGCAGCCCGTTGCTGGGTCGACCGGCCAAAGATGGCAAACGGGAACTCGTGATCGCGCGTGGTGGCAGAGGTTATGTGGCGTTGTATCGGTATGTGGCGCAGATCGATGCGGTGTTTGTATTGGCGGTACGGGCGCAGCGGGAGGCGGGGTATAGGAGCCACGAATGAAGTGTGACTGACCGGTTCAGACTGGGCGCAGTCGTTCGAATTTCCAATCGGGGAGTCCGAAGCTGCGCCGCGCCGATGCGTCAGCGTTGCCCGGTGGCGGCCGCAAAGGCCAAAGCTGCTCGCAGCAATTGCAGCGCCTGCGGGCTGGAGAGCATGGAGTCGGGGCGGAACAGCAGGCAGACCACGCGCCGGCCAGCATGGGCCAGGGCTACCGGCTGCTCCTGCGCGTCGATCGCCCAGACCTGCCAGCCTGGCGGCAGGTCGCCCGCCTGGAGCGCGGCGCTGGCATAACGCGCTGCAGCAAAGGGGCCGTCGCTGCGCCAGGGCGCGGCAGCAGTGGTCGTGCACATCAGCGTGCGGCCATGTTCGGGCCGGTCGGGTAACACGGTCCAGCCGCAGGCACCGAGCAGGCGCAGTGCCGCATCCCCGACAGCGACCAGATGCTGATCCGCACAGTTGGCCGCGTCGCCCGATCCGACGAGCAGGCGACACGGCGCGTGCGGCGCGAGATCCACTCCCAGGCCCAGCAGGCAGTCGCGCATGGCGTTGCCAAAGGGATCGCCGGCGTCCACCAGGTGAACGGCGACGGGCAGGGCGATGTCCTGCTGCGCGGCGGTGGGCGCGGCTGCAGGTTCAAGCCCGAATGCACGCCAGAGTGAGAGTGTCTTGAGCCGGGATTCCTGCTCCTCACGCTCTGGTGACGAGTCGGCCATCAGGTCGCCGCCGGTGCGCACTTCGGCCACGCCACCCCGAACCGCGGCAGCGCGCAGGATGGTGCCGGCGAGGGCGTCCCCGTTGGATGCCACCTGCACCATCAGGCCCCCGTACCAACCACGCGGGCTGGTTTCGAGCGCATTGATGGCCCGCAGCGCCTCGGTTCGCGGGGTGCCGGTGACCATCACGGGCGCCGCTGTCGCAACGACGGCGTCCCAGGCATCTACGCCGTCGCGCAGCCGTCCCTCGAGCCGGTCCACCGCATGCACTACGGTCGCCAGCGACATCGGGCGGCGCCGATCCAGCAGGCGCAGCGAGCCGGGCTCACACAGCGGCGCCAGGTCATTGCGCAGCGCATCGGTGCAGACGGCGAGGGACGCAGCGTCCACCTCTTCATTGAGCAGTTCGCGCAGCGCCTCGGCCTCACCGATGGCGCCGGGCCGGCGTGCCACTGTGCCGCAGACGGGGAGGGTCTGAATGTCGCGGTCGGTGACGACCAGTTGCAGGTCGGGCGAGGCGCCGAACAGGCGCAGCCCCGAACCGTCATTGACAAAGAAACTGGCTGGCGCGGGATTGGCCTTGCGCAGGCGCCCGAACGCCGTCATGGCCGATAGCTGCACACGTCGGCGGTAGCTCTGGCTCAGGGTCAGCGACACCAGCGGGCGCTCGCGCAGGCAGTCCAGTGCGCGGCGCACCATGTCGGCGTAACCGCCCGGGGGAAAATCATCACGCGGTTCGGTGGCGACAGGGCTTGGGGCGGCCTGGCACGCGAAGGACGCCGCAGACGAGAAGGCTGGCAACATGGCGCCTGGAAGGCTCAGGGTTACATGTTGCCAGGCGCCTGCGTCATCGCGCCTGAGCAGGTGCTGACCGAAAAAAAACACGCCCAGCGCACCGGCATCGCTGCCGGGTTCGCCCAGCCGATGCGCTGCAAACCGCAGGGCGCCCAGCAGCAGAACATCGGCAGACGATTCGAAGCACGCCAGGAAAGCGCGCAGCGCCGTGATGCCGGACACCCGCGGACCCCGCACAGCCTGATCGCGCCAGCGTGACAGCGCGGGCTGCGCCAGCAGGGCCTGGCCAAAGCCGGTGAGGGCCTCGACGGCCAACCCGTCGCCGTAAAGACGCAGGGCCAACGCGGGTTCGACCAGCAGCGTGGCCTGCAGCGGATGCAGGCCGGGAATGCCGGCATCAACGCCGAAGTAAATGCCGGCGTGGTCGTCCAGCTGCGCCAAAGCGGCCTCGACCTCCAACAAGGTGGCCGCGTTGCGCTGAATGCCGAATTCGATCATGCGCGCATCTTGCCAGCGTTCGCCTGAAGAATCACTGCCATCGCGCGGACGCAGTATGTTCATGATGCGCGTAAATCAGTGTTGCGAAAAGAATGTCTCTCGCCGACGATATAGCCAGCGATCGAAGTGCTGCATGTGGACTCGACAATGCTGCTGGGTACGGGTAAATTGCCTTGTGCGGCGCACTGATTGTCGGTGCGACTTCGACTTAAGCGGTGTCCTTGAAGCGACGCAGCGCACGCGTCTCCTGGAGATGTCTGAACAAGTGCGGTAGCCTCGTCGACCTGCAAGCCTTGGACCAACGGCAGAAGTGGGAGACTTGACCCCGAATCCCGAACAGAAAGCCACCACGCATGTCCATCCAATGGTTTCCCGGCCACATGCACGCGACGCGCAAAGCCATCGCCGAGCGCATGCCGGAGATCGATGTCGTGATCGAACTGCTGGACGCCCGCTTGCCCGGCTCCAGCGCCAACCCGCTGCTGGCGGAGCTGACGCGCGGCAAGCCCTCGCTCAAGGTCCTGAACAAGCAGGACCTTGCCGATCCGCTGCAGACGGCGCAGTGGCTGGCCCATTACCAGGCCCAGGCCGGTACGCAGGCCTTGGCTCTGGACGCCAGCGCCACCGCGCCTGCCCGCCAGCTGATCGCGGCCTGCCGCAGCTTGGCACCCCTGCGCGGTGGCATGGTCAAGCCGATGCGGGTGCTGATTTGTGGCATCCCCAACGTGGGCAAATCGACCTTGGTCAACACGCTGCGCGGCAAGCGCGCCGCGAAGACCGGCGATGAGGCCGGCATCACCAAGACCGAGCAGCGCATCGTGCTGGCGGACGACTTCTACCTTTACGACACGCCCGGCATGCTGTGGCCGCGCATCGCCATCGAACAAAGCGGCTACCACCTGGCCGCCAGCGGCGCCGTGGGCCGCAATGCCTACGACGACGAAGAGGTTGCGCTGGCTTTGCTGACGCAGATGCTGCGGCACCACGCTGACCGGTTGCAGGCCCGCTACAAGATGGATGATGTGTCAGGCTTGAAAGACGAAGCCGTGCTGGCCGAGATCGGCCGCAAACGCGCTGCGCTGTTACCCGGTGGCCGGCCGAACCGGCAAAAGGCCGCCGAGATTGCGATACACGACTTTCGCAGCGGCAGTTGGGGGGCGATCACGCTGGAGACGCTGGATGAATTTGCGCAGTGGACGGAGCAAGCCAAGGCGCTGGATACCGAGCGCGAGGCCAAGCGGGCAGCGCGCAGCAAGAAGAAGGCACCGCAGCGCGGGCTGAGCGAGGACGACGGCGGTGAGTTGAACTGAGATCAATTGCCCGCTGAGGTTCGAGCGGTGGAATGACAGCATTCGTCGAGACCATACAGTGACCGATGCTTGACTGTTCTCTACGACCGGGTACTGGAGCTCTTGACCCAAGGCGGACGATCGGACGGGCAGAATCTACCCATGCAAGACGCCTCATCCCACCCCACCCAGCCGCGGAACCGCCTGCACGGCGTGACGCTTGAGGCCATGGTTCGCGCCCTGCAAGCGCACTACGGGTGGGCCGATCTTGCGATGCGGATACCGGTGCGCTGCTTTGCACACGACCCCAGCGTCAACTCCAGCCTGAAGTTTCTTCGCAAGACGCCGTGGGCTCGTGAGAAAGTGGAAGGGCTTTATCTGTTCATGCTGCGGGAAGAAGGGCGGAGACAGCAGCCTCCTGGGTGAGGTTGTCTGTGAACGTCTGCTTCTGGCGGCCAAATGTCAGCTGCTGCCGATACCTGACGTGGGCTAGAGCTTCTAGCGCATCTTCATGCGCCTGACCTTGCACATCATGTCCATAGTCATTACCCGTTTGCCCCTGCTGACGCTTTCAGCAGAGCATCGAATTTGCTGCTCACGAATAATGACCTGATCAGTTCCCGCCAAGAACCTTGTAAAGCGTGACGCGATTCACCTGCTCAGAAAGCAGCAGCGAGATTTGCGTTTGCTGCGCGGCGTAGAGGCTGCGCTGCGCGTCCAGCACCGATAGATAGTTGTCTACGCCGGCTTTGAAGCGTGCCTGCGACAGATCAAACGCTTTTTGCGTCGCTGCCAGCAGAGAAGTCTGGGCAGCGAGGCGCTCTGCCCAGCGCGCGCGGTCGGCCAGCGCGTCGGCAGCTTCGCGAAATGCAATCTGTACCGTTTTTTCGTATTGCGTCAGCGCCAGTTGCTCATTCACCGTGGCCACCTGCACATTGGCGCGGATTCGGCCGCCGTCGAAGATCGGCAGGCGCACCAGGGGCACAAAGCTCCAGGTGCCATTGCCCCCGCCAAACAGGTTGGACAGTTCGTTGCTGGCTGTACCGGCAGATGCGGTCAGGCTGATGGTGGGAAACAGGGCAGCTCGTGCGGCGCCGATATTCGCGGTGGCCGCCCGCAACGCATACTCGGCCGCCTGGATGTCAGGGCGCGCCAGCAACTGGCTGGAGGGTATGGGCGCCGCCAACTCTGCCAGGGCTGCAGCACTGGGTGTATCGCTTGCCAGCGGCGCGGGTAACAGTGCTTCGGGAAGTGGACCGCCCACCAGCAGTTGCAATGCATTGCGGTCGCGGTCAACCTGACTGGAAAAAGCGGCTACTTCGCCGCGTGCCGCGTCCACAGTGGTCTGGTTCTGCGCCAGTACCAGGCCCGAGGTTGCGCCAAGTTCGTAGATGCGCTGTGTGATGGCAAACGCCTGGCGTCGTGATTCAAGCGTGCTCTGCGCCAGTTGCAGCCGTGCCTGGTCGGCCGCCAGTGTGAGCCAGGCGTTGGCGACATCGGCAACCAGCGTGATCTGTACGTTGCGCTGGTTCTCGGTGCTGAGCAAAAATTGCTGGAGCGCAGCTTCGTTCAGGTTGCGCACGCGACCCCACAGGTCGAGCTCGTAGCTGGCAAAGCCGATCTGCGCGACAAACTGGCTGGTGGTGCGGTTGCGGCCGGCGGCGGTCAAGTCCTGCGCAGCCTGGCTCCGGTTGGCCTGGGCCGAAGCGGCCACGGTGGGAAGCTGGTCTGCCTGCTGCACACCGTATTGCGCGCGCGCCTTTTCGATGTTCGTCAGCGCCAGGCGCAGGTCGCGGTTGTTGGCGAGCGCGAGTGCCAGCACCTGGCGCAGCTTGGCCGACTGGACCCAGGTCAGGGCTGCGGTTTGCTCCAGACTGTGTGGGGTGGGTTGCACCGGCTCAGCTTCGGCCCCGGTGCCCACGGTTGCAGGCACCGGCAGTGCCGGCGTGCGGGTAGGCGGGGCCAGGTTCATGCAGCCCGCAAGCGATGCGATGAGCGCCATGCTGAGCCACAACGGCACTGTCCTATGGACGGGGGCCGCAGTTGCAGGCGGTGAAAGTTGCGCGACCGTTGTCGACAAAATGGGGGTGCTCATACGGTACCTCCCAACACCGGTGCTGCGCTTGGCGGCGCCGGGACTTCTTCGTGGCGCGAGCGGCTGGCAAACCAGCTGCGAACCACCATGAAGAAGACGGGCACAAAGAAGATGCCAAGTGCGGTGGAAAAGAGCACGCCGCCAATCACTGCGGTGCCAATGGCGTGTCGTCCACCCGCACCTGCGCCGCTGCCCAGCGCCAGCGGCATCACGCCAAAGCCGAACGCCATGGACGTCATCAGAATGGGGCGCAGACGCAGGCGCACGGCTTGCACCGTGGCGTCGTAGACGCTGCGGCCTGCATCCTGCAACTGCGTCGCGAACTCGACGATCAGAATAGCGTTTTTGGAGGCCAGGCCCACCGTGGTGAGCAGGCCCACCTGGAAGTACACGTCGTTGGAGAGCCCGCGCAAACTGGTAAAGAGCAGAGCCCCCACCACGCCCAGCGGTACCGCCAGGATCACGGCGAGGGGCACGGTCCAGCTCTCATACAGCGCGGCAAGGCACAGGAAAACGAACAGGATTGACACGGCGTACAGCAACGGCGCCTGCGCGCCAGACAGCCGCTCTTGCAGAGAAGCGCCGGTCCACTCAAAGCCAACCCCTGTTGGCATTTGCTTGAGAATGACTTCGACCGCCTTCATGGCGTCGCCCGAACTCACGCCTTCGGCGGCATCGCCGACGAATTCGTAACTGGGGCTACCGTTGTAGCGCCGCAACTGTGGCGCACCATAGGTCCAGTGGGTCGAAGAGAACGCGCTGAACGGAACCATCTCGCCCTTGTCGTTGCGAACCGTCCACTGGCCGATGTCCTGGGGCAGCATGCGGTACGGTGCGTCACCCTGCACGTACACGCGCTTGACACGGCCGTCGTTCAGGAAGTCGTTCACATAGGTTCCGCCCATGGCACTGGAGAGCACGCCGTTGATATTGGCCGTGCTGACGCCGAGCGCTGCGGCCTTGCGGTCGTCAATAGTCACGCCCAACTGCGAGGTGTCGTCCAGATTGGTGCTGCGCAGCGTGCGGATCTGAGGGTTGCCCCTGGCCAGCTCCAGCACCTGGTCGCGCGCGCGCACCAGCGCGTCGTGCCCGATGCCGCTGAGGTCCTTGAGTTGAAAGTTGAAGCCTGAATCGGAGCCCAGTCCGCGCACTGCCGGCGGCAGCGTCACGAAGATGCGTGCGTCTCGCAGCACCGCCAGGTCTTTGGTGGCCTTGCGCGCAATCGCATCGGCGGTCTGGTCCGGTCGCTTGCGCTCGCTCCAGTCCTTGAGTCGCAGGAAGCCGCGTGCCGATGCCTGGTCGCCACCCAATCCGGTGATGGAGTTGAAGCTGATCACATCGGGCTGTTTGGCAAAATACGCTTGCACTTCCTTCATGACCGTCTGCAGGCGCGCGTCGGTGCTGCCTGGCGGCAGACTGATCTGGATCCTCATGTAGCCCTGGTCTTCCACCGGCAGGAAGGAAGTCGGCAGTTTGCTGAACAAGAAGGCCGTGCCGCCGCAAATGAGCAGGAATAGCAGCAGCATGCGTTTGCTTCGATGCAGCAAACTGCCCACCGCACCCTGGTAGCGGCTGGCGTTGCGGTCAAACTGGCGGTTGAACCCGCGGAAAAACCGGTCTGCTATTCCCAGCAGTCCGCGCCGGGGCACATCGCCGTGGGCGTGGTGCTGGCCTTTTTTCACGGGCTTGAGCAGGGTCGCACACAGTGCGGGCGTGAGGCTCAGCGCCACGAACACCGAAAGCGCCATCGCCGAAACGATGGTGACGGAAAACTGCCGGTAAATAACGCCAGTGGAGCCGCCAAAAAAAGCCATCGGGATGAAAACGGCAGACAGCGTGAGGCCAATACCGATCAGGGCCGGTGTGATTTCCGCCATCGATTTGCGGGTCGCCTCTTTGGGAGACAGGCCTTCTTCCGTCATGACCCGTTCGACGTTCTCCACCACCACGATCGCATCGTCCACCAGCAGACCGATGGCCAGCACCAGCGCAAACATGGTCAACGTATTGATCGTATAGCCCGCAATGGACAGCACGCCCATGGTGCCGAGCAGTACCACCGGCACGGTGATTGCCGGAATCAGCGTGGCGCGGATATTTTGCAAGAACAGAAACATCACCAGCACCACCAGCAGGAAAGCTTCGGCGAGCGCAAAAACCACTTCTCTCAGGGACGCGCGCACAAAAGGCGTTGAGTCCGAACTGATGAACGATGTCAGGCCGTTGGGGAAAAACGGCTGCAGTTCTGCCAACTTGGCGTTTACCGCATCCGACACGGCGGTGGCGTTGGAGCCGTCTGCCAGCACGATGCCCATGCCGGCGCCCGGCTTGCCGTTCAGGCGTGAGGTGACGGACAGATTGTCGGGGCCCAGTTCCACGCGCGCCACGTCTTTCAACAGCACGGCCGAGCCGTCGGGTGCCACTTTCAGCAGAATGTTCTGGAACTCCTCCACCGTCTTGAGTTTGGTGCGCGCAGTGATGGTCGCATTGAGCTGCTGGTTTGGCGACGCGGGCAGGGCGCCCAACTGGCCCGCCGACACCTGCGCGTTCTGCGCATTCAGTGCAGAAATGATGTCGGACGGCATCAGGGCGAACTTCTCCAGCAGCCCCGGGTTCATCCAGATGCGCATGGCGTAGCCGGTACCGAAGACCCGCACATCGCCTACACCATCCACACGGGCGATCACGTCGACCAGATTGGTCGAGAGGTAATCGCCCACGTCCACCTGGCTCACATTGGGGTCGGGCGAAGTGAACGCGTAGGTCGTCAGGTAGTCGTTGCCGCCCTTGTTGACGAACACGCCGCGGCTTTTGACTGCCTCAGGCAATCGGTTGACGGCGGACTGCAGCTTGTTCTGCACTTGCACCTGCGCGACGTCGATGTTGGTGCCCGGGTTGAACGTCAGCTGGGTGCGCGACTGGCCTGATGCGTCGCTGGTCGATCCCATGTACAGCAGGTTGTCGATGCCCTTGAGCTGCTGCTCGATCACCTGTGTCACCGAGTTCTCCACCGTCTCGGCGGAAGCGCCGGTGTAGGTTGCGCCAATCGACACATTGGGCGGCGCGATGTCGGGGTATTGCTCCAGCGGCAGGGTGAAGATGGATAAGCCACCTGCGAGCATGATGATGATCGCCAGCACCCACGCGAAGATGGGGCGGTTGATGAAAAACGGTGCCATGGTGCGGGGCTGCGCTTAGCGGGCTGGGGCGCTGGCAGGGGTGGCAGGCGCTCCAGCGGCCGTCTTCGGCGTCTCGCCCGGGTCGGATGCGCGCGGTGCCGTCGCAGGCGCAGCACTTCCTGCGCTTGACAGCTGAACGGGTTGCGGGGCAACGGTATCGCCCGGCTTGATGCGTTGGAATCCATCGACGACGACCGTATCGCCCACGGCCAGGCCACTGCTCACCAGCCATCGGCTGCCGATGGCACGCTCGACCTCAATCGCGCGGCGTGCCACCTGATTGTTGGGCCCCACCACCATCACATTGGCCTTGCCGGCGATGTCGCGCGTGACCGCCTGCTGCGGCACCAGCAGGGCATCGCTGGACTGGCCGGTCGGCAACAGCGTTTGCACATACATACCGGGCATCAGCACGCCGTCAGGATTGGGCACCACTGCACGCAGTGTCACGGCGCCCGTGCTGGGGTTCACATTGACCCCCGAGAACTGCAGCCGCCCTGGGTGGGGGTAGGCCTTGCCGTCTTCCAGCAGGATGGTGATGCGAACCGTGCCTGCACCCAGACGCTCGAAGCGGCCCGCTGCCAGATCGCGCTTGAGCTGCAGCAGTTCGCTGCTCGACTGCGTCACATCCACATACATGGGGTCCAGCTGCGAGATGGTCGTGAGCACGCCCACCTGGTTGGCTGTCACCAAGCCGCCCGGATTGACATTTGACAGCGTCGTGCGTCCGGAAATGGGCGCGACGATGCGGGTGTAACCGACATTGATGCGCGCGGTCGTCAAGGCGGCTTGCGCCACCGCGACATCGGATGCCGTCTGCTGTGCAGCGGCCAAGCTCTCGTCGTAGACCTGGCGGCTGATGGCATCGATGCGCACCAGTTCTGCATTGCGCGTGGCGTTGACCTCGGCGGTACGTGCCTGGGCCTGCGCCTTGGCCAGTGCAGCCCGGGCGGCCGCTTCGGTTGCCTGGTAGGGCGCAGCGTCGATCTGGTAGAGCGGCTGACCGACCTTCACTGTGGCGCCCTCTGTGAATAGCCGCTTTTGCACGATGCCGTTGATCTGCGGCCGGATGTCTGCGCTCATGAATGCGCTGGTGCGGCCCGGTAGTGCACTGGTCAGCGTCTGCGTTTCGGCGCGCATGGTGATCACGCCGACCTTGGTGGGTTCCCTTGTTGCGCTGGCGGGTGTCTTTGCGGCTTCGGGGGGCTTTTCGGTACAACCTGAAGCGAGCAAGCCGCACATCACCAAAGAAAGCGTGAGCGCGGACCAACGAGCCCAAGACGGCAATCGCCGTTCAGGACGTTCGGTTAATGGCGAGAGAGCTGTCAGGCGGTGATCGGAATCGTGAGGCTGAGGATTCATGAAGAGCAGTTCCCAATTTCACACGGATTGTGACAAGCAAATGTTTCTGATTGATAAAGTAGGAAATCGGGGTTGTGGCAAGCCGAATGAAGCAGATCTGCATTCGGGATTTGGGTAGCTTTTCTCTTGGCCCCTTCTGTTCTGTGTGGCTGAAATATGTACGCTCATATGTGAAGCTGACGTTCGCTGGCTGTCAGCACGTCACGCGTTAGCCAGCCAGCGACTGCTCCTGCCGCCAGCAAACTCACAGTTCCGACTCCTTATAGCCGCGAAAGGTCGGCGGTGATTGGCCGGTTTGCTGCGCTTGCTGCCGTTCGTCAGAGTGCACTGACGCAGTGTCGAGCATGCGATGCACCAGATATGCATGGGCAAAAATTGCATTGACAACCAGTGGTCAATACATCATAATTCGACAACTTATTGTCAAACTATGCCCACTACCCTGATCAATCTCGATCCCATGTCTCGCCTGAGCCTGCTCGTTTTTCGGGCACAGCGCGCGCTTAACTTGGAGGGCGACCAGGTCAGCGCCCCGTGGGGCCTGACCAGCGCCAAATGGAAGGTCCTGGGTGCGGTTGATCTGGCTAGGACTCCACTGTCGTCGGCTGCTATCGGCCGCGCCATGGGCCTTACTCGACAAGCGGCACTGAAGCAGACGGATCAACTTCTCGCCATGGGCCTGCTCATTCAGCAGATCAACCCCAACGACGCGCGCGCGCCTATCCACAGCTTGAGCGCGGCCGGGCAACTCGCCTACGACGGCATTAGCGCTGAGTGGCAGAAGCGTGGAGCGTCCATGGCAAGCGAGATTGCACCATCGGCACTGGAAGATGCTTGCAACGTTTTGGTCGCACTGCTGGCGCAAATGGAGTCCAGGGCACCGCCACAAGGGTCTGAACAAGCAAGCGATATCAGTGACGCACGATAGGAAAGCACCCATGAAAAAAATCATTCATCCGATTGCTGGAACCATCGCCATGTTGTGTATAGGCAGCTTCTGGTTGTCCACTGTGGTCTCTGAGCTGCTCTTGTCGAAAGAAGCTGTCGTGTTGGTCAAGCACAGCATTCTGCAAGCCATGTGGGTCTTGATTCCGGCCATGGCTGCAACCGGAGGCACAGGCTTTGCACTGTCGGGCGCGCGAAAAGGCAATCTGTTGGCAAGTAAGAAGCGGCGCATGCAGATCATTGCAGCCAACGGCCTGTTGATTCTGCTGCCCTGTGCTTTTTACTTGTACGGCAAGGCCGCTGCGGGAGAAATAGATGCAACCTTCTATGCGCTGCAAATAGTGGAACTGGTGGCGGGTGCTGCCAACTTCAGCCTGTTGGCGATGAATTTCCGTGATGGGCTGAAGCTCTCGGGGCGTCTGCGGCGCAAAGGCTAACAAGCGTTGCGAATTCTGGGGACCCTCTCACAGGCTTATCCTTGGATCAAATGATTTTGCCGCCTCCGACTAGCTGCAATCTCATTCCATACGGGCCAGAGGGTCGCGACAGGCAGGATCTGGCAGAAAGCAGATGTTCACTTCGTACGAGTGGCCGACCGTTGTCGTAATCCTATGCTCAGCAGTTCTGCGCCATGCGCGAAAGAATTCGACGCCGCCGCCGCCCGGTGGGGGACCTGGGACAAATGTATCGGCAGTAATGCTTACTGCGTAACTGCAGCCTTCATTTGGCCGCTCCCAGTCGGTTCACCCCTTGCTTTGTCAATTCAGCAACCAGCCGCGCAACATCTATTATTTGCACCGCACTTCCAGCGTGCAAGGCCAACGCCGCAGCGGTGCCTGTCGCTTGCCCCATCGCCATGCACTGCGGCATGCCGCGCACGGAAGCAAAGGCGACTGAATCGGCGGAAATGATGCGGCCCGCAAACATCAAATTCGTCACATCTGCAGGGATCAAAGCGCGAAACGGCAATGTGTAATAGCTGCCTTTTTCAATCACTGCGTCGTGGGTCATATTGGCGCTGCTGCGCATCACATCATCTATCGGGTTGTCGCAGCTTACGATGCCGTCAGTGAATTTCGTGCCACGGGCGAGGTCTTCGCCCGTTATGCGGTAGGCCCCTTGCAATTTGCGCGTTTCGCGCACGCCCACAGTCGGCGAAAGCAAGGACATATGAGCATCCGAAAAACCCGGAACCTCCGCTCGCAAGAATTGCGCCAACTGAAGGCACCGCCTACGTCCCTCTTGTGTCGCATTGCCAACAGCCACCGGGTCGGTCCCATCAACACCGCGCACGTGGACCGAATTGCAAAACACCGTGCCTTTGTGGAACGCTTTCATCAGGTAGAGCTTCGCCAGATCAGGATGCAGCCGCCCCTCAGCGATGCCTCTCGCGGCATATCCTGAGAAATAGGGGTCAGGATCGGCAAATGCGAGATCCCAATCTACGCCAATCATGTGGAACGAAATCGTCACCGCCATCATATTGCCGCTCTCGTCGCCAAGCACGTAGGGCACGCCAGCCTTGGCCGAAATATCGCCATCACCAGAGCAATCAATGACGATCTTGGGTTTAACAGTGAACGCTCCGTTGCGGTCATAACAGATCACGGTCTCGATGGCCGACCCATTCATTTTCGGTTCAATGGCTGATGCGTTCAGCCGGACCATGACGCTTGCCTCTTCGAGCATTTCAAACATGGTCAGGGTTGCGATGTCGTGATCGTAAACAATCTCAGGGCCGAAATTATCCAGTGTGGAGGGCCGTTTTTCAGCGGCAGGTGGGTTCATGACTTCCAGCCGCGCGGTCAGTTCTTCCATCAAACCGCCGATGATCCGATCAACCGGATATGCACCGCCCCAAGGCATGCCCGGACAGAAGGCCATGACGCCGCCAACCTTGCTTGTGGCCTCCACCAAAGTCACGCTTAACCCTTGGCGGCCAGCGGCAACCGCTGCGCCGAAACCAGCAGTGCCTCCTCCAATCACAAGAACGTCTGTGTCTTCCTGACGATCATTCATAAGGGGTCTCCCACGGATTTTAGAATCGATGATTTCACCAAACGCAGAGACGCCCATTTCGATGAATGAAAACTACAAGCATTCTGCAAAATAGAGAACTGACGGTTTGCGAAGGACGCTCAAGCCGTCCAACGAACGACCAAAAGTTTTCGAGATTACACAATGCTGCAAGATACTTGAATGGCCGCGATGCGGAAGCTGCTCAGCAGCATCTCAAGGGCCAATTTATGTCACGTGAATAGGAGAATCAAACGGCGTGTTTTTGTCCCCACCGGGACGGGCTCGTCCGCACCGGGTGGTACACCGGGGAGTTTTGGGGGAGTGTAAGCTTGGCCGGTCCCAGGTGCGCTCGATAGCGGCCGGTCGTCAGCCTCGCTTCATGCCCGGCTCCAGAATCTCAACCTACCAAATTGGAGGACCGCAAACGCAGCGAAGCGACCGCACAGGGCCACACGGGCAATGCCCGAATTGGGTTGGAAGCGCCGCCAGCTCGATGCCGGCGGGAGCAGTCGCTGGCCAAGCCACGCCG
>CAJDWR010000119.1_pt1 | contig 13692 bp, 11 predicted proteins | sample 7391651 | NCBI WGS metagenome assembly CAJDWR01 (sample SAMEA7055720, study PRJEB34461) | soil metagenome | biome: terrestrial ecosystem; feature: Peninsula; material: soil | place: Antarctica | collected 2016
GCAGACCGCCGGGCCCAGTGATCTGATCAAGGCGGTTCCTGAGTCTTACCTGCTGGGCGACCGCGGACTGTATCTGGCTGCGTTCGGAAAGGTGCGCGAATCCATTGCGCTTGACGGTCTGTTTCCCGATGATGGTGCCAAAACCGCGCGACGGGTATTGGAGCGGATCAACCCGTCATTAATACCCGCGAAGATCGATCTCGAGCGGCTCTATACCAACGAATTTGCGCGCAAGGCCAAGGAGAAGTACCGCGCCTGAGGAATCGCGTCTGCGTTGCAGCAACGAGTTCCTAGTCGCGCGCGACCTTGACGACAGGTTTGTGTTTGCTGCGGCCGGTCGTTAGGTGGGTGGATGCGGTCCGCACCGCCTTGGTGGCTGCTCGCGAGCGCGCTGGCAGGTAAAGCGTGATGCGCTGGCCCCGCTGGAGTGCCGACGATACCGGCAGCTTGTTCCATTCGGCCACGTTGCTCGCCGCGACCTTGTAGCGGTGCGCCAGGCTGCGGATAGTTTCGTTCTTGCCTGCCTTGACGATACGACGCACCTGCAATTCCTGGCGGGCCAGTGACAGATGGGCGTTGTCGGCTATCGCTTCGGCCACATCCTCTCGCACCTGGGCCGAGCGCCGTACCAGCACCGTCGAGCCCGCCTTGATCACCATGCCGTTGGGGATTTTGTTGACAGCACGCAGGTCGGCCTCGGTCATGCCGACTTTGCGGGCGACATCGGCGGTGCGCATGGTCGAGGGCGCTTGCCAGGCGGTCCAACTGGCCAGTTGACGATCGGCATTGGCCTGCAGGTTGGCGCGAAAAATCGCCGCGTCGTCCCAGGGCAGCAGGATTTGCGACGTGCCCGCTGCCAGGATGACCGGTTTGTGCGCGGACGGGTTGAGCGCCTTGAAGTCGTCCAGCGCGACGCCGGCCAGCTTGGCGGCCATGGCGACGTCGATATCGCGGGTGATGTCCACCGACTGGAAGTACGGGTGGTTCTCGATGGCCGGCAGGACCGTGCCCAATGCCTGCGGATCGAGCACGATGTTCTTCACTGCTTGGAGCTTGGGAACATACAGGCGTGTTTCGGCCGGCATCTTCAGATCTTCGTAGCCGATGCCCAGTCCGGCCTTGCGGTTCTTGGCGATCGCGCGGCCCACGCTTCCTTCGCCCCAGTTGTAGGCTGCCAGCGCCAGATGCCAGTTACCGAACATACCGTGCAGCTTTTGCAGATAGTCGAGCGCGGCGCGGGTTGACGCCAGCACGTCGCGTCGGTCGTCCCGAAAGGCGTTTTGCTTGAGTTCGAAATGTTTGCCGGTCGCCGGCATGAACTGCCACATGCCTGCGGCCTTGGCGCTGGAAACCGCCTGCGGATTGAAGGCGCTCTCGATGAATGGCAGCAGTGCCAGTTCGGTCGGCATGTTGCGCCGCTCCAGTTCCTCGACGATATGGAACAGGTATTTGCTCGAACGCTCGGTCATGCGTTCGAGGTAGTCCGGGCGACTGGCGTACCAGCTTTCGCGCTCGTGTACCAGTTCATTGTCCAGATCGGGGATCGCAAAGCCGCGGCGTATCCGATCCCACAGGTCCGCCGGCGGGGTCAATGTCGCCACGACCAGCGGCTTGGCCACGTTGGATGACAGTGGCGTCAAAGGACCGGTGGGAAACACTTTGGGCCCCGCGGCGGCGAGCGGCTCCCGGTCTGCGGCCCGATTGGCGGCCTGTGGCACGACTGCCTGCGCGCGCGCGGACTTGCTCGTAGCAGTGGAGGTGTTGTTGGTGACGCCACTGTCGGTGCTATCCACAGGCGTCGGAGCCGTTGCTGCGCAGCCTGCGAGAAAAATCACCATCATCGCGAGCGCGAGCCGGTTGCGGATTGTCATTGTGTACTCCTGTTGCGCCCTGCCGCAGCGACGGCTGTTACATGCACTGCGCCATCGCCCGCTCGCGCAGACTGCGCCCGCGAAGCGGTTGACCTGACTAGAATGAATTGTGTCGGCGGCCGATGCGGGGCCGCAATCCGGACAACCCGCCGCGTCGTCTCAGACGCTTCCTCCACCGCAGCACCACCTGGGTGCGACTTTTTATTGCCGTTGTTGTTGGGCGATGGACGCAGATTCACATTCATGGACCGCCAAATTATAGGTTTGCAAGACTGGTTCCAGACCGCGCGCGGCCACTACGTGCTCGAATGGGAGCGTCAGCAACTCGATCAGGTCGTGGCGGACATTTTCGGGTTCCATGCCTTACAACTCGGATTGCCTGCGCTCAATGCTTTGCGGACCAACCGGATGCCGCACCGCTGGCTGGCTTGCGAGACACAGGTCGACGCGGGTGTGTCCACTCAGGTCCAGTGCGACCCGGCGGACGGTAGCATGGCCTCGGCTGATGGTCAAGCTGCGGAGGGGGCACACGCGGCGGCACTGGTCTGTGATTTTTCGGCATTGCCGTTTCCCGCCAATAGTCTGGACCTGGTGGTGTTGCCACACACACTGGAACTGCATCCCGACCCCCATGCGACCTTGCGTGAAGTCGAGCGCGTACTTGTGCCCGAGGGGCGGGTGGTCATCTGTGGCATCAATCCGGTCAGCCTGTGGGGTTTGCGGCAACGCCGCGCCTATCTGTACCGCCACCTGGGTTTTGGTGAGTGGTACCTTCCCTGTGAAGGTGAATTCATTGGTTACTGGCGACTGCGGGATTGGTTGCGTTTGCTGAGTTTTGAAGTCGAGTCCGGGCGTTTCGGCTGTTACCGGCCGGCGGTCAGCGATGCCCGATGGCTTGAGCGTTTCCAATGGATGGATCACGCCGGGGCTCGCTGGTGGCCGATTTTCGGTGCGGTCTACTTTCTGGTTGCGACCAAACGTGTGCGTGGCATGCGTCTGCTCGGCCCGGCCTGGAAGACGTCCAAGGCCCGTGCCAACGCACCCGTGTCGATTGCCAATCGATGCCATCATGACGCGGATACGTGCGAGCGCTGATGGTGTATCAGGGGAGCTTGTGGAGACCGATGTGAACCAGATCCAGATCTATACCGACGGAGCATGCAAGGGCAACCCGGGGCCTGGCGGTTGGGGTGCGCTGCTCCTATCCGAAGGTTCCGAAAAGGAACTGTTTGGCGGCGAAGCCTCGACGACCAACAACCGGATGGAGCTTTTGGCCGTGATCGAGGCATTGGGCGCGTTGCGCCGGCCCTGCGATGTGGTGCTGTATCTGGACAGTGAATACGTGCGAAAGGGCATCACCGAGTGGATTGCCGGCTGGAAGGCGCGTGGCTGGCGCACTGCGTCCAAACAGGCCGTCAAGAATGTGGACTTATGGCAAAGGCTGGATGCGGCCGTTTTCGATGCGGGGCACCGGATCGAGTGGCGCTGGGTCAAGGGCCACTCGGGCGACCCTGGCAACGAACACGCCGACATGTTGGCCAATCGTGGTGTCGATCTGGCCCGTAGCGCTGCGCGTGGTGTAGGCGCGGCACTCTGAGTCAGATCGCGCCGTCGAACACCATCACGTCGACTTCGTCGCCAACGGCTACGTTGCCCTGCTCGTGCGACAACACGATCAGACCGTTGGCCTGGACCATGGAACTGAGCACACCCGAGCCCTGGTTGCCGCTGGCGCATACCTGCAGTTGACCGTCGGCGCGGGTGCTGACGATGCCGCGCTGGTACTCGGTGCGTCCGGCCTTCTTGCGAATTGGCTCCTGGCAACGCGCGCGCAACATCGGCGTGGGTGTCGCGTTGCTGCCCATCATGCGCAGCAGGGCAGGCCGCACGAACGCCAAAAAGGTCACCATCACGGCGACCGGGTTGCCGGGCAGGCCAAACAGCACCGCACTGCGTGGCTGCTCAGGTGTGCCGGCGGCGATTCGGCCCACCGCCATCGGCCGCCCCGGTCGCATTGCGATGCGCCAGAAGGCCACGCCGCCGGCTGACCCGGCGAGTTTGTGCATCATCGCTTTGGTGTAATCTGCCTCACCGACGCTGACGCCGCCACTGGTGATGATGGCATCGGCCTGTGCTGCGGCCTGCACGAAAGCGGCTTGCAGCGCAACTGGTTCATCGGGCACCACGCCCAGGTCGACCATCTGCACACCCATGCGACTGAGCAGGCCGAACACCGTGTACCGGTTGCTGTCATACACCGCGCCGGGGCGCGGGGTTTCGCCCAGGCTCAGGATCTCGTTGCCGGTGGAGAAATATGCCACCCGCAAGCGGCGCCACACCGGTACTTCGGCCAGACCCAGGCTGGCGATAAGTCCCAATGCGGCTGGACCGAGCCACTGCCCTTGTTTTAACGCACTTTCACCCTGCATCAGATCCTCGCCGAGCTTGCGCCGGTTGTCGCCAGAGGTCACGACATCGGCAGGAATCGTGACCTCGGTGCCATTGTCCCGGGCCAGCTCCTGCGGCACGACAGTGTCCAGGCCATCGGGCATCACCGCACCGGTCATGATCTTGAGCGCCTCGCCCTGGCCAACACGCCCCTGCCATGGCTGACCGGCGAACGCGGTGCCGACGACACGCAATGTCAATGGCGTGCCGGCGCGTAATGCCCGGCCGTCGAAGGCGAATCCGTCCATGGCCGAGTTGTCGTGCGGCGGAACGCTGATCGGCGAGATGATGTCGTGCGCCAGCACGCGTTGCAAGGCGTCGAAGATGCCGACCTGTTCGATCTCGGTCACCGGATCGACCAGTTTGTGGAGGAACAAGCCGACATCGCTGGCGCGCATGCGCGCTGCGGACTTAGCCTTGGAACGGCCTTGCCACTCAGGGCTGCAAGGCCTGCAACTGCTCCAGGGTATTGGTGTTGGTGAACGCGTGTGCGTCATCGAATGGCACGGCTACCGTCGTCTGGCTCGCCGTCCAGGCCTCGATCTTGCGTCCGCCCTCGGTGATGAAGGTGCTAAGGCCTGGCAACAATGTTGCGCGCAGCAGGCAGAACACGGGTTGCTTGCGCCATCCCCACTGCCCGTTGCGCTTGTCCTGTTCCTGGATGCTGACCATCGCGATGTCGGCCTTTGCCTGCACCAGCGCGTCTGCCAGCCGGGTGACCAGATCGGTCGGGAACAGCGGCGAATCGCAGGGAACCGTCACCAAATATGGCGTGGTGCAATGCTCCAGCGCGCTGACGAACCCGGCCAGCGGCCCGGCATAGTCAAGCACCGCGTCGGGATGCACCGGGACACCGAACGCCCGGTATGCATCGATGTTCCGGTTCGCATTGATCAGGGTCGCGCCCACCTGTGGCTGCAGGCGGCGCAGGGCATGGAGTGCCAATGGCACGCCGTTGAACAACTGCAAGCCCTTGTCCACCCCACCCATGCGTGCGCCGCGCCCACCGGCCAGCACCACACCGGTGATCTGCGATGCCGGGACGCTCGGCGTCATGGCCGGGCCATCTCGCGGGACTGTGGTGTCAGCGTAGTTTGAGCTCACCGTTCATCCGCCGATGTAGCTCATTTCCACCCGTGGCCGGTTGCTGGTACCGCCGGCGGTGCGCAACTCGGAATAACGATCTTCGCGCTGATGCCAGACATGGCCGATGGCTGTTGTCAACTCGGCATCGGTGGCGCCGCCACGCAACAGCGCACGCAGATCGTGCCCCTGCGAGCCAAACAGGCACAGGTACAGCTTGCCTTCAGTAGAAAGGCGCGCCCGGTTACAGGAATGGCAAAACGCCTGGGTAACGCTGCTGATGACGCCGATCTCGCCCAATGCCGGATCGTGGCGGCCGTCGGCGCCGGCATAGCCCCAGCGTTGTGCGGTTTCACCGATGCTGGTCGCCTCCAGTGGCACCAGGGGCAACTCTCGCTGGAGCAACGCGATCACGTCCCGCGAGGGCATCACTTCGTCCATGCGCCAGCCGTTTGTGGCGCCGACATCCATGTATTCGATGAAACGCAACACGATGCCGGTGCCGCGGAAGTGGCGCGCCATCGGCAGGATTTCCTGCTCGTTCGTGCCCCGCTTGACGACCATGTTGACCTTGATCGGACCCAGTCCGACCGCGCGCGCTGCCTCGATGCCGGCCAGGACTTCGGCGACCGGGAAATTGACATCGTTCATGCGGCGGAACACGGCATCGTCCAGCCCGTCGAGGCTGACGGTCACGCGCTGCAGCCCGGCATCGCGCAGCGCGCGTGCCTTGCGCTTGAGCAGCGATCCGTTCGTGGTCAGGGTGATGTCAAGGGGTTGATCGTCGACTGTGCGCAGTTCTGACAACTGGGCAATCAGTCCTTCGATATTCTTGCGCAGCAAAGGTTCGCCACCGGTGAGCCGCAACTTGTGCACGCCATGGCCGATGAACAGTCGCGCCAGCCGGGTGATTTCCTCGAAATCGAGCAGGGCGGCATGCGGCAGGAAAGGATGGTTCTTGTCGAAAATTTCCTTGGGCATGCAATAGCTGCACCGGAAATTGCATCGATCGGTCACGCTGATGCGCAGGTCGCGTAGCGGCCTTTTCAAACGGTCCAGCAGCAGACCCTCGGCCGGCACCGGTGTGGAGTTATCCATCGGCGGCGATAGCGCCGCTTGGCGATGGTCGATCAGGGGGATGACACGTTCAGCCATGGAGCGATTTTGCCGCAGTCTCCCGTTGGTTCAGGGCGGCCGTCTGTGTGTCCCTGATTGGCGTGCTGTCAAACACAACGCGCGCCGTCCACCTCGATGCAGACACCACTGATAAAGGCCGCTTCGTCGCTGATCAGGTACAGGACGGCGTTGGCCACGTCCAGCGAGGTCGAGAACCGCCCCAGCGGGATCGAGGACAGAAACCTGGCGCGCCGCGCATCGTCCAGCGGGCCACCGGCGAATTCGGCCGACAGGCCGGTGTCGGGATTGAACACCGGGTTGATGCAGTTGACGCGGATGTTGTCGGGCCCGAGCTCGGCGGCCAGTGACTTGGACAAGGTGATCGCCGCACCCTTGGACGCGTTGTACCAGGTCAGGCCCGGGCGCGGGCGCAGCCCGGCGGTCGACGCGATGGTCACGAAGCTGCCGCCGCCCTGGGCGCGAAATACCGGTGTGGCATGGATCGTCGACAGGTACAGGCTCTTGACGTTGACGGCAAAACACCGGTCAAATTCTTCTTCGCTCACCTCCAGCGCTGGCCGGTTGCGGTGGGTCCAGCCCGCGTTGTTGACCATGGCGTCGAGTCGGCCATAGGCCTTGACCGCACCGCCCACCAGCGCCTGCATATCGTCAGTGCGCGTGACGTCGCCGCCGATGAAGGTGGCCTCGCCGCCCGCATCCCTGATTCCGGCGACGACTTTTTCTCCGAGTGCCGCCTGGATGTCATTGACAATCACCTTGGCGCCTTCGCTGGCCAGCCGCTGTGCAATACCGGCTCCGATGCCGCCACCGGCTCCAGTGACGATGACGACCTTGTCCTTGACTCGCATGGCTCTGTCCTTGTTGGATGTTGATGGATGTGGTTGCGCCCTGCCGGGGCAGGCCTCAGCCGTGGCGCACTGCCACGGTCTTGAGGGTTGTGAAACCCAGCAATGCCTCGAGGCCTTTTTCGCGGCCGTAACCGGATGACTTCACACCGCCAAATGGCAACTCGACGCCGCCGCCCGCACCGTAGTTGTTGATGAACACCTGCCCGCTGCGCACCCGGCGCGCCATACGAAACTGGCGTGCGCCATCGCGGGTCCAGACGCCGGCGACCAGACCGAACTGCGTTGCATTGGCCAGTTCGACCGCATGGTCTTCGTCGGTGAACGCCATGGCTGCCAGCACCGGCCCGAAAACCTCTTCCTGCGCCAGCCGGTGCGCCACCGGTACGTCGCGCAGCAGCACCGGTGCCTGATAGAAACCACTTGCCGGCGCCTCGGCGGCAATTTGGCCCTGGGCGACGGTGGTGATGCCCTCGGTGGCGGCCTGCGCCAGAAACTCGCCAACCCGCACCAACTGGCTTCGCCGGATCAGCGGTCCCAGGTCCAGGTCGAGTGCGGCCGGGCCGGCACGTAGTGCGGCAAAAGCACGCCCGAGTCGTTCTAGCAACGGCTCGTAGATGATTTGGTCGACCAGCAGCCGCGAACCAGCCGAGCAGGTCTGGCCGGCGTTTTGCACGATCGCGTTGATCACTGTGGGCAACACTGCGTCGAGGTCGGCGTCGGCAAACACGATTTGCGGACTTTTGCCACCGAGCTCGAGCGTCACCGGGCAGTGGCGTTCTGCGGCGACCTGCTGGATCAGCGTCCCGACCTTCGGGCTGCCGGTGAAGCTGATGTGGTCCACACCCGGATGGCGCGCCAGCGCGTCGCCGACCTCATGCCCGTAACCGGTCACGATATTGATCGTGCCGGATGGAAAACCGATCTCTGCGGCCAGTTGCGCGACCCGGATCAGCGACAGGCAGGCGTCTTCGGCGGGTTTGACGACGCAGGTATTGCCCGCGGCCAGTGCTCCCCCGACGCTGCGCCCGAAGATCTGCATCGGATAGTTCCACGGGATGATGTGGCCGGTGACCCCGTGCGGTTCTCGCCAGGTGAACACGCTGTAGCCGTCCAGATAGGGCAGGGTCTCGCCGTGCAGCTTGTCGCAGGCACCGGCGTAGAACTCGAAATAACGCACCAGCGCTGCCGCATCGGCGCGCGCCTGCTTGACCGGTTTGCCGCAATCGCGTTGCTCCAGCAGGGCCAATTCGTCCGCATGGGCCGCCACCGATTGCGATAGCCGCATCAGCATGCGGCCGCGTTCCGCTGCCGTCATGGTGCCCCATCCGCGGTGCGCGCTTTGGCGCGCCGCAGCGACCGCCTGGTCGATGTCGCTGGTGTCGCTGCGCTGCAATTCGTCGAAGGTCTGGCCGTCGGAAGGGTCGATAACCGGGATGGTGCGCCCGCTGGCGCTGGTAACGGCTTCGTTGGCAATGAAATTGCGTTGCATGAGGCTGGAGGGTTTGAGGGAGAGTGGAGCAGCGTGGTGTCAGGGCGAGCCGCCAAACCGTGAGTTTAAGTCACGCTGCGTGCGGGCAGGCTTGGTGAACAAAGGCAAAAAAAAGCCCGCACACGTGCGGGCCTGGTGCAGGCGACAGGTCCAAGGACCCGCCGCCGATCGCCGGATTGGTCAGTTGCGGGCCGGCAGGGTCTGAGGCGCAGTGGCCACGATCGTGGCAGCTGGCGCGGATACAGCGGCTGGCACTTCGAGTGCACTGGCCTTGACCTTGGGACCATGGAACTGCATCACCAGCGGCACGATCAGCAATGCCACGATGTTGATGATCTTGATCAAGGGGTTGATCGCCGGGCCGGCGGTGTCCTTGTATGGATCTCCGACGGTGTCGCCGGTCACGGCGGCCTTGTGCGCCTCCGAGCCTTTGCCACCGTGGTTGCCGTCTTCAATGTATTTCTTGGCATTGTCCCAGGCACCACCGCCGGTACACATCGAGATCGCCACGAACAGGCCGGTCACGATGGTGCCCATCAGCAGGCCACCGAGTGCGGCCGGGCCGAGCAGCAGTCCGACCACGATCGGCACCACCACCGGCAGCAGCGACGGGATCATCATTTCCTTGATCGCCGCGGTGGTCAACATGTCGACCGCCTTGCCGTATTCGGGTTTTGCGGTGCCTTCCATGATGCCCTTGATCTCGCGGAACTGGCGCCGAACTTCGACCACCACCGCACCGGCGGCGCGGCCGACCGCTTCCATTGCCATGGCACCGAACAGGTAAGGAATCAGGCCGCCGATGAACAGGCCGATGATGACCATCGGGTCGCTCAGGTCGAACGTGATGACGGTGCCGTAGGCGTCCAGCTTGTGGGTGTAATCGGCGAACAGCACGAGAGCTGCCAAACCGGCTGAGCCGATCGCGTAACCCTTGGTGACTGCCTTGGTGGTGTTGCCCACCGCGTCCAGCGGATCCGTGATGTCGCGCACGCTGGCCGGCATTTCAGCCATTTCGGCGATGCCGCCGGCGTTGTCGGTGATTGGGCCGTAAGCGTCGAGTGCCACGACGATACCCGCCATGCTCAGCATCGCGGTGGCAGCGATGGCGATGCCGTACAGGCCTGCCATCGTGTAGGACGTCCAGATTGCAATGCAGACGAAGATCACCGGCCAGGCGGTGGAGCGCATCGAGACCCCCAGGCCGGCGATGATGTTGGTACCGTGGCCGGTGGTCGAAGCCTGTGCAATGTGCCGGACCGGCGCGTATTGGGTGCCGGTGTAGTACTCGGTGACCCAGACCAGCACGCCGGTGAGGACCAGGCCTACCACGCAGGAACCGAACAGTGCCATCTGGCTGCCACTGGCCTTGATCGCGTTGTCGGGTATCAGCCACATCGTGACGGCGTAGAACGCGATCAGCGACAGACCGCCGGCAACTGCCAGGCCCTTGTACAACGCCGGCATCACGTTGGTCATGCCAGGCGATGCCTTGACGAAGAAGCACCCGACGATGGAGGCAATGATCGACACCGCGCCCAGTGCCAGCGGGTAGAGCACCGCGTTGGTGCCGGCGTTGGTGACCATCAAGGCGCCCAGCACCATGGTGGCGATCAGCGTGACCGCATAGGTCTCGAACAGGTCGGCCGCCATGCCGGCGCAGTCGCCGACGTTGTCACCCACGTTGTCGGCGATCACTGCCGGGTTGCGTGGATCGTCTTCGGGAATGCCGGCTTCCACCTTGCCCACCAGGTCGGCGCCGACGTCAGCGCCCTTGGTGAAGATGCCGCCACCGAGGCGGGCAAAAATCGAGATCAGCGACGATCCGAAGGCAAACCCGATCAGCGGATTGAGCAACTCTGCCACGTTGGTATCCGGCGTGTGGTTGCCATTGCCCACCAGGAACCAGTAGAAGCCGGTGACGCCCAGCAGGCCCAGGCCAACCACCAGCATGCCGGTGATGGCGCCGCCACGGAAGGCGACGTCCAGTGCCGGGCCGATACCTCTGGTCGCGGCCTGTGCCGTGCGTACGTTGGCGCGTACCGAGACGTTCATGCCGATGAAGCCGCAGGCACCGGAAAGTACCGCGCCGACCACGAACCCGACCGCCGACGTCGTGTCGAGAAAGATGCCGATCAGGATCGCGAGCACGATGCCCACGACGGCGATCGTCTTGTATTGCCGTGCCAAGTAGGCTGCCGCGCCGGTCTGGATGGCGGCGGCGATCTCCTGCATGCGCGGGTTGCCGGCGTCCTGGGAAAGAATCCAGCTGCGGGCCCAGATGCCGTATCCCACGGCAACGAGACCGCAGACAAGTGCCAGAATCAGCACCGAGTTGCCCGTCATAGTCGTATCTCCTGCTAAACAGTCAGAGACAGCGTGCACCGCGTGATGGCAAATGCTGCTCCGCTTCAGTCCAAGGACTTGGGTTGTTTCCAAGGGCACAACGCATGCCGTGCCCGGCTGCGTTGCTTCCTCGTGTGTCCATTACAGGAGACGATTGGCCAACCGGTGGACTGTAACTGAAAACAACAACGATTCGCCCGGCGCAAGTCAGGCGTCAGTAAAATCCGTGCTATTCCCTGCGCGGCGTCAGTCTGGCCGGCGCCAAGCCCGAGTTTGTCGGGCCGGGGCCGGGCCGATGTTGATCTGCGCACTTATCCATACCACCGGAGTATTGCTTTCATGTCCCTGGACAACGTCACCCCTGGCCCGCAGGTGCCAGACGCCTTCAACGTGATCATCGAAATTCCGATGAACGCCGACCCGGTCAAATACGAGGTCGACAAGGCCTCTGGTGCGATTTTTGTCGACCGCTTCATGAGCACGTCGATGCATTACCCGACCAACTACGGTTATGTACCCCGAACCATCAGCGGAGACGGCGATCCGGTCGATGTGCTGGTGATCACGCCGGTGCCGTTGATCCCGGGCGTTGTCGTCACCTGCCGTCCGATCGGCATCCTGATGATGCAGGATGAAGCGGGGGACGACGGCAAGGTGCTGGCGGTGCCGATCGACAGGATCCTGTCGATCTACTCCCAGTGGCAAAAACCTGAAGACCTCAATCCGCTGCGACTCAAGACCATCTCGCACTTCTTTGAGCACTACAAGGATCTGGAGTTGGGCAAATGGGTCAAGATTCTCGGCTGGCAAGGCGCCGATGTGGCCCGCAAGGAAATTATGGACGGCATCGCCAACTACCAGCGCAAGCCGCAATGATGCTCTGGGGCCCGCTGACATCACCCACCCGAACGGAGGTTTCACCATGACACTCAAGTTGTGCGGCTTTTCAGCCAGCAATTATTACAACCAGATCAAGTTGCAGCTGCTGGAAAAGCAGGTGCCGTTCGAGGAGGAGATGGTCAGGACCGGCAGCGTTGACAACGCCGTGCTGGACCGTTCGCCGCTGGGAAAAATTCCGTTTCTCGATACCGGCGTCGGCTGCATTTCGGAATCCCTGGCGTGTGCGGAATATATCGAGGCGCAGTATTCGCAACATGCCTTGTTGCCGACCGACCCGTTCGGAGCGGCCAAGGTGCGCGAGCTGGTTGTGTATGTCGTGCTGCACCTGGAGTTGGTGGCGCGCGAGTTGTACGCCGAAGCCTATTTTGGCGGCAAGGTATCCGATGAGGTGAAGGAACGCACACGCAAATTGCTGACGCGCGGCGCTGCGGCTTTTGGCCGCATCGCGATGTTCAAGCCTTTTGTCGCTGGTGATCAGTTCACCTTGGCAGATTGTGCTGCCATCGTCCATTTGCCGGTCATCTCCGGCGCGTGCAAGATCATCTATGGTGAAGATCTGCTGGCCGCATTGCCGGTGCGCGACTACATCAAGGCCATGGGCGATCGCCCGGCCGTGGCCCAGGTCAATGCCGATCGCAAGACCGACACACAACGCATGATGGCGGAGGCCGCTGCCAAACGCTGACCCGCTGGTGCGCAGCGTGCAGGCCTGACCCGCCTGACCCGCCTGCACCGGTCGCTCAGGTCAACCCGGTCTTGAACGGGCTGTGTTGCTCCAGTTCTCCCAGATAGTTGCGGATACCCGCTCCTTCACGCTGCAGGAAATCGCCGACGGCCTCTGCAAAGGCCGGGTGCGCCAACCAGTGTGCGCTGGTGGTCTGCACCGGCAACAAGGCGCGCGCCATCTTGTGTTCGCCCTGTGCGCCGCCTTCGAAGCGTTGCATTCCGTGTGCGATGCACCATGACAGAGGCTGGTAGTAACACGCCTCGAAATGCAGGCAGTCGACCCGCTCCAGCGCACCCCAATACCGACCGTAGGCGATGCCGGGTTTGCCTCCTTCGCCACCGAACAGGGCAATCAGGCTGGCGGCAATCGCAAGGCCATCTCGCTCGGCGATGAACAGCAGCCAGTTTTCGGGCATATGCCGCGCCATGTGGTGGAAGAAGTCCCGCGTCAGGTAGGGCGCGTTGCCGTGTTCCAGGTAGGTTCGCTCGTAACACCGGTAGAAGAAGTCCCAGTCGGCCGTCGTGATGTCAGTGCCACGCGCCCAGCGGAACGCCACACCGGCTTGCGCAACCTTGCGCCGCTCCTGTCGGATTTTCTTGCGCTTGTCCTGTTGCAATGAGGCCAGAAAGTCCTCGAAATCCCGGTAGCCGCCCGGTCGATTGGTCCAGTGAAATTGCACCGTGTGGCGCAACAACATCCCGGCCTCCTGGCATGCTTCGACGTCGCTCTGATTGGCGAACAACACATGCAACGAGGACAGTCCGGTTTGCCTGCACCATTGCACCAGAGCCCGCGCCAGGGCGCGTCGCGATGGCGCATCGCGTGCCAGCAATCGCGCACCGG
>CAJDWR010000092.1_pt1 | contig 13582 bp, 9 predicted proteins | sample 7391651 | NCBI WGS metagenome assembly CAJDWR01 (sample SAMEA7055720, study PRJEB34461) | soil metagenome | biome: terrestrial ecosystem; feature: Peninsula; material: soil | place: Antarctica | collected 2016
AAGGTCGAGCGGACCTGGGCCTTGGTGACAACCCCGTGGAGCATCCAGTTGGCGATGTGCTGGCTGGAGATGCGCAGTGTGGCGCGGTCTTCCATCAGGCCGACGTTGTGGATGTCGGGCACCTTGGAGCAACCTACGCCCTGGTCGATCCAGCGCACCACGTAGCCAAGGATGCCCTGGGCGTTGTTGTCCAGTTCCTGCTGCCTGTCGGCCTCGCTCCACTTGGGCGTCTTGACCACGGGGATGGTCAGCAGATCGTTCAGGATGGTGTCGCGTTGTTGCACCGGATCGGCGGCGGCCGCGTCTTTTTCCATTTGCTTTTGCACCTCGGCGACGTTGACCTGGTGGTAATGCAGGGCATGCAGGGTCGCAGCCGTAGGACTGGGCACCCAGGCGGTGTTGGCGCCGGCCTGGGGATGGCCGATCTTCTGGCGCATCATGTCGGCCATCAGGTCGGGCATGGCCCACATGCCCTTGCCGATCTGCGCCTTGCCGCGCAGTCCGCAGGCCAGGCCGACCAGCACGTTGTTCTTCTCGTAGGCCTGGATCCAGGCGCTGGTTTTCATGTCACCCTTGCGCAATACCGGTCCGGCCTGCATGCAGCTGTGCATCTCGTCACCGGTGCGGTCCAGGAAGCCGGTGTTGATGAAGCCGATCCGGCTTGCCGCAGCAGCGATGCAGGCCTTGAGGTTGACGCTGGTGCGGCGCTCCTCGTCCATGATGCCGAGCTTGACGGTGCTGGCCGGCAGGCCGAGCAGCTTCTCGACGCGGCCGAATAATTCATCGGCGAACGCCACCTCGGCGGGGCCGTGCATCTTGGGTTTGACGATGTAGACCGAACCCTTGCGTGAGTTGCGGATGCCTTTCGCGCCATGGCCTTGCAGGTCATGCAATGCGATCGTGGTGGTGACCACCGCGTCCAGGATGCCTTCGGGAATCTCGTGCTGCGCGCCGTCGGCGCTGGTGTACAGGATGGCAGGGTTGGTCATCAGGTGGCCGACGTTGCGCACGAACATCAGCGAGCGACCATGCAGCGTCACATTTCCGTTGCCGTCGGGTGCGGTGTAGACCCGGTCCGGATTGAGCCCGCGGGTGAAGGTCTTGCCACCCTTGCTCACGTTTTCGGTCAGGTCGCCCTTGAGGATACCCAGCCAGTTGCGGTAGCCCAGCACCTTGTCCTGGGCATCGACCGCCGTCACCGAATCCTCCAGGTCGAGGATGGTGGACAGTGCCGCCTCCAGCACCACGTCGCTCACGCTGGCGGCGTCGATGGCGCCGGTGGGTGTGCCCGGGTCGATGCGGATGTCGATATGCAGCCCGTTGTGCTGCAGCAGCACCGAGGATGGGCGTGCCGCCTCGCCCTGGTAACCCGCCAGTTGCCGGTTGTTGCGCAATCCGGTGGTCTTGCCGCTTTTGAGCGTCACGACCAGCTTGCCACCGGACACCGCATAGCCAGTCGCGTCGACATGCGAGCCATTCGACAGCGGGGCCGTGCGGTCCAGCACATGGCGGGCGTAGTCGATGACCTTGTCGCCGCGCACCGGGTTGTAGGTCTCGCCTTTGGAGGCGCCGCCGGATTCGTCGATCACGTCGGTGCCGTACAAGGCGTCATACAGCGAACCCCAGCGTGCATTCGCGGCGTTGAGCGCGTAACGGGCGTTCAGGATCGGCACCACCAGCTGTGGGCCGGCCTGTTGCGCCAGCTCGGCGTCGACATTGCGGGTGGTGGCCTTCACCGCAGCGGGTTCGGGCACCAGGTAACCGATTTTCTCCAGGAACCGGCGGTAGGCTTTCATGTTGCGGACCGGCCCCGGGTAGGTCTGGTGCCAGGTGTCGAGCTCGGTCTGCAGACGTTCGCGCTCGGCCAGCAAGGCCGCGTTTTTCGGCGCCAGGTCGGCCACGATCGCGTCAAAACCCTTCCAGAACGTGGCGCTGTCCACACCGGTGCCGGGCAGGACCTGGGTTTCGATGAAGTCGTGCAGTTCGGTGGCAATGTCCAGGCCGTGTTGTCGGGTGCGTGGTGTGGTCATGGATGGGTCTCCTCGGTTGGCTGAATCAAAAAATTACTGAAAGTGTTCTACAGGAACGCGCGTACGTCGCGCAGGCTGCTGCCGATATGGGTTGGCTGGGTGCCGAGTTCCTCGAACGGCAGCTGGTAACGGTTCACCCACAGGGTCTGGTAACCGTACCAGGTGGCAGCCAAAGCGTCCCAGGCATTGCAGCTGACAAAACCGATCTGGCGCGCGCGCAATCCGGTGGCCTGTTCGCCCAATGCATACGCTTCGGGCGCGGTCTTGTAAAGGCGAACCTGGTCGACACTGATCACGTGATCGAACAGGCCTTCCAGGCCGGCTGATTTGACGGCGAGAAGCAGCATGGCAGGGTCGCCATTGCTCAGGATACCTGTTACCAGGCCAGCATCCTTGAGTTGCTGCAACACCGGGCGATTCTCCGGGAACGCGCTCAGGCTGCGGTACTGGTTCATCAGCCGGTCGATCCGCTTCTCGAAGTCGGGCTTGGTGACACCGTCGGGCACCAGTCGCTTGACTGCATAAACCAGAGCGGCCCTGGTCAGATCCCAGAACGGACGATAGTGGGCACCGTGGTTGCTGGTCGTCACCAGGCGCGAATATTCGATCTGTTTGTCCCGCCAGAGTTCGCCCAGCGCCGCGCCTTGGCCCGGATACAGTTGTTCAGCCAACAGTGCGACGCTGTAGACATCGAACAGGGTTCCGTATGCATCAAACAACACGGCCTTGGGTTTTTCCATAGTCCGACTGTATTCCAACCTCGAAGAGCTATTAATTGCCATAAGGTTAGAAAATAAATGACTTCTATTAACCTAATTGCGTTGCCCTCTCAGTGAATTGCGCTTAGTGTGTCGCTGATGGCGGCTGTTGTGCCACGTCGTTGTGTGCGAAGGGGGTGGGACACACGTGGCAACGGTCATATGAGACCGTAAAGCGGGCTTCACCAGGCCGAAAGCCGGTATTCCTTGTCGCCGTCGGGGCACAATGCGCAAGCGGGTACCCGTTCGACCCACATAATAATGAGTGCACGCGTCTTTGCGGCAACATGAAGTAACGCTGGCAGCGGTTCGTGTACAAACAGATGAAAACGTTATTGATGTCTGCTCCGTCTTCAATCCCGTTCGACGCCGCCACGCGGGCGTTGGTATTGCGTCATATCGCGGCGATGATCGCGCGCGTGCAGTCGTTTTTCGCCCAGCATCAGGACGAGCATCTGCAACTGCTGCGCGCACATTTCTTTGAACAGGTCGACAGTCGACCGCACACGACCCAGGCACAGAACCTGCGCACCGCCGGTGTGATGCTCGACAAACAGGCGGCGGTCTTCAATCAGGCCTTCCGCGCCGCATTGCGTGAATCGATTGAGGACGAGGTGGAGGCGGTCATGCCGGGCGCCTTGCGCGTTCTGCGTCCAAATATTGACGACGACTTCTCCGGCCCCAGCAGCATGGCGTTGCTCGATGTCGACGAGATCGAGCGCCACCTGCTGGTGGACCGGGTCTCCCAGCGTTTCAACAACAAATACGACGCGCCACTCAATGCATTGACCGTCAGCCTGGGCGCCTTGTTGCGCCAGGAAGAGTTTGCGCTGGTGGACAACCCGTTTCGCCCGGCAAGCCTGATCCGTGCATTTTTGATTGCCTGGCACAGCAGTGCCTTTGACCCGGCGGCAGCCGAAGATTTCGTCTCGGTGCTGGAGCCGCAATGCAGTATCGACTGGACGCCGCTGTACGCAGACCTGGCCGCGATGCTGGTGCGTGCCGGCTATTCTGCCAAGCAGATGCACCGTATCAAACGCACCGCCGGTGGGGACTCGTCCGCTGTGCCGTTGGCCAACGAAGGCGGCATGCCAACCGGACACGGCTCCGGTTATGGCCAGCTGCCATCTGACGGCGGGGGTGGCGGCGGAGGCGGCGGAGGAGGTGGGGGCGGTGGCGGAGGAGGTGGCGGCAGCGGGGGCGGTGGCAACGGTGCCCACGGCTCGGACGAGGCCGATGATGGCGGCGCACGCGGCGACGGCAGTCAGGGCATGCAAGGCATGGCTCGCTCCATCGCCCAACGCGCGCGGCAATTCCTGCAGAAGTTGGGTTTTGGCGCTGGCGGGCCAGGCGGTGGCGGTTCGGGTGGTGATCCGGGTAGCGCCGCAGGCGCCGATGGCATGCACGCGGAAGGCGGCTCTGCCATGGCGGGCGGCGGATTCGGCGGCAGCGGCGCCCACGCGCCCGCCGATCCGGAGCTGATGGGGTTTCTTGGCGGCCTGCAGGCCGGTGCCGGTACATCGCAGTTTCCGGACTGGGCGCGCGGGCAGGACATCGAGGGCCAGAACGTGTTGCGCCAGATGCGCGAACGCGAGGAGGTGCAACGCGCCACCGAGATTGACCGCGGCACGGTGGACGCCCTGGCTGAGGTGTTCGATTTTGTTTTTGCCGATAAATCCATTCCGCTGCAGCTCAAGTTCGTCATCGGGCGCCTGCAGATTCCGGTGCTCAAGGCGGCGTTGATTGACCGCGATTTCTTTCTCTCCGGCGAACATCCGGCGCGTCAACTGGTGGACGCCCTGGCCGCTGCGGCCGTGGGCTGGACACCGGAGATGGGCGAGTCCGACCCGCTGTACCGGCAGGTCGATGCAATCGTGCAACGGGTGTTGGCCGAGTTCGAACATGACCTGGATCTGTTTCGCAGCCTGTTGGCCGACCTCGACGCCTTCATGCAGGCGAGTCAGCAACAGGCCGAGGTGCGCATCAAACCCGCAGCCAGCGCCGAGCAACTCAGCGAGGCACGCGAGGCGGCGTTGGCCCATGCCGATGGCGTGGTGCACCAGTGCATCCATGCCATGCCGATCGATGAGCCCTTGCCACCGTTCCTGTTGCCGTTCCTGACGGTGCAGTGGCGCGAGGTGCTGGCCAACGCCTGGCTGGATGTGGATACCGATCCCGTGCGCTGGGACCTCACGGTCAAGACCATGAACCAGGTGATCTGGTCCACCCGACCCCGGCTGCAGCCCGAGGAGCGCAGCAAACTGATGACATTGTTGCCCGATCTGGTGCCCCGCCTGGATAGCAACCTGGATGCGATCGGATGGAAGGGGGAGGCGCGCGATGAATTCACCAAACGCCTGATTGCCTGTCACATGCGGGCCATTCGGGTGCCCAAGGCCGGTGCCGCTCCGATCGACTCCGGGCCCGGCGAACTCGAGACCCAGGTCGGTCGTGCGGCGATCCAGGAACTGGGCAAGCGACTGGCGCCGCAAACGCACGCCGCCCCCGACGCATTCGATGCGATTGCGCAAGGACTCGAGCGGGGCATGTGGTTCGATTTCGAGCACGAATCCGACCAGCTGCACCGTTACCGCCTGGGGTGGATCAGCCCGCAACGCAGTCGCATGTTGTTCACCAACCGCGACGGGTTCGACGCATTCGTGCGTTCGCAGCGCGAGGTGGCCGCCATGCTGCGTGAAGGTCGGCTGATGATCATCGACCAGCAGCCGATCGTGGCGCGGGCGATCGACCAGATCATGGCTGCAGACGACGAGCAACCCAACGTGGACCTGGATCTGGATCTGGTGCTGAGCTGAGTCCGCCGACGGGCTGGTTCTCGTTTGGTCTCAGCGGCCTGCCAGAAGAACCAGATCATGGCGGCTCGGCGGTCACCCGTTGCCGGCTGCGCCCGGAGCGGATGCCTGTTCAGCGCAATCCTGCAGATGCCGTACCAGCACCGCTGCAGCCGGCGACAGGCTGGTTTCATCCCGGACATAGATCCCGAACTGGCGTTTGGCCCAGTGTTCGTCCAGATCGACGAGACACAGATGGCGTTCGACCATGTTCGGAGCGGCGACTTCGCGCGGGATGATGCTGATCGCCAGGTTGGCGCCGACGACCCGCTGCACCGCGTCCAGGCTGGTGAGTACGACGCGCAGCCGCATGGTCTTGCCAAGTTCGGCTGCGGCGCGATGCAACATCAGGGGCACGGCGCTGTTGGCGGGCAATCCGACAAACTCGTGCTCCAGCGTCTGCGCGAAACGCACGGTTCGGTGCGAGGCCAGTGCATGGTCGCGGTGCGTCACCAGTACCAGATGGTCGCTGCGATAGGGGCGCGATGCCAGCCCATCGCTGGCCACCGCATCCCAGCAGATGCCGACCGCCGCAACACCGTCGCGTACGCCGCGCACCACGTCGACGCTGGGCCGCTCCTCGATATGCACTTGTATCGCCGCGTGTTCCGGTTTGCGCAGGAATGCCGCGATGTCGTCCGGCAGCGACTCGGCCAGTGCGGACGGACTGGCCAGCACCCGTACCTGTCCCTTCACGCCGGCGGCGAACGACCCCATGTCGTGTACCAGCCGCTGCGCGTTGCCGAGCAGGATGCGCGCGTGTTCCAGCAACGTTTCACCGGCCGGTGTGGGTTCCACGCCGCGGCGCCGACGCACCAGCAGCCGGGTGCCCAGGTTGTCTTCGAGCTGCGCCAGCCGTTTGCTGATGGCCGAGCCGGCCAGGTTGGCGTGTTCGCCGGCGCGCGCGATGTTGCGGGTTTCACAGACGGTCACGAACAGCCGCAGGGTTGTCAGGTCCAGGTCGCGCATGGTGCATCAGGTCCGGCTGCAGGCAAGACGTCTAGAGTTTCCGATCGGGAATCATAAGGGTTCCGAAAGGCTGCAACTGATCGATTTGGGCATGCCTAGAATGCTTTATGGCTCCCATGTCAGATTCCTTGCCGCGACAGGTTCAATTGCGTGAAGTCGGCCTGCGCGACGGCTTGCAGAGTATTTCCACCATCTTGCCGACCGAACACAAGCTGGCGTGGATTCGTGCGGCCCATGCGGCCGGTCAGCGCGAGATTGAGGTCGGTTCCTTCGTGCCGGCTCGGCTGTTGCCGCAACTGTCCGATACAGCGGAACTGGTCGCGTTTGCGCGGACGCTGCCGGGCCTGGTGACTTCGGTGCTGGTGCCCAACCTCAAGGGAGCGCAGGCGGCGATCGCCGCACAGGCCGACGCCATGTTGATCCCGCTGTCGGTCAGCCATGCACACAGCCTGGCCAACCTGCGCAAGACACCCGATGACGTGGTGGCCGAGATCGGACGTATCCGCGCCGAACGCGATGCGGCCGGCGCCAGCACACGGATCGAAGTCGGCCTGAGCACGGCATTCGGCTGTACCTTGCAGGGTGCAGTCGCTCTGTCCGAGGTGTTGCGGCTGCTGCAGGCAGTGCTCGATGCCGGCGTCGATGCGGTCGGCCTGGCCGACACCGTGGGGTATGCCGATCCGCGCATGGTGCGGGAACGGTTCGAGGCCGGTCGGCGCATCGCAGGCGAGCGCCTGAACTGCGGCCACTTTCATGACACCCGTGGACTGGGTCAGGCCAATGTGTTTGCCGCCTTGGAAACCGGCGTTACCCGGTTCGACGCTTGTTTGGGCGGTATCGGCGGTTGTCCGCATGCACCGGGTGCCAGTGGCAACGTGGCGATGGAAGACGTGGTGTACCTGATGCGCAGCATGGGGATTGCCACTGGCATCGACTTCGACGCCATCATGGCCTTGCGCGGCCAACTTGCGGGATGGCTGCAGGATGCGCCTTTGCACGGCAACATCTGGCGGGCGGGTTTGCCCAAGACGCTGCTGGCTGAGCCGGCCCTGGCTGTCACCACGTGAACCCTATGTCAGACACGGACCGGGCGACCATGCCCGCACCACCAGCGCATCAACCCTTGACGGGTTTGCGCGTGGTCGAGTTCAGCCACATGGTGATGGGGCCGACCTGCGGCATGGTGCTGGCCGACATGGGCGCCGAAGTGATCAAGGTCGAGCCGATTGACGGTGACCGCACGCGCCACCTGCTGGGAGCCGGTGCGGGTTTTTTCCCGATGTTCAACCGCAACAAGAAAAGTATCGCGATCGACCTGCACACGCCCGAAGGTGCGGCGGTCGCGCGCCGATTGGCCGCCAGCGCCGATGTGGTGGCGGAGAATTTCAAGCCCGGCACGATGCGCAAGTACGGGCTCGACTACGCCAGCTTGTCGGCTGTCAACGACCGCATCATCTACGTCAGTCTCAAGGGGTTCCTGCCCGGGCCGTATGAGAACCGCACCGCTCTGGATGAAGTGGTGCAGATGATGGGCGGTCTAGCCTACATGACCGGCCGCCCCGGTGATCCGCTGCGCGCGGGCACCAGCGTCAACGACATCATGGGCGGCATGTTTGGCGCCATCGGCGCACTGGGTGCGCTGATCCAGCGCGGCATCAGTGGCCGCGGCCAGGAGGTGCAAAGCGCATTGTTCGAGAACAACGTGTTTCTGGTCGGTCAGCACATGCTGCAATATGCCATCACCGGCATTGCCGCGGCACCGATGCCGGAGCGTATTTCTGCCTGGGCGGTCTATGACGTGTTCACCGTCCGCGATGGCGGCCAGATCTTCCTGGCCGCGGTCAGCGATGCGCAGTGGAAAACCTTTTGCACGGCTTTCGGGTTCGACGACCTGCTGTCCGATCCGGGCCTGCACACCAATAACGAACGTGTGATGGCACGCAAGACGATGATGCCGCTGCTGCGCGAACGGCTGGCGGGGTTCACTGTGGCGGACCTCACGCAACGTTTCGAGCAACTCGGCCTGCCGTATGCGCCGATCCGCAAGCCCGAGGAACTCTACGACGACGAACATCTGCGCCAGACCGGTGGCCTGGCCGAGATCGTGTTGCCCGATGGCGCGCGCGCCGGAGAGCGCGCCGGAACCACCTTGCTGCCGTTCACGATGCACGGCCAGCGGCTTGGCGTGCGTACGCAGCCGCCCAAGGCAGGAGAGCACTCGGACGCGCTACTGGCGCAGCTCGGGTATTGCGCCGACGAGATTGCGTCACTGCGTGCTGCGCACGCAGTGGCATGATGTTCCCCCATGAGGAAACGCCGGGCCGCTCCCAAGTTTCCTTGCACCCCCTTGGGGGGCCTGGCGAAGCCAGGGCTGGGGGCGTTTATTTGCCAATGACAGGAGATCACGAAATGGAACACAGCCTTTCTTCCCGCTCGACACGCCGCCAGGTCCTTGCCGCCGGCATTGCCCTGGCTACAGTCTCGGGCAGCGCCGTTGCCGCAGAGTTCACGATGCGCATCAGCCACCAGTTTCCGCCGACACACCACACTGCAAGGAGCCTGGAGCAGTTTGCCAAGGAGGTCAAGGAGGCGACCAACGGCCGCGTCGAGGTGCAGACTTTCGGTGCCGCGCAATTGTTCAAGCCGAACCAGAACCATCCTGCGGTGGCCAGCGGCAAGATCGAGGCCGCGGCGATCCTGAGTTTCCAGTGGGGCGGCACGATCCCCGAGATGAGCGTGACCATCATCCCGTATCTGATGACCTCGGTGGCCAAGCAGAAGGCCTTCCTCAAGTCCGACGCTGCCAAGCTGCTCGATGCCAAGATGGCGGCCAAAGGGGTGACCAATATCGCCTGGCTGGTCGACACCAATGACGGCATTTTCACGTCCAATGGCAAGCCCCTGGTGCAGCCGTCCGACTTCGTCGGCATGAAGATCCGCGGCCTGAACAAGTTGTTTGACGAAGGCCTGGTCGCGATGGGAGCGTCGCCTTCGGCGATGCCGGGCTCCGAGGTGTACCAGGCCTTGCAGACCGGCGTCATCGATGCCGGCTTTACCGGGGTCGAGGCTGCCAACAGCCGCAAGTTCTACGAGGTGCAGAAGTTTGGCGTGGCCTCCAACATCATCCTGGCGTTCGACAACCTGGTGGTCAACCCCGCCTGGTGGAACGGTCTGCCAGCCGATGTGCGCAGCGCGATCCAGCAGGCCGCCGACAGGGCGGTGGCACGTTCGATCCGCAAGTCGGACACCATTCCGCCGGAGAACATCGCGATTCTCAATGAAAAGGGCATGAAAGCCATCGCCCTGACCAAGGCGCAGGAGAAGGTCATGGCCGATGCGATGCAGCCGGCCGTGAAGAAGGAGTTCCTGCGCGAAACAGCGCCGGACGGCGTCAAGCTGCTGGAGATGCTTGACCGGCTCTGAACGCATTGCGCATTCTGTGAATGGCTGAGATGCACGGCACCACCGACCGTCGCGAAGGGCCGGTGCTGCGCGCGCTCGGCCAGGTGGTCCACCTGCTGGCCGGCATCGGCATGGGGCTGGCTGCCGCCAGCTTGCTGGTGTCGTTGTGCCTGATCGGTTGGGCCGTGCTGATGCGTTATCTGCTCAACGCGGCGCCGGTCTGGGTTGATGAGGTGGTGGGTTTTCTGCTGGTGGCCACCGTCATGCTGGCGGCGGCGCGCACACTGCGGCGCGGTGAACATATCAGCGTCGACGTGCTGGTCGATCGGCTCTCGCCGCCGGCGCGGCGCTGGATTCAGGCTTGGGCCGCCTTGGCTGTGGCCGCCGTCGCTGTCATGCTGATCGTCAATGGTTGGGAAACCGCCCAGCTGGCCCGCATGCTGGGCCTGGTCACCGAGGGCAATCTCGAGTGGCCGACCTGGCTGCTGATGCTGCTGATGCCGGTCGGGGGCGCCTTGTTGCTACTGGCAGCCGTCGAGGCGTTCTGGCGCGCAGTGGCCGGTCTGCCGGCGCCAACCAAGGCGCGGCACGGTACCGGAGACGGCGCATGATCATCGGCCTGCTGTTCCTGGGCCTGCTGTTGCTGCTGTTCACCGGCCTGCCGATCTTTGCCGGCCTGGCGGTCTTCGGCGGTGCGTTGCAATACATCACACAGGGGGAACTCGGCTCGGTGACCGAAGTCATCTTCGGCGAGCTCAACCGTTACCTGCTGGTGGCGATCCCGCTGTTCGCCTTCATGGCGCACATCATGATTCGCGGCCGGATCGTCGATGACCTGTACGGCGCGGCGTACACGCTCACCCGCCACCTTCCCGGTGGCCTGGGCATCGCGACGATTGCCGCCTGCACGATTTTTGCCGCCATCTCGGGCTCCAGTGTGGCCACGGCGCTGACCATCGGTGCGGTCGCAATTCCGCAGATGATCAAGTTCGGCTACAGCGAAAAGGCCGCTTACGGGCTGGTGGCGGCCGGCGGCACGCTGGGAATCCTGATCCCGCCGTCGGGACCGATGGTGTTGTACGGCGTCACCACCGACACCTCGATCGGCGGTCTGTTCATGGCCGGCATCGTACCGGGCCTGCTGATGGCCGGCGTGTTTGTGGCCTGGAACATGGTGCACACCGCGGTGACGAACCGGCAGATCCAACGTGAGCCCCGTGCCACGCTGCGCGAGGCGCTGGGCGCCGTGCGCCGATCGGCCTGGTCGATCTCGCTGCCGGTGTTTGTGCTGGGGGGCATGTACGCCGGCGTCTTCACCGCCACCGAAGCGGCTGCTGCCGGAGCCTGGCTGGCGCTGTTCGTGGCCGTCGTCGTCTACCGCACGGTCGGCCTGCGCGCGATCTGGGAGTCAGCGGTGGACGCCTGCAGCATCTCGGCGATGTTGTTCATGATCATGGCCGGTGCCTCGGTGTTTGGCCATGTGTTGACCAAGCTGCGTATTCCGCAGCAGATCGTCGAGGCGGTGATCGCGGCCGATGTGGGCGTGACGGGTTTTCTGATCATCCTGATGGCGTTGATCTTCGTGATGGGCATGTTCCTCGAGTCGATCTCCATCATCCTGATCACGACACCGGTGATCCTGCCAGCGATGATCCACCTGGGTATCAACCCGATCTGGTACGGCGTGTTGCTGGTGATCAACCTCGAACTGGCGCAGATCACGCCGCCGGTGGGCATGAACCTGTTCACGATCAAGGCCATCACCGGCGCGCCGCTGGGGCCGATCGTGCGTGGCGCGGCGCCGTATGTGTTGCTGATGGTCGTGGTGATGGCCATGGTCATGATCTGGCCGGATATTGCGATGTGGTTGCCCGGGACGATGCTGTCGCGCTGAGTTCCACCTTTTTTGGGGGTAATCTTCCCCCATGGACAAGTTCAAGCAGCTCGAATCGTTTGTATTGATAGCAACCCGCGGCAGCCTGACGGCAGCGGCAACGGTCGAAGGTGTGGCACCGGCCATCATGGGCCGGAGGCTCGATGCGCTGGAGCAGCGGCTCGGCGTCAAGCTGATGCAACGCACGACGCGGCGCCTCACACTGACCCATGAAGGCAGTGCCTTTCTGGAAGATTGCCAGCGCCTGCTGACCGATGTCGCCAACGCAGAGTCCAGCGTGTCAGCTGGTGGCGTGAAAGCCAGTGGTCACTTGCGTATCACCGCGCCGGCTGGATTCGGCCGGCGCCACGTGGCGCCGCTGGTACCCCGGTTCCGGGCGTTGCATGGCGAGGTGACGATGTCGCTCAACCTCAGCGACCGGGTAATCGACATCGCCGCCGAAGGTTTCGACTGTGCAGTGCGGGTGGGCGACCTGCCCGATTCGTCGCTGATCAGCGTGCGGCTGGCGGCCAACAGCCGCTTGTGCGTTGCAGCGCCCGGTTACCTGCAACGCCACGGCACGCCGCACACGCCCGCTGATTTGTCGAATCTCGATTGCCTGGTCTTGTCCAGCGACGCGTCACAGACCCGGGGCTGGGCGTTCCGGGTGCCGCTCGATCACCATGATCATCCGGGCGCCGCCAAGGCAGCGGGCCACAGCCATGAGGTCATTCACGTCAAGCCGGGAGGGCCGCTGGACTGCACCGACGGGCAGGTGCTGCATGACTGGTGTCTGGCCGGCTACGGGATTGCCTGGCGCAGCAGCTGGGAAGTCGAGGCCGAGATCGCCGCCGGCAAGCTGGTGCCGGTGTTGCAGGAATTCGCGGCGCCCGCCAACGGCATCTACGCGGTGTTTCCCCAACGCCGCTTGTTGCCGTTGCGGGTGCGGTTATGGATCGACTTTCTCAAGCACCACTATGCGCAGCCGGAGTTCTGGCGGGATTGACGGCCAAAGTTCTGCCGCCGCGAGCCGATCCGGGATGGTCCCTGGCAGGTAACGCAGCACAGGTTTTTTCGCTGATACAACGTCGCCTCAAGCCACCCTTTGAGCGCGGCAGCGCGATGATAGCGCCCGGGATGGAACCCCGGGGATCGCGGCAATGGTAAAGATTGTCACGCGCAAGCGGTGCCGCCGATGGTCGTGTGCTGGTGGCAGGCTGCGACAGGCTCTTAAAATCGCCGCCTATGCTCAAGATCAAACAGGAACTGCTGGACGGCCTGGTGGCCGGGCTCGCCGAGTTGGCGCCCGACGCCGGCGCACGCGCAGTCTTCGAGTCACCCAAGGTGGCGGCGCATGGCGATTTCGCCACCACGGTGGCCATGCAGCTGGCCAAGCCCTTGAAAATGAACCCGCGCCAGCTCGCTGAGCAGTTGCGCGCGCGTTTGCAGGCGCAGCCGGTTTACCAGCAATGGGTGTCGGACATCGATATTGCCGGGCCGGGTTTCATCAATATCCGGCTCAAACCCGAAGCCAAGCAGCAGGTCGTGCGCGAGGTACTGGCCGAAGGCGCCCAATTTGGTGTCGTGCCGCCGAATGGTCAACGCATGCTGGTCGAGTTCGTGTCGGCCAACCCGACCGGGCCCCTGCACGTGGGCCACGGCCGTCAGGCCGCGTTGGGCGATGCGATCTGCAACCTG
>CAJDWR010000104.1_pt1 | contig 13327 bp, 13 predicted proteins | sample 7391651 | NCBI WGS metagenome assembly CAJDWR01 (sample SAMEA7055720, study PRJEB34461) | soil metagenome | biome: terrestrial ecosystem; feature: Peninsula; material: soil | place: Antarctica | collected 2016
CGGACTTGGCAAATTTGCGTACATGCGCGATATGGCCACGACGCAATCGTGCAGGAAGCAGAACGGAAAGGTTCTTGCCAAGCGTATCGCTCGCGGAGCACCGGAACATGCGTTGCGCCGTCGGGTTGATCATTGCGATGCGCTGCGCTTCGTCGATCGTGACGATGGCTTCGCATGTCGCCTGCACAATGCCTTCGTCCAGGAAGGACACCGGGCCTCGCGTGCCGTCGGCCCCGGGGGTCAACAGCAAGTCGCTGGCTGGCAGCATACCGTCAGCAAATGCGCCCAGCGCAGGCTCGTTCATCCTCAGTCCCTTTTCGGTCTACACAGTCAGATCGTGTTCAACCCGATCTTAAGGGCCCGTGCGTACCGTGTACGTTCTACACGGCTTGGCGTTGATCGTGATCATGTGCCCGGTGTTGGGAGCTGGAACAAGCCGATCGTTTCTCAGCCCCATCACCGATTGTCTTGCTCCGCGTTGGCTGGCACAGTGAAACGCGAGTTCTGCGAGTCACACATCAAATCAGGGAGAAAGTTCATGGCCATAGCGACAAGGGTTCAGGCGGATCGGCTCGGAGAAGGAATCGTCAGCAGATTTCCCAGCTTGACGTCCGAGGGGCAAGGTGGCATGCGTGAATTGCTCCAACTGCTGGGTGGGGTGGGCGTAGCGCAGGGGCCGGGCATGGATATGCCGGTGCCAGTCCGCCGATTGCATGAAGGTGATAGTCTGTTCCACGAGGGTGCGTCAGCGGATGGCATCTATTTTGTCCGTGCCGGAACCTTCAAGGTTTTCTGCACCGCGGAGGATGGTTACGAACAGGTGCTGGGGTTCAGTGGCCGCGGCGAACTGCTCGGCTTTGACGCGATCGGCTTGGGCCATTATGCCAACCAGGCGGTGGCGCTGGAGGAGTCCAGTGTTTATGTCGTGCGGTTGCGCGACTATTTTTCCATCTCGCCACGTAGTCCCGTGCTGGACCGTGCAGTGTTTCGGGCGGTCAGTGAAGCGCTGCAGCAACGCAGTGAGTTGGCCGACATGATGGCCGCTGTCGCGGCGGAAGTGCGGCTGGCCCGTTTCCTGGTACATGTGTCGCGCCGCATGGCATCCAACGGCCTGTCGTCTCGCGAGTTTCATCTGCGCATGAGCCGGCGTGACATCGCCAGTTATCTGGGAGTTGCCCATGAAACGGTCAGCCGTTCTTTTACGGCCCTCGTCAAACTGGGGTTTGTCAGCGTGGACAACCGCGCGGTGGACATTATCGACATGGATGGGCTGAAGGCCTTTTCTGCGTCCACACGCAAGCAGACCGAAGACGGAAGCCGGGCGCACAGTAGCCGCGGTCCAGCAACGCGCAACTACACGATGCCATTGATGGCGTGAGAAATTTCACTGCATAACCGGGCTAGCGCGGGTACGGGTGCTGCCTCTTGAAGGAGCAGAAGGTGTCGGTCGGCACCTCGGTAGTGATCATGATCCGAATGCAGATGAAGGCTGGTCCGCGGCTGACTCGCCGGTATTGCCTTAACAAGTTGCGCAGGGTCAAACTGAGCGCAATTGAGCCGTCTTAGGATGAGCTTGGTTGCTTCCCCGCGCTGTCGCTTTCTTGACTCACCATCCCAGGAGATTCCCATGATGTCCAAACCCACATCGCCCTCATACTCACGCACGCTGGCGGCGGCGCTCGCGCTTGCCTTCGGGCCGATGATTGCCCATGCATCCGGCTTCCAGCTCAGTGAGACTTCGGTGTCCGGACTGGGTAATGCGTATGCCGGTGGGGCCGCAGAGGCGCAGGATGCGACGACCGTGTGGTCCAACCCTGCCGGCATGTCGCGTATCGGCGAGAGTCAGGTGAGCGGTGTCCTGCACCTGATCACGCCGTCGTTGAAGTTTCGCAACGACGCATCGAAGCCTGCAGCGGCTCAAGGTCTGGGCGGTAACGGGGGCGATGCCGGCAGCCTGGCGCCGGTGCCCAATTTTTATTTCGTCAAGCCGATCGACAGCAATATCTCCATTGGCCTGGGCGTCACCGCGCCATGGGGCCTGGTGACCGAATACGACGCAGGTTGGGTCGGCCGCTTCCAGGCCATCAAGTCAAGCATCAAGACCATCAATGTGAATCCGAGTGTGTCGTGGAAGGCATCGGATTCACTGGCGCTGGGTCTGGGCCTCAATGTCCAGCATATGTCGGCCGAGTTCACCAACCAGGTCAACTATGCTGGTGCCTTGCTGAGCGCGGCCGCGCTCAATGGCATCGCGCCGGGAAGTGCTGGTTTCAACGCTATCGCCGCAGCCACTGCGGGCCTGGAGTCGGGTGCGCGTGTGAAGGGGTCGGACAATGCGTACGGCTGGAACGCCGGCCTGTTGTGGAGCCTGGACGAGAACACCCGCGTCGGGCTGCATTACCGCTCGAGCATGAAATACCGTCTCGAAGGAACGGCCGGTTTCACGAATCCAGCGATTCCGGGTGGTGCACCGGCGGTAACAGCGTTGCTGGCCAACGGCGTGAATTCGACGCGTCTATTCGACTCCAGGATCACTTCCGACGTAAAGATTCCGGCATTCGTCAATCTGTCGTACTTCACGCGGCTCGATGACCGGTGGGACCTGATGGCCGATGCGCAGTGGACACAGTGGTCGACGATCAAGAACCTGACCTTCATACGCACCAATGGCGTGGTGCTGCAAAACACCCCGGAGAACTTCAAGAACACCTGGAAGCTGGCGGTTGGCGCGAATTATCACTACAGCCCGCAATGGACATTTCGTGGCGGCCTGGTGTTCGACAAGAGCCCGGTGCAACAGGTCGATATGACGGCGCGCCTGCCCGACACCGACCGGACCATGACATGGGTGCTGGTTACGTCTTCATGAAGACGGCCAGGATCAATGCGAACGGTGGCAACCCGGGTGACCCGGCCGCGGCCTTGGCCAATGGCCTGCTCAGCGGTCATTACGACAGCCGGGCCGTGATCCTGTCGGCGCAGCTCAACTACCGGTTCTGAGCCGGGGCCTGTTCACATGCGTATGCGGATGTGAACAGGATGCCGATCCCCAGATCGTGTGATTGGCGCCAAGCATGGCTGTCAGGTTGACTGCTATCGTCATGCTTGATCGGAGGGTCCATGGACAGTTTCGACGTATTCAATGGGGATGCCGATGGCCTGTGCGCCTTGCACCAGTTTGCGCCTTGCACCAGTTGCGCCTGGTCGAGCCACGCGAGGCGACGCTGATCACCGGGGTCAAACGCGACATTGCGCTGTTGCAGCGGGTGCCGCTCGTGCATGGCGCGGTGGTGACGGTGCTGGACATATCGCTGGAGCGCAACCGGGACGCGTTGGCGGCGCTGCTGGAGTCCGGCGCTCAGGTGGAGTACTTCGATCACCACTACTCTGGACCGGTGCCTGACCATGCGGGCCTGCGCGCACATATCGACACAGCGCCTGATGTGTGCACCAGCGTGCTGGTCGACCGGCATCTTGGTGGGGCGCAGCGCGTCTGGGCGGTGGTCGGTGCGTTCGGCGACAACATGGCTGATGTGGCGCGGCACCTGGCGGGATCGCTGGCCTTGTCGGAGCCGCAGATCGCGGCACTGCAGGATCTGGGCGAATGCCTGAACTACAACGCCTACGGTGACTATGAGCAGGACTTGTTTGTCGCGCCAGCCGATCTGTACCAACAGCTACGCCAGCATGGCGATCCTTTCCGATTCATCGCGCATGCGGCGGCGCTGCCCGTCATCCGGCAGGGGCGGCAGGCCGACCTCGCGTTGGCACGTGCGATCGAGCCGCATACTGCATGTGATGGTGGTCAGCTGTTCTTGTTGCCCGATGCTCCTTGGAGTCGGCGCGTGCGTGGCGCCTTCGCAAATGCCCTGGTGCAGGGTGCCCCCGAACAGGCGCATGCCGTGTTGACAGCCGATGGCCAGGGCACGTATGTGGTCAGTGTGCGCGCGCCGCGCAAGGCATTGCAGGGCGCAGCAGAGTTATGCCGGCAATTTCCCGGCGGAGGTGGGCGCGCGTCTGCGGCCGGCATCGATCGGCTGGCGCAGCATCAATTGGCCGACTTCGTGCGCGCCTTCGCGCAGACTTATTGCAGTGGCCACATGTATTGAGGTCTCTGCCGCGGCGGGCAGGCAGACACCTGCCAATGGGTCTGCGTTGAGCGACGTCAAGCTGGATCCAGCCCCAGGTCCTAGCATGGGATGTCTGGTTCGGCATACATTTTCCCCAGCACCCGAACAGGAGCACGCATGAACAAGCTGACCGAGATTGCACTTGATGATGAGGAGCAGGTGCTGGTGACACGCACTAGTGTTCTCTCCTTGTCTGCGTTGATCACATGACGGTTGTTTTTGATCCCCTGCGCCTGGCCAAGGTGACCTGGGATGTGAGTTGTGCGAATGCACAAACGCCGCAGGCAATCGCCCAACTCCAGCGGAGCCGATTGACGACGTTGCTCGACTCTGCCAGGCGGTCGCGCTGGTTGCAGGGCCTTGTGCAGGGACGTGCGGGTGATGCCATCGCGCTGCAGGATTTGCCGGTGATGCACAAGCATGAGCTGATGGCGCGTTTCGATGACTGGGTCGCCGATCCGGAGCTGCGCCTGCCGGAGTTGTTGGAATTCACCGCTGATCCGGACAACATCGCCCAGTCCTTTCTGGGTCGTTACCACGTCTGGGTGAGTTCCGGCACCAGCGGCGAACCGGCGGTGTTCGTGCAAGATGCCAGCGCAATGGCGGTCTACGACGCGCTTGAAAGTCTGCGGCGTGCCACACCCGCACTGTCGATGGGTTGGCCTGACCTGATGGCGCTGGGTCAGCGGATCGCGTTTGTCGGCGCGACCAGCGGGCATTTCGCCAGCATGGTGTCGATGCAGCGATTGCGCCAGATCAACCCATGGATGGCGCATTCCCTGCGCTGCTTTTCGATCGAGCAGCCGGTGGCCGAGCTGGTCCAGGCGCTCAATGATTTTTCACCGTCCGTGATTGCCAGCTATCCGACTGCGGCTGCGATGCTGGCGGACGAGGCCGACCGCGGGAGCCTGCGTGTGCGTCTGCGTGAAGTCTGGACCGGCGGCGAGACACTGGGCAGTGCGCAGCGCGAACGGATCATGCAGACGCTGGGTTGTACTGTGCGCAACAGTTATGGTGCCTCCGAGTTTCTGGCGATGGGCTGGGAGTGCGCGCACGGCAACATGCATCTGAACGCCGACTGGGTCATCCTGGAGCCGGTCGACCGCGCATATCGGCCGGTACCGGCAGGTACCATGTCCCACACCACCTTGCTGACCAACCTGGCCAACCATGTGCAGCCCTTGATCCGCTACGACCTCGGGGACCGGATCAGTATCGCGGTCCAGCCCTGCGCCTGCGGTTCACCACTGCCCGTGATCGAGGTGCAGGGGCGCCATGACGATGTGCTGGTGATGGCGGGCCGGCGGGGACGTCCGGTCACTGTGTTGCCGCTGGCCCTGAGCACGGTGATGGAGGATGACGCGGGTGTGTTCGACTTCCAGTTGCATCAGCGCGATGCCCAAACGCTGGTATTGCGCCTTACGCTAAGAGGACCAGAGGCCAGTGCGGCGGCCGTGCGTTGCCGGTTGGCGTTGCGCCGATTCGCCAGCCAGCAAGGTCTGGCGGCCATCACCGTCATTCATGAGCCGCACGCCGAGTTCATACGGGGGCGCAGCGGCAAGTTGCAGCGCATCGTGGCGATGCCACTCTGACGGCCGCACAGTTGCCGGCGCATTCAAGCGCCTACCGCGGAAAAAACACCCGTTTGACCGCCGCGTCCGTTGTGACCCGGTTGTTGTCGCGGGGTTTTCAAGGGGTTGACTGCCGCAGGTGTCCATGACGCAAGCCTACACCGCTTGCGCGTTCGGAAACATCGAACCAAATGACAAAGGCTCCTTGCGGAGCCTTTGTGGGGTGTGACGAAGGTCAGACCCGGCGGCGGTATTCACCGGTGCGGGTGTCGATCTCGACCTTGTCGCCCTGGGCCACGAAGATCGGCACGCCGATCTCGAAACCGGTGGCGATCTTGGCCGGCTTGAGCACCTTGCCCGAGGTGTCGCCCTTGACGGCCGGTTCAGTCCAGGTGATCTCGCGTTCGACGCTGGTGGGCAATTCGACCGAAATCGCCTTGCCATCGTAGAACACTACTTCCAGCGGCATGCCGTCTTCGAGGTAATTGAGCGTATCGCCCATGTTCTCGGTCTCGACCTCATACTGGTTGTACTCGGCGTCCATGCACACGTACATCGGGTCGGCGAAGTAGGAATAGGTGCATTCCTTCTTGTCCAGGATGATCTGGTCCATCTTGTCGTCGGCCTTGAACACGACTTCGGTGCCGAAGTTATTGAGCAGGCTCTTGAGTTTCATGCGCACGGTGGCAGAGTTGCGGCCGCCGCGGCTGTATTCGGTCTTCAGGACGACCATCGGGTCCTTGCCGTGCATGATCACATTGCCGGCACGGATTTCTTGTGCGATTTTCATACGGGTTTCCCATCAATGACCGCGCGACGGGCGCATCGCGGAGTTGCGATGTCAAAGTGGACCCGTGCCTGCGGTGGATCGTTGCGGCCCCGGTCGACGCTGACCGGGGTGTTTCCGCAAAGCCATCGATTTTAGCGGTTTTCGGTCTGGCTGAAGCCTTGACTTCGGACAACTGCCGTGAAATCAGTCAGGCGGGTGATCAGGTCGCTCTGGGCCCACAGACGATGACGGGTCTGGATCACCCACGGAGCCCATGTTTGCGGCGTGAACGGTGCCATCGGGCCGTCGTCGATGCCGTTCCAGATCCCATGTGCGGCGCGCAGAGGCTTTGGTGCGTCCAGCAGGTCCAGAAAGGCGGTGAGCTTGGCATGGTGCACGTTGTCGTGCTGTGGGTAGATCTGCCAGAGAAAGGGTTTGCCAGCCCATAACGCCCGCACGACCGAGTCTTCGCCACGCACCAGATTCAGGTCACAGGCCCACAGCAGGTGATCGAAGTCATGCTGGCTCAGGGCGGGCAGGAAATTGACGACCAGGTTGCCGTGACCATCGGAGCCGCGCACCCGGGCAGGCAAGGCGCGGACAGCTGCCTGCGCCCGGCCTTGTGTGACCAGCAGCCGGGTAGGGCGCTCCTGTGCTTGCCAGATCAACAGGAGTTCGGTCAGTGCATCGGGTTCGTAACAGAACAGCGAGACCAGTTGTTCGCCTTGCCAGTCGATGCCGTGCCCGGCGAGCCAGCGAGCCCGGTCGAAATCGGCCTGGCGCTGCGCAAGATCGCTTTCGCGCAGCAATCCGCCACTGGTAGGCGTGAAACCGGGGTAAAAAAAGTGTTTTGTGCGCCCCTTGGCCGGGCCGTCCATAACTGGCGACGGTAGTCGGTGCGCGCGTTCGGCGAAAGGCTCGGCCGACAGGTATTCGAGGTTGATCCAGGCGGGCGGCGTGTCGGTTTGGTTGCTGGCTACATGGTGGGCCAGGAATGCCCGAGGAATGTCGCAGCCGAAAGCCTCGACCCAGACGTCGGCCGGCTCCAGGGTCAATAGTGTGACTGGGTCGCTGGCCCTATGCCAGTCATGTACCGCGATACGCTCCCATTGGCCTTGCTGGGCGCCGGGCGCCATCCAGGCCAGTGCCGCCGGATCGTCGACCCATAGACGGATGTGGTGCCCGCGTGACGCGAGATCGGCCGTCAGTCGCCAGCACACGCCAATATCGCCGTAGTTGTCGACCACCCGACAAAAGATGTCCCATTGCGCCGTGTGCATCTGGCGGATTGTCCACAATACGGGTCATGTCCAAGCCCAAGCCTACCGCTACCACGCAGTCTGCCGCAGATAGTGCCGCCGATAGTGCCGTGCCCGAGGCTGCCATCACGGACTCGGCTGCCGTGCAGCCACACGCCGCGGTCCACGACGCGCACCTGCTGGCCGAGGTGGCCGCGCTGCCGGGCCTGCCTGGGGTATACCGCTTCTTCGACGCCGCGGGTGTTGTGTTGTATGTCGGCAAGGCAATCAGTCTGAAGAAGCGGGTGGCAAGTTATTTCCGCAACAACCATGGCGGAACCCGTATCGGACACATGGTCGGTCGCATAGCCCGCATGGAGACCACGGTCGTGCGCTCTGAGGCGGAGGCGCTGCTGCTCGAAAACAACCTGATCAAGACGCTGGCGCCGAAATACAACATCCTGTTCCGGGACGACAAGAGTTATCCCTATCTCAAGCTCACTGGCAGAGGGGTGGGCGCGACGCCACGCCCGGTACGCGCTGGCATGGAGCAGATGAAAAGCGAAGCCGCGGCAACCGGTGTTGCACCGTCGCCGGCGGCGTTTCCCCGGGTGGCGTATTTCCGCGGCGCGGTGGAAAAGAAACATCGCTATTTCGGACCCTACCCCAGCGCATGGGCGGTCAAGGAAAGCATTCTGTTGATTCAGAAGCTGTTCCGGCTGCGTACCTGTGAGGACACGGTGTTCAGCAACCGGACGCGGCCCTGTCTGCTGTACCAGATCAAACGTTGCTCGGCGCCCTGTGTCGGCTATATCAGCGTGCAAGACTATGCGCAGGACGTGGCCAACGCCGAGCGATTCCTGCAGGGTGATGCTCGCGAGGTGCTGGCGCAACTCGAGGCGCGCATGCAGGCTCATGCCGAGAAGCTGGAGTTCGAGGCCGCGGCCGAATTGCGCGACCAGGTGTCGGCGCTGTCCAATGTGCTGCACCAGCAGTCGATGGATAACGTATCGGACCGGGACGTGGACATTCTGGCGGTGACGGTGCATGGCGGCAAAGCGTGCGTCAATCTGGCCATGGTGCGGGGCGGTCGCCATCTGGGCGACCGACCCTATTTTCCGGTGCATGTAGAAGACGCGTCAGCGTTGCACGGCGCGTTGGACGACTCGGGTGAGAAGTTGCTGCCAGTGGAGAACCAGGTTCTGGAGGCCTTCATCGCGCAGCATTACCTGGAGGTCGCGGTGCCAGGCTCGCTGGTGACCAGCGTGCCGGTAAGGCAGGCATTGATCGAGGCCTTGTCCGAGCAGGCTGGCGTCAAGGTCAGCGTCGCACACCAGCCGCGCGAGCAACGACGCATCTGGCTCGAAATGGCGCAGACCAATGCCGAATTGCAGCTGGCCCGTTTGTTGGCCGAGGAGGGCTCTCAGCAGGCCCGCACCCAGGCACTGGTCCAGGCGCTGGACTTGGCCGTGGATGATCTGGATGCCTTGCGTATCGAATGTTTTGACGTCTCGCACACCGCCGGCGAAGCCACGCAGGCCTCCTGTGTCGTGTTTCAGCACCACGCCATGCAATCAGCGGAATACCGGCGTTACTCGATCGACGGCATCACGCCGGGCGACGATTACGCGGCCATGCGCCAGGTATTGACACGGCGCTACGGCAAATGGGTCGAGGCCAATCGGCTGGCGCAAGACCGGGGCGAACCTGTGGCGCGTGCTGCCCGCCTCCCGGACCTGGTGCTGGTCGATGGTGGCAAGGGCCAGGTGGCGATGGCCCGCGAGGTGTTTGAGTCGCTGGGTCTGGACCTGTCGCTGATTGTCGGTGTCGAAAAGGGCGAGGGGCGCCGTGTTGGCCTGGAGGAACTTGTATTTGCCGACGGGCGCGACAAGGTCTATCTGGGCAAGGACTCGGCCGCACTGATGCTGATCGCGCAGATCCGCGACGAGGCGCATCGGTTCGCGATCACCGGCATGCGTGCGCGTCGGGCACGGGTGCGCGTCGGTGGCGGGCAGTTGCAGGAGATCCCGGGCGTTGGGCCGAAACGCCGCGCCCGGTTGCTGCAGCGTTTCGGCGGTGTACGGGGAGTCGGTCTGGCCAGTGTGGACGACCTTGCAACGGTGGAGGGTGTATCGCGCGCGCTGGCCGAGGATATCTACCGCGCCCTGCATTGAACCTGTCAACAGCCAATGCATGCGCCCGCGCCGAGAATCTGGCGCCGTGCCATGCCACAATTCACCCATGTTTCTGACGATTCCGACCATCATGACCTGGACGCGTATCGTCGCAATCCCGCTCATCGTCGGTATCTTCTACTTGCCTGATACCCTGGTCAGCCTGCCGGTCAAGAACCTCACTGCCACGGTGATGTTCATATTATTCGCCGCCACCGACTGGCTGGATGGCTTCCTGGCACGCAAGCTGAACCAGACCTCGGCGTTCGGAGCCTTCCTTGACCCGGTGGCCGACAAGTTCCTGGTGTGCGCCTCTTTGCTGGTGCTGGTGCATCTGAATCGGGCCGATGTGTTCGTGGGCTTGATCATCATCGGGCGTGAAATCGCAATCTCGGCGTTGCGCGAATGGATGGCCCAGATCGGTGCCTCCAGGAGTGTGGCGGTGCACATGATCGGCAAGCTCAAGACCGTCAGCCAAATGGTGGCGATCCCGTTCTTGCTGTACGACGGTATCTTGTTCGGCCTCATCGACACCCGGGTCTGGGGCCTGTGGTTGATCTGGATTGCTGCTTTCCTGACGGTCTGGTCGATGGGGTATTACCTCAAGAAGGCCGTGCCGGAGATCCGGGCCCGGGTGAAATGACGCTTGCCAGGGGTGGTTGGGCCCGGTACACGCCATGAGTGGCAACAACCAGGGTGATTCCTTCGTGCGCCTGATGCCGGCGGTGTTTGTGCTGATATGGAGCACCGGATTCATCGTCGCGCGTTATGGCATGCTCAATGGCCCGCCGATGCACTTTCTGGCGACGCGGTATGCCTTGTCGGTGTTGTGTTTCCTGCCCTGGATCTGGCTGACTGGATCGCGTTGGCCGCAGAGCCGCGTGCAGTGGCGGCATCTGGCGGTCACTGGCATATTGATCCATGCCGGTTACCTCGGTGGCGTCTGGGCGGCCATCAAGGCTGGCATGGGATCGGGCGTGTCGGCTCTGGTGGTCGGTTTGCAGCCGGTTCTCACTGCTGTCTGGTTATCGGCCTTCGGAACGCGGGTGCATGCTCGCCAATGGGCCGGCCTGCTTCTGGGCTTGGCGGGACTGGTTCTGGTGGTGTCGGGCAAATTTGGCGCCGGTAGCGCGCAGGACCATGTCGACCTGCTGAACCTGACGCTGGTGCTGGTGGCGCTGCTGTCGATCACGGTTGGGACCCTGTACCAGAAGCGTTTTGTCGCGCCGTGCGACGTACGCACGGCCAATGCAATCCAGTTGTCGGCGGCCTTCGTCGTTACGCTGCCACTGGCCCTGCTGGAAACCGAGTCCATGGTCTGGAACGGCGAGTCGATGGGTGCCATGGCCTGGTCGGTGCTGGTGTTGACGCTCGGTGGCAGCTCCTTGCTGTACCTGTTGATCCAGCGAGGCGCCGCTACATCGGTCACCAGCCTTTTCTATCTGGTTCCGCCGACCGCAGCGATGATGGCCTGGGTTTTGTTCGGTGAACCGATCACCGCATTTACCGTAATCGGGATGGCCATTACGGCGCTGGGCGTGGGTCTGGTTGTTCGTACGCGGGCATGAGGGGCGACCCGTTCGTGTGCAAGTCATGCGAGCGCCAGTGTCCGGGACGACCGCGCATCGGCGCACCCTCTGCGCCGAATCACCCGGGGACGCGGTGGGTGTTCGTGCCGCCACAATGCATCCATCGAGACAAGGAGTGATGACATGGGGAAAAAGCGGATTGCAGTGATCGCCGGCGACGGCATTGGCAAGGAGGTGATGCCCGAGGGCATTCGTGTGATGGAAGCCGCAGCGAGCCAATTTGACATCGACCTGCAGTTCGACCATTTCGACTTCTCCAGCTGGGATTACTACGAGCGGCACGGCCGCATGTTGCCCGACGACTGGAAAGACCAGATCGGTGGCCATGATGCGATCTATTTTGGCGCGGTCGGTTGGCCCGACAAGATCGCTGACCATGTGTCTTTGTGGGGCTCGTTGTTGCTGTTTCGCCGCGAGTTCGACCAGTACATCAACCTGCGACCGGCGCGCCTGATGCCCGGCATCATTGCGCCGGTCGTACGCCGCGACGGCAGTCGGCGCGCACCGGGTGAGATCGACATGCACATCGTGCGCGAGAACACCGAGGGCGAATACTCCAGCATAGGCGGGCGCATGTTCGCGGGCACCGAACGCGAGATCGTGATGCAGGAGACGGTCATGTCCCGTATCGGCGTGGATCGGGTGCTGCGTTTTGCGTTCGACCTGGCGCGCTCGCGTCCGAAAAGACACCTGACCAGCGCCACCAAGTCCAATGGCATCGCGATCACCATGCCCTACTGGGACGAACGCGTCTCGCTGATGGCGCAGGAGTATCCCGATGTCACGGTCGACAAGTTCCACATTGACATCCTGACCGCCCATTTCGTGCAGCGTCCGGACTTCTTCGACGTGGTTGTGGCGAGCAACCTTTTTGGCGACATCCTCAGCGACCTGGGGCCGGCATGTACCGGCACCATCGGCATTGCGCCCAGCGCGAATCTGAACCCGACCCGCGCCTGTCCGTCCTTGTTCGAGCCGGTGCATGGATCGGCGCCCGATATCGCCGGCAAAGGCATTGCCAATCCGATCGGTCAGATCTGGTGCGGCGCGATGATGCTGGATTTTCTTGGCCATCGCCCCGCCCATGACGCGGTGTTGGCGGCGATCGAGCGCGTGCTGGCGCCCGACAGTGGCGCGCCGCGCACGCCCGACATCGGTGGCACTGCCACGACATCCGATCTGGGGCGCGCAATTGAACAGGCCCTGCGGGGTTGACACGTTTACCGAATAGAATGCGCCTCCGCACCGAAGTTTGCCGTCCGGCAGGTTGACACACTTGAAGTCCGTCGCTCTAATCAGTCGTAGCCGCACGCACTTCGATATCTGTAAGCCAGATCGATGGTTTCCCGTGCGGCTAAGCCCATCACCTGACCGACCCCGGCTTGCGTGGTGTCACAATTTTCGCGAGACAACTTGCCCCCGTCCTCGCTTCCATCCGAGAGGTTCTTTGTGAACAAGACAGAGTTGATTGAACATATCGCCAAGCATGCCGACATTTCGAAGGCCGCTGCCACCCGCGCTCTGGAGTCCACGATCGGTGCCGTGAAGACCACCTTGAAAAAAGGTGGCTCGGTGTCTTTGGTTGGATTTGGCACCTTTGCCGTCGGTAAACGTGCGGCGCGGACCGGTCGCAATCCCCGTACCGGCGCAGCGATTAAAATCAAGGCTGCCAAGGTTCCAAAGTTTCGCCCAGGCAAGGCATTGAAAGATGCGTTGAACTGAGGTTGTTGATTGCAGTGGGGTTCTTAGCTCAGTTGGTAGAGCGGCGCCCTTACAAGGCGTAGGTCGGCGGTTCGAGCCCGTCAGGACCCACCACACGGACAAAGGCGAACACGTTGTTCGCCTTTTTTGTTGAT
>CAJDWR010000162.1_pt1 | contig 13227 bp, 19 predicted proteins | sample 7391651 | NCBI WGS metagenome assembly CAJDWR01 (sample SAMEA7055720, study PRJEB34461) | soil metagenome | biome: terrestrial ecosystem; feature: Peninsula; material: soil | place: Antarctica | collected 2016
TGCGCGATGAAGGTGTCATACAGTGGCGTCGTCTGTAACGGCCGGGCCGCCGGCAGTTCCTCGTTCGGGAAACGGATGCTGAAGCGGCGCGAATAGTTCTCGCGCACTTTGGCATTGGTGTAGGTCCGCGTTGCCCAGTCGCCGTAGCGTGCCACGTCCATCCCCCAGATATCGAATCCCGGGTCGCCGTCAACCATCCAGTTCGACAACGCCAGCCCGACACCACCGCCCTGGCTGAACCCGGCCATGACACCGCAAGCCGACCAGAAGTTGGTACGCCCGCGCACCGGGCCGACCAGCGGATTGCCATCGGGCGCGAAGGTGAACGGGCCATTGATGACCCGCTTGATGCCGGCATTTTCCAGCTTGGGAAAATGGCGAAATGCCACTTCGAGCGACGGCGCGATCCGGTCGAGGTCGGGTTGCAGCAATTCCTGACCGAAACTCCACGGCGTCTCTTTGGGCGACCATGGCACACAGGCTTTTTCGTAGGCGCCAAGCACGATGCCTTTGCCTTCCTGGCGCAGATAACATTCGGCGCCGAAGTCGATCACATGGGCGATCTCCTTGCCGGCTTCCTTGTTGTAGGCCTCGACTTCCGGGATCGCATCGGTGACCAGGTACATGTGTTCCATCGCCAGCACCGGCAACTCGATGCCGACCATGCGCCCCACCTCGCGCGCCCACAAGCCGCCGGCGTTGACCACATGTTCACATTCAACGACGCCCTTGTTGGTGATGACACGCCAGGTGCCGTCGGGCTTTTGCTCCAGCGCCTCGACCTTGGTCTGCACCTCGATGGTTGCGCCACCCAGACGCGCCGCCTTGGCGTAGGCGTAGGTGGTTCCTGACGGGTCGAGATGGCCTTCGTTCGGGTCGAGCAAGGCGCCGATGAAGTGTTGCTCCTCGATGAACGGAAAATACTTCTTGGCTTCAGTCACCGAGATGATCTCGGTGGCCATGCCCAGATAACGCCCCTTGGCCACCGTGGTCTTGAGGAATTCCAGCCGCTGCGGCGTATCGGCCAGCATGATGCCGGCGGACAGGTGCAAACCGCAGGACTGACCCGAGATTTCTTCCAGTTCCTTGTACAGGCCCACGGTGTAGCTCTGCAGCATCGCCACGTTCGGATCACCATTGAGCGTGTGAAATCCGCCAGCCGCATGCCAGGTCGAGCCCGAGGTGAGCTGGTCGCGCTCGAGCAGCAACACGTCCTTCCAGCCTTTTTTGGTCAGGTGGTACAGGACGGAGCACCCGACCACGCCGCCACCGATCACCACCACTTGTGCTGTTGTCTTCACGCTTGCGTTTCCTTCAATGGTCAATTGTCACTGTCACATGCCCCCACCGCTGTGTCCAGTGGGGGTAGCCACTATGCTGCGCCGCCGAATGATCTTCACGCCACGCACCGAGAGACTCTCAAGAAGGTGCCGGGCCGTTTCAAGTCTTGTTGCACCCCCTCGAGGGCCTGCCGCAACGCAGGGCTGGGGGCGCTCAGAAGTCGGTTGGCGCGCCACCTTCCGCCTTGCGCCGGGCGACGAAAGCATCGAGTTCTTCTTCGATGGCCGGGTCCATAGCCGGACGTTCGTAGGCGGCCAGTTCCTTTTGCCACACCGCATTCGCCTTCTGGAACGCGGTCGGACTGCCGGCCTCCTGCCAGGTCTCGAAGTTGCGCCAATCGGAGATGATGGGTGAATAAAACGCGGTCTCGAACCGCTCCAGCGTATGGGCCGTACCGAAATAGTGGCCACCCGGGCCGACGTCGCGGATCGCGTCCAGGCCCAGGCCGGCCGGGCTGACGTCGAGCGGCGTCAGGAACTCGGCGACCATCTGCAGCAGATCGACGTCGACGATGAATTTCTCGAACGAGCAGGTCAAGCCGCCCTCCATCCAGCCGGCCGCATGCATGATGAAATTGCCACCGGCCTGGATCACGGCCCACAAGGAAAACACTGACTCGTAAGCGGCCTGGGCATCCACGGTATTGGCCGCGCAGACGTTCGAGGTACGGTACGGAATACCGTATTTGCGGCACAACTGCCCGCCAGCGAGCACCGCCTTCATGTATTCGGGCGTGCCGAAGGCCGGCGCACCCGACTTCATATCCACGTTTGACGTGAAACCGCCATACACCACCGGCGCGCCCGGGCGCACCATCTGCGTGAAGGCGATACCCGCCAAGGCTTCGGCGTTCTGCTGTGCCAGTGCGCCGGCAATCGTCACCGGCGCCATCGCGCCGGCGAGCGTGAACGGCGTCAGCATGATCACCTGGTTGCGGAGACGAGCTGTTGATGATCGAGAACAGCGACGGTTCGGCCTCCATCTGTTCGCGCGAGATACCACGCGCGATACGCGCGATCTCCAGCCCGTCCTGGTTGCGCTCCTTGCCCAGTGAATAGACGTGGAACGGCTTGTCGGTGAGTTTGGCGATGTCGGACAAACAGTCGAGGTGCCGCACCGACGCATGCAGATCGACCGGCTCGACCGGGTAGCCGCCGCTGGCATGCACGATGTCATAGCGCTGCGCCAACCGCACCATGTTGCGGAAGTCCACCTGGTTGCCGACCCGCCGTCCGCCTTGCAAGTCGGAGCAGTTGGGCGGGCTGGCGACCTGCGCGAACACCAGGTTCTTGCCGCCGATTTGCACATTGCGCTCAGGATTGCGCGCATGCAGCGTGAATTCCGAGGGGCAGGTCTTGATGCTCTGCAAGATCAGGTTGGGTGCAAAAGACGCCGATATTGCGATGTCGACAGGCTGGCGCGCGTCGTACCGCTGGCGCGGCCAGCACGCCGGCGCGTCGTACCACTGGCGGAAGAGGCTTCGGACATGGAGACGGTTCCTCTGGAAATACGCAGATCGCGCCTGAGTATCCGGCAATTGGCGCATGTTCACACCCTCATGTTTATGCCGGGTAGCCATGAGCCAGAGTCATGCCGGTACAGGGACGGAGTATTGCCACCAATAACCACGCGCAAGCGAGGCATAGATTGAAACGCGTCGCACAAAGCAAAACGCCCACTTCGAAAAGTGGGCGTTTTGCTTGCAGCCTCCAAGGCTGCCTGTCTGGTTGCGCGAGGAGGATTTGAACCTCCGACCTTTGGGTTATGAGCCCAACGAGCTACCAGGCTGCTCCATCGCGCGGTAAGTCAGAGAGTATAACCGTTTAATCTGCTCGATCCGCAGAATCCATCAATTCGTCGGCAACTTCGGGGCGATCGACCAGTTCGACGAATGCCATGGGCGCATTGTCACCAACACGGAATCCCATTTTCAAGATGCGGGTGTAACCACCGGGGCGCGCAGCGTAGCGTGGACCCAGCACGTCGAACAATTTGACGACGCTGTCGCGGTCGCGCAGGCGGTCGAACGCCAGACGGCGGTTGGCCACTGTGGCTTCCTTGGACAGCGTGATCATGGGTTCAACGACGCGGCGCAATTCCTTGGCCTTTGGCAGCGTGGTTTTGATGGCCTCGTGTTCGATCAGCGAGTTCATCATGTTGCGCAGCATTGCGAGCCGATGCTCGCTGGTGCGATTGAGTTTGCGAAGTCCGTGTCCGTGACGCATGGTGCTTTCCTTTTAGTTTTAGAACCGACAGCCGTGTCAGGTACTGTCGTGGCACTCAAGCCCTCATGAGAAAACGCCGGGCCGGTCCCAAGTTTCCTCGCATCCCCTTTTGGGGGTGCCTGCCGCAAGGCAGGGGTGGGGGCGCTCTCAAAAGGCTTGAAATTAACGCTTTTCCAGTGCTGCCGGCGGCCAGCTCTCGAGCTTCATGCCCAGAGTCAGTCCACGGGAGGCGAGCACTTCCTTGATTTCGTTGAGTGACTTGCGACCCAGGTTCGGGGTCTTGAGCAACTCGTTTTCGGTACGCTGGATCAGGTCACCGATGTAATAGATATTTTCAGCCTTCAGGCAATTGGCCGAACGCACCGTCAGCTCCAGCTCGTCTACCGGACGCAACAGGATCGGGTCGAACTGCGTATTCGCGCGTGGCTTGTTGTCGTCAAACACCGACGACAACTCGCTGCCCTCGAGCTGGGCGAACACCGCCAATTGTTCGACGAGCACCTTGGCCGACGCACGCACCGCATCTTCGGCCGAGATCGCACCATTGGTCTCGATCTCGACAATCAACTTGTCCAGGTCGGTCCGCTGCTCGACACGTGCGCTTTCCACCGTGTAGCTGACACGCTTGACTGGCGAGAACGACGCATCCAGCACGATACGGCCGATCGATTTGGTCGGTTCGTCGCCCTGTCGGCGCATCGTACCGGGCACATAACCACGGCCCTTTTCGACCTTGATCTGCATGTCCAGTTTGCCGCCGTGCGACAGATTGGCGATGACATGGTCGGGATTGATCACCTCGACGTCATGCGGTGTCTGGATGTCAGCGGCGGTCACGGGGCCATCGCCGTCCTTGCGCAGGCTGAGCGTCACTTCCTCACGGTTGTGCAGCTTGAACACCACACCCTTGAGGTTCAGCAGGATGTTGACGACGTCTTCCTGCACACCGTCGATCGACGAATACTCGTGCAACACACCGGCGATCGTGACTTCGGTCGCAGCGTATCCCGGCATGGATGACAACAGGACGCGGCGCAGTGCATTACCCAAGGTATGACCATAACCACGCTCGAATGGCTCCAGAGCCACTTTGGCCCGGTTGGCGCCGAGTTGCTCGACATTGATTGCTTTGGGTTTCAGCAGATTGGTTTGCATTCAGACTTCCTCTCAATACCCCCGACTCGTTACATCGGTAAGGCTGGTGAAGCACCTGAGCCGCGGTGCCCCGCGGTTCAGGAACGGTTTCTACTATCGATCCGCGCGATTAACGCGAATACAACTCGACGATCAGCGATTCGTTGATGTCGGCGGCAAACTGATCGCGGTCCGGGGTCTTCTTGAAAGTGCCCTCGGCCTTTTCGAGGCTGACTTCAACCCAGGCAGGCAAGCCGACCTGTTGAGCCAACTGCAAGGCCTCGACCACCCGGTTCTGATTCTTGGACTTGTCGCGCACGGCAATCACATCACCGGTCTTGACCATGTAAGAAGGAATATTCACGGACTGACCATTCACGGCAATCGCCTTGTGCGATACCAGCTGGCGTGCTTCGGCGCGTGTGGACCCGAAACCCATGCGATAAACGACGTTGTCCAGACGCGACTCGAGCAGGAACAACAGGTTGGCACCCGTGTTTCCGCGGCGACGCTCAGCCTCTACAAAGTAGCGGTGAAACTGGCGCTCAAGCACACCGTACATGCGCTTGACCTTCTGCTTTTCGCGCAGCTGCAGGCCGAAGTCGGAGGTACGGGCACCCGAGGTGCGGCCATGCTGGCCGGGTTTGGAGTCGAATTTGGCCTTGTCCCCGATGGCGCGGCGCGCGCTCTTGAGGAACAGGTCGGTGCCTTCACGGCGGGAGAGTTTGGCCTTGGGGCCGAGATAACGTGCCACTTGAACTTCCTTTATGTCATCTGCCGCGGCAAACCGCGGGAGCCGTCAGCTGTCGCTGGCGGCGGTGGGCTTGGTTGAATGGGAAAACGGACGCGAATCCGGTACCCTGGGATCAGATCCTGCGACGTTTCTGCGGACGGCAGCCGTTGTGCGGCACCGGCGTAACGTCGGAGATCATGTTGATGCGGATACCGAGCGCAGCCAGGGCGCGGACCGACGACTCGCGACCAGGACCGGGGCCCTTGATCTCGACGTCCAGGTTCTTGATCCCCTGCTCGACCGCGGCCCGACCGGCGACCTCGGAAGCAACCTGGGCTGCAAACGGAGTCGATTTGCGCGAACCCTTGAAACCCTGGCCACCCGAGGACGCCCACGACAAGGCGTTGCCTTGGCGATCGGTGATCGTGATGATGGTATTGTTGAACGAAGCGTGCACGTGCGCGACGCCGTCCGCGACGTTCTTGCGAACCTTCTTGCGAACCCGTTGCGACGCAGCGCTATTTTGTGGTTTTGCCATAGTGGTCTCTCAATCCCGTTTATTTCTTCAGTGACTGCGCGGCCTTGCGCGGACCCTTGCGGGTACGGGCATTGGTGCGTGTGCGCTGACCACGCATCGGCAGACCGCGACGATGGCGGAAACCCCGGTAGCAGCCGATGTCCATCAAACGCTTGATGTTCATCGTGGTTTCACGCCGCAGGTCACCTTCGATGATGTACTGGCCGCGAGCGCGGGTGCGTCCAATACCGAAGATGGCGGTCAGGCCAATTTCGGAATGTTGGTGCGGCGGAATGTTGATACCAGCGATACGTGCCATGTTGATCCTCTAATACTCGTGCAATCTCAGCCCTGGCGCTGCTTGTGGCGCGGATCGGAGCAGATCACGCGCACGACGCCGTGGCGCCGGATGATTTTGCAGTTGCGGCAAATTTTCTTGACCGAAGCCGAGACTTTCATGTTCTTCTCCTAAAAATCCTGTGCCACGTCTCGCTTGCAGCGAACGCCCGGCTATTTCCACTATGACTACCTGATCTGGAAATAATTCCAGACCCGACCCAGGCCGCAGGACGTCAACCCCACTGTCACCTTGCAAACCCACTCGCCTCGCACCGGAGCACTGTCAAACCCTGACAGCGCCGTTGCACAAGACTCATGTCGTTTTGAAACTCGCCTTCTTCAAGAGCGACTCATACTGCTGCGACATCATGTAGTTCTGGACCTGTGCCATGAAATCCATGGTCACGATCACGATGATCAGCAGTGATGTACCACCAAAGTAGAACGGAACGTTGTACTTCAGGATCAGGAACTCAGGCAACAGACAGACCGCAGTGATATAGATCGCACCCACTAACGTCAGTCGCAGCAAAATCTTGTCGATATGCTTCGCGGTGTGATCACCCGGGCGAATACCCGGAATGAAGGCGCCACTTTTCTTCAAATTGTCCGCCGTCTCCCGGCTGTTGAAAACCAACGCGGTATAGAAGAAGCAGAAAAAGATGATCGCGGCCGCATAAAGCATGACATAGATCGGCTGGCCCGGTGACAACGTGGCAGCAATATCCCTGAGCCAGCGCACCGACTCCCCGGTGCTCAACCAACCCACCACCGTTGCCGGCAACAGGATGATCGACGAGGCAAAGATCGGAGGGATCACGCCGGCCATGTTCAATTTCAACGGTAGATGTGACGCCTGACCACCGTACACCTTGTTGCCAACCTGGCGACGCGCATAGTTCACCAAAATCTTGCGCTGACCCCGTTCGACATAGACCACGAAATAGGTTACCGCCACGACAAGCAACATGATGAACAACGATGCCAGGATGCTCATCGCTCCGGTACGCACCAGTTCCGCCAGGCCACCCATGGCGCTTGGCAGATTGGCGGCAATACCGGCAAAAATCAGAAGCGAGATGCCGTTGCCCAGGCCGCGTTCCGTGATCTGCTCACCGAGCCACATCAGAAACATGGAACCGGCCGTCAACGTGCACACCGCGGTGACGCGAAACCCGATACCGGGCGAAATTACCAAACCAGCCGACGCCTCCAAGGCCACGGCAATACCCAGTGACTGGAACAACGACAGACCCAGGGTGCCATAACGCGTGTATTGCGTTATTTTGCGACGCCCTGCCTCGCCCTCTTTCTTCAATTGCTCGAATGTCGGAATGACATGGGTGAGCAACTGCATCACGATCGAGGCCGAAATGTACGGCATGATGCCCAATGCAAATATCGTGAACCGCGACAACGCGCCACCCGACATCAGGTTGGCCATGCCCAGGATGCCACCCTCCTGGCCCTTGAAGAACTGTTGCAACTGCGCCGGGTCGATGCCCGGCACAGGGATATGCGCACCAATCCTGTATACGATCAACGCGAACAGCAAGAAAAACAGACGGCGACGCAGGTCGCCGAACTTGCCGGTTTTTGCCAATTTAGCCGCGTTGGTTGCCACGTGCGATTACCTGTTGTCCTGCAATTGAAAGATCAGGCGACGCTTCCGCCGGCCGCTTCGATCGCAGCCTTGGCGCCAGCAGTCGCGCCAATGCCATTGAGCTTGACCACCTTGGTCAACGCACCGGTCTTGATGACCTTGACGACCTTGGCCATCTCCGGAACCAGACCTGCCTGCTTGAGCGTGAGCAGATCGACTTCGGCAGCGCCCAGCACCTCCAGGGTGGTCAGCGTGATCTCAGCGTTGAACTTGAGCAAGGCGGACTTGAAACCGCGCTTGGGCAAGCGACGCTGCAGCGGCATCTGGCCGCCTTCGAAACCGACCTTGTGAAAACCACCTGCACGGGATTTCTGCCCCTTGTGACCACGACCGCCGGTCTTACCGATACCCGAGCCGATACCACGACCGACACGGCGTTTCGCGTGTTTGGAGCCGTCTGCCGGCTTGATGTCATTGAGTTCCATCATCCATCCCTCGTCAGTGGGCTGCCTTGCCACAGGCAATGCAGACCGTCATCTTCACAATACTTTGACCAGGTAACTGATCTTGTTGATCATCCCGCGCACTTCCGGCGAATCTTTCAATTCGCTGATGCTGTTCACTTTGCGCAAGCCCAGCCCGCGCACTGTGGCGCGGTGCGATTCCTGGCAGCCGATCGGGCTGCGGACCAACTGGACTTTCACAGTTTGTTGTTGCGTCGTCATAACCTATTCCCCTCTCAGGAAAACAGCTCTTCAACGCTCTTGCCGCGCTTGGCGGCAACTTCCGCCGGCGTGGTGGACACCCGCAAGGCATCCAGCGTTGCACGAACCATGTTGTAAGGATTCGAGGAGCCATGGCTCTTGGCCACGACATCGGTGATGCCCACAACCTCGAAAACCGCACGCATCGGACCGCCAGCAATGATGCCCGTGCCCTTCGGGGCCGGTATCATCATCACATTGGCAGCACCATGGTGACCCGTCACCCGATGATGCAAGCTACCGTTTTTCAACGAGACCTTGACCATGTTGCGGCGCGCCTCTTCCATTGCCTTTTGCACGGCTGCGGGCACTTCCTTGGATTTGCCTTTGCCCATGCCGACGCGGCCGTCGCCATCACCGACCACGGTCAACGCGGCAAAGCCCAGAATCCGACCACCCTTGACCACCTTGGTCACACGGTTGATCGCGATCATCTTCTCGCGCAGGCCGTCCTCAGGACCTTCAGACTTGCCCTGCATCTTCGCTTGCATTCGTGCCATATTAGTTTCCGATCTTCTTAAAACTGCAGGCCGGCTTCACGCGCGGCATCGGCCAGCGCCTTGACGCGGCCATGGTAGGCAAAACCCGAACGGTCAAATGCGACCTTCTCCACGCCGGCCGCCTTCGCCCTTTCGGCGACACGCTTGCCGATGATTTGGGCCGCAGCGGCAGTGGCACCCTTGCCGGCGCCGCCCCCCAACGCGGTACGCACTTCGGCCTCGGCCGTCGATGCGGTGGCCAGCACCTTGGCACCGTCGCCCGAAATGACGCTGGCGTAGATATGCAAATTGGTCCGGTTCACCGTCAGACGGGCCACGCCCTGGGTCGCGATACGGATCCGGGTCTGGCGAGCCCTGCGAAGACGCTGTTCTTTCTTGGTCAACATGATGCTGCCCCTTACTTCTTCTTGGTTTCTTTGATCTTGATCTTCTCGTCCGCATAACGGATACCCTTGCCCTTGTAGGGCTCAGGCGGACGAACAGCACGGATCTCAGCGGCGATCTGCCCGACGCGCTGACGGTCTGCACCTTTGACCACAATTTCAGTTGGGGTCGGTGTCGCGACGGTGATGCCTGCGGGCATGTCCATGTTGACCGGGTGCGAATATCCAACCGTCAGATTGAGCTTGTCGCCTTGCGCCTGCGCCTTGAAGCCGACACCAACCAGGTTGAGCTTGCGCTCGAAACCCTTGCTGACGCCAACGACCATGTTGTTGACCAACTGGCGCATCGTGCCCGACATCGCATTGGCGTCGCGCGAATCGTTGGCCGGCACAAAGCTCAGCTTGCCGGCATCGCTGGTCACCTTGACCAGGACGTTCTGGGCCAGCTGCAAGGCACCACCGGCGCCTTTGACGCTGATCTGGTCATCCTTGACGCTCACATCGACGCCAGCGGGAACCACTACCGGCATTTTTCCTATACGGGACATTTTCTGTTTCTCCTCAGTGCCACGCCATCAGGCGACGTAACACAGGACTTCGCCACCGACGCCAGTGGCACGCGCCTTGCGGTCGGTCATCACGCCTGCGGGCGTCGTGACAATCGCCACACCCAGACCGTTCTGGACCTGCGGCAAGGTACCCTTGCCACGGTAAACGCGCAGGCCGGGGCGGCTCACACGCTCAATGCGTTCGATCACCGGACGACCGGCGTAATATTTCAGCGCGATTTCAAGCTCGGACTTGCCATCGTCGGTCTTCACGGTGAAGCCGTCGATATAGCCCTCATCCTTCAACACCTGCGCGATCGCAACCTTCACCTTGGAAGATGGAACGGAAACAGTCGTCTTGGCCACCATCTGCGCGTTGCGGATGCGGGTCAACAGGTCCGCAATGGGATCACTCATGCTCATGTTTTTGTCTCCTCGCGCTTACCAGCTGGCCTTGACGACACCGGGAATCTCACCGGCCAGCGCCATCTCGCGCACCTTTGCGCGCCCCAGACCAAAGTGCTGAAACGTGCCACGCGGACGCCCGGTGATGGCACAACGATTGCGCTGGCGCGTCGGGTTGGCATTGCGCGGCAACATCTGCAACGCCAGGCGCGCCACGGCGCGCTCGTCGTCAGTGCGTTTTGCATCGCTGGCGATGCCCTTGAGTTCCGCGTGTTTCTTCGCGTACTTGGCAACCAGTTTGTCTCGCTTGAGCTCACGCTCGATCACAGCTTTTTTAGCCAAGGGTCACCTCAGTTCTTGAACGGAAAACGGAAGCCCGCGAGTAGCGCCTTGCACTCTTCGTCCGACCTGGCCGTAGTGGTGATGCTGATATTGAGACCACGCAAGGCATCAACCTTGTCGTATTCAATCTCAGGGAAAATGATCTGCTCTTTCACGCCGATGTTGTAATTGCCACGGCCGTCGAACGCGCGACCCGAGATGCCGCGGAAGTCACGCACCCGCGGCAGCGCGACGGTGACAAAGCGGTCCAGAAACTCGAACATGCGCACGCCACGCAACGTGACCATGCAACCGATGGCCTGGCCTTCACGAATCTTGAAACCGGCGATTGGCTTCTTGGATTTTGTGACGACGGGTTTCTGGCCGGCGATCTTGGTCATGTCGGCGACCGCGCTATCCATGACCTTCTTGTCAGCTACCGCCTCGCTCACACCCATGTTGAGCGTGATCTTGGACAGGCGCGGCACCTGCATCGGAGACTTGTAGCCAAACTTGGCAATCAATTCCGGAGCAATTTTTTCGCGATAGTGTTGTTGCAGACGCACCATGTTCATGCCACCTTGATTTCTGCGCCGCTGGACTTGTAAACGCGCACGCGTTTGCCGTCCGTCAACAGCTTGATGCCAACCCGGTCAGCCTTGCCGGATACAGCGTTGTAGATTGCCACGTTGGACTGGTGGATCGGCATGGCCTTCTCCACGATTCCGCCGGTCGTACCCTTCATCGGGTTGGGCTTGGTGTGTTTCTTCACCAGATTGATGCCCTCGACCAGCACATGCGAGTCATCCTTGCGCAGTGACACCTTGCCACGCTTACCCTTGTCCCGGCCTGCGATGACAATGACGTCATCGCCTTTGCGAATCTTCTTCATGATTTGCTTGTCCTTACAGTACTTCGGGCGCCAGCGACACGATCTTCATGAACTTCTCGGTCCGCAACTCGCGCGTGACCGGCCCGAAGATGCGCGTGCCGATCGGCTCGAGCTTGGCATTGAGCAACACGGCGGCATTGCCGTCGAATTTCACCAGTGATCCATCGCCGCGGCGAATGCCCTTGGCAGTGCGCACCACAACCGCACTGTAGATCTCGCCTTTCTTGACGCGACCCCGTGGAGCGGCTTCCTTGACGGTCACCTTGATGATGTCGCCCACGCTGGCGTAACGGCGCTTGGAGCCGCCGAGCACCTTGATGCACAGGACGGATTTGGCGCCGGTATTGTCGGCGACGTCCAATCGAGATTCAGTCTGGATCATTTAAGTGTGTTCCCAACTTGTACCCGTAACAAGCCGGGCAGGATGCTCGGCGCGTACAGGTCAGTCTTGGGCCCGTCGTCAGCTGCGTGAACCACTCACGCTGCTTCCTGTTGGGCAGATTCTTTATCGCCCAATGAAGAGCGAAGCCAGCGATTATGCACGACCAATATGGGTGCGTCAACGATCCTTTGGCGAATCCAGCAAATATTTATGGGCCAGGCTCTGAAAATCCGCTGCCTGCGGGTCCTGGCCGGTCTCTTCGCGCAGGATGTCGGCCACGCGGGGGCCCAGATCCTGGGCGACCCGGGCATCCAGGAACAACAGTCTCGATCGCCGCGCCAGCATGTCTTCGACCGTGCGTGCATATTCGAAGCGGGCTGCGAAACGCACCATGGCCTCGGACAGACCTGGTACCAGCCAGGCGTCTGCACCGGGCAATGTCTGCAGCACGGCCTGCTCGTCTCCATAGCTATGTGCACCGGGCGGCAGACAGATTGATGTCGGCGTCATGGGCGACTGGCCCTGCGCGCCGACAAGCGGGAAATGCAAGGTTGCGCCAGCAGGCCGACTGGGCAACAAATCCTTGTCAAAACAATTCTGCAACACATCCTCGGCCATCGCACGGTAGGTGGTCCACTTGCCACCGGTGACCGTGACCAGGCCGCTGCGGCTGACCAGCACCGTGTGTTCGCGGCTCAGGCCCTTGGTGTTGTCGCCGTCATCGTCCTGCGGTTTGACCAGGGGCCGCAGGCCGACCCAGATGCTGCGCACGTCAGCGCGTGTCGGCGCATGGCGCAGATACCGCGCCGCCTCCGAAAGGATGAAAACCACCTCCTCTTTGAAGGGCTCCGGCTCGCGCGCCAGGTCGCTGCGCGGTGTGTCGGTCGTGCCCAGGATCACCTTGCCCAGCCATGGCACGGCGAACAGCACCCGCCCGTCGGCGGTCTTGGGAACCATCAACGCGTTGTCACCCGCCAGAAACTCCCGATCGACAACCATATGCACACCCTGGCTCGGTGCCACCATGGACCGGGTCGGCGTGCGCCCGTCCGCGCTGTTGGCGTCGCCGTCTTTGTGGCGCAAGTCATCGACCCAGACACCCGTGGCATTGATCACGCACGATGCGCGCAGCGTCAACGC